>Ga0315268_10008273_pt1 | contig 10889 bp, 1 predicted proteins | sample C1_top_MG_FD_204535 | JGI IMG/M metagenome (GOLD analysis project Ga0315268, IMG submission 204535) | Sediment microbial communities from Yellowstone Lake, YNP, Wyoming, USA - C1_top | ecosystem: Environmental > Aquatic > Freshwater > Lake > Sediment | place: USA: Wyoming | collected 2017-08-01 | reverse complement strand
CGCACGGTTTCCGTACGTCGTGGGCGAGATGGCAAATGGGCTGACCACGGTGCAAGCCGTGGTTGCTGCTGCGCGCGCGGGTTTCATCGGTTTTTTCGGCGCGGCCGGCCTGACGCCTGACCGCGTCTCGGCCGCTATCGCCGAGCTACAGCAGGCGCTGGGCGACCGGACGCCGTGGGGCAGCAACCTCATTCACAGCCCGCACGAACCCGCGATCGAGGCGGCCATCGTCGAGCTCTATTTGCGCCATCAGGTGCGCCGAGTCTGCGCCTCGGCCTACGTCGCACTAACGCCGGGGTTGGTGCGCTTTGCCGCGACCGGGCTGCGCCTCGATCCGCGCGGCCGCGTGTTGCGGCGCAACCATCTGTTCGCCAAGATCTCGCGGCCCGAGGTGGCGCGGCTCTTCATGGCGCCGGCTCCGGCCAACTTGCTCGACGCGCTGGTCGCCGCCGGCCAGCTCGATCGCGCCGAGGCCGAGCTGGCAGCGCGCGTTCCGGTCGCCGAGGACATCACGGTCGAGGCCGATTCGGGCGGCCACACCGACAACCGACCGCTCAACGTCATCTTCCCGGTCATCGCCGCGCTGCGCGACGAGATCACGGCGGCCCACGGTTACGACAGGCCAATCCGGGTCGGCGCGGCCGGTGGCCTCGGCACGCCAGCGGCCGTGGCCAGCGCGTTCGCGCTCGGCGCGAGCTACGTCCTCACCGGCTCGATCAACCAGTCCGCGGTCGAGTCCGGGCTCGGCGCCACCGGCAAGCGACTGCTCGCCCAGGCCAGCCTGAGCGATGTGATGATGGCGCCGTCGGCCGATATGTTCGAGCTGGGCGGCCGGGTCCAGGTGCTGCGGCGGGGCACGCTGTTCGGCTCGCGCGCGCAGCACCTGCTGGACCTCTACCATGCGCACGATTCGATCGAGACGATTCCTGTCGCCGAGCGGCACAAGCTCGAAACCGATGTCTTCCGGCTGCCGCTCGACCAGGTCTGGGCCGAGACCGAGCGCTTCTGGTCCGAGCGCGACCCGCACCAGGTCGCGCGCGCGACGGTAGACGCCAAGCACAAGCTGGCGCTGATTTGCCGCTGGTACCTCGGCCGCAGCAGCCGCTGGGCGATCGACGACGACAGCGGGCGCGTGGCCGACTTTCAGATCTGGTGCGGCCCGGCCATGGGCGCCTTCAACGACTGGGTACGCGGCTCGTTTCTCGAGGATCTGGCACAGCGCACGGTGCCGCAGATCGGCCGCAACCTGCTCGAAGGTGCCGCCGTCATCACCCGCGCCCAGACGCTGCGCAGCCTGGGTCTGGCGGTGGCGCCGGCGGCGTTTCAGTTTCGGCCACGTCCGCTCGGCTGACCGGGCAGTGACCACCTGTTGCTGACAGTGAGGACTGCATGTCGACGTCCATTCCTGCACGCCCACCCATCGCCGTCGTCGGCGTGAGCGCGTTGTTTCCGGGCTCCAGCGACGAGGTCGGTTTCTGGCGCGACATCCTGGCCGGTCGCGACCTGATCCGCGATGTGCCGCCCAGCCACTGGCTGATCGAGGATTACTACGACCCGGACCCGACGGCGCCGGACAAGACCTACGCACGGCGCGGTGCGTTCCTCGACCTCACGCCGTTCGACCCGCTGGCTTTCGGCGTGCCGCCCAGCATCGTGCCCGCGACCGACACCTCGCAGCTGCTGGCGTTGATCGTGGCCCAGCGCGTGCTCGACGAGGCGGCGCATGGCCAGTTCGCGGCCATGGACAAGGATCGCATCAGCGTCATCCTCGGCGTGACGTCGGGCCAGGAGTTGCTGAGCTCCATGGTCAGCCGCCTGCAACGGCCGGTGTGGCTCAAGTCGCTGCGCGAAGCCGGCGTCGCCGAGCGGCAGGCGCAGGAGATCTGCGATCGCATCGCCAGCCATTACGTGCCGTGGCAAGAGAGCACGTTTCCTGGTCTGCTCGGCAACGTCGTCGCCGGTCGCATCGCCAACCGGTTCGACCTCGGCGGGACCAACTGCGTCACCGATGCGGCCTGCGCCAGTACCTTTGCCGCGGTCAGCATGGCCGTCGACGAGCTTTATCTCGGCAAGTCCGATCTGGTCATCACGGGCGGCGTCGACACCCTGAATGACATCTTCATGTTCATGTGTTTCAGCAAGACACCCGCGCTGTCGCCCACTGGAGACTGCCGGCCTTTTGCCGACGACGCGGACGGCACCATGCTTGGCGAGGGGCTCGCCATGGTGGCGCTGAAGCGGCTGGCCGACGCCGAGGCCGCGGGCGATTCCATCTACGCCGTGCTGCGCGGCATGGGCAGCGCCTCGGACGGCCGCGCCACCAGCGTCTACGCGCCGCGACCCGAGGGACAGGCCAGCGCCCTGCGCCGCGCCTATGCCGCGGCCGGCTATGGGCCCGAGACCATCGAACTGATCGAGGCGCACGGCACCGGCACCAAGGCCGGCGACGTGGCCGAGTTCGAGGGGCTCAAGCTCGCCTTTGGCGACGTCAGCGGGCGCCCCGCACCGTGGTGCGCGCTGGGCTCGATAAAGTCGCAGATCGGCCACACCAAGGCTGCCGCTGGCGCGGCCGGCCTGTTCAAGGCGGTGATGGCGCTACATCATGCGGCGCTGCCACCCACCATCAAGGTGGCGCGGCCCAACCCCAGGTTGGGCGTCGCGCAGAGTCCTTTCTACCTCAACACCCGCGCCCGGCCGTGGATCCGCGGCTCGGACCACCCGCGCCGCGCCGGCGTCAGCTCGTTTGGATTTGGCGGCAGCAACTTCCACGTCACGCTCGAGGAATATCGCGGCAGCGCGCCACACGCACCGCGCCTGCGCGTCGTCGCCAGCGAGCTCATCGCGATGGCGGCCGATTCGCCAGCCGCGCTGGTCGACGCGCTGCGCAGCGTCGAGATCGGCGGCCCCGGTTTCTTGACCTGGTTCGCGCGACACACGCAAGAACATTGCCCGCGCGCCGGGGTTGCGCGGGTCGCTCTGGTCGCCAGCGACGAGGCCATGCTGCGCGACAAGCTCGCCAGCGCGGCCAGCGCCATCGAGCGTAGCCCCGACCGCGGGTTCGTGTTGCCCGGTGGCCTGTGCTACGGCGTCGGCGCGCGCGCCGGCAAACTGGCATTCCTGTTCCCCGGCCAGGGCAGCCAGTACGTGGGGATGGGCGGCGCGCTGGCGCTCGCCTGGCCCGAGGCCAGGGCGGCGTGGGACCGAGCCGCTGACCTGCCCATGGATCGCGCTTTGCAACTGCACCAGGTGGTGTTTCCGCCGCCGGCCTTTGACGACACCGAACGCGCGGCTCACGAACAACGCTTGCGCGAGACGCAGTGGGCGCAACCCGCGCTCGGGGCGGCTGCGCTCGCGCAGCTCGGCCTGCTCGATGCACTGGGTCTGCGGCCCGACGTCGTGGCTGGCCATTCGTTCGGCGAGATCGTCGCGTTGCACGCGGCCGGCGTGTTCGATGCGAGCGCGGCCATCGCGATCGCTCGACGCCGCGGTGAGCTGATGGCCGAGGCCGCGCAGACGCCCGGTGCGATGACGGCTGCGCTCGCTCCCCTGGCCGATGTACGTGCCGCGATCGCCGACGTCGACCAGGTGGTGGTTGCCAACCACAATGCCCCGGCCCAGGTGGTACTGGCTGGTCCGGTGGCTGCGATCGATCGTGCCGAGGCCGCTTTGCATGCGCGCGCCATCCGCTGCGAGCGGTTGCCCGTTGCCACGGCCTTTCACTCGCCAGTGGTTGCGGGATGCAGCGCAGCGTTCGCAGAATTTCTGGGCCGCGTGCCCTTTGCGCCGGCCGCGTTGCCGGTGTTTGCCAATGCCGATGCCGCGCCGTATCCGGGTGACCCGGTTGCGATGCGCGCGTTGCTCGCGCGCCAGCTGACCAGCCCGGTGCGGTTCGTGGAGCAGATCGAGGCGATGTACGCCGCGGGTGTCCGGACGTTCGTCGAGGTGGGGCCGGGTCCCGTGCTCACCGGTCTGGTCGACCGCATTCTCGCTGGCAAACCTATGACCGCAATCGCCCTCGACGGCCGCGACAAGGAAGGTGTCACCGCTTTTCACGAGGCTCTGTCGCGGCTGTTTGCCGCAGGCTGCGAGCTGGACCTCGCGGCGCTCTGGCGTTCGTTCCGCCGCACCGACGATCCGCGTCAGGTCAAGCACGCAAGCCACGCGATCCCGATCTGCGGAGCCAATCACGGAAAGCCCTACCCGCCAGCAGCTGGCGCTGCTGCGCTTCCGCCGCCCAACGCCGAGCCCGCGCCTCGCCCGGCCGAGCCAGCAGCGCGGTCGGCCGAGCCAGCACCACTGTCGGCCGAGACGCGACCGTCGACGACAGCACCCGACTGGATGGCCGCCTACCTGCAGGTGCAGCGCGAAACCGCCGAGGTGCACAGCGCCTGGCAGAACACGATGACGCAGGCCCACCTTGCTTTTTTGCAGACGGTCGAGCGTTCGCTCGTCGACCTGACGGGCGGGACCACGGCCAGGCCGATGCTCGACGCGCTGCCCTCAGCACCGACGTTGCCCGCGCCAGCGCCGCCTCCGCTGACCGCAACGGCGCCAACTCAGGCGCCAGCGATAGCATCAGTGCCAAAGCCACAACCGCTGCTTGCACCGAAACCGAATGTTGCCGCGGAACCGGCAGCGACCGCGGCATTTGATCTCAAAGCGACTTTGCTCGCCGTCGTGGCGGAGAAGACGGGCTATCCGGCCGACATCCTGAAGTTGGACATGGCCCTTGAAGCCGACCTTGGAATCGACTCGATCAAGCGCGTGGAGATCCTGGCCGCTCTGAGCAGTCGCGTACCGGACCTGCCCGACGTCAAGCCGGCAGCGGTGGGCAAGTTGCGCACGCTGGGCGCGATTATCGAGTTCCTGGAGCGCATGTTGAACCCGGTACCAGCTGGCGCACCGTTGCCGCCAGCGCCAGCGCCGGTCGCGCCATCCGCTGCGGCAGCGCCAGCGCCCGGGCCGATCGCGATCGCCGCACCACAGCGTTTTGTCGTCGAAGCAGTGGCCCAGGCAGCATGCGGCCTTGGCGCCGCTGCGCTGGCCACGAACTCGACGCTGTGGGTGACCGACGACGGAGCAGGTGTCGCCGCAGGTCTCGTCGACGCGCTGCAGCGGCGCGGCGTATCAGCGCAGCGCATTGCCACCGTGCCCGACGATGCCACGTCGGTGATCTTCCTGGGCGGGTTGCGGACAGCGGCCGATCCCGAGTCGGCCGGTCGCGCCGTGCGCGAGGCGTTTGCGGCGGCGCGCGCCATGGCAGGGCGTTGCACGCAGTCCGGAGGGCTGTTCGTCACGGTGCAGGACACCGGCGGCGACTTCGGGTTGAGTGGCAGCGAGCGAGCGTGGCTGGGCGGTATCGCCGCCGTCGCCAAGACCACAGCCTGCGAGTGGCCGCTGGCGTCGGTCAAGGCCATCGACATCGCGCGCGGCGATCGTTCGCCAGCAGCGGTGGCCGACGCCATTGCCTCCGAATTGCTCGAGGGTGGGCCCGAGCTAGAGGTGGGGCTTGCCGCCGACGGTCGCCGCATCACGCTGCAGCCGGTGCGCAGCGAGCTGCCGGCCGCTGTCGCGTTGACACTGGACGAGCATTCGGTCGTCGTCGCATCGGGTGGTGGACGCGGGATCACGGCCGCCTGTCTGGTCGCCCTGGCCGCACAGACTCGCGCCCGGTTCGTGTTGCTTGGTCGCACAGCGCTGGTCGACGAACCGATCGCGTGCCAGGGTACCGCCGACGACGCCGCTCTCAAGCAGGCGCTGCTCGTCGCTGCGCGTGCCAGCGGGCAGTCGCCCGCACCGGCCGAGCTGGGCCAGCGCGCCAGTGCAATCCTGGCCAGCCGCGAAGTTCGGGCGACCTTGGCCGCCATCGAAGCCGCAGGTGGCTCGGCCCGCTATGTACCGGTCGACGTCACTGACAGCACCGCGGTCGCGGGACTGCTGCAGAATGTCCGCGCCGACTGGGGACCGATCAGTGCACTCGTGCACGGCGCTGGTGTGATCCGGGACCGCGTGATCGCCGAGAAGAGCGACCAGCAATTCGCGGTCGTGTTCGACACCAAAGTGCAGGGTCTGCGCGCGTTGCTCGACGCCACAGCGAGCGATCCCTTGCGCCTGATCGCGCTGTTCTCGTCGGCAGCGGCACGCCGCGGCAACCCAGGGCAGTGCGACTATGCGGCTGCCAACGAGGTACTCAACAAGGTTGCTGCACTGGAAGCGCGACGTCGCGGCCAGCGCTGCCTGGTGCGCTCGATCGGCTGGGGACCCTGGCACGGTGGCATGGTGACGCCCGACCTGGGCCGCCATTTCACGGACGCCGGTGTGGCCTTGATCGCGATTGAGGCAGGCAGCACTGCGTTTGTCAGCGAGGTGCAACAGGCTGCTGGCGGATCCGCCGAGATCGTGGTCGCCACCGCGCCGCAGCTGGCGACCGCGCAGCCAGCTGCCGGCACCGGTGCGAGCTTTGGCGTCGTTGTCAATGCCAGTAGTCATCCCTACCTGGCTAGCCACGCGATCGATTCCATGCCGGTGTTGCCGATGGTGCTCGTGCTCGAGTGGTTCGCGCGCGCGGCCAAAGCGGTTCGCCCTGACCTAGAGGTGATCAGCTGCCATCGCGTCAAGGTGCTGCACGGCATTCGCCTGCTCCATTTTTTCGACGGCGCGGACCGCTTTATCGTCAGCTGTCGACCGGTCGCGAGCAATGGTACAGCGCGGATGGCGCTCGAGCTGCGCAGCGCCGACCGGACCTTGCATTACAGCGCCGAAGTCGAGCTGGCCGAACGGATGCCGCCGGCCGCCGCAACGCCGCCGGCACCGACCGGGCTCGCGCGCTACTCCGGTGTCATCTACGGGCATGCGCTGTTTCACGGTCCGGAGTTTCAGGTCATCCGCTCCGTCGACGGTGTCTCGGCGCAGGGCGCGATCGGTACCCTGGTTGGCACCCGCGACCGGGGCTGGACCGGTGCCTGGCTGACCGACGCGGCTGCCCTCGACGGTGGCTTGCAGCTGGCCTTGCTCTGGTCAGCGCACATCACTGGCGACCGCGTGCTGCCCACGGCCATCGGCTCGTATCATGCGTACGCGCCGAGTCCGGACGCCGAGTCCGTGCAATGCCGTCTGAACAGCCGGCTGGTCGACAAGCTGAAGACCGTCTGTGATCTCTCCTTTGTTGGGCCGCAGGGAATGCTGGTCGCGGAATTGCGCGGCGTCGAGTTGCATCGGCGTCCGGACGCGGCCCCAGCGATACCCGGATCAACGACGTGACCTTCGCCCCGATCGCCATCGTCGGCCGCGCCTGCCTGCTGCCGGGTGCGTTCTCGCCGAGCGCGCTGTGGCAGGCGATTCTCGGGGGTCGCGATCTGCTCGGCGAGTTGCCGCCAGGTCGGTGGCGCGTCGACCCGCGGCGCATCCTGGTCAGGCCGGGCAGCGTCGACGAGGGCACCTGTTCCACGCGCGGCGGATACGTCGAGGGCTGCGACTCCATCTGTGACCCCACCGGCCTGGCCCTGCCGGCCGACCAGGTGCTGGCGCTCGATCCGCTGGTCCAGTGGTTGCTGCACGTGGCCCGAACAGCGCTGCGCGACGCTGGGGTCGAAGGTGGTCCGCGCGTCGGCGCCATCTTTGGCAACCTCTCGTTTCCCTCCGCTTCGATGGCCCGCTTTGCCGAGCGAATCTGGCTCGGCAATGAGCTCGCCGACGCCGCCGGCATTGCCGTCAGCGACGCGCGCAATCGCTTCATGTCCGGTCTGCCCGCGCACCTGGTGGCACAGGCATTGCGCCTGGGCGGGGTCGCATTCGCACTGGACGCGGCCTGTGCCTCGTCGCTCTACGCCATCAAACTCGCCTGCGATCGCCTACACGACCGCAGCGCCGACGTCATGTTGGCCGGCGCCGTCAACCGCGCCGACGATCTGTTCATTCACGTCGGTTTCACCGCGCTCCAGGCACTGAGCCGCAGCGGCACCAGCCGACCGTTCGACGCCGGCGCCGACGGCCTGGTGCCGGCCGAGGGCGCGGCGGCGGTCGTGCTCAAGCGCCTCGACGACGCCGAGGTCGCCGGCGATCGCATCCTGGGCGTCATTCGCGGCATCGGCCTCTCCAACGACGGCCGCGGCCAGGGATTGCTCGTGCCCAGCGAGCAGGGTCAGGTGCGCGCCATGGCGGCCGCCTATCAGGCCGCGAACATGCAGCCGGCCGAGGTGTCGCTGGTCGAGTGCCACGCGACGGCAACGTCGATCGGCGACGCGACCGAAGCCCGCAGCATGGCGCGCGTCTTCGCCGCTGCCGCAGACGTGCCGATCGGTTCGCTCAAGTCCAATCTCGGCCACTCGATCACGGTCGCCGGCGTCGCTGGTTTGCTCAAGGTGCTGGGCGCGATCGAGGCCAGAGTGCGGCCACCAACGATCAACGCCCCAAACCCGATCGACGATCTCTCGGGTACGCCACTGCGTCTGCTGCGCACCGCCGAGCCGTGGGAGAGCGAGCGACCGCGCTGTGCTGCGGTCAGCGCCTTCGGTTTTGGCGGCAACAATGCTCACCTGCTGGTCGCGGAGCATGTGCCGCGGGCGCGACCGCGCTCCGTGCCCGCCGCGTCAGAACCGCGCGCTGCGATCGCCGTGGTCGGGCTCGGTGCCGTGGTCGGTGACGGCCAATCCACGACCGATTTCGCCGCCGCGCTATTCGCGCCGGTGGCCGCTGTGCGACCGGTCGCGACAGAAATCGGGCTGCCGGTCGCCGCCAGCCGCTTTCCGCCGCGCGACCTGGAGCAAGCGCTGCCGCAGCAGCTCTGGTTGATGGCCGCGGCTCGCGCTGCACTGGCCGACGTGCAGCCGGTGGCCGGCGAGCGCGCCGGGGCCATTGTCGGAATGGGATGCGACCCGGAGGTCGCACGCTTTGGCGCCCGCTGGCGCAGTTCGACCTGGGCCGAGCGCTGGGGTGTGACCGATCCCGTCGTGACGCGGCAACTGGCTGACAACTTTTGCGCGCCGCTCGAATCGGCCGGTGTGCTCGGTACGATGCCCAACATCGTGGCCAACCGGCTCAATGTGCAGTTCGACCTTGGAGCTGTGGGATTCACTGTGGCCGCCGAGGAACTGTCCGGCGTGCGTGCGCTGCAACTCGGCGCGCGCGCGCTGCGTGCTGGCGAGCTCGACCTGGCGCTGGTCGGCGCCGTCGACCTCTCGTGCGAGCCAGTCCATGCCGCGGCGTTGCGTGAGCTGGGGGTCGATCGGCCCGGCGGGGATGGTGCTGTTGTGCTGGCGCTCAAGCGCGTCGACGATGCGCGCCGGGCTGGCGATCGCGTGCTCGCCCTGCTTGACGTCGACGGGCCGGACACGCTGCGGCTGTCGCCGGACGACCTCGTGTCGCGGTTCGGCAGTCCGCATGCTGCCCACGGGTTACTGCAGGTGGCGGCGGCGGCGCTCGCCTGCGCCACGGGACAGCGCATCGGTGGTTCGCCCTGGACCGGCCTGCGCAGGGCCCGTCTGGAGATCACGGCCCTCGGCGGTGCGCATGAAGTCGTCACGATCGGTGCCGACGGCGAGCCCGTCGCCCTACCGGCGCTCGCGACCGCGGCTGTTCCGCTGCACCGTTACGCTGCGCACGCATCTGCGGTGGTCGTGCCCGATCTATTCGAGGCTGCCGATCGGGCAGCCGACGCAGCACAGCTGCGGCTGCGCGCGCCGCCCGCGGGCGTGCAGATCATGCAACCGGCCCCCGCACTGTCGCGGGTGCTCGAGATCGAGCAGGCAAACAACACCGGCGCCGCCGAGATCGCTTCAGCGCTGCCGGTGCCGGACGAGCAGGCAGCCGCATGGGTCGCCCAGCACGCACTCGCTGCCCAGGCGCACGGTCAATTTCTTGTCAGCCAGATCGAGACACAACGGCGTTTTCTTGCGCTGCGCGAGCGGCTGGCGCAGCAACTCCTGGCCCATGGTCGTTCGCCATCGCTGGCGTCCTCGACCAGCCACGGTCAGCCTGCGCCCGTTGGATTGCCGGGCCCCAGATTCAACCGCAGGGCGCTCGAAGTGCATGCGGCCGGCCGCATCGCCGACATCTTCGGACCGCTGTTCGAACAGCAGGCGGGTCATGCGCGACAGGTGCGCATGCCGGAGCCTCCGCTGCTGCTCGCGGACCGTGTGGTCGGCCTCGACGCCGAGGCGGGAACCTTGGGGCTGGGCACGGTCTGGACCGAGACCGACGTCGGACCCACGGCCTGGTATCTGCACGACGGCCACATGCCAGCCGGACTGATGATCGAGGCCGGCCAGGCCGACCTGTTGCTCATCTCGTACCTGGGCGCCGACTTCCTCAATCGCGGCGAGCGAGTCTACCGGCTGCTCGGCTGCGACCTGACCTTCCATGGTTCGTTGCCGGCAGTGGGCGACACGCTGCGCTACGACATCCACGTCGACGGCCATGCCAGCCAGGGAGACGTGCGGCTGTTCTTCTTTCACTACGATTGCCGGATCAACGAGCAGCTGCGGCTCACCGTCCGCAACGGTCAAGCCGGTTTCTTCAGTGACGACGAGCTCGCGCGATCACAGGGAGTACTGTGGGAACCCGGCCCGCAGCCCGACACCGCTGCCCGCTGCGATCCGCCCGCCGTGGTCTGCCAGCGCAGGCGCTTTGGTCGCGAGCAGATCGAGCAGTTCGCTGCCGGGCGCAGCGCCGCCTGCTTCGGCGCCGGCTTCGAGCTGGCGACGACCCACACCAGCACGCCGCGAATCGCGGCCGGCCGACTGCTGCTGCTGGACGAGGTGACCGAGTGCGCGATCGACGGCGGTCCCTGGGGACGCGGCTATTTGCGAGCGGTCAAGCGCATCGCTGCCGACGACTGGTACTTCGCTGGCCACTTTCGCGGCGATCCGTGCATGCCCGGCACGCTCATGTTC
>Ga0315268_10008272_pt1 | contig 10892 bp, 11 predicted proteins | sample C1_top_MG_FD_204535 | JGI IMG/M metagenome (GOLD analysis project Ga0315268, IMG submission 204535) | Sediment microbial communities from Yellowstone Lake, YNP, Wyoming, USA - C1_top | ecosystem: Environmental > Aquatic > Freshwater > Lake > Sediment | place: USA: Wyoming | collected 2017-08-01 | reverse complement strand
TTCTTGGTTTCTTCCGTGCCTCTGGAAGAAAAATGATTAGAAAATAAGGACATGCAGATCTCCTCAGTTTTTTCAATCAATTGATGAACATGACGATTTTCACATGATATGTATTTTCGCACTGCGCTTTTTGAACAGAGAAGGCAGAGAAGCTCTAATAATCAGTTTTTCTTTTTCACTCTTCGGGTTCCATTGTGCCTTTCAGTGTTCCTATGTCTGCCCTTTTTCCGTCCAAACAATTCAGGATGCCGCTGCACATCTTCGTAGATGGGCCTTGGTATGTTTGTTCGAGGAAAGTAGATATCCGCTCGTCCTTCTGGAGGCACCATCGGGTACTTGGCCTTCTTTCTCTTGTAGACGAAATGGTACACGAGGTAGCAGTAGACGAGAAGATAAGCCGACCACATCATAGCACCCGCGTAATATCGCGTTAGCATGGAGACTAACATGAATGGAACGCATATGCAAATTCCTAGCAGGAGCAAGAGCCAGAGCTTAAACTTCTTGGTCACTGCCTTCTCCAAATAGCTGATGGTGGGAACTGCCTATTACGCTTTCTGTTCTCCACTGAAATAGGATAGCCAAATGCCAATAGTCCACTTTAATTCTTATTAACAGAAGATAGCCTATTCTGTGCTGTTATGTCGTCTGCTGATGTTGCGGTGAACGTATTTCGAAAGCTGGAGAACGAAGACCTCAGAGTACTTCAGGTCATAGAAACGGCAATGAGCAAGCACGAGTTTGTCCCAAAAGAACAGATCGCAAAATTCACTAAGCTCGATTTGGCCCGGGACACGGACTTCAGGCTGAATCGGCTCGGCAAGTTGGGCTTGATCTATCAAATACGTGAAGCTTACACAGGTTACACGCTGAACTATGCGGGGTACGATTGCTTGGCAATAAACGCCCTCGTCAGGGCGAACGTGTTGGAAGCTTTTGGCAAGTCTCTGGGAGTGGGCAAGGAGGCCGACGTGTATGACGCGTTGACTCCAGAAGGCGAACGCATAGCCGTGAAGTTCCACCGCTTAGGCAGGATCAGTTTTCGGCAGACCATCCGCAAAAGAAGCTACACGACCAAACACAGCGCGAGCTGGCTCTACCAGTCACGACTCGCAGCCGAAAAAGAATTTCAAGCCTTGCAACTTCTGTTCCCCTGCAAAGTTGCTGTTCCAAAACCAATAAGTCAAAACCGCCACGTGATCGCTATGGGAATGATCGAAGGCGCAGAACTCGCAAATTGGAAGAAACTATCGAACCCCAGAAAAATCCTGAAAGAAATCCTGCGCAACGTCCGCAGAACCTACCTGAAGGCAGGTATTATTCACGCGGATTTAAGTGAATACAACGTCATTCTGAAAACTGACAAGCACATCCTGATAATTGATTGGCCACAGTACGTAACTCGCGATCATCCGAACGCTGTGGAGCTGCTGAAGCGGGACATTCAGAACATTTTACAGTACTTCAAACGCAAGCACAAACTGAATATTAAGCTCGAAGAAAGCTTGAGTTATGTTACCGGAACGTGTAAAAGTGTTATCTTGTAGGTACATCGAGCAATATGTAGAGGACGTTGTTTCCGCGCAGTAAGACGTTTCCGTAGTTTGTGATCAACTGATCGTCTCTTGATTCCGTTGCCCCTTCTAGAAGAATATTCATGTGTCCGTCGCATTTGATCATTTTTCCCTTGTATTCACAGCCGTTCTTCAACATCACTGCAATTCCCGCGTTCAGCTGTTTGACAAGCACGTTTAGTGGTTTCTTGCTAGGTTCCATTCAAGCACCTTAGTCTTCATGTCTGATTACACTTAAGCAAAGCTCTCACATATAAAAGTCTTATGAAGAACAGTTCTCGCATCAGAAAGCAATTTCATCAAGATCACAAAATTCCCGAGCAGTTTCCAAAATAAAGACTTTTCACAACCAGCTCGGGAAAATTCCTCGATGAGGGCTATCTTCTGAAGAGCATATTAAGGTCTTTGCACAAAGCAAAAATACGCTTTCCACACAATCTGCAAGGCGGGAAAGCTGATGAAATACGAAGTAAGATACAAACCCTCCTACTCAATGCTTGTCGTGAATCTGGAACAGGGCGAGAAGATCACTGCCGAGTCGGGAGCCATGACCTACATGGATCCAAACATAGAAGTCCACACCCGCAAAAGAGAAAAAAGCCTCTTAGGCAGTATTGGCTTGACGATCTTTGGTAGGCAATCCTTCTGGGTGAACGACTACATCGCCTCGCAAGCTCCCGGCGAAGCCGGGTTCGTTGCGGCGCCAGTTGGCGACATAGAAATGTTGGAGGTCAAACCAAATCAGGGCTACGTGATACAGAAAGCAGCTTACGTTGCGTCAACGGAAAACGTAGATTTGGATGTCCAATGGGAAGGCTTCACCAAGGGACTGTTCGGCCAAGGCTTGTTCATGATAAGAGTGAAAGGGAATGGAACGCTCTTCATAAACACCTTTGGCGCAATAGACAAGCACAACCTAAGACCAGGACAAACATTGACCGTAGACAACTTCCACCTTGTAGCCTTCAGCGACACTTGCAGCTACAAGGTCACGAAGTTCGGCGGGCTGAAAGAAACCTTGCTTGGCGGAGAAGGTCTAGTGACGCAGATCACTGGTCCCGGAGACGTTTACATACAAACAAAGAATCTGAAGGAATTTGTCGATTGGCTATGGACTTTAATCGAGCCAAGAGTCCAATCAAGAGCCCGCTAAAACCTCTTAGCTTTTCAGATAAGCAATCTCGGAGGCAAAGTGAGTGCACCGAACTCCTAGTTCTGCATCAATGCAGACTACTGTTTCGGTCGCACAATATTTAAATGATCACCTACGTTCTAGGAAATGATCAGGAATGAAGATCGTAGTCGTAGATCATGTCTACCTAGAAGAGGCACACATTAAGAAACTACGATCGCTTGGCGATCTAGAGGTGTTCAAGAATCCACCAAAATCAAATGACGAACTGAAACAAAGAGTGGCAACAGCCGACATTGTGATGGTAGGGTGGAGTAGCTTGGACAAGAACATTATCGATTCTGCTAGGAAACTTAAATTGATCTCGATATGGGCTACCACTTGTCACTACGCAGACCTTGATGCAGCAGAGGAGAGAGGGATTGTGGTCACGCATGTCCCTGGCTATGCCAGCGAGGCAGTTGCTGAACACACTTTCGCTTTGTTGTTGGCCGCGCTCAGAAAACTGCCGCTGGCCGACATGCACGTCAGAAGAGGCGATTTTGATTGGAGACCGTTTGGAGGAAGCGAGCTCGCAGGAAAGACTCTGGGCATAATCGGTACGGGCGCGATCGGTCTGCGAGTTGCCGAGATAGGTAAAGCTTTTGGAATGCAAATCTTAGGCCACGATAAATACCCTAACGTGAAGAGGGCGGAAGACATCGGAATCAAATACGTTGACCTTCACACGTTGTTGAAAGAAAGCGATGTAGTGACCTTACACGTCACGTTGACGTCCGAAACAGAGGGATTACTAGGAGCGAAGGAAATCGCAGCTATGAAGAAGGGTGCTGTCATAGTCAACACGTCTCAAGGCAAGGTGGTAGACGAGAACGCCTTGACGGGCGCTTTGAAATCTGGCAGACTGTCCTCAGCAGGCCTGGACGTTTTTGAAGAAGAGCCTCCGGCCAAAGGCAATCCCTTGTTCAAGTTAGACAATGTAGTACTCTCTCCTCACACAGGGTTCTACACTGTCGAAGCGGCAAAAAGATGCACTGACATTTGCATCGACAATGTTGCCAAGTTCCTGGAGGGACACAGGCAAAACGTCTGCTAAACTTGCGTTAGGTTCGTGTTCCAGTGAGAGCGGGTGAATAAGATGAATTTGACCAGAGAGGAAGAACGAATACTCAAGGGTGAATTCGGCGATGGAACACAGAGAGCTCTTGAGTTGCTTGTGGCGATTGGAGAGGCGTACGACGCTGAAAAAATGGTACAAGTGACCCGTGCACATGCGGCCTCAAGCGGCCAAGAAGGAGACTTGTATTTCGTCGAGCTCTTGGCTAACGGAGGCGCATGTTGTAGGATACCTACCACCACAAATCCGGTGTATGACCTTGACTATTTCGACAGTTTGTTCGAGATTCCAAAAGGTGAGGCTGAAGTAGCTCGGAGAGTGATGGAGGCCTATAGGCGATTGGGCGCTATTCTCAGTTGGAGTTGCACGCCCTACATGACAGAAAACATTCCACTCTATGGCGAAACTGTTGCATTCTCCGAGTCAAGCGCTACACCCTACGTAAATTCTGTCATTGGTGCCAGAACAAACCGGGAAGCAGCTCAGAGCGCACTGGCCTCAGGAGTTGTCGGCAAGACGCCGAAATATGGACTGCACATCAGAGAGAACCGAAAAGGCACGGTTCTAGTCAGGGTAAATGCAACCCTGAAAGACGAGTTCGACTGTACGCTCCTGGGTTACTACGTTGGCAAACGAATCGGATACGGAATACCGGTGCTCACCGGTATGTCAAGGCCCCCGAACACCGAGGAACTCATAAACTTCTGCGCCATGTCAAACACCTCCGGTGCCATATCCATGTTCTACATACCTGGATGCACAGTTGAGGCCACGACAGTTGAAGAAGCCTTTCAAGGCGACGCTCCCGGGGACAGAATCGAAGTGACAGACAATGAACTTGAAGAGATTTACGAAGAGCTTCAAACGACAAGCGGAAGAATAGACTTCGTCATGCTTGGCTGCCCACATTACACGTTCAATCAGGTGGAAAAAGTTGCGGGGCTATTGAACGGCAAGAAGGTACACGACGGCGTGTCATTTTGGGTCTGTACATCAGCCACGACGAAGGCTTTAGCCCAAAGAAGCGGCTACGTTGACATTATAGAAGCGGCTGGGGGGCATGTTGTGGTAGACACGTGCATAGATGAGCCATGTTGGACTATGTACAAAGGCAAAGTCGGTATGACTGACTCACCCAAGTGCGCCTATTACCGCAGATTCAAAGAAGCCATTGTGTCGAGATTGCAGGACTGTACCGAAGCCGCGGTCAAGGGGAGATGGGAATGAAGAATTTGGAAATCACGCTGAAATGTCACAAGATTATAGGCGGGTACGGGGAAGGTGAAGCTCTAGTTTCTCACGAGCCAATTTGCTTCTACCTAACAGACCCCAAGACAGGCATAGTCAGAGAGAGAACACATGAACTGGCTGGGAAGAATCTTGCGAACAAGGTGCTCGTGTTTCCATCCGGAAAAGCCAGTTCCGTGGTTCAAATAGACGGCCTCTTTAAGCTGGCCTCAAACAAGGTTGCTCCCAAAGCAATGATTGTCAAGGATGTGGAAACGGTGCTCATTGTCAGCGCATTTATGGTGAAAGTTCCTCTGGTAGACAAACTGGAAAGAGACCCATTTGAAGCCATTCGTACCGGCGACTTCGTCAGAGTAGATTCGGAAAAAGGCATCGTCACAATAACCAGATAGTGACCGAGCCTAGTACGACAGCGATAGGCTCTATGATTTGTTTTCCAAATACCTTCTGATTCGCTCCATCCCTTCCTTGACGTGTTCGTAAGAAATGGAATATGATATTCTCAAGTGTCCCTCACCAGCTGTCCCGAAGCCCGATCCAGGTGCAGTCACTACTCCGACCTCTTTCAACAGACGCGATGCTAGGACTTCGTCCGATTTTTCGTAACTCGAGAAATTTGGAAAGACGTAGAATGCACCTTCTGGTTTGTTGCAAGACAAGGACTTAATCTTCTCAATTTCATGAAGCACCAGTTTTCTTCTCCTGCCGTATTCTGCCACCATTTCTCGAACGCAGTCCTGCGGCTCGGTCAACGCAGCAACCGCTGCCTCTTGAGAAATTGCGTTTGGACACAGCGCTGCGTAATAGTGCAGTTTACGCAAGGCTGCTGAAAGCTTCTTTTCGGCTACGACGTATCCAATTCTCCATCCGGTCATTGCATACGCCTTTGAGAAACCGTTAACCGTGACTACTCTGTCCTCCATGCCAGGCAAGGAGCCTATGCTTACGTGCCTTGCCCCTTCATAAACGATTTTCTCATATATCTCATCCGCAAAAACTATCAAGTTGTGTCTCTTTGCCACGTCAGCCATGATTTCGAGATCTTGCTTTGAGAGTACATGTCCTGTTGGATTGGACGGGTTACACGTCCAAATCATCTTAGTCCTACTCGTTATTTTCGCTTCTAGATCTTCCATTCTTATCTTGTAATTTCTTCTTTCATCAAGTGGAACAGTGACGGGCTTCGCTTCTGCCAACAGAATGTCTTCAAAACATGCAGGATAGTAGGGATCAAGAATGAGGGCTTCGTCACCCGAATTTAGAAATCCCAAAGCAGCGATCAACATACTTTCCTGAGAACCAGAAGTCACTGTTATCTCAGTTCGCGGATCAGCATAAATGCCGTTGTCCTTCTCGAGCTTTTCAGCTATCGCCCCACGCAGCTCCAAAGTTCCGTCAATTTCTGTATAGTGCGTAAGACCTTTTTGAATGGCTTTCACTGCTGCCTCCAAGATGTGCTTCGGCGTTGTGAAATCCGGCTCACCTTGCTCGAAATGAACAACATTCTTCATCCCAGCCGACAGCTCAAGCATTCTTCGAATTGCTGAAGGCCCCGTCGAGCTGACTCTGTTGGAAACTTCAAACAATATTTCCACCACGATTCCGAAGCTCACTTTTGCAAGCATAATCACACGCAAAGTCATATAAGATTTGGTGCACGCATGGACCTATGGCTTCTCAAGAGTGCAAAGAAGATTTTCAATTATCCTGTATGTCATTCCCCAAATGATGTCGTTGCCGACAACGTATGCTGGGAACTCGCCGAAACTGAATTTTGCAGTTCTTTTGTGATTAATGAGTTCTTTGATCGGAATCCAGGCAAACCGTTCCAACTCTTTCTTGCTCAAATTGATCAGAGGTTGATGCTCAAGCAGGATGACACAGGGAAGGACTCTGATTTCAGGCTTCACTCCTGATGTTGTTGTCTTCAACACGCCGAGAATTCGACAACCATGAAGAAGATCTATTCCTGTTTCTTCCAGAGTCTCCCTAATAACGGTCTGCCTTAGACTTTCCTTAGCTTCACGTTTTCCTCCTGGCAGAGCCATCTGGCCCGACCAAGGATCTGTAGATTGCTCAACTCTCTTCACAAAAAGAACCTCAAGGTGTTGATTCGCCACCCTCAGCAACAAGGCGACGGCGGCATCCGCATCTTGCTCTTCTGTGAAAGCCCCTAGCATTCTCGAAAGTTTTTCGATTTGCGTGTCAGCCTGATCCATTTCGAAACGTCCTAGGTCTTGGCTTTGTTTAAGCCCAAGATGATTTCAGGATTCCAGAAAGTGAAAGATAAGAACAGGTTCAGGCTAATAGACATTTTCGAAGTTATGGATCAGACGTGTTTGATTTTTCCGGGAATGGAAGAACGATGACCTGAACAATATTTAATACTCCAGAAGCTTTGACTTTCACAGGGTCTTCGAAACTGAATCTTGAAACAGCTCTCAAAGAAGAACTAGTGGAATGGCTGCTTGCCGGGGAGCCTTGGACAGCTTACCGCACAATGATTGATCTTCAAGACATGGATGAGACTGATAAAACAGTCCTTAAGGCGAAGGAGGCAGTTCCCAAGCATCCCCTCATTGAGAGAATATTCAAACGATTGAACAAGGACGGGTATTGGGGCACCCCAAAAGATATTCACACATGGTGGCCAAAGAAAGATACTACTTTCTGGCTACTTCCAGTCCTCGCGGACTTCGGTTTTACCACGGAGGACAACAGGATCGCTAGAGCCTGCGAATACGTGTTCAGCACGCAACTCAAATCAGGCGGTTTCGGCTGGGATCCACCGACAAAGCCTAGCGATTGCCACAGTGCAATCATAATTGAATCATTAGCAAAAATGGGACTACTGCAAGACCCCAGACTGCAAGGAGCCTATAACTGGCTAATCAAGAGACAACGCCTTGACGGAGGATTTTGGTGCAAGGACACCGGTCAGATTTGCGGTCCGAGAGAAAGAGAACCGAGTTGTGCGATGGCCACGATGTTTGTCCTGGGCGCGCTGGCTCAAAATCCCCGACTACAAGATAGCGGAGTTGCCACAAAAGGAGTTGATTTTCTCTTCACGTGCTGGGAAAACAGAGGGAAGATAAGATACGCGGGTCACGACAGCCAGGTCGGAACTGATTGGGAGAAACTGAAATACCCGTTCACTGACTACAAGATCTTGAAATTCTTAGATGTTCTGTCACAGTTTGAGCACCCCAAGAAGAGGCTGCAAGAATCGGAAATGGTCAATCTGCTCCTCTCAAAACGAGACAATCAGGGAAGGTTTACACCAGAATCAATCACAAAGGCGTGGTCTGATTTCGACTTTGGACAAAAGAAGAAACCCTCGAAGTGGATCACCCTTCTGGCTCTGCGAATAGTAAACAGAATTCAGGCGTGAGAACGCGTATTTCCCATTGTTCAACCTTCAAGTGGATCCTTAACTCCAACAAACATGCCTCTTTCCCTCATTAAGCCATGTTTCAGGAATCTTGACTGAAGACCAGCGGCTTTCATGATTCTCAAAGTCTCGGCAGTTTCAAAAAGTCCCAGCTCATGCCTGTCCACAAAGTGTTTCACGCCCTTGTCCTTCTCAGCTACTAGATAATGCATATCCATGACCGACACGTTCCCCCTGAGTTCCGAAACGTTGAGTCTCGCAATCTTAATATCCTTTCCATCGTAGGTGGACATGTGCGGCGAGCCAGCTACGTAGGTTGATTTTGTAAACCATGGCTCTATCAGCATGAGGCCGCCCCTCTTCAAATGTCTGGCAAAGTTTCGAATGGTCTTCCCTAGGTTTGAATAGGTTCTCACATAACCGATAGAGCTGAACAGGCAAGTAATAACGTCAAATTCTTTGCCAAGATCCATCGTTGTCATGTCTGCCTCCCTGAAAGTAACATCCTTAACATTCTCTTTCGCAACTTCTAGAATCTCTCTACTCACGTCAATACCTGTGCACGAGAATTCATTTTTCAGATATTTCAGGTGATGTCCGGTGCCACAGGCAACATCAAGAAGCTCATTGCCATCTGACTTCTTGTATTTTGAGATCAATGCCTTAATTCGAAGAGCTTCTTTCTTGTAGTCTTTGAAGGAATAGATCAAATCATAGTATTTTGCAAGCACTCCGTACAGTATCTGTTCTTTCATGTTCTCATAATGAAGGGGTTGAAAACTAAAAGATTTGCTGCTGCGCTATTATCCAAACAGACTTCCAAACGGAACTGTTGAAAGCCCTTCAATTCCCATTACTTGGGATTTTCTCTTGAACCCGGCCCTGAATTTGCCGCCGTTTGCTTGATGGGGCTACTTTCTTATGCACAGTCAAACATGCATTCTCGATTATTGTTTTGCTGCAATTCACCTTATAAGGATAATCGACCAAGATTAGTTTGGTGGTTAACCTTGTACTTTTTGTCGGATATTGAGCATAAGTATTTGCTTCATCAGCTTTTGCCGACTGCGAGAGAGGTGGGCGTCAGCAAAGAGTTGAGAGGTTGGAATTGGCATCAGCCACCGTTGAAGCCTTAATACGATAGTGTCAGGCTTCCGATGTATGCAGTCAGCTCCAAGTATTGCCCGACAAATCGGGATGTGTATCTGAGACACGTCGAGAAGACGCATCCTCTTCCAAGCGCCAGGATGGCGGTTGGTAAGCTCTTCCACGGCGTCGTGAGCGACTGTCTGCAAGCCTTCCTGCAACGCCAAGACACAGATTTTGAAGGCTGGTGGCAAAAGATCAGGTGGCAGGAGATTCTTGAAAAGCCTGAAAACGTCATCGAGCCTTGCAGGAAAGTTTGGGAGTTTGTGTTGAAAATCTGTGACGCTAGACTGGCTGAGATTTCAAGCAGGCAGCCTTATGCTTCTGAGCTGGATTTGATGGCTTCCGCGGTTCCTTTCTTGATTGAACACAAGATCTCTGGCGGACTACTCGGCTTAAGCGATGTCCTCAGCGTTGACTGCTACGATTATCTGAGGACGATCATGTTTGATCTGAAGGTGGCCGACTCAAAAGAGGAGTGGTACAGGCTTCACCCGGTAGGTTACGCTCTTGTGTTTGAAAGCGTCCACGAAGTGCCGGTGGACATCTGCTGCACCGTCTATCTAAACGTTGACAAGGGCAAGATAAACGTTCAGAAAGACCTGTTCTTCGCCAGCGATGAACTGAGGCAGTGGTGGATCGAAGAGAGGGACAAGAAACTGGAAATCGTGGCGGAAAGAAAAGATCCCGGCAAACCCGAAAGTTCACAATGCAAAGATTATTGTCAGTACTACAACGCCTGTTATGGATAAGCGCCTTTGATACGGGTGTTTGTATGAAGATCTTTCTTGATGATTTCGGCATTTTCTTGGGACGAAAGAGAAATAGATTCATAGTGAAGAAAGCTGGTGGCGAAGTCAAAGAGATTGTTGCAGACGATGTTGATTTGATAATCTGCTGCTCCTCCGGCGTTGCTTTCTCAGCAAGTGCCTTGGACTTGGCTGTGGAGAACAATATTCAAGTCATCTTTGCTCGTTACAGAGGCTGGCCCTACGCTGTCTTGATGCCCGCCTCTATGACAGGTTCCGTCCGTGCTCGCAGGGAACAGTTCATAGCTTACAACGATCAACGAAGCCTGATCTTGGCCAAGAAGTTTATTGCTGGAAAGCTCGTGAATCAAGCCAATTTTCTGAAGTTGATGGCAAAGAACAGGCGACAGACTGATCCAAGTCTGGCTGAGAGGCTGTACGAGTCGGGCAAGCTGATTGATGAAGTTAATGAGAGAATCAGCAGAGAGCAAGGTTCTAACATTGAAGAGAAGCGTCAGCAGGTGATGAATCTAGA
>Ga0315268_10008271_pt1 | contig 10892 bp, 9 predicted proteins | sample C1_top_MG_FD_204535 | JGI IMG/M metagenome (GOLD analysis project Ga0315268, IMG submission 204535) | Sediment microbial communities from Yellowstone Lake, YNP, Wyoming, USA - C1_top | ecosystem: Environmental > Aquatic > Freshwater > Lake > Sediment | place: USA: Wyoming | collected 2017-08-01 | reverse complement strand
CCCAAGAAGGAGCGTCTTGACTCGATTCGGACGTTCGCTTCCCGACTTGCAGGAGCGTTACGACCCGCCAAACCCCTATCTGACGTGTTGACCCACGGTAGGCTGCACGAACTCGCCGCCTTATTAGACGTCGTAACGGCGACTGACTTCATCAAACTCCCCGAGGGGCAGCGGGCACTTATATTGGCAAAACTTACCGATATCGTCGCCTCCGGCGACCCCAAACTCGATTTTGCGTGCGAACGTTTGCTGGAGCTTCTCGTTACGCGAGGTCTGCTGTTGGACAAAGAGGATTACCGCGAGATTGTCAGTCCGGCTATCCGTTGGGGCTTCGAGAAAACCGTTAACGGCTATTTGGGAAGACCTAGTGTGCGACGGGCCTTGGAGGAAGCCGCCTGCGATGCACGGGGCGAAGCACTTGAGATTCTGAAAGAAGAGTTTGCGAAGTACCTGAAGGACGCTGATCTCGAGAGGAAGGAGGATTGGTACCTGAATGCAGTGCGGGACGTACTTGAGAGCCTCTTGGCGAATCCTGCGTCTGTAAGCGGCACGGGGGATTTGGTGGCCGCGTTGAGGGGCGTCAACAGGCTCCACAGGTCAAGAGCCGCCGCAAAGTTTGGTCGCACTGCATAACCATCAATCGCACCGCAGTTTTATATCCCAACGGCTAACGGCGAATGGCCAACGGCGACTATCCCGCCACCAGCGCCACTCCGCCGGCAACCAGGATGGCGGCCAGCCAGCGGCGGCGGTCTACCCGCTCACGCAGGAAAATCTTGGCGACCACGGCGTTGGCGATGAAGGTGAGGGAAGCGGACGCCGGCGCCACCAGGCTGACGTCGGCCCAGGAGAGCGCGAACAGCAGGGAAAAGAAGGCCACCGCCATGAAGGCGACGCCGGTCCACAGGGTCGGGTTACGTACGACCACGCTCACGGTGGGCCAGATTCCGCGTCGACGGTAGAGGCTGCCCACATCGCCCACCTGCTTCATGGCCAGCGAGGTCAGCACGTCGCCGGTAGTGGAGGCGGCCACCACCAGAAAAATGCTCCCCCAGGTGTAGGCGGCGCTCATAAAGGCACCTCCGGGGTAGGCGGGATACGGGAATTCTCGACTCCACGCGCGGTAGGCGTGCGCGCCGGACCGCTGGTGACGAAGCCGACGCCCAGCGTGATCAGCACGATTCCGGCCCAGCGTTGCGGGGAAATGCTCTCGTGGAGGAAGAATCTGGCCAGCAGGGCCATGATGATGTAGCCGATGGCGGTGGCGGGCAGCACGTAGGTGAGGTCGGCAAAGGAGAGCGCCGCCAGGTAGCTGACGAAAAAGGCGAGCAGCAGCACGATGCCCGCGCCCACCCAGGGCGTGAAAATGGCGGCGATCAGTTCAGAGAGATGGCGCAGGGAGATGTGGCCGACGTCCTTCATGCCGCGGGAGAGCGCGACGTCGCCCAAGGCGCCGAAGATCATGATGCCGGCCAGGATGGTACGCTGGCGCCAGTTCACGGAAGCATCTCAGGCGTTGGCGGCTTCCACCGAAGCCTCGGCGTCGCGGGCGCCGCTGCCGCCGGTCGGCCGCGGAGCCGGTGTTTGCGGCCGTTGCCGCTGCTGCTGCACGTAGCGCTTGCGGCTGGCCCGCGTCTTGAGAAAACTCTTCGCCTCCGCGTACAGGCGTTTGCGCTCGCCCGCGTCGAACAGCGCCTTGCGCACGATGCGGAAAATTGCCTTGGGGCGGAAATAGAACTCGTCGTAGAAGCGATGTACCGCCTCCATGATTTCGTCGGCCGGCAAGCCGGGGTATTCGATGTGCGCCAACTGCTGCCCGCCCTCGTCCACCATCTGCCGGTTGGCCAGGAAGCCGTTGCGCACCGCGTAGTCGAAGAGCTCGGTGCCGGGATAGGCGTGCGCCACCGATACCTGGATGGTTTCCACGTCCAGCTCCTTGGCGAAGTCGATGGTGCGGCGGATGCTCTCGCGCGTTTCGCCCGGCAGGCCGAGAATGAAGTCGCCATGGATCTTCAGTCCCAGGCGGTGGCAGTCCTTGGTGAATTGGCGGGCGCGCTCCAGCGTGGCGCCCTTCTTGATGTTCTTCAGCACCTGCTGGTCGCCGGATTCATAGCCGACGATCAGCAGCCGGCAGCCGGCTTCGCGCATGGCCTTCAGGGTTTCGAAGTCGGTAGTCACGCGCGAGGTGCATGACCAGGTCAGCTTCAGGGGGCGCAGCTTCTCGCACAGCTCGATAGTGCGCGCCTTCTGTATGTTGAAGGTGTCGTCGTCGAAAAAGAACTCTTTCACCCAGGGCCAGTATTCCTTGGCCTTGGCCAACTCGCGCACCACGGCGTCGGTGGAGCGCTTGCGCCAGGGATGGCCGCTCAGGGTCTGCGGCCACAGGCAGAAGGTGCATTGCGCCGGGCAGCCGCGGGTCGTGTACAGCGCCACGAACGGGTGCAGCAGGAAGGGAACGTTGTAGCGCCGCACGTCCAGATCGCGGCGATAGACCTGGGTAACCTCCGGCAGCGCGTCCAGATCGGTGATCTGCGGCGCGTCCGGGTTGTGCGCTACCCGGCCGTTGTTGCGATAGGAAACGCCGGCGATTTCCCCCAGCGGCTTGCCGTTGGCGAAGTCCACCACCGCGTATTCGAATTCGCGGCGCACCACGAAGTCGATGGCCTTCGATTCCGCCAGCGACTTCTCCGGCAGCACGCTCACGTGCGGGCCCACAAAGGCGATCTTGATCTCCGGCTTGGCGGCCTTCATGGCCTCGGCCAGGCGCACATCGCCGGGAAACCCCGGGGTGCTGGTAAAGAGCACGACAAAGTCGTATTCGCGGGCGATCTTGACGGTTTCCGCCGCCGAGATGTGATGAGGAGGAGCGTCCAGCAGGCGCGAGCCCTCCAGCATGCCGGCCGGATAGGCCAGCCATACCGGGTACCAGTAGGATTCGATCTCACGGGTGGCCGGCCAGCGCGAACCCGCGCCGCCGTCACAATTCTCGAACGATGGGGGATTGAGGAAAAGCGTTCTTAAGGGCATGCGATTGAGACAGCCTAGCATCCTCTCCAAATTTTGCGGCCACCGCCGCCAGCCCTGCATTTCCCCCAGGGCAAGTAACACTCCCGACAATCCTAAATAAGCTAACAGCTGCCGCACCAAACTCGAAGATAATTCGGGCCGAATGGTACTTTAGACGCCCTGAAAGGGGAATTGACTCTTTAAAGTCGCCATTGGCCGTTGGCGATTGGCCATTGGCGATTCAGCGTGGTGCCCCACATCTGCCCGCTTTTGGCAGATGTGGGATGGCAACAGTGACGGAAACTGACTACGGCTTGCCCATCGCCCAGCTCTCCAACCGGCCCAGCGCCTGCAAAAGCTGCAGCCGGGTCTTTTCCAGTTCGAAGGTGGTGTCCAGGTAGGTGGAGTACTTGTCGCTGGCCTGGAGGCGCGCCAGCTCGAGGTCGCGCGGCCCGGGAGCGGGCGCGGCGGGTTGGCCGGCGGCGGTCACGCCGGGCGCCGCCGCCCGTATGCGTTCCTGGAGGGCTTCGGCCTGGGCCTGCGACACCTGGTAATCCAGGTGGGCCACCTGCTGCGCCGCCGACAACTGCTCCACCGAGCGCGCCATCTTCAGGGTATCGGTCGACACCTGCTGGCGCGTGGCTTCGCTTTGCCGCTGCGCCTTGAGGGCGTCGGCGTCGGCCGCCTGGGCATGGGCCCGCTGCGGGTAATTCAGGAAAGGAAAGCGGATCGCCACTCCCAGGGTAGCGTTGTTGCGCTGGAACTGCTTGAAGAACTGATCGTAGTTGTTGTAGCGGGTGAAAAGGCCATAGCTGGCCACCAGGTCCACGGCGGGATACATCTCCTTGTGCTCGCCCTTGGCGCGCAGCGCCTTGGCGGCGGCGGTCTGCTCGGCGGCTTTGACGGTGGGACTGCTGGCCAGCGCCGCCGAAATCAGGTTGGGCTCCTGGCTGAGGTCGGGCACGCCGGGGATGGACTCGGTGACGGTCTCAATGGAAGCCGCCGCGACGCCGGTAAGCTGGGCCAGACGTTCCCGCAGCACGTCGGCGGCGCCGGCGGCATCGGCCAGCCGCATCCGCACCTGCGCCGCGGCCAGTTGCGATCGCGTCAGCTCCAGTTGCGGGTCTACGCCGGCCTGCACCCGCTCGCTGACGACAGTCACCAGCCGGTTGGCCTCCTGTTGCGCCTGCTCGAGCACGTGCAGGCGCGAAGTCAGCGTGTCCAACTGGATGTAGATGAGAGCTGCCTCCAGCAGCGTGCTGGCGCGCTGTTGCTGTGCGGTGGAGGAGCTGGCCAGCCATTCCTGTTTGGCGGATTTGACGTACTCGCGCTGCGCCGGGTTGATGAGGTAGGACTGGTAGTTCATGTTGAACACCGCGGGCGCCGCGCCCTCGATACTCATGGGAAAACCGTAGGTCTTGGCCAGTCCGGAGCCGACCACCAGTTGCGGAAGGTACATGTTGCGCGCTTCCAGGTAGCCGGCGTGAGCCCGCTGCTGATCGGCGGCGGCGGCCGAGGCGGAGGCGCGCTGCGCCGCCAGTTCCATGGCGCGGTGGAAGGGAAGCGGTTCGGCCGGGGCGGCGATCGCCGCCAGCATCAGGACTACCAGGCGGGCCGGGCGCAGAATCGAGGCTCTCATACGGCACCTTCGCACGATACGAAGTAGAAGGGGCAGTATAGCAACCCAGCCGTTAGCCGTTGGCCGTTGGCCTCTGAACTTCTCAGCCGCAGACCTGGGCTGCAAATTTTTCGACTGCTACCTGCTATCCTTAACCAGGCCGGGTTGTGGACCCGTAACGCCAACGACCAACGACCAACGACCAGCGGCCAACGACCATGATCAGCGGCGAAACTCTGAAGACCGCGCTCGACGCCCTGCGCGCCAACAAATTCAAGGCGTTCCTTACCATGCTGGGAGTGGTGATCGGCAGCGCCTGCCTGGTGCTGGTGGTCACCGTGGGGCTGACCGGGAAGCGCTACATCCTGCAGCAGATCGAAGGCATCGGCTCGAACCTCATTTACGGCTATCACATCGAAGCGGGCACCACCGACGCGCGCCCGCTGGCGGATGAGGTTTCGCTATCCGACCTGGAAGCCATCCGGCAGTTGCCGGGCGTGCTCTACGCGGCCGGCACATTCGACCACGTGCTGACCATGACCATCCGGAACAAGAGCCACGCCGTGAGCGTGGTGGGCGTGACCGAAGATTTTTCCAAGGTGCGCAACCTGGACGTGGTGGCGGGCCGGTTCCTGGACCAGATCGACATGCAGACCCGGGCCAAGGCCTGCGTGATCACGGAAAACCTGGCCAAGCTGTTACCCTACGACGATCCGGTCGGCAAGCCGCTCAAGGTTGGCGATCTGACGCTCACCATCGTGGGCGTGTTCAAGGAACGGGTGGCCACCTTCGGGCAGACGGAAATCACCACCGATTCCGTCATCGTCCCCTTTCCGCTGATCCAGTTCTACACCGGCGGGGAAATCTACATTAAGACCTTCTACGCCCAGGCGGACTCCTCGGCCGACGTGCCGCGGGTGACGCGGGAAATCTCGCAAGTGCTGCAATCGCGTCACCGCGCCGGGACGGTGTACACGGTGCAGAACCTGGCGGCCATGCTGGGCGCGGCGCGCAGCATTTCCAACGCGCTGACCATCGTGCTGCTGGTGATCGCCTCGGTGACGCTGATCATCAGCGGCATCGGGATCATGAACATCATGCTGGTGACGGTGACCGAGCGCACGCGCGAGATCGGGGTGCGAATGGCCATCGGCGCCCGCCGCCGGGAGATCGAGTGGCAGTTCCTGCTGGAAGCTTTTCTCATCAGCGGCGGCGGAGCCCTGGTCGGAATCATCATCGCGGTGGCCATTCCCATTGCCGCGCAACTGCTGTTGCTGAACAACCTGTACCTGCCTATCTCGTGGGTATCGGTGGTGGTGTCGCTGGTGGTGTCGTGCAGCACCGGAATCCTGTTCGGGTTCCTGCCGGCGCGGCGTGCCTCGCGCTTGCAGCCCACGGAAGCGCTGCATTACGAATAGGGAGCCGTACCAGATTCCGGACATCGCGTTCTGTTCCACGTTCACCCTGCTGCTGCTGTGCGGGCTGGCGGCAATGTGGCGGTGGAGGCGGGAATGGATGGTGCCGCACCTGGCAGTGCTGGGCTTTTACCCGGCCGTCTACTACATCACCCATCCCTCGATGGATTGCCGCCATCCTATTGATCCAATGCTCGTTATTCTGTCGGGGTATGCTCTGGCGCAAGCCTGGGGTGCGGCAGCGCGCCGCTTTCGGTCAGGATCAGCCGCGCCGAACAAGTCCTTTAGTTGTGTCATTCCGAGGGGACGGAACTTGTCCCGAGGCGGAGCCGAGGGAGTCCCCGAGGAACCTGCTTTTCGGAGTTTTTCAGCAGCCTGCTACCGCTTGAGCCGATCCAGCGCCGCACGCGCATCGTCGTAGTCCCTGGCCAGGGTCAGCGCGGCCTGATACTCAGCCACCGCGCCTCGTTTATCGCCCTGCTTCTCCAGGATTTTTCCCAGCAGGTAATGCGCCTGGAAGGCCGGCGCGTCTTCCACCGGGGGACCGCTGGCCAGGTACTTGCGCAGGAACCCGACGGCGCCCGGCAGGTTGCGTCCGGAATTGAACAAGAGCTGGGCGGCGTCGACGAAGACGTTGGAGGCCTTGTTGCTGGACTGGGTCGCCTGGGTAACGGCGTTCTCCATGTCGGCCAGCCGGCCCATGCGCCTGTAGAAGGAGGCCAGGTTGAGCCAATAGCTGCCGCGCTGGTGGCTGGTTTCGATGGCGGCGCGGTATTCCTTTTCGGCGTCGGCGTAGCGCTTTTCTTTTTCCGCGATGCGGGCCTGCAGCCAGTGCGCGGCGGCGGCATCGCTGGCGGCAATGGCCTGCACCTGCTGTCTGGCCTTGCCCTTGCCTCCGCCCATGAAGGAGGGCGCTTCCAGGTAGAACTCGGCCAGATCGGAACGGGCGTTGATGTTCCTGGCATCCAGCTCGACGGCGCGCTCGAACTCCTGGCGGATTTTGCCGGCCAGTCCGGCGGCGACCATGAAGTTGGAACGGTCGGCTTTCTCGGCGTAGGCGCGGCCCAGCAGCAGGTGGTAGCCGCTGTTGTTGGGGGCCAGCGCCACCGCCTTTTGGGCCGCCGCGATGGCCTGGTCCCAGTGGCGCAGGGCGTAATAGCTGCGCGCCATCAGGCTGAAGGCCTCGGCATCGTTGGGCGAAGACTTCAGGCGCAGGTTCAGCGCCTGCAAAGCCTCGTCGACGCGGCCGGCGGAGAGCAAGTCGGGAATGGTGAGGCTTGGGACGGGCGCGGTGGCCGCTTCAGCCCAGGCCACGGCGCTCACTAGCAGAACCAGGATAACGAGCCCTTTACGATTCATTCCTTGATCACGCGTACAGGCATGCCCGGCTTGAGCGGGGTGCCATTCACCGCGTTCACCGCCACCACCGCGCCTTGCGGAACACCCTGCGCGATCTCCACCCGGGTGAGAGTGGAAATCGCCGTTTCCACCAGGCGCTGCTTCAGCTCCCCGTTCTCCACCTGGAAGACGAAGCGTTTGCCGTCGCTTTCGTGCAGGGCCTCGCGGGGCACGGTCAGCACGTCCTGATGGCTGGCGGTGGTGATGATGACGTTGACGTTGATGTTGGGCAGCAGTTTTTCATCGGGGTTCTTGACGGTGCAGGTTAATTCGCCGACGTTGCGGGTGCCGCGGGTGACCACGGTGGTAGGCGGCTGCGTCACCTCGCCGTCCCAGGTGCGGCCCGGCAGCGCGTCCCAGGTGACCCGCACCGGCTGTCCGGCAGCCAGTTTGCCGATATCCGGCTCGTCCACGAAGGTGCGCAACTGCACCTTGGAGAGGTCGGCCACCTCCACCAGCAGGTCGCCGGGGTTGACGAACATCCCCTGCCGCACGGGCAGCGAGTACACCAATCCGGGGCGCGGGGCGCGGATGTTGGAATGTTGCAACAGGTCCTGGGCGGCGGCATAGGCGGCGCGCGCTTCCTCGGCCTGCGCCTGCACCCGGGCGATTTCCGGCTGCGAGTAGCGCGAGTTGAGTTTCTGCTGCAGCATGGCGGCCTGGGCCTGGGCGGTTTTCAGCCGGTTCTCCGCATCGGCTACTTCTCCGGCCGAAGCCGCCCCCCGTTGTTGTAACGCGCGCATGGCCTGCAAGTTGCGCTGGGCGGCGTCGCGTTCCACGCGGGCGCTGGTGAGCTCGGAAGTGGTGGTCAGGACTTCCGCGCGGGTGCCGCCGTTACGGACCGCGCTCAGGTCCGCCTGCGCGGCCCGGATTTGCGCCTGGGCTTTAGCCGCCTGGGCGAGCGCGCCGGCATCGTCGAGCTGCAGCAGCAGTTGCCCGGCGCGGACGTGCTCGCCTTGCCGCACCAGCACCCGCTTGACGGTGGTGGCGGCCGGCGCATGCGCCTCGAAATTGTTCAGAGGCTCGATCTTTCCGTTGGTCTGGATGGTCGCGGTGATGGTCTGGCGCTCAACTTTGGCGGCGCGCACGGGAATTTCCCGGCGCCGCGACATGAAGGCCGCCAGGATAATCACCGCCACCGCAATCGCGGCCAGGATCACCCACAGCCGGTTGGCTCGGCCAAACCAGCTACTGTCCTGTTGCTGTTTCGCCATAAGCTGAAATCCGAGTATAGCGTAACCGTGCCGGGCCCGGTTGCGCCCGCACCTGATCAGACACCCCGGCGGCGCCTGCCGTTACAAATAATCCGCCCGGCTGAGTACTTGGATGCGGCAGAGCAGCGCGCCGGCTCTGCCGCGTCACTCTGAATCGGGGCATCGAAATTAGCTATGCCGTCACGCATTTCCCTTCTCAAAGACGTGGTCAGGAAGGCGTGGACCGACATCATGAACAACCACGTGATGGCGCTGGCGGCGGGGCTGTCCTACTACTTCGTGATGTCGTTGTTCCCGCTGCTGATCCTGGCCGCCTCCATCCTGGCCTACGTGCCGGTTCCCGACTTGTTCGGCCGCATCGTGAACGCCATGGCGCAGGTGGTGCCGCCCGACAGCATGGGGCTGGTGCGCGCCGTGTTGAACGACGTGATTCGAACCAACCGCGGCGGCTTTCTCACCTTCGGCATTGTGGGCACGCTGTGGACGGCCACGGGCGGCTTCGCCGGCTTGATCGAGGCTCTGAACGTGGCCTATGACGTGCCCGAGACGCGCCCCATCTGGAAAACCCGGCTGCTGGCGCTGGAGCTGATGATCGTCATTGGCGGGCTGATGACGACCGGCGTGCTGGTGATGTTCGTGGGGCCGCAGTTCGGCAATTGGCTGGCCGCCAAGGTCGGCCTGAGTGATCAGTTTGGCGATGCCTGGCCGGTGCTCCGCTGGGTGGTGTCGGTCGGTTTCATGGTGCTGGCGGTAGAGCTGATTTTCTTCTGGGCGCCAAACGTGAAGCAGCGCTTCCGCGCCACCCTGCCCGGCGCCATGCTTGGCGTCGGATTCTGGATTGGGACTTCCTTCGCCTTGAGCCTGTATTTCCGCAATTTCGCCCACTACAACAAGACCTACGGCACGCTGGCCGGCGCCATCGCGCTGCTGGCCTGGCTTTACTACTCATGGTTCGTGATCCTGGTTGGGGCGGAGATCAACTCGGAACTGCTGAAGGCCCGCGGCGGCGGACGCCTGCCGCTGAAACAGCCGCCGCCGGCCATCCACGTCCGTCCTCCCTGGGAAGCCGATGTGCGCAACGAGGCCGAGAAGGCAAGAGACAAAGAGGCCGCGTAGCCGGCGCGCCCCTCGTGGCCTTGGGGTGAAGCCGCGCCCGTGCAAAAACGGCCGTCGCAAGGGTGAACAGCGAAGCTGGCTGCTATTTTCCGCCCAGGCCCTTTTCCGCCGTTTCCTTGACCAGCTTGGTGAAGACCACGAGCCGCTTGGGCGCGGGGCCAATGTAGTAAGTCGGGTAGCAGGTTATCAGCGTGAGGCGGTGATCGGCGACGGGCTTGATGACGGACAGGTCGTCGGGTTGGACGATCTTCTTGCCGGTGACCTCATACTTGAAGACTTTGCCGTCGCGCTGCACCAGCACCATGTCTCCCTTATCGAGTTCGTGGATGTGGCGGAAGAACGTGTCGCGGTGGCCGCTGATGACGGAGTTGCCGGGCTGACCCGGTTCGGGCGTATCGCGCATGTGGCCCGGACCCAGCAGCAGCGCCCGGTCGCTGGTGCCTTCCACCACGACGGAATCGAGATCGATCTTGGGGACGGAGAGCCGGGTCAGGCCATCATCGGCCACGGCGGTTGCCTGCGCGGGTTTGCCCGCCGGCTGCTCGTCTGCCGTCTGCTGTGCCGGCTGCTGCTGCTGTTTCTGCCATTCCTGCGCCAGGCGCCGCTGCTCCACATACATGTGCCCGTACTGGGCGCCCACGTAGCCGAGCAATAGCAGCCCCAGGATCAGGAAGATAAATGATAGGGAACGGCGCAGGGGCAAGGAACCGATATCAGCTTTCATCAAAGGCGATCTCCACCGGCAGCTCAATATCAGGACGCGCGCATGGTTAAGATGCACGATCCAGAGTGTCGGAGGGAGAGCACCTCGTACCTGGTACGTGCTCACCGCGTCTTCATGGCGGAAGCGATTCCGCCCAGCAGGGCGCCGAAGCCGATCACCGACAGCAGCGGCAGGGCGCCGCCGGCGGAGGGCAATTCGTGTCCCTCGATGTCCTTCACCGGCTGCTGCCGCTTTTCCAGCCTGAGAGCCGCCGCCAGCAGCCGCGCCTTGCGCCGCAGAGCGGCCGTGGGCTGCACGATGAAGAACTGCACCTGGTTGCTTGCCCCGGGTATGGGAGTATCGTTGGCGTCCACCAACTGCACCGTGACTTTGTGCGCCCCGGGGGCCAGTCCGGTGAAGGT
>Ga0315268_10008270_pt1 | contig 10892 bp, 10 predicted proteins | sample C1_top_MG_FD_204535 | JGI IMG/M metagenome (GOLD analysis project Ga0315268, IMG submission 204535) | Sediment microbial communities from Yellowstone Lake, YNP, Wyoming, USA - C1_top | ecosystem: Environmental > Aquatic > Freshwater > Lake > Sediment | place: USA: Wyoming | collected 2017-08-01 | reverse complement strand
TAAAAGTGGTGAGGATGAGCGCCGTTGCCCCAAAAGGACTGTGGAACATTGTTCTAAGCGGTTATCCCAAAGCAGGTAAAACTCTACTCGCAAGACGCTTGGTAACCGAATACCCGTGTTTTGCCAGAGTGGGCGTGGATGACTTGAGAGCCATGCTGTTTAACGAGTCTCCTCCCTGTCGTGACGAGTTCTTGGTATACTCTTTGATTGCTGAGGTGCGTGATGCCCTGCTCAGAAAGGGATACAGCGTAGTGATTGATTCAACAGCCCCAGACAATGTCACCCGTTCTTACTTGTTGGCGACAAAAGTTAGGAACGTCAATCACTTGGTCATCCTGTTTAACGTTGAGAAGGAAGTTATTATAGAAAGAAACATTGAGATGTTCGGAGATGCAAGCTCTGTTTTCGCTTGGGACGGGCGTTGGGAAACGCCACAACGCGGTATTCCCATGTTTAAGTTCAAAAGTAATAACTTGGAAGAGTTTGAGGCTTACTACGCAAGCCTAAAGGAGCTACTGGAGAGCGAGACGCATCCTTTCAAACCAGAATTCCAACGTTCCTTTTTACCATTGAAAGACATCCGAAGGGGGCTACGAAGCTTCTTAGGCAAGAAGTCCGAGTAGCATGGTTTCTATTGAATGGTAAGTTTCATCCCGTCGTAGGCAAATCGTATTCTTCCATGATAGTTCTTCTCGATAGCCGTGTAATCATCGTAGCTTCTGCCCCATTCCTCTTCAATGTGCGTCAGAACAGTTTTCTTTGCTTCTAATCTTTCCATGAGTTCTTCAACTTCCTTCATGGAGAAGAGCTCCTCCCTCAGCGGATTATCCTCCGGAATCACTATGCCCTCTCGCAACGGACCCTCCGGAAAGGCTTCGCCCAAGACGAGCAAGTCTGGTTTCTTTAGCTGCGATTTATTTGGAAACGGTTTAACGTCACACGGCGCGTAGATTACCTTTTTTCCTCTACACTCGATCAGAAAAACCGTTGAAGCAGTGGCACTTGTTCTTTTGGTAGAAATTTTGGATACCGAACCTCCTCCATGGACTGCGAAAGGTGTAACTTGAAAATCTTTGATTTTAGATGGTAACATATTCGTCAAGTTGACAGTTTCGATTAAGTCCATTTCTTTGTAAAAGTCAAGAAATGAGCCGTATTTCTCTTTCAAATCTTCCATAACTTCTGTTAATGCGCAGACTTGAACCTTCTTCGTTGGTTTGTCGCCTCTCACGAATCTGCCCAGCCAGAACTTGTACATTTTTTCAACGATTCTCAAGCCCAGGGTGTGGTCAGGGTGCCAGTGCGAATAGAAAACGTAGTCTACTTCGTTTATGCCTTCGCGGTTCAGTTGAACGGCAATCTCGTCCGGAGTATCAAATAAGGCATTGATATCTGAAATAAACAGAGAAGGAGATGAACGAGCGTACGGTATCCCCTTAGCCCTCGCTTCTACACAAACTCTGCATTGACACCCAGGTCTAGGAATGGTTGTAGCACCACCAGACCCGAGAATTACCAGTTTCGTCCTACCACATCCTTTAATCTGATTGCGGTTTGCCCACGTGAATTTGCCATGGTAACGCGGTCTGTAAATTTCTTTTTTTCTTAAAGATAATTAGAAGAGACTTGTTAAAAGCATTATCACACTTTTCGCCAACAGGTTAAAATATTGAATCACTTCCCTTGCTAACGTGGTTAAAATGAACCTTTTGAAACCGCCCAAACTATGTGATGGCGACACTGTTGGAGTAGTTGCACCTTCCTATACAGTTTTACCTTTTCAAGAAATGTATTGTAAGGGAATTGCGAATCTAAAGAAGTTTGGTTTTAAAGTTAAGGAAGGCAAGACAGTCAAGCTTCAACATTTTGGTTACATGGCCGGAACCGACGCTCAAAGAGCCGACGACATCAACAGCATGTTCGCCGACAAAGAAGTGAAGGCAGTGATTTGCGCAATAGGCGGACAAGTCGCAATCAGAACTTTGCGGCATCTTGATTACGACTCAATAAAGGCTAACCCGAAGATTTTCTCTGGAATGAGCGATATCACCACCTTTCACGTGGCTTTCTTAGCAAAGACTGGTTTAATCGGACTTCATCAAACAGATGTTGTTTTCGGGTTCGGGGCAGACATGAACAGCCGTGAAGCTAAGTATGAAATGGACCTTTTCTTCAAAATCACCAAGAACGCTGAACCTTTAGGATTATTGCCTGCACTTACGCGTTGGGAAGTGTGGCGAGAGGGCGAAGCGGAAGGTAGGCTGTTCGGCGGGAACGTGCCGAGCCTGCAAGCGCTGATTGGAACACCGTATTTTCCAAAGCTAAACGAAGATGTTATTTTCTTCTGGGAAGCCATGACGCAGCCGCTGGATTTGCTTGACCAGAGGCTTGTCCAGTTCAGGGAGGCTGGTTTGTTTGACAGGGCGAAGGGCATGCTGATAGGCAAAATCAGAGGCGAAGTGTCAGGCGATGTGAAGGACATGACCAACGAAGTTAAGAAGGTTATTTTGGACATAACCAGAGAGTTTGATTTTCCGATAATCGCTAGCATGGATTTCGGGCATTACACGCCTAACTTACCTTTTCCTATGGGACTTAGGGCGAGAATGGACACTGATGGAGCAAAGGTTTGGATAACGGAGTCATACGTGAAATAATTAATACTCTATTCCTTTTCTTGCCTGGAAACCCTTGTTATATGGGTGTTTAACCTCTCTCATCTCTGTAACCAAATCGGCAACTTCAGTTATCTCGTCTGGCGCGTATCGTCCAGTCAAAATAAGTTCAACATGCTTCGGCTTGTCCTTCATCAACTTCACAACCTTTTCGGTTTTTATCAAGTTTAGGTTCAAGGCGACATTAATCTCGTCTAGGATTACTATGTCGTATTCGCCGCTTTTGACAACTTTCTCAGCCAAAGCCAAGGCTTCCTCTGCAGATTCGATGTCAACTTTCGCTGGAGGCTTCTCTGTCACGAATTTTCCTCTTCCGAAGGCTCTCAACGTGAGGTTTGGAAGCTTGTCCACGATGTAGAGTTCGCCGTAGTCGAATCCGCCCTTGATAAACTGGATTATGTAAACTTTCAACCCTCTTCCTATCGCTCTTAATGCAAGTCCGAAAGCCGCTGAGCTCTTCCCCTTACCGTCTCCGGTGTAAACCTGCACAAGCCCTTTCTCAAGTCTAGGCATCCCCTAGCGCCCCTTCAATTTTCCATGCAGCAGTTTTTCTGCTGCCGAGGCTGGGTCTATCTCTTTATCCAAAATCCTTTGCAATAGCTCTTCATATTTTTCTTCGCTTTTCAGCTCGTCTATTACTGTGCTTGTCACTTTTTCTTTTATGGCTTCCAAGAGCTCGGCTTCAGCTCTTAGAAGGCTTTTTCTGCGCTCCTTTTCCTTCTCCATGAAGCGTCTGTGCTCTTCCAGTTTCTCAATCAATTGCGGGACTCCTTCGCCTGTGAGGGCGGTTGTTTTTAGGATGGGCGGCTTCCATGCATCTTCCTTATTGTTCAGTTGCAGTATCGCCTGAATGTCCATTACGGCCTTATCAGCGTTTTCTCGGTCAGCCTTGTTCACGACGAAAACGTCGGCTATCTCCATTAACCCAGCCTTAATCGCCTGTATCTCGTCTCCCAGACCGGGTGCATGAATGAGAGCTATTGTTTGTGCCACCTTGATTATCTCCACTTCCGACTGCCCAGCACCAACAGTCTCAACTAGGACTATGTCCTTGCCTGCTGCATCCAAAATTTTGACTGCGTCTTTTGTTGCTTTGGCTATGCCTCCCGGATAGTTGCGAGTCGCCATACTCCTAATAAAAACGCCTTCGTCCGTGCTCAGTTCTTGCATTCTGATTCTGTCACCCAGAAAAGCTCCGCCAGTGAACGGGCTCGTAGGGTCAACAGCAACTACGCCCACTGTTTTGCCTCTACGCCTGTACTCCCGAACAATCTTCTCGATAAGCGTGCTTTTTCCAGCACCGCCTGGTCCTGTCAACCCTATTATATGCGCTTTTCCTGTGTGTGGATAGATGGCAGCTATCAGCTTTTGAGCTTCTGCCGTGTTGTTTTCGACGATGGTTATGGCTCTTGCTATGCTTCTGCGGTCTCCAGAAAGAATGCCCTTCGCTAATTCGTCAACTTTCGTCAATTGCCTACACTTTTCTGAGAGTTTAAGCCCGTTTTGGAACGTTCTCCAGAACGTATCTTATTATGGTTTCTGTTGGAGTTCCGGGTCCAAATATCTCCTTTACCCCGAGCTTCTTCAATTTCGCGACGTCTTCTTCTGGAATTATGCCTCCGGCGAAAACCATCACGTCTGTTAAGCCTTCCTTATCTAGAAGCCTCATTATTCGCGGGAACAACGCCTTGTGAGCGCCCGACAATATGCTTAAACCTATCACGTCCACGTCTTCCTGCAACGCAGTTTCAACAATCTGTTCTGGCGTCTGCCTCAAACCCGTGTAGATTACCTCCATTCCCGCGTCTCGCAAGGCTCTGGCTACAACTTTGGCGCCTCGATCGTGGCTGTCAAGCCCCGGCTTCGCGATCAAAACCCTAATCTTTCTTCCTCTCTGCATTTCATTTCAACCTCTTTAAATTACGATTAACTCCTTATATTCTCCGTAGACTTTTCGCAGCACTTCCGTAATCTCGCCCAGCGTCACATAGGCTTTCACTGCTTCGATTATGGTTGGCATGAGGTTCTCATCCTTCTCCGCCGCGTAATGCAGTTTTTCAAGCACTTCTTTCACCTTTCTGTTGTTGCGTTCCCTTTTTAGTTTTTGCACTCTCGCGACCTGTTCTTTCTCAACCTTTGGGTCGACGCGCAAAAGCTCAATCGGACACTTCTCCTCTTCGGTAGTGAACTCGTTGCAGCCGACAACAATGCGTTTTTTCTCGTCTACTTCTCGCTGATACCTGTAGGCGCTGTCAGCAATCTCCTTCTGGAAGAACCCCTTTTCTATAGCTGCTATGGCTCCGCCCATGTCGTCGATTTTCTGAATGTACTCCATGGCTTTCTCTTCCATTTCACTCGTTAACTCTTCCACGTAATACGAGCCACCCACTGGGTCTACGGTGTTCGCAACTCCACTCTCATAGGCGATAATCTGCTGCGTTCTCAATGCGACTCTCACGGCTTCCTCTGTTGGCAAGCACAAAGCCTCGTCGAAAGAGTTTGTGTGTAGCGACTGTGTTCCGCCCAAAACCGCTGCCAATGCTTGGATGGTCGTGCGCACAATATTGTTCAGCGGTTGCTGCGCGGTTAGCGTGCATCCGGAGGTTTGAACGTGCATGCGCATCCACATGGACCTCGGATTCTTGGCGTGGAATCTTTCTTTCATTATCTTTGCCCACAATCTTCGAGCTGCCCTGAATTTGGCGATTTCTTCGAAGAAGTCGTTGTGTGACGCGAAAAAGAATGACAGGCGATGGGCGAAATCGTCCACTTTGAGTTCTCTTTCAAGCGTGGATTCCACGTAGGCTATTCCGTCGTAAAGCGTGAAGGCTAACTCTTGGAGAGCGGTTGCGCCGGCCTCGCGGATGTGGTAGCCGCTTATGCTCACAGGGTTCCACCTGGGCAAGTGCCGAGCACAATGCTCAATAACGTCTGTTGTCAGCTTCACTGAAGCCTTAGGCGGAAAGATGCACAGTTTTTGAGCAAAAAACTCTTTCAGGTTGTCGTTTTGTGTTGTCCCGCCGATTTTTTCTCTCGGCACGCCTTGTTTGTCGCCGACAGCCACGTACATCGCGAGAAGCATTGGTGCAGGTCCGTTTATCGTCATGGACGTCGTAACCTTGTCCAGTGGTATGCCGTCTAAGAGCACCTCCATGTCCTGCAAGGATGATATGGCAACTCCGCACACGCCAACCTCGCCCTTCGCCATGGGATGGTCTGAATCATAACCCATTATCGTCGGATAGTCAAACGCCGTGCTTAAACCAGACTCGCCCTCCTTCAACAGATATTTGAACCGCTTGTTCGTGTCCGCGGCGGTGCCGAACCCCGCAAACATGCGCATAGTCCACAAGCGCCCGCGGTACATGGTCGCGTGCACGCCGCGGGTGAAGGGGTACTCACCTGGAAAGCCCAGGTCCTTCGTGTAGTCCAACGACTTAACGTCTTCTGGCGTGTAAACTCGCTTTATTAACATTCCTGAATGATTTCTGAACTCACCCTTGCATTCTGGACATTGTCCCAACCATTTTGGCAGCATCGTCTTCTCCCAGCGTTCCCGCTCTCGCTTTATTTCCTTAACTTTATCCTCATCAGACATTTTCTTGTCTTGCCTCCGCCAACGAGTTATCCAATGTTTAGCTAGATATCGCTATGAGCCTAAAAGGATATTTTCTTATCGGTTCCAAAACATGGACTTAGTCATTGAAAAGGCTTAACTTTTTAATTCATGCTCAAACAAATGTTTGCTGAAGTTGAAAGCTTGATGCCAGAGAAAACTGAACCTACGCCTAAGCTTCATTTGCGATATGTCCGCTTACCCTATCAGGTTTTGGACATTTGCGACGAATTAGTCTACCGTTCAAAAAGGGTTGTCGTTGGCAAGTCTCAAATAACGTCTGAGCATTCGGTTGTTTTTGATGGCGAGGTGGTTTTGGCGCCTGGTTTTCAGATTGTTTACTTCGACTTGATAGGCAAATGGTTTGATGTGGGCAAGATAAGAAACTTGCAAGGAAGGCACACGGGATACTACTGTGACATTGCTACTCCTCCAAGACTTTTGGAAGACGGAGGAATAGAACTTACAGACTTGTTTCTGGACCTCTGGGTTTCACTGGACCTCAGATACAAAGTGCTGGATGAAGAGGAGTTAGAAGAGGCGTTCAGAAAGGGCTGGATTACAGAACAACTTTATGATAGAGCAAAGAAAGAACTGAAGAAACTCATCAAAATTGTGAAACAAGGAAAATTTCCTCCCTATCATGTTAAGCGCTTAGAAAAGGAGACTAAATCTTTAGCTACAACTCTTAAGATATAACTGCCTTTCTCTTGGTTACGAGAGAATGAAGGGCGAATAAGTTGCACGCTAATCCTACGGACGCTGCTACTTCTCCCAATTCAGTAGCTCTTTCCACGCCCAAGATTTTTAGGCATATCCTAGCAGTGGGATTCGATGAGACACTTCCCCCAACCGTACCGACAGCCATCGGCATCTCTAGAACTCCTTCCAAATCCCCTTCTGGGTTTTTTATACAAAAAGATAATGGCGTGTACCTACCTGACAGTGCAGCGAAAGCGTGAGCTCCTGCCTCCACAGCTCTAGTGTCATTACCCACAGCCAATAAGACAGATGACACCCCATTTAATATCCCCTTGTTATGAGTTGCGGCTCTGAACGGGTCCTTTTCCGCAAAGGCGCACGCGCTGACAATTCGGTCAACAATGTTTTCACCACCAACCAGATTCTTCTTTATGCTTGCCTCAACCCGAACTAGCCTCTCTGTTGCTAGATTAGAAACTATGCGAAGGTTTACTTTTCCATGAGTCAGAGACTCAATTAAAGGGGACACCACCTCACACATGGAATCGACGATGTTTGCTCCCATAGAATCTTTAACGTCTACAACTAACTCTACTAAAAGCATAGGCGGACTTTTCAATTTTCTAACTCTTAAATCAACAGCCTTTCTCGTGGAAGATTGGGTATTCGCCAACGACAGAATCTTTTGTTTATTAGCGAATATTTGATGTTTCGCTCTTTCATAGTTTCTTATTCTGAGCACTTGTATCTGTCCAAGCATTATAGAGCCTGTGTTGCAGGCTTTAAAGCCGCCTGTTGGTAAAGTCCATGCAGCAGCCTTGCTTGCTGCGTTGATTATTGATCTTTGTTCGGTTGCCATGGAAATTAGAAACTTTTTGCCGTTTATAGCAAAATTTGTTGCTATTCCAATGGGGATCGGTATTGTCCCAATAACGTTCTCTATAATCATTTCTGCGTCTTTTAGTTCCATTTTGCCCGTTCGAAGAATTTCTGCTTCTTCCTTGGTCAGTTTCGTCTCTGCCTTTAAATACCGCAGTCTTTCGTTCTGGTTAAGTTTGGAGAAATCCACAGTCTACAAGTCCCTCTTAACTCCAAATTATTGTCACTAACTATTTGTCTATTTTCTGAATTCAAGTAAGCTCGCCGAGGCTGAGAAACCCCATCCATAACCAAGCATCAAAACACTGTCACCTTCTCTAAGTGCGTTGGTTGAAACTATTCTTTCAAGGATGAATGGTAAACTCGCGCCTGCTAGGTTGCTATACTCCCTAAGGATTTCGTGTGATTCCTTTATCTTCTCGTGTTGAATCTCACTGCGTTCTGCCAGAGCTCTGAGTATTTTCTCGCTGCCCGTGTGAACCGCCCACTTCTCTACGGCTTTTACTGCACTTTCAGCTTTCTTTCCGAACAGTCGTTTAAGAGCTAAGCCAGTGTATTTCACTCCGAGTTCTGGAATCTTCTTGTCTAAGTGAGAGTGAAAGCCGAACGTGAAAGGCTCTTTTGAGACAGCGAGTCTTGCGTACCCAGCCAAATAGTCACGCTTCCCAACGTTTGTGACTTCCACAGTTCTCTTAACCTCTAAGCCTTCTCCTTCATTCGCAACAACGCAAGCAGCTACGCCATCTCCGAAAAGGAAGAACTCCATGGTCGCAATCCACTTTCTCAGCTCAAATTGCCTTTCAGCCTTGTTTGCTAACTTGTTTATCTGGCTGATTTCCATTACGTTTTTCATGCCTCGCACCTGGTTTTGGAACCAGTAGGAGCTCACTCCAGAAACGCAGATCAGAACGCAATCATTTGGGTGAGCTGCAAGATAATTTTCTGCTAGTTCTAAGGCTTTCGGAAAGGCTGTGCTGGCTATTCCTTGCACGTTAACATTCTTAACGTATGGATTAAAGCCTATGTTGCGTACGACGAGTTGGCTGAGACCTGGGCTTAAGAACGGGTTTGCGTCATAGGCGGCAATAAAGTAGTCTATATCTCTGACTGTTAGGCTCGCTTTTTGTAGAGCCTTTTCACAAGCATCATGGCAAAGATTAGCAAGACCGTCTTCACCCATGTCCTTTTCTGTGTAAGCATGGTTAATGAAGTAGCGTTTTGAAACTCCAAGATTGAGCACATTATTTTTAACGCCATCGGGAAGTCGGCATGGGAAAATTTCTAGCAGTCTTTCCGTGGAATACTCGTTCTTTGGCAACGCAGTGGCTAGCTTAAGTATTTGCATGTCAATGAAATGGGTAAGGAAAGTTATAAAAGGATTCTTACATCTTGCATGTCTGCTATGTCCCAGTACATCCGCAAATCTTATAGTTGATGAGATTTACTAACTAATACTTCGAATTTGAGGTGGAAAATTGGCAAAGAAAGTCGGAATAGTCGCAGGAAGTATATCACGATTTGATAATCCAAGACACACTTTGCAGGAAGAAATGTGTGCAGAGGCTGTCAAGATGATACTGGATGACGTGCCAGACCTCGAGCTCGGAGACTTCATAAGGAAAGGCTATGCGTGCTGCTACTCGTACTTCAGCGACATCCTCGAACAGCAACAGTGCATGCACTGGATAATCAACGACTACCTAGGACTCAGCGCTGTCCCATGCTTTAGAGTCGAGTCAGGCGGAGCAACACCCATCGACGCCATAGTAAACGCAGCTCTATGGATACGCTCAGGCATGTTCCCGGTCGTTCTGGTCGTGGGATGGGAAAAAATGGATGAGCTGCCAATCCAGAAGGTCAACGAAGCCATAGCAATAGCAGGCGACACTGACTGGGACTTCGTTTCTGGCTTTACCTACAACGCGTTCTATGCGACGATGGAAGCCCGAAGAATGCACGTCTACGGCGAGACCGAAGAAGACCTAGCCGAAATATCTGCTTTGTGCCACAACAACTCGCTCGACAACCCCTACGCGCAGTGGCCAGCTCAACACGGCTTTAGCAAAATCACAGTCGAAGACGTCTACAAATCTCGTTTAATCTCTTGGCCATACAGGCTCTACGAGTGCGCAATGACAAGCGAAGGCGCTTCAGCAATGCTCTTAGCAAACGAGGAGATGACAAAGAAACTGACCGACAACCCCGTCTGGATAACTGGCGTAGGCTTCGGCTCAGACACAATGAGAGCAGGAGACAGACCCGACAACCCAGCGTGGAAAGGCCTGTACCCGGAAGACGAGAAGATATGGCCAAAACACGTTCCCGCCCCCCTGTCACCTTACCCAGACCTGTGCAACTTTGGCTCACTACGGGTCTCTGCTAGGATGGCCTACAAGGACGCAGGAATCAAAAACCCACGCAAAGAAATAAGCCTAGTAGAAATCTTCGACCCTTACGCGGGCGTTGTATTGGCGGGGCTTGAAGACTTTGACTTCTGCAAGAGAGGCGAAGGAAAGAAACTGCTCCGTGACGGCGTAATCCAGCCACATGGAGAGCTCCCATGCCAACTCAGCGGCGCTTTAACTGCTCAAGGGCACGCGGTCGGCTCAACATCTATCGCTCAAGTGGTTGACGCTTACTGGCAACTGAGCAACCAAATCGGCAAGAAATGGGGCGCGCCAGGCAGACAATTGAGCAACCCGAAAAAAGGCTTCATACACGGACACGGCGGCACTGGCTGCCAAGCGGGCGCCGTGGTTCTGGAGGTGTAAAACATGAAGCAGCCGGGACCAGAAAAAGTCATCAAAGAGCAAAAAATCGACGAAAAATGGTGGGAAGACTGGGAACGTAAAGGCGGTTGGAGACCGGAAGGATGGAAAATAATCGAAATGAACGACGGTCCAACACTCAATGAATTGAAACCCGAAAAGTTCATGATTGTGCACCGTCCGCATGGCAGCATGTTCCATCACAGCTACGGCAAAGTCTACAAATTCTTCATGGGGCTCTTGGAAGGCAAA
>Ga0315268_10008268_pt1 | contig 10896 bp, 10 predicted proteins | sample C1_top_MG_FD_204535 | JGI IMG/M metagenome (GOLD analysis project Ga0315268, IMG submission 204535) | Sediment microbial communities from Yellowstone Lake, YNP, Wyoming, USA - C1_top | ecosystem: Environmental > Aquatic > Freshwater > Lake > Sediment | place: USA: Wyoming | collected 2017-08-01 | reverse complement strand
GCCGGAGCGTGGGGCTTCCAGAGCGCGTCATCGAGGGAGGGCAGGGGCAGCCGTCGAATCCGCTGCCTCAGATCACTCCCTTTGGCGCCCAGGAGTCGGGACAGGGCGCGGCGGCCACTCAGGGAGGCGGAGGCGTGCCGGTCACGGCGCTGGTGGTGGTGGCTCTACTGACTGTGGCCCTCGCTGGCGCCTTCGCCGGTGCCGCCGTGCTGGTGCTGCGGCGGCGCTAGCGCTGCGTCTTGGCGGCCCCCTTGCCCGCCGAGGGCGATTCCCTCACCAGGTCCAGCTTCTTCGCCCCGAAGTAGGGCGGCCGGTAGTCGAAGAGGCCGGCCGTGCTGCGACGGGCGTCCACGACGTAGTAGAAGTGGTACCCTTGCTCCCTCAGGGCCAGGAAGTCGTCGTACTTCAGCAGCCACACGTAGCGGACATCCCGCCCCTCGTCCGCGGCCTCGCCCCGGTCGGATAGCATGCTGATGGCCCCGTAGTCGCGGTCCAGGATGCCGAAGCGGAGCTCATGGCGGTGGAGGACGGTCAGCTCCGGGAAGATGAAGCCCGTCAGCACCACCGAGTGGGACGGCACCTCCGCCTGCCGCACCTCATCGGCGAAGTCCATCTGGCTGCGCAGCGTGTCCAGGTCGGAGAGGAGCATGCCCCCGCCCAGGCGGGCGTTGGCGAAGGTATGCAGGTTCACCGTGTCCCCCGGCGAGGTGATGTCCACGAAGCCGGCCAGGAGGATGATGGCCAGGGCGGCCCGCAGGGCCACCGGCCGGAAGTAGCGGGCCATCAGGAAGAGCCCGAAGGGGAACACGGGGATGAGGTAGGCGATCTCGTGGGGCAGGCGGGCGAAAGAGACGAAGTAGAGGACCACCATGGCAACCCACACCAGGACGTGGGGGTCGCTGCGCAGGTCCTCGGGCAGGCGGCGCAGGTTCCGCCAGGAGAAGGCGAGGCCGGATAGCACGGCCAGGGCCCCCAGGATGCCCAGGGCGTCCTTACCCAGCCGGTTCAGGAAGGACTGCCAGGTCACGGAGGCGTCGTAGAAGTTGAGAAAACGCAGCCCGTAGACGGCGATAACCGGCAGGTAGGCCAGCAGCGAGACGGCGAACAGCGCGCCCAGGAAGCGGGGCAGGTCACGCGTGCGCCCCTCTCGCCAGAGGAGGAGGCCCAGGGGCAGGGCCACCGCTCCCGAGGTCATGCGGAAGCCAACGGCCAGGCCCAGGCAGGCCCCGGCCAGGCCGGGCCAGCCCCTGGCGGTCAGCCAGTAGCTCCCCAGGATGGCGGTCAGCGCCCACATGTAGTCCATGGTGGTGACGCTGTTGATCCAGAGCAGCGGCGCGAAGGCGAAGGCGACGGTGAGGGCTCCCCGCGCTGGCAGACGCCGGTCGGCGGCGAGGCGGGCGAAGATGTAGACCCCCAGCAGCGACACCAGCGCCGTCGACAGGTTGGTCCAGACCCAGCCGCCCTCCACCAGGGGGACGGTGACGAACTCGTGCAGGGGGTAGCCGGGCAGGCGGGAAGGCAGGTACTCGCCGGCGTCCAGCAGGTGATGGGCGGAGAGAGCGACCCGCCAGGAGTCGGGGTCGGTGCCGTAGCCCAGGTTGAGCCAGGGGATGCGGCTGACCAGGTAGAAGGCCGCCAGGGCCAGGAAAGCCCGCGGTCGTGTGAAGTCGAAGTCCAGGGCCCGCTCTAGGAGGGCGGCCGCCGCCCACCGCGACGTCACCCTCCGCGGCGCGGCCTCAGCGACGCCCAAAGTGGCATCCCTCTTCGAAGTGGAACCGTGGGAGACGCCCCCGGGGTCGGCCAAACGATGACGGACAACCGCGGGGGGCGCCAGCAACCTCCCGGTGAGACCCCGGTAGAAGTGGCCCCCGAGATAGTCGAGCCCGGGACAGGCTCTCCTGCCCTCCTCCTAATCCTTCGTCGTCTCGAAGTCTACGGGCTCACCAAAGGCCACCCACTTCCCGCCTTCCACCTTGTTGTACACCTCGACCTCGAAAGGCCGGTGGTCCGTCGGGCTCATGTTTATCGGCGTCATGCAGACGGAGCACATCCAGTCGCGGATGGTCTCGGCGGCGTCGACAAGCTTCTCCCGGGTGAGGTCCGGCCCCGCCCTCTTGAGGCTCTCCACCATCAGCTCGGCGGTGACGGCGCCGTAGAGGGTGAAGTTGCTCGGGTCAACGTTCGGGGCGTACTTCTTGACGATCTCGATGTGCTTCTGGATGCCTGGGAGGTCCGTCTCGTACACCTGATGGCCGAAGACGACGCTGATCACTCCCTCGGCGTTCTCGGCCCCCGCCAGCCAGATGAAGATGTCGCTGACGTCCACGCCGCTGACGAGGATGGGCACGTCCCAGGCCAGGACCTCACGGGCCACCTTCACCAGACTGGCAGACCCGACCGGCCCAGCCACCGAGATGATAACCTCGGCACCGGCGTTCTTGATACGCTGGGTCTGGGCCGTCACGTCGGCCGTGGTGGCCTCGCACTTCTCGTCGGCGACGATCTGCACGTCGCTGCCTTCCAGGCCCATGTTGACGCCATTGAGGCCGTCCACACCGTATTCATTGTTCTCGCGGAGAATGCCGATCTTCGCCCCATTGTAGTGGTCGGCGACGTACTTCCCCAGCATGCGGCCTTCGATCAGGTAGTCGGGGATGCCGCCGAAGCGGGTCTTCACCGGGGGCTCTGTGTATCTGTGTACCCCGGTGGCCATGAACATGTCCGGCACGCCGTTGTCTTCCAGGTACTGCAAGACGGCGGCGTGGGTCTCGTCACCGAGTGCGGCGACGATGGCGAAGACCTTGTCCTGCTCCACCAGCTTGCGGGTCACCTCCACCGTGTCCGGCGGGTTCATGTGGTCATCGCCGAGTATGACCTTTATCTTGCGGCCGTACACGCCGCCCTCCGTGTCGTTTATGTAGTCGAAGTAGGCCTTCATGCCGTCGCCGACGGGGGCATAGGCGGCTGCGACGGTCTGGCTGAGAGGGAGGGTGCTGCCGAGGAGGATCTGCGTGTCCGTGACGCCGGTGCGGTCTCCCACCGCGGTTGGCGACGCGCCGGGGCTAGCTGTCGTGGGCGCCCCGGCCTCCTCGTTCCCCCCGCAGGCCGCCATCAACAGGGGAATCGCCGTCAGAGCGGCCAGGATCATCAGCGGAGCAAACCCGAATCGTTTCATGGCTAGGACACCTCCTGGCTGATTACTGCCGGGGCCATGCTACACGGCTGGCGAGTGGCGCGTCAATGTGTGTGGCGTTTCAGGACACGTGAGACAGAGAGGGGGTGAACGAAGGCCGGGCCGGATCTCGCGCGTGTCGTGAAACGCGCCGGGGCCAAGCGCCGCGCGTGGGAATGTTGGCGAGCAACAAATGTTGTGTTACTCTTGGCGAGGATACAACATTTGTTGAGGCATCTGCCATGAAGGTAGCTACCGTCCGTCGACGCCTGGCGGTGCGTCTCCAGGAGGCGCTGGAATCGGGCGACGTGGAGGCACTCTGTCGCGTCACCGGCTACGTGAGGGCAGTTGGGGTTGCTCTTGCCCCCTACTCCGGCGATGACGACGTAGACCTGGCGCGCCTGACCGTGGATAGCGAGCAGGCGGCGCACATCCTGGGCTACCACCGGGAGCACGTGCGACGCCTGGTGCGCCAGGAGGCGCTGGCGGCCGAGAAGGAGGGCAATGAGTATCGCATCCCTCTCACCCCGGTGATCGCGGCACTGGAGGGCGGCATCTCGGGCTGGGTGGCGCCATCTGTCCTGAGGCGTCTCCGGGCTCTTATGACCCTGTGGGTATCGCCAGAGGCGCCGCCCCAGCAGTAGGGGCACTCCGCCAGACCGACGACAAGCGGCAAAGCAAGAGGCCGGGACCTCCGAGGTCCCGGCCTCTGTTTCTTCTGACGGTGGGTCCGGCTAGCCGGGAGGGGGCTCGTCGCGCAGGGTGATGGTAGCCTGGCCACCGCCCCAGGCGAGACCGGGCTTGAGCTTGGGCTGCGGCGACGGCTCCTCGGCCGGCGGCTCTCCCTCGGCGGCGGGCGGCGCCTCGGCCGAAGGGGGCTCGCGCTCGCCGATGGGCACGTCGACGTCAACGGGCGCGTTGAAGAGAGTCATCAGGTCCTCGCCTTCGATGGTCTCCACCTCAATGAGCTTGTGGGCGATCTGGCCCAGCTTGGCCCGGTTCTCGGTCAGTGTCTTCTTAGCGACGTGGTAGGCGTGATCGATGATGCGCCGCACCTCCTCGTCGATCTCCTCGGCCACCTTCTCGCTGTAGTTGCGCTGCTCAGCGATCTCGCGGCCCAGGAAGACCAGCTCCTCCTTGCGTCCGAAGGTGCGGGGGCCCAGACGCTCGCTCATGCCCCACTGGGTGACCATCTGGCGGGCGATCTTGGTGGCGTGCTCGATGTCGTTCTGAGGGCCGGTAGTCATCTCACCCAGCACCAGTTCCTCGGCGACGTGGCCGGCCAGCGTGGCGGCCAGCATGTCCTGGAACTGGGAGCGGGTGCCTAGATGGCGGTCTTCCTCCGGCAGGAGGCGGGTGAAGCCGCCGGTCATACCCCGAGAAACGATGGTGATCTTGTAGACGGGGTCGGCGTTGGGCAGCAGGTGCGCCACCAGGGCGTGTCCGGCCTCGTGGTAGGCGATGATCTCCTTCTCCCTGGGGCTGATGACGCGGCTCTTGCGCTCCGGCCCGGCGATCACGCGGTCGACGGACTCATTGAACTCGTCCATGGAGATGCGCTTCTTATTTGCGCGGGCTGTCAAGATGGCCGACTCGTTCACCAGATTGGCCAGGTCGGCGCCAGAGAAGCCGGGGGTCTGCTTGGCCAGCACATTCAGGTCCACGTCCTTGTCCAGCGGCTTGCCCTTGACGTGGACTTCCAGGATGGCTCTGCGGCCCTTGATGTCCGGCCGGTCCAGCACCACGTGCCGGTCGAAGCGGCCGGGGCGCAGCAGCGCCGGGTCCAGGATGTCTGGACGGTTGGTGGCGGCGACGACGATAACGTTGGTGCTGGTGTCGAAGCCGTCCATCTCCACCAGGATCTGGTTCAGCGTCTGCTCCCGCTCGTCGTGGCTGCCGCCCAGGCCGGCGCCGCGGTGGCGGCCCACGGCGTCGATCTCATCCACGAAGACGATGCAGGGGGCATTGCGCTTCGCCTGGTCGAAGAGGTCGCGGACGCGGGAGGCGCCGACGCCCACGAACATCTCCACGAACTCGGAGCCGCTGATGGAGAAGAAAGGCACGGCGGCTTCGCCCGCCACCGCCTTGGCCAGGAGGGTCTTCCCGGTGCCCGGCGGCCCCACCAGGAGCACGCCCCGCGGAATGCGGGCGCCCAGGGCCGCAAACTTCTCCGGGTACTTCAGGAACTCGACGACCTCGTTCAGCTCCTCCTTGGCCTCGTCCACGCCCGCCACGTCAACGAAAGTGACTGTGGGCCGGTTGCCGCTAAACATGCGGGCACGGCTCTTCCCGAAGCTCATGGCCTGGGAATTGGAACCCTGGGCCTGCCTTAGCATGAAGATGAGGATGGCGCCAAAGATGATCAGGGGGAGAAAGTTGACGAGAAGCCCGAGCCAGTTCCCGAACTGGCTCGGCTCCTTCACCTTGACGTCGACGCCGTTGGTGCCGCCCACCTGCACGCCGTTGTCCTTAAGCACCGTGAAGATGCTGGAGCCGCTTTCCTTGCGCGACTTGTAGGTTGTTGAGTCGTTCTTCAGGTGGACGGTTAGGGAGTCGCCTTGGGCCTCAATGCTCTCGACCTGACCGTTGCGAGCCTCAGCGATGACCTGGCTCAGGTCCTGGCTCTGGGTGTTGGAGGGGGGCCGGAAGAAAGAGACGACAATAGCTATGACTGCTACTAGGATCAGCAGATAGATGAAACTGTTACGCATCCAGCGGTTCATGGCCTTGCCCGCTCTCTGGGTGACAGAAGCAGCAGCCTGCGCTGGCCGGCTTCCATCCCCAGACAATTATAGCATAGCCGATAAGCCCTGCGGCTTCGTCAAGCTGGCGCTGGCGCCTGGAGCGTCACTCCACTCTAACGCATTATCGGCACCAGCGCCTCAACCCCTCATCGACGGCATACCCGCCTGCCGGTGTGGGCTCGACGAGGGGCCCAGGCGGCGGCTAGTCCGTCAGTTCAGAGACGAGCCTGCCCGACTGAGCCCAGTTCTCCCGCTCTACGTCCCGAAAGATGACGATGGTCGCCTCGGGAGTGGTCTGGGCTATGTTGCAGACTGCCTCCGTGATAGCGCGCGCCAGCTCTCGCTTCTGGGCCTGAGTCCGCCCCGAGAACATCTCGACGTGGATGATGGGCATGGAATGCCTCCTCTCGTCTTGCCAGTGCGGTGATCATAGCATTGGTCCGGCTGCTTTGACGCGGTCTCAGGCCGGTGTTACCATCGGTCGGCGAAGGCCGGGGGCCGTGGCCAGGGCCGTTCTCAGGTGTAGATGGTGATTACACACCCCTACCTCAGCGAAGAGCTCCAGTGCTGGCGCCGCGGGCTCCGGCGCGTCGCCGGGGTCGACGAAGCGGGGCGCGGCCCCATGGCCGGGCCCGTGGTGGCTGCTGCCGTCGTGCTGGACCCGTCAGATGCCGCCTCCTGGTGGGGAGAACTACGCGATAGCAAGCTGCTCAGCGCCCGCGCCCGTCAACGCCTGGCGGAGGCCATCCGCCGCAACGCCGAGGTGGGCGTGGGCGTGGTGGGGCACGAGGTCATCGATGCCGTCGGGATCACCGTTGCCACCTGCGAGGCTATGCGCCTGGCGCTGGAGGAGCTATGCCCGGCGCCGGACTACATCCTCGTGGACGGCCGCCCTTTGCGACACCTGGCCTTGCCTCATAAAGCCCTGGTCGGGGGCGACCGCCGCTGCCTCTCTATCGCCGCCGCCTCCATCATCGCCAAGGTGGAGCGCGACCGCCTCATGCTGGAGTACGAGGGGCTCTTTCCGGGCTACGGCTTTGGACGTCACAAGGGCTACCCCACAGCCGGGCACGTGCGGGCCCTGGCGGAGTTGGGTCCCTGTCCCATCCATCGCCGTTCCTGGGCGCCGGTGCGGGCGATTACGGGAAGCCTGCCCCTGTGAAGGGCGACAGGCGCCAGGCGGCGAAGCAGGCCCTGGGCGCCTTCGGCGAGCGGCTGGCGGCCGCCCACCTGGAGTCGAAAGGCTACCGCATACTGGAGCGGAACTACCGGCGCCGAGAAGGGGAGATCGACATCGTGGCCGCCAGGGGCGGCTGCCTTGTCTTCGTCGAGGTCAGGACACGCCGTGGACAGGAGCGAGGCTCGGCCGTCGAGTCGGTGGGGCTCGCTAAGGGGGCACGCCTGGCGGCCCTGGCGGAGGCCTACTGCCAGGAGAGGCCGGATCTACCCCCTGATCGCCGCATCGATGTGGTGGCGGTGGAGCTTTCCCCGGCGGGCCGTCTGCTGAGCATCCAGCACATCGAAAACGCCGTGGGCGAAGGGGGCCAGCCCTAGCCCGGTCGACGGTGCCGCTGTGGCCCGATATAATCTCCCCAGAAGCTTCGGAAGGCTGAGGACTACGAGTGCCCATCTACGAGTTTCGCTGCCAGGCCTGCGGCCGTCGAGTAAGCACCTTTCAGCGCAGTATCGGCGCGCCCCTGAACGCCGCTTGTCCCCACTGCGGCGGCATCGACCTGCGGCGGCTCGTCTCGCGTTTCGCCGTGGTGCGCGGTGAGGACGCCCTGCTAGATCAGATGGACGACGACTCCTTGCTGGCCGGCGTCGACGAGAACAATCCTCGGAGCGTAGCCGCCTGGGCCCGCAAGATGGGCTCTCGCTTCGGCGAGGACCTGGGGCCGGAGTTCGATGAGATGGTGCAGCGTATGGAGGCGGGCGAGATGCCCGACGAAGAGGCCGGCGGCGAGAACGGGGGCGACTTCGATGAGCTCTAGGGGGCGGTAGGGGCATGCCTATCTATGAGTTCAAGTGCGAGGACTGCGGGCGGCTGAGCAGCGTCTTCGTCAAGAGTATGTCCTCCGACTTGCAGGCCGCCTGCAAACACTGTGGCGGCCAGCGCCTGAGCCGCGCCGTCTCTCGCTTTGCCTATCACAAGTCAGAGCAGACGATACTGGAGGAGTATGGCGCAGAGCCGAAGCGCCCGGAGGACTACAAGGACCCTCGCCAGATCGGTCGCTGGGTGGAGCGGAAGTTCCAGGAATACGGCATGGAGGTCCCGCAGCAGGCCCGGGAGATGATCGACGCCGCCCGGGAGGGGGAGCTGCCTGAGCCGCTGAAGGACCTGTAGGCGCCGCAGATAGGGGGAAGATTTGCAGTCTGCCGCCAGTAACCTCGATGCGATTGTAGAGGGCATCCGCGCCCACTTCGTCTCCAAGAACCAGGCGCGTGAAAGGGCTCTCCCTCTCTGCCGCGAAGCCATTCGTCACTCCGCCAACGCCATCCGCGCTGTGCACCGGGCCGAGTTTGAGGCGGCGCGGGAGCTTGTAGACAGGGTGGCGGGCCTGCTCCGTGAGGCCAGGGCTGCCCTGCGGGACCATCCGGATATCTTCCACGCTGGCTTCGTCCACGATGCTCAGAAGGAGTTCGCCGAGGCCAGCCTGACGCTGGCCTTGGTGGCTGGCCGGCCGATGCCCACGCCCGAGGAGCTGGGCGTGGAGCGCGCCGCCTACCTTAATGGCATGGGAGAGGTGGTGGGTGAACTACGCCGGCACATCCTGGACAGCCTTCGCAGCGGCGACGTGGAGCGCTGTGAGGGGTGTCTCACCGTCATGGACGACATCTATAGCGTCCTGGTCACCTTCGACTACCCGGACGCCATGACGGCCGGCCTCCGGCGCACCACCGACAGCGTGCGCGGCATCCTCGAGCGCACCCGGGGCGACCTGACCCTCGCCGTCCGCCAGCGTGACCTCGAACGCAAGCTGGGCGAGTTCGAGAAGGGCCTCCAACGCTAGCGGCGGGCTTCTCTTGCACCCTGGCTCTTCTCGACCAGCGGGGTGATGGCGGCACTTCGTGCTGCGGATGCTTGATCGCCATCAACGGCCTTGTTAGACTCCGGACTGGGGGAGGCGCTTGGCCTCCCCAATGTATGCCCTGAGCGCTGGTCAAGGGCACGTCGGGGCAGTATGGAGGACGGTGGGATATGCAGCTCGTCTGGATAGTACCCGCTGCCGGCTTCTCGGGCGTGGTCTTCGCCCTCTGGCTAGCCTGGGACGTGCTGCGGCGTGACGCGGGCACCGACGCGATGCGCGACGTCGCTTCCATGATCTTCGAGGGCGCCATGGCGTTCCTGAGGCGCCAGTACCAGACCATCGCCGTGCTAGCGCTGGTGACGGGAGTCCTCATCGCCATCATCGTCGGCGGCGTTTCTGAGGGTGTGAAGGAGATCATCCGCAGCAACGTAGGGCAAGTCCAGTACGGGGCAACGGTCATCGGCCACTGGAAGGAGGGCGTCCTCACGGGCATCGCCTTCCTGGTGGGCGCGGCCGCTTCCGCCCTCTCCGGCTTCATCGGGATGTATATCTCCGTGCGGTCCAACTCGCGCTGCGCCTCGGCGGCGACCCGCAGCCTGAGGGAGGCGATCACCGTCTCCCTGCGCGGCGGGGCCGTCTCCGGCTTCCTGGTGACGTCCCTCAGCCTGCTGGGTGTGTCGAGCATGTTCCTCATCTACAGCAACCTGCTGGGCAACCCCCCGTCCATCACGCCTTTCCTCATCGTTGGCTTCGGCTTCGGTGCTAGCTTCGTGGCCCTGTTTGCCCAGCTAGGGGGCGGCATCTACACCAAGGCGGCGGACGTGGGTGCCGACCTGGTGGGCAAGGTGGAGGCCGGCATCCCCGAGGACGACCCCCGCAACGCGGCCGTGGTGGCCGACCTGGTGGGCGACAACGTGGGCGACTGCGCCGGCCGTGGCGCCGACCTGTTCGAGTCGATGTCGGCCGAGAACATCGGCGCCATGATCCTGGGCGTGGCGCTCTACACCGTGACCGGCAAGATCGAATGGGTCATGTTCCCCCTGGTCATCCGGTCGTTCGGTATCCTGGCCACCATTGTGGGACTCACCTCTGTCCCCTTCTTCACCCGCGATGACGGCCGCCAGCACCCGATGACCCCGCTGAACTACGGCTACTACATAGTGTCGGCGCTCTCGGTGCTGGGGTTGTTCATCGCCACTAGGGTGATGCTGTCGGATGTCTGGTACTGGTTCTTCGCCTGCGGCCTCGTCGGCATCGCCACCGGTATCAGCTTCGTGTACATTACCCAGTACTACACTTCCGGCTCGTGGCGACCAGTCCAGGAAATAGCCAGGGCCTCGCGCACCGGGCCGGCGACGAACATCATCATCGGCACCGCTGTGGGATATGAGACCACCGCAGCGACCGCCATCACCATCGGCCTGGCCCTGGTGATCTCCTTTGTCCTCGGCTCCCACGCCGACATCGCCGGCGTGCCGGGTTTCAGTAGCGGCGTCTTCGGCACCGCCGTGGCCACCATGGGCATGCTCATGTCGGCCGCATACATCCTCGCCATGGACACCTTTGGGCCCATCACCGACAACGCCGGGGGGATCACCGAGATGGCCGGCGCCCCGGCCAGCGCCCGCCACATCACCGACTCCCTGGATGCCGTGGGCAACACTACCAAGGCGCTGACTAAGGGCTACGCAGTGGCCTCGGCCGGGCTGGCCGCCTTCCTGCTGTTCAGCGCCTATCTGGACAAGGTGAAGGAGCGGCTGGACATCCCGCTGACCCAGGGCTTGCCCATCGACCTGTCCAACGTGGACGTGTTCGTCGGCGGGCTCCTGGGCGTGATGCTGGTCTTCCTCTTCTCCTCCCTGGCCATCCGGGCCGTGGGCAACACGGCCTCCGCCATCATCGAAGAGGTGAGACGGCAGTTCCGCGAGGACCCGGGCATCATGGCCGGCAC
>Ga0315268_10008267_pt1 | contig 10897 bp, 9 predicted proteins | sample C1_top_MG_FD_204535 | JGI IMG/M metagenome (GOLD analysis project Ga0315268, IMG submission 204535) | Sediment microbial communities from Yellowstone Lake, YNP, Wyoming, USA - C1_top | ecosystem: Environmental > Aquatic > Freshwater > Lake > Sediment | place: USA: Wyoming | collected 2017-08-01 | reverse complement strand
CCAGTTTTTGCGGCCGGTCCTCGATGATCCTGAATCCCGCCTGTTTCAAGGCTTTCCGCCACTGGGCCAGGGTGAACAGCCCGGCGGTGTGGGTATCGTGCTCGATCCTCAGTTGCTTTCCCCGGCGGATGATATAAATGAAGGCCATCTCATAACTGCTGTCCCCGGGATCGGGGTCGTGGTCGTTCTCGATGTAGGTGATGTCGTATCCCCCGGACCTTGAGCGCCAGACCGAGGTCTTGCTCTGCTCGAACCTTTCCTTGCAGTCCTCCACATAAAGGACCATCACTCCTCCTGGTTTCAAATGGCGGCGGGCGTTCTTCAGAGCTTTCAGCAGGTCCTTTTCGGTCTGCATGTAGATGATGCCGTCGTTGAAGAAGACCGCGTCGAACTTTTTCTTAAGATCAAAATTGCGCATGTCGCCCACATGGTACTCGGCCTTGGGATTGAGTCTTCTGGCCTGGGCTATCATCTGCGGGCTAAGGTCCACCCCGGTCACCGCAAAGCGTTTTTTCAGCCAGTAGTCGTTCTTGCCGCCGCCGCAGGCGATGTCCAGCAGTGTTTTGGCATTTGGGATCAGATGATTGGCCAGCCTGATGAACTTTTCGCTCTCGGGCCGGTAGTCCTCCACCTTTTCCCAAAGCGGCCAGAGCCAGCTCAGGTCTTTATAAAGACGATTTTTCATTATTCTCTCTGTTATGAGTAAGCTTTGTTAAACACAGCTTTTTACTTCAAGCGATACCATGAATGATATCGCTGGTAAAACATCAACCCCGATTAATCGGGGTCAACATAGGCCGCACTTGCGGCCTTGATGATATCCAGCGATAGACTTCAGTCTATCGCTATTTGGAAGGATTCTTCAAAAGCCAAACATGGCGCCATTCTCATAATGACTAGTTACTATATCCAACCCTGTTCCTTGTACCACTTGGCGGTCTCGGCGATCCCTTTAGCCAGGTCGTATCGGCACTGGAAACCGAAATCCTTTTGGGCGGCTTGCGAGGAAACAGTCCAGTACAGCTGGGAAATCTCCTTTACTTTTTGCCGGGTAAGCATGGCCGGTTTGTTCAGGGCATAGGCCCCGGCTTCGTTGAACATAGCCGAGAGGTGCGCCAGCTGCAGAGGGATGTGCAGTTTGATGATCTTTTTCCCCAGGCATCCGGCTATGGTATCCGATATCTGGTCCCAGGAATATGATCTGTCCTCGGCCAGGAAATATGTCTTGCCGGCTGAATCTTGGGAACGGGCCGCCGCAATGATCCCATTTGCCAGGTCGGCAACATGGATCAGATTGGCATAACGGGTTCTTAATCCCGGTAGCAGGGCAAATCCGCGTTTGATCCACCTGAAATACGTCAGCACTTCAGTATCTCGGGGGCCATAGACGGAAGGAGGTCGCACAATAGTCAGCGGCAGTTTATCCGAAAGGCCCAGCAGTTCTTGTTCGGCCTGCAGTTTGCTTTTGCCGTAATCCGACAACGGCCGGCAGGCATCCCGCTCGCAGACCAGCCTCTCCAATGTTTCCGCCGGACCGGCCGCCGCCTGGCTGGAGGCAAAAAAGAACCTCTTCAGGCCGGGAGCGGCTGTCATTGCTGCCCGGGCCAGGTTCATCGTGGCCTGAGTGTTATGAAAATAAAAATCCTTGGGATCTTTGGCTTTGACCGCCCCGGCCAAATGGAAGATGTAATCGGTTCCGCTGACGGCCTGTTCCAGGAACCGGCTGTCGTGCAGGCTTCCGGACAAAAGTTCCAGCTCCAGGCCTTTGATCCACCGCAGATCGCTGGCGGGCCGGACCAGAGCCCTCACCCGGAACCCTTCGTTCAGCAGTTTCTCGGCCAGGTGGCTGCCGATGAAGCCGGTGGCTCCGGTGACCAAGGCCAGGGGCCCTATGGCGGGAATTGAATTGGCTGACATGGGTACAAGTTTAAGGTAAAAGGCCCTAGTCTGTCAACATAAATTCAAAGATTCACGAAAAAGCGGCTGATAACCCAGCGATCCGGTAAATAATGCTTGACATTTACCGGTTTTGTGTTAAATTTATAAGTTATACCACTTTAAACAACTTGAGTATCTTATTCTGCCTAAAATGCCGCCAACAACCACCCCGAGAGCAACCAAGCTCTTCAGCAGGAGCTTCAGGATGTTCCTACGGCAAAAGACGCCATGGATTAAGGATCATGAAACGGCCTCGTTGGTCCGGGGATGGGTGCTGCTTAACCAAGCCCTGGTCCACATCACGGCCAGCGACAGCGGACAGGCCGGAGAAAAGCTGGACCAGATAGGGGCCTTGCCGGGTATGCCGGCAGGATTGAAGGCCGAATATTTCCTGGCCCGGTGCAATTTGTACAACCAGTTCAATTGTTTGGAGGAGCTGAAGCAGTGCCTGTCCGGCCTGGAAACCATGGCCCGCACTGACGCAACCCTTCCGGTCAGGGCCCAATGCCTTTATTACCGGGCCTCAATGGAAGCCAGCGGCGGGGACTACCAGAAGGCCGCGGCATTTTATCTGGAGGCCCTGAGGACCCAGGAGATCCGGAATGACCGGGATTTTACAGCCGAGATATACAACGATCTGGGTTTTTGCTCCAACCGGATGGGGAACAGCAGCCAGGCCGAAGAGTATTATAAAATATCCCTCCGGCTGAGAAAGGAGACCGGGAATCTGGCGGGCCAGGCCGAGAGCCTGAACAACCTGGGGCTGCTGTACATGAAAGCCGGCCGTTTTCAACAGTCCGAAGAATCTCTCAGGGAAGCCTACGATCTGGAAACCATGGCCGGGGATAGGATCGGGGAAGGATATACCCTGCTTAACCAGGGAGTGCTGGCTTACAGCCGTTCCCAGTTTTCTACGGCTCATAAGCATTACCACCGGGCCTTGGAGCTGCGGACAAGCATCGGAGATACCCTGGGCCAGGGATACTGTTACACCCAGCTGGCGCACCTTTCGCTGCTGCTGGAAACGCCCGAAGCAGCCCAGCAAAATGCGGAACTGGCCCGCGACTGCTTTGCCTCGTCCGGCGAGGCTTATGGCGCGTCCAAGATGGACGTTTTGCTGTGCAATATACTTTTGGAAAGGAGCCAGACCGAAAAGGCCGGGGAATATCTTGACAAGGTCGCGCCATCAGGCAAGGATCAAAAGGCCTCCCGGCATGATCAGATGTTCATGATCCCCAGGTTAAAGCTGGCCCTGGCCGGCGGCCGGCCGGAACAGGCGGAAAAGATGTGGCGGGAATACCTGGAGCACGACCCCGGCTATTCCAAGAGCCTGGAGGGGATGCAGCTGCACGGAGAGCTGCTGTGCGGCCTGGGGCGGAATGACCAGGCCCGGGAGATCTGGCATCAGGCGCTGGCCAGGGCCTCTGAAAAAGTGCTGCTCTGTGAAAAAGCCAAGATCCTGCTGTGCCTGGGCGGGTTGGAGCCGGAGACCAAGGCCGGGAAAGACGCCCTGAACGAGGCGCTGGGTTTGTTCAAGAACATCGGCGCGCCTTACTGGGAACGGAAAACAAAAAAGATAATGAACCGGGAAGCAACGTAATATGATCATAGCCATCGGCACCGATATAGCCAAGGTGGAGCGCATAGAACAGGCCTACGAAACCTACGGCCGGCGCTTCCTGCAAAAAGTATTCACCGAGGAGGAGGCCCGGTTCTGCCTGTCCCGCAAGCATCCGGCCCCGGCCCTGGCCGCCCGCTTCGCCGCCAAGGAGGCGGTTTCCAAATGCCTGGGGACCGGCTTCCGGCGCGGGGTCTATCCCAATCTGATCGAGATCGTGGACAACGAGAAGAGCCGGCCTACCGTGCGGCTGCACGGCAAGGCAAAGGAATACGGCAGGGACTACCTGATACACCTGTCGCTATCGCACGAGAAGGAGTACGTGATCGCGGTGGCGGTGATGGAGAATACCTTGGTTTCCCACTAAAGGACACGAAAAGGGCGAAAAAATGAAAAAAGCATTCGGTCTGTTAACAATTCTGCTTTGTGCCTTCACCCTGTGCGGATGTTTTGCCAGCTTTGACGGAGCCAGGGTGCACAGAGGGACAAGAAGCACGGCTTCATTAGGTATGGTGAAGGAACAAGGCACAGATAACATGCTGCCAACATTGTTCTTCGGGGTAAGATCAGGATATGTAAACAAGGATAATCCCTATCGCAACATAGAAGTTGGCGGCCTGTTGGAGGCATTTCCCGGGAATAACCCTTTTTATTTCAGCTGGGACGAAGGAGGTTCTGACAACCACAACGAGAAAAAAACAGGGTTCCAGTTTAACCTGGACCTCAAGCATCAAGTAATGGTAAATGCCCCTTTTGATGCAAGCTTGCGATTAAGGACCTATATACCGTGGTTTTATTGGCCGGATATCAGTCTTGTTGTTGGGAAAAACATAAAAGGTAACGATCTGTATATAGAGGCCGGGCAGAATATATGGTCTTTTAATGCATTGCATAACGAGGGTCTCAACGGCATTACACTGGTAAGGTGCGGTGCTCGTTTTCCTGTTTCAGAGCAAATAGCCATTGTTGCCGAGGCGGGCCGTTCCTATGGGTATTATCATGCCGGCCTTGGGGTGGAATTAAGGTAACCATAAATTAGCACAACGGAACTTGCTTTCTTTGAGAATATTTTAGTGCCTTTTGTGGGCAAAAAAAGGGAGGAACTGAAATGATCGTGGTCACCCCCCAGCAGATGCAGGAGATAGACGCCCGGGCCATCAAGAAATACAAGATGCCGGGCTTGGTCCTGATGGAGAACGCCGCCCGGGCTCTGGCCGAAAAGGCGTTGGAGATGCCGGCCCTGAATTCTCCGGGAACGGTCTGCATCGTCTGCGGACCGGGCAACAACGGCGGCGACGGCCTGGCCGCGGCCCGGCTGCTCAATGAACAGGGCATCGAAACGTTGGTCTTCCTGCTCGGCTCCGTGCAAAAACTAAAGGGCGATGCCGCCACCAACGCCAAAAAACTCAGGGCCGCCAGGATCAGGATCGTCGAGATCAAGGGCGGGGCCGGGCTGGCAGGGCTGAGGGCCGCTATCAGGAGATCCGGGATCATCATCGACGCCATCTTCGGCACCGGGTTTCACGGGGTTCCTGATAAGTTGTCGGGCCAGGTCATAGAGATCATGAATATCTCCGGCCTCCCCGTTCTTTCCGCCGATATTCCCTCCGGCGTAGACGGCAAGACGGGGCAGGCCTTTGGCCCGGCCGTCAAAGCCGCGGCCACGGTGACCATGGGCCTGCTGAAGACCGGGCTGCTGTTCCATCCGGGGAAAACTCTGGCCGGGGAGGTCTCCGTCGCTGACATCGGCTTTCCCCAAAGGGCCATCGATGAGCAAAGAGTGCGCATAAACACCATCGATGCCGAAAACGCAAGACAGCTCCTGCCCCGCCGGGCGCCCGATGCCCACAAGGGCAGCTGCGGCACGGCCCTGATCATCGCCGGCTCGGCCGGGGTGAGCGGGGCGGCGGTCCTGACCGCCATGTCCTGCCTGCGGTCCGGGGCGGGACTGGTTTACCTTGGCGCGCCGGAAAGCCTGCACGACATCATGGAGACCAAGCTGACCGAGGTCATCACCAAGCCGCTGGCCGAGACCCGCTCCCGCAGCCTGGCCTCTGCCGCCATCGACCGCATAGTCAGCCTGCTGCCTCAGGCCGAGGCGTTGGCCGTCGGCCCCGGCCTCTCCCAGCACCCGGACACCTCAGAGCTGGTGAGGCTGCTGCTCAGCCAGATCTACCGCCCCGCGGTCATAGATGCCGACGGGCTGAACGCCCTGGCCGGGAAAGCCGAACTGCTGCAAGAGGTCAAGGCTCCATTGGTATTGACCCCGCATTACGGGGAGATGGCCCGGCTGTCGGGCAAAAACATCGATGAGATCCGATACGACCCGCTGCAGGCAGCGGGGGATTTCTCACAAAAATACAATCAGATAGTGGTGCTCAAGGGCGCGCCTACAGTCATCGCCGAACCCTCGGGTATTTTATGGATCAACACCACCGGCAACCCGGGCATGGCCACGGCCGGGTCCGGGGACGTGCTGACCGGACTGATCGCGGGCCTTCTGGCCCAGGGGCTGAAGGCCGCCGAGGCCGCCCGGCTGGGGGTCTTTTTACACGGGCTGGCCGGGGACCTGGCGGCATCCGATAAAACGCAATATTGCCTGACAGCGGGAGACCTGGCGGACTTCCTGCCGCTGGCTTTCAAAAGACTGATGGGGGCTTTATGATAGTCTGGCTGGGATACTGTTTGCTTGGGGCTCTGGCCGGAGTGATCAGCGGGATGTTCGGCATCGGGGGAGCGGTGGTGATCGTGCCGGCCCTGGTGCTGTTGTTCAAGTTCTCCCAGCACCAGGCTCAGGGGACCTCGCTGGCCACGCTGCTTCTGCCCATCGGGCTGCTGGCGGCCTGGCGCTATTACACGGCCGGGCATGTCAACATCAAAGCGGCGTCGGTAATGGCGGTCTGTTTCTTCTTCGGGGGTCTGCTGGGGGCGGTGCTGGCCGAGAAGGTAAACGAGATCTGGCTGCAGCGGTCGTTCGGGGTTTTCCTGCTGGCCATTGCGGTCAAGATGATGCTGGTGAAATGAACAACCTGGTTGGTTGGGCAATAAATAACGCCAAAAGCGCCCGGACCGAAGGCGGCCTGGCTGCCGCTATCCCGTTCGCCATCTGGCAGCGGCAGTGGGAGGTGTGCGACCTGACCGGCAACCGCAGCCTGCCGGAACGGATCGTATCATTAATGTCAAGTCTGGCCGAACGGAATCCGGAATACCGTACCGAATATTTGTATATGGATTCGGCCCGGCTCTTTAAGCAGGGAAAATTCCAAGAAGCTCTGGAAAAATCTTATCAGGCCCTAGATCTGTCGGAGGAGGCCAGCGGCCAGGCCGCCAGGGTCCATGGTCAGATAGGATCATGTTACTATCAACTGGGAAACTTCACCGCGGCTCTAGAGCACCTGTTGGGAGCCGAGGGGATATACAGCCTCCAGGGGCAGGAGACGAAAAGCGCCGATATCTTGAACAAGATATCCCTGGCCTTCTGGAAAAAAGGCGATTATGACAAGGCTCTGGAAACGCTGGAAAGAGCCGAAGCCATCCACCGCCGTCACGATGACCGGCGGGCTTTGTCCGTGGTGATGCATACTATAGGCAATGTGCTGCTGGGACGAGACCAAACCCGCCAGGCCGAGCAATATTATCTCAAGTCCCTTGAAATCACTAGGGCCATCGGCAACAAGCCATTGGAGACCGCCCTGCTGAATAATCTGGCGGGGGTGGAATTCCGCCGGGGCAGTTACCGGAAGGCCATCGAGCTCTTCCAGCAGGGGCTGGCCCTGGACCTGCTGCTGGGGAATATTGCCGGGCGGGCCAAAAAGCTTAACAATCTGGGAGCGCTGCTGGCCACCATCGGCAAGCCGGCCCTGGCTCTGGAACACATCCTGAGCGCTCTGGAACTGGACCGGCAGACCGGTAATATAGACGGACAGATGGCCAAGCTGGGGAATATATCCAGCCTGCTGCTGGACATGGGGCGGCTCAAGGAATCATATGAATATATCGAACAAGGGGTGGAAAAGGCCAGAAACATAGGGTCCAAGGCCTATCTCAGCCAGTTCCTGGGTCTGCGGGTGACGCTGCTTCACCGCTTGGGCGATACCCAACTGGCCTTGAAGGACGGGATCGAGGCCATAGAGATATCCTCGGCCATCGGCAACAGGTCCAACTGGGTGCGGGCGCTGATTAATATGGGTGATGTATATCTTGATAACGGCAATTTGGAAAAAGCAATGGAGTGCTCGGCCCAGGCTTTAAGCATTTACGATCAAGGAAGCCTGTTCGAGATTGAACCGGAGGAAGTGTATTTTTCCCGGTTCCGGGCGCTTCAAGCCGCTGGCCGGGTGGATGAAGGGCTGCCCTATCTCGACAAAGCCTACCGGAATATCATAGGCAAGGCCAGGGAAATAACCGATGATGAAGGCCGCAAGTATTTCCTGGAGCAAGAACCGATGCACCGCCAGATCATCGAAGAGTGGAAGGATTTCAAGAACAACGGCAGCACTGAGGACGGAGCATGAAAGGGACCGCCGGCTGGATAGCAGCCAACATCGGTAAGCCGTCACGTACTGCAGACGGCCTGGCCGCCGCCATTCCCTTTGCCATCTGGCAGCGGCAGTGGGAGGTGTGCGACCTGGCCGGCGACCGGGTCCGCAGCCGGGAGATATCGGACAAGGTCCGGTCGTTATCCCAAAAAGATTCCGGCTACCGGACCGCCAGCCTGATTTTAGAATGCCAAGTGGCCATATATTCCGCAAAATATTCGAGTGCTTTGCAGCTGGCGGAAGAGGCCCTGGCCATTTCCACCAATAATAATGAATATTCCCGGCTGGCCGAGATCTACGGGCAGTTGTCCCAGGCCCATCAGTACCTGTCGGACTATGATAAGGCTGCAGAATACCGCCTGCGGGCGGCCGACCTTTACCGATCAAACAACGAGCAAACTTTGCTGGGCAATACCTGGTCAAGCCTGGGACTGATATGCTGGAAGACCGGAAAATACCGGGAGGCCCTGTCCCATCTGGACAAAGCCAGGGAGATATTCGAAAAAAACTGCGATGATCGTTCCATGGCCATGGTGCTGACCAACACCGCCAACGTGCGGCTGGCCACCGACGAGGCCGAACAGGCCCATAAAGAATACTTGAAGGCCCTCGGCATCTGCCAACGGATAGGGGACCGGGCCAAGCAAAGCAGCATCTGCAACAACCTGGGGTCGATCATGCTGCGCCAGGCCAGATACCAGGATTCGCTGCAATATTTCCAGCAGGGGCTGGAGATAGACCGGGCCCTGGGCAATATCACCGGGCAGGCCACCAAGCTCAACAACATGGCGGTGATGCTGGGCTCGATGGGACGGCACGAGGAGGCCATGGCCGATTTCGAACAAGCCCTCAGGATAGACACCGCCACCGGCAACCTGGACGGCCAGATGCGCAAGCTGGGGAACATAGCCACCCTGTACGCCATCAAGAGCGACTATCCCCGGGCTCTGGAATATATCGACCGGGCCCTGGACATCGCCCGCAAGATCAACAGCAGCGGATATTACGGCCAGTTCCTTTCCCAGAAGCTGGGATACCTGGGGGAAACAGGCGATAACCAGGGAGCCAAGGTGGTGGGCGAGGAAGCCCTAAAGGTGATTGAGGAATCCGGGAACCTGAGCCAGCTAACCACCCTTTATTCCTCGCTGGCCGATATCTATTACGACACCGGGGAGACGGACCGGGCCTTGAAATACTCGCAACAGGCCGTGGAGATCATCGGCCAGCACCAACTGTTCGAGGTCTACAAGGAGAACAGCTGGTTCACCCACAACCGGATATTGGAAAGGATGGGAAGACAGGAGGAGGCCGAAAAATTCCTAAAACTGGCCTATGAAGAGGTGCAGGCCCGGGCCCGCAACATGAGCGAGGAAGAGCGCAGTGGCTTTTTGACCAAGAACAAGACCATCGCCATGATCGTGGAGAAGTGGGAAAGAACGCATAAAAAGGAGGCTTGAGCATGCCCATCTATGAATACCAATGCCTGGACTGCAATAAGAGCTTCAGCCTGCTGATCCTCAGCCCCACCAGCTACGGAACCCCCAAGTGCCCAAACTGCGGCAGCGAAAAGCTGGAGCGGCTGATGTCCCGGTTCCGGGCCATCCGGTCCGAAGAGTCAAGGCTGGAGCGGCTGGCCGACCCTTCCACTTTTTCCGGGGTGGACGAGAACGACCCGGCTTCCGTGGCCAAATGGGCCAAGAAGATGGGCAAGGAACTGGGGGACGAGGCGGGAGAAGGGTTTGACGAGATGGTGGACCAGACCATTGAGGAGGAGGCGCATAAGAGCAAGGGCCCGGAAGAATCGTTTGAGTAGCCCGGCGGGTCGGGACACATTGTAAGGGCAATTCATGAATTGCCCCAACAACAAAAATAATAAATGAAAAAACTAACGATCCTCTTAATGGCGGGCCTTTGCTGCTGGTCCTATGCCCAGGCCCAAAAATACTACCTGGCCGATAAAAGCTATTGGCGTGTTGGTCCCGGTGGTTCAATACTATCTTCAAATGACTCCGGCCGCATATGGCAGGAGAAAGCAATGTTCAGCCAGCAAGCGGAATACGGCTTTACGGACATAGCCTTTGTTAAGGGGAATGCCCCTGGACAGACGATAGGCTGGGCCATAGGCAATAATAACAAGGGTGGCAAAAGCATTGTACTAAAGACCGAGAACGAGGGCCGGACATGGTTGTTGGAAAGCCTGTGCCCGCTGCCGACCGGCACAGTGTTCAAAAAGTTGGAGGCCATTGATTCCCGCAGGGCCTATATACATTGCAACAATGGAATAACATTGCGATATATGATGGGTCAGTGGAGGCCCACGGTTAAAAAGGCCGGTAAGGCAATATTGGAAAATAAAACGCCAATCATTAAAAATTTAGATATTTGGGATTTGACTTTGTGCGGTGGCAATAACAACAAAGCCGGTTTTGACACCACCCAGGTATTGGATAACGTTGAAATAATATGGCAAAGGAGCGCTAGACAGACGGATATTGGAAACGGTGATAGTATCAACTATTGGGGTTTTAGTTTGGGCGGAGGCGACTTCAACAATGATGGTTATGACGATGCAGCTATAGGATATTTTTATTACGGATACACACCAATAGACAGCATAAGACAAGCCAGGGTAAATATTCACTATGGGAAAATTATGCCGGACAGCATGGAAGATCAGACGTTGTATCTATCAAAAGGTGGTGGTTTAGATCTATGCACCGGCGATTTTAACGGGGATGGTTATGATGATCTGGCGATAGGTAACGCCATAAGCAATTATAAAGGTTGCGTATCTGTTTGCTAT
>Ga0315268_10008266_pt1 | contig 10897 bp, 11 predicted proteins | sample C1_top_MG_FD_204535 | JGI IMG/M metagenome (GOLD analysis project Ga0315268, IMG submission 204535) | Sediment microbial communities from Yellowstone Lake, YNP, Wyoming, USA - C1_top | ecosystem: Environmental > Aquatic > Freshwater > Lake > Sediment | place: USA: Wyoming | collected 2017-08-01 | reverse complement strand
CAGATGTGCCAATATGCAAGACAATCAAATGCAAAGAAATTCATAGTGGCAACTGAAGTAGGTCTTTTACACAGACTTGGAAAGGAGAATCCTAACAAGCTCTTCATCCCGGCCTATGAAGACGCATGGTGTGTTAATATGAAACTTAATAACCTCACTCAGGTCTACATGGCTTTAAAGGAAGAAAGGTATCAAGTAACCGTTCCAGAACCCATCGCAAAAAAGGCGGCGAGTTCGCTGACTAGAATGTTTGAAATTATGAGGATAGTCATAGATCCCTAAACCAAGTAGGCATAATCTAGCTACTTCGGGTCAACCTTTCCGCGCAGCTTTGGGCTTTTTCCAATTATTTAAGATTGGTACAACATCTGCTAACGTTGTAACTACCGCATCTGAAACATTAGGTTTAACTCTGGCGGATCTTCGCGATAACAAGATTGTCTTCATTGAAATCTTCTTTGCACCCGCAATATCGTCTTTCATCGAGTCCCCAATAAAAACCGCTTCGCCAGGCTTTACATTCAATGCCTTTAATGCTTTCATGAAGACTGCTGAGCTGGGCTTTCGTAACCCTACTTGACTTGAAATGATTATAGCGTCAAAAAATCGGGCTATCCCTAATCGGTTTAAAGCCTCTCTAATAGCCTGATCGCTTGCTGCATTGCTAACTAGGGCTAGTTTATATCCGTCCTTCTTCAAAGTGCGGAGAAAATTTAGGCTATCCTGGAAGAGCATCATATCCTCTACAAGGGGCTTATAAATTAGGCGACTGCTCTCCCACACTAGTGCCTCGTCTGGACCCGCCGGAATCCCAAATCTATTTAGTAATGCCGCTATTCTATCAACAGCCTTTATTTCAATTAGCGTCTTTTCTCGAAAGCGATTTGCTTCACAGCGTAACTCGTTCTCAACATGCTCTAACTCGTTAGGAGTCAGGCGATATCCCTTAAGCTTCAGATATTCCGCTAAGTCCATTATGCCGCGCTTGAGTAACTTCCCTTCGTCAGTATGCTGCTTCACCAGAGTATGCCCAAAATCGATTAAAACAGCCTTGATCACTCTGCTACCAACCGTCCTAATGAATTTCCGTCACTCCTAAATTAAGATTGAGATTACCCTAGGGCTAAGGCTTTATCAACTCCCTGATAATGTAATCGAGGGCCCCAGCCATAAGCATGCACATTATTAATTTGCAGTTAGTTCAAAAAACAGTTAGTTTTCTTGTAATTAACGTCATCTTCCCTATTTTTTCTATTGGGTGGACAAGCGCAAGTTGCGTAGGGGCTTCCTCATTAAATTGAGGGATGCTACCACTACACGGTTAGGATGCGATGTGCTAAGGCATCAGGCTTCTCTGCTGGAAAAATGTGCGAACACGCAGGTTTTCCACGGACTAGTTTTCCATGCCACTCTGAGAATGTTGTATGCCATTAGAGGAGTGTAAGATATAGGCTTGCAAGAAATCGCCTACCTCACGACCCGCGATGAGAAAACAGTCGAAGCCCTAGTTAGGCTCATGTAGCTATTGGGTCTGACAAGAAAATTAGCGTGCACTGAAATCCCTGAAAAACCAAGAATCGAATGGAGGATGACGATCACAGGTCCCTTAGTTTCGCCATAGGCTTTTTCCTTCCGGTTCTAGACCGGTTTATACCAATCAAACTTCCATTTGGACAGACACTTCCCTTTGCAAAGACACCTACGAGATTTTTAATAGTTTCTTCAAAGTAATTGCTATAAACTGGAAACGGAGAAGCATATGATGAGTCAATGCGAATTCATCGCCCCTTCTTGGGATCAGATATACGAGCTCCTCATAGGCTTAACAGATAAAATAAAGAAAGATCACTACAAACCTGATTTAATTGTAGGCATTTGCCGAGGCGGTTGGCCACCTGCACGAGTCCTCTCAGATCTTCTAGACAACCCTAACTTAGTAAATGTCCGTGTAGAATTTTACGTCGACATTAAAAAAACAGCAGAAGAACCACGCATAATCCAGCCCATTTCTGTTTCAGTTAAGGGGAAAAAAGTGCTTGTCGTTGACGATGTCGCCGATTCTGGGAAAAGTCTAAAACTAGTACGTGAGCATCTATTAGAAAAAGGTGCATCCGACGTTCGTATCTGTACTCTCTACCACAAACCATGGTCCATTATAGTTCCCGAATATTCCATGAGAAAAACCAAGGCGTGGATCATATTCCCATGGGAAAGGAGGGAAGCATGCACAAAGATAGGGCAGAGATTAAAGAAGGAAGGGAAATCACTCAAGGAAATAGAAGACACATTAGTGAAAATAGGATTAAAGCGGCCGCATGTTGGACACTTTCTGAGGGATATGTTCAAGGAGAGTAGATAGAGAAAGTGCTACGTAAATGCCTAAAAGAATTTGGTAAGTTTATGATTATTGTGGGTTTAAAAGACGTTAAGATCGATGACGCGGAGGCGGTATTAAACCAAATCCGCAGAGAAACCAAGATTCAAGTCCAAATTTTCGATGCAAAATGCGTGGCTAGCTGGCAACACTTGTATTTCGCCGCGCTAAATGCGTTGAAAGCTTTCCGGGACAAGCTTAACATATCCAGCAGCCTAGCCGTAGAGGCCCTCCTTTATGCTTCGGGTCAGAGACAGATTCAAAAAGCAGTTGACATGTTGGGAGTAAAACTGAAGACACGGAACGTCGCTGTTCTCATCATAGCTGACAGTGGAGATGAAGCCAGAGAAACTTTAAACAGGGTTTCTAAGACCATTGGTGGCGAGTTTGATGATAGTGTGATGGAGGTTACTGCTGAGAAGTATCCCTCTCTAAAGAGTTTATTTGAAATATCCAACCACGAGATAGAGGCACAAACAGAAAGAAAAAACTTGGAGAAAGAAGCCCTGATTTATCTTATCATTGAACATGGGGCACTGTTACTGGTAACAAAATAGTGTGGGAGCTACCTCTACACAAATCTTAGCGGCCTTTCTTCTTCAGAAGCAAAACTGCGCTCACTATCAATATTAAAGTAAGGGAGGACGCTACGACAATTCTGAAGGATGTTTGAGGGCTTACATTATGACTAGTTGGCGAAGCGGCGCCCTCGTTGCCTATTAGCATTTCCGACATGACGTTCCCCTTAGCAAGCGGAGTGTTAAATCCAATTAGGCGACCTATTGTTGGAGCGATGTCTGGTTGTTCCCTAGTGGCGCCTATGACTGTGTTAGATTTAATATCTGGACCTATTCCCAGCAACCAGAGATGGCGGCATCCTTCACAGTCGTCGCCATGGTCTTGAAATCCTGTTTTAACCCCATCCAAGTGTCTGCCATGATCTGTGGTGACTATTAGGGTGGTGGTATCCCGATATTTTGCGTCATTCTGTATCTTGAGCCACAGATAGTAGATCAGGGTATCTGCGTCTCTAATGGCATTTACGTAAGCACTCCAACTACCTGAGTGCCCCATACCATCAGTCATGCCGAAATTGACCATAACCAACACTGGGTGATCCCTATCCATCACTTCCTTCAATATGTCAAATGTGGCTACATCTCCCATATGCTTCAACTGTATCCCCCTTTGTCTCCTTAATCCAGGTGCATCGAGAGAAGCCCCATAATCCTTCCCATAACCTGAGTAATCACTATAATCCACTGAGATCAAGTTCATGTGCTCCACCACCACCCAAGTTTTGCCTTGTGGAGCCCCGGTTTCCTTCCTATAGTACTCGAAGATAGTTGGCGAGTGAGGTCTCTCACTGCCGTCATTTTTTACCTCTTGCCACACACCCGTGAGCATAGTAGTATGCCCAGGGACTGTCACGGTAATACCATTGTTTCTGAAATTGGTATAGATCGTGCCATTCGGTCTAAGATCATTCCAAATGTGTGGTATAAATTGATGGTTTGGATCGCCGAAGACCTCTGAGTAACGCACCCCATCCATTATCACTAGAAACACATTCTTAGTTTTATATGCATACACCTTGGTGAAAGAGCTACATTCAATGAAATAAGCCGTGGACAAGCAAAGTAGCACAATTAACAGGATGGCTCTTGACTCTAGCAATTTTCTATTCAAGTTAAAGCCCACTTCTCTTTTACAATAGCCAAAATATCTGCTGGTTTAATAACGGATATTCCGGTTAACCTGCCCATCACTTCAATTAAAAGGATTTTATCTGGATTTTCTAAATCTACAGCTCTGTTTACCTCTGCTGCTACAGCTTCAATAATATCCTCCATGGAAAGGTCTGTATGCCTCTTTTCAACGGTTACTCTAAATTTCTCGTCTTCCCGAATCCTAATGGAAAGCTCACTCGCTACTTTCTTGATCTCATTTAGGTCGGTGGATACCACCTTCTCGATGGGAGTAATTTTTAACGCATACCTAAATTCTTCAGGTCTTTCCCTGAGCATCGCCCTAAGCCCTTGAACAACCCCAAAAGGATCGAGCTTTGTTTTTGCCACAACTAATCCGATAACTGGGGTTCGATCAACTGTAGCTGCACGATCACCAAGTTCACTGAGGAGATACCATATTTCAGAACATGCTTCACGCTCATTCCCCCTAGAAGTAGAAATAAGCAGGTTAAAGTCTTCTAGCAAGCGCTCTTCCTTCTGCCGAGTGGATGAAGCCTGTTTGAAGATAGAGTATGGAAAAAGTGTTTTTATGGATTTTTATTCTTGACAATTCTAACATCTATATTCTATCTTTCTCAAGCAAATCTGACGCTAACTTAATCAACCTCTAGAAAGTTCGCTCTCACTCATACCTAAAACCTCAGTTAGCTCCCTTACTCCAATGGGGCCTAACCTAAGTATTCTAGGTTTTTTGGAAGATAGATTAAGGACAGTTGAATCTCTACCAAGTGGACTTGCACCTGCATCAAGAATCAGATTAACATTTTTTCCAAGCTGCTCAGCGGCTTCCACAGCAGTTCTAGGAGATCGCTCACCAGTAATGTTGGCACTTGTACCAATAAGGGATCCTCCTGAAAGTTGAATTAATCGTAAGGCAATTGCGTGATTCGGAACGCGGACACCAACTCTACTCAAACCGCAAGTCACCACACTCGGCAAAACAGGCTTCTTTTTAAGGACGAGAGTCAGAGCACCAGGCCAAAATTTCTTGGCAAGCTTATAGGCATCGTCGGTCATCCATGCAATCTGTTCCACATCATTAAGCGATGCCACTAGCACAGGTAGTGGTTTTTCCCACCTTCCTTTCACCTTCATAACTCGTTCAACGGCACTAACGTTAAATGGATCGCACCCAAGCCCATACACAGTATCAGTTGGGTATACTACAAGCCCTCCCTCCTTGATGATGTGAGCCGCCTCACTGACAGTTGGTTTTGTCGCCCTGACGATCCGCATAGTTTCCACCAGTGGAGTTTTCTAGTTATTAATAGATTTTTAGGGAGGTGAAGGATAAGGGTTTAGAGAAAACCTGGTGTCAACGTTGGACAGTGCACACAGCGACTCCTCAGAGGAAATGCCCAAACCGAAAATCTTGATGAGCTCAACCGATATTACACGAGTGAAAGCTTGGGAAATTGCTGAGAAAACAAAGGTCAGTGCCTTTGCTCGCTTTAAGTTCTTTCACAGGCCTAATCCTGAGGAATTGACGTGTACACGTTTCGTGAAGTACTATGAACCTTACCTCCAAATTAGTGGAAGCTATACGCTGAACTGTTACAGAAAAAGTATGTACGTTAATCCAGTTGATGCGAAAGTCGTCAGAGTCGAAGTGTTTGACAGAATAGTAACGCCAAAACTGAGAAAGAAGGAGGATTCAACAAAGGATCTCGGAATTGAAGCCCGTGAACTAGTTCAGTTCACAAACTCGGCTACAATAATTTTTGACCAACATGGAAAGGAAGTTGTAGAAGAATTACCCAAGGTAAAAATGACTGAGATCCACGAAAGCTTCTATCATGAACATCAACATGAATTTCTAAACGCTGAAAACCTTATGGAAAAAGCAGTTGAGGTTTTAAAAAAACGCCTTGTGAAGAGGCCGCAGGACATTGACAGGGTAGAGAGTGAAAGGCTCACTGTAGACGAGATTACCATAATCTATTTGCCGGTTTACTTCGCGAAGTATATTCGAACGGCAACAAATGATGCGCGGCTAATCCGGATAGATGGATGTACAGGGTCAGTTACAGTTCTCCCAATAACTTCCTTATAATAAAAAGGGAGAACAGGTTTAAGGGCATTCAAAATTTCAATAGGAAAAAGTCCCAGTATGAAGTAGTTGGAAGGCAGTTACCACTCCTCTTCTTCGCCTTCTTCCTCGGTTTCTTCGCCCTCTTCCTCAAATTCTTCACTCAATGGGATATCCTCCATGGTGGCAAGAGAACACATCTACAGGGATATAAAGATTTTCAATACCAATATGCATTTCACTTACAATTTATCAAGTACCTCATAAATAGGGTTAAATGGCTGAGGGCTAGCCCGTGATTCGCGTTGCTGTTCTAGATAGAGATAGGTGCAGACCAAAAGATTGCGGCAGGGTATGCTATAAATTCTGCCCAAAGGTTCGAAGCAAAGTCTATGCCATAGAATTCAAAGAAGGCGAGGAAAAGCCAATGATAGTTGAAGCCTTATGCGTCGGATGCGGAATCTGCATTAAGAAATGCCCATTCTCAGCCCTGTCTATCGTTAACCTGCCAGACGAGCTAGAAGGAGAAAGTAGCCACCGCTTTGGACCGAACACATTTGAGCTTTTCAGGCTCCCAGTGCCACAGAAAGGAGCGGTTCTAGGGCTCATTGGCAGAAATGGCATAGGAAAGACAACTATCATTAAAATTTTAGCTGGTGAAATCAAGCCAAATCTAGGCACCTATGAAAAACCTCCAAGCTGGCCAGAGATAGTTCAACATTATAGAGGGTCAGTCATCCAAGAATATTTCGATCAATTAGGCAGGGGTGCGTTGAAAGTCATGCATAAGCCGCAGTATGTTAGCTTACTGCCTAAGGCAGCTGTTGGAAAAGTGGGGGGGCTCCTTGAGAAGGTGGATAAGAGAGGAAAATTGAAAACAATTTCAGAGCTACTTCAGTTAACGGCAATCTGGGATCGAACCCTCGACCAGTTGAGCGGAGGGGAACTTCAACGGGTAGCCATAGCAGCCGTGATATGCCAAGAAGCAGATGTGTACCTTTTCGACGAGCCGTCGAGTTATCTAGATGTTAAACAGCGCCTTCAAACAGCCAAGGCGATTCGAAGTCTTAAAGATGAAGGAAAAACAGTAATCGTGGCTGAACATGACTTAGCCGTTTTAGACTATCTATCTGATCAAGTATGCGTTTTGTATGGTGAGCCAGGTGTCTACGGAATCGTTTCTCACCCACATGGGGTGAGAGTAGGGATAAACATTTACTTGGAGGGTTACATGGCTGATGAAAACGTCAGATTTAGAGACACCCCAATAAGATTCCCCCTACATCCGCCGATAGCTGCTTGGGCTGCTCGTAAAGTAGTTTTAAGATGGAGAGACATGGAAAAAAGGTATGAAGGCTTCACCTTAACCACAACCCATGGAGAGATCCATGAGGGAGAAGTAATAGGTATACTCGGACCCAACGGTATTGGAAAGACAACTTTCATCAAGCTTCTAGCTGGCGTTGAAAAACCAAGCAAAGGCAGCCCAGCAATGGGCGATCTAACCGTTAGTTATAAACCCCAATATATTTCATCCGAATATGAAGGCACCGTTGAAATGCTCCTCCGCACCGTGGCAAAAACTGAATTCGGGTCAAGCTGGTTTAAATCAGAAATTATGCAGCCGCTGAACATTCAAAGACTTCTAGACAGGCAGGTAAGTGAGCTCAGGGGAGGTGAGCTGCAGCGAGTTGCGATCGCAACTTGCCTAGCTGGGAAAGCCCAAATCTACCTCCTCGACGAGCCTAGCGCATTTCTCGACGTTGAAGAAAGATTAGCAATGGCCCGCACAATTCGGAGAATCGTGGAAAGCCAAGGAGTAACTGCATTCGTAGTTGAACACGATGTGGTGGCTGAAGACTTCATTGCTGACCGATTAATGGTGTTTACAGGTGAACCGGGCGTAAAGGGATTTGCAAAACAACCAGTAAGCCTCAGAGATGGAATGAACACCTTCCTAAAAGAAATGGAAGTAACCTTCCGACGGGATCCAACAACGAGAAGACCGCGAGTAAACAAAGAAGGCTCACGACTCGACAAATACCAAAAGGAAATGGGTGAATATTATTACACATCCTTTGAAGAGAGGGAATCAGAATAACGCACTCGATTAGTTTGCTTTAATCAATTTTTAAGACCCATATCATTAATCTACAACGTTGTCTGCCTCATTAAGATTAAAATTAGTGGGTAATAGAGATTAGAAATGGACTCTGAGGGGGCAGATTTGAAAGTCCTATTATTGAGCGATAACGATGTAAGGAGTCTAACAATGGATGAAGCCATGGAGGCAGTTGAAGAGGCATTTAAAGAGAAGGGACTAGGAAGAGTTCAGATGCCGCCAAAGCCCTATCTGTACTATAAGAAGTATGGAGGTGATCTCCGAGTAATGCCGTCTTATCTTGAGGAACTCGAGATATCTGGAGTTAAGGTGGTTAATGCCCATCCGAATAACCCGAGTAAATATAACCTGCCCTCAGTAATGGCAGTTGTTGTCTTGGTGGACCCTAAAAATGGCAGCCCAATTTCAATCATGAATGGAACACACCTCACCGCCATGAGAACCGGCGCAGCGAGCGGCATCGCAACTAAATATCTAGCTAGAAGGGAGTCGAAGGTACTGGCTCTAATTGGCGCAGGTGTTCAAGCGAGGACACAGTTGATGGCGATCTCAAAAGTTTTAGATCTGGAGGAAGTAAGGGTTTGTGACAAGTCTGCTGAAACTCAGAAGAAGTTTATTGAAGAATCAAAGGGTAAATACCCATTCAAATTCGTAGGGTGCGAAAACGAAGACTGCGTAATCGGCGCCGAAGTTATTTCGACAACCACGCCTTCAAGAACTCCTATAGTGAAGAATGATTGGATAGAACCTGGCGTGCACATAAATGCCATGGGAGCCGACGCTCCTGGTAAAGAAGAATTAGATCCTTTAATCCTAAAAAGAGCCAAAATAGTGGTCGACGATTGGGATCAGGCACTGCATTCTGGAGAAGTCAACGTTCCCCTAACAAAAGGAATAATCACGGAAAAGGACATTTATGGCGAACTCGGAGAAATCATAGTCGGCAAAAAACTTGGAAGAAGTACGAGTGACGAGATAACAATATTTGACTCAACAGGGCTTTCAATACAAGACGTTGCCACAGCAACGAAGGTCTTCGAAAAAGCCAAGGCGAGAAAGCTGGGAAAGTGGATAACATTATAAAATTGAGGTTGAAGGTTAGTGAAAAGCTCCTACTCCTCCTCTAGGTTATTCTAGATAATCTATAGTTCGGCATAGCAGATTTCTTTTAATAATCATTGATAGTTAATTTGTTAATACTAGTTGGAGTGATAAAAATGAAGGTAACCATCTCCCTCATTAAAGCTGACGTGGGATCTCAAGCAGGACATCACATTGTACATCCAAAGCAAATTGATGTAGCAAAGCAATGCTTGGAAGATGCTAAGAAAAAGGACCTGCTTATCGACTACTATGTCTTCAGCTGTGGCGACGATCTTGAACTTCTCATGACCCATACAAAAGGAGAGAATAATCAGGATATTCACAAGCTTGCCTGGGACACTTTTAAGGAGGTTACTGAGAAAGTTTCAAAGCCATTGAAGCTTTACGCGGCTGGGCAAGATCTGCTGGTTGAAGCATTCAGCGGTAACGTCAAGGGCATGGGACCTGGAGTCGCCGAGATGGAGATAGAAGAGAGAGCCAGTGAGCCAATAATCGTCTTTGCAGCGGATAAAACCAGCCCAGGGGCGTGGAATTTACCCCTCTACCGAGTGTTCGCAGATCCCATGTCAACAGCAGGCTTAGTTATAGACGTTTCTCTGCATGGCGGATTTACCTTTAGGGTTTTAGATGTAAATGAAGGCAAATATGTTGACTTAGAATGCCCAAGTGAGCTTTACGACCTTGTAGCTTTAATTGGAGCCCACCACCGCTACATAATCGAAAGAATCTACCGTACAAGCGATCAACTACCAGCCGCTGTGGCGAGTACCACTAAGCTAAGCCTGATAGCAGGCCGCTACGTTGGAAAGGATGACCCAGTGCTTATTGTCCGGGCACAACATGGACTTCCTGCCGTAGGGGAAGTCTTAGCTGGATTTATGAGCCCACCCCTTGTTCCAGGAGCTATGCGAGGCTCACATTATCTCACCCTTATGCCAGTTAGCCTTACGGACGCGAAGTGTACATATTGGGATGGCCCTCCCAGAGTCGTGGCGCTTGGCTTTCAGCTTTGTAACGGTCAGTTAATAGGACTTGAGGACAACAAACCAGCTGACCTATTTGCAGACAAGGCGTTTGACTACGCAAGGCAAAAAGCAATGGAAATCGCCGTTTACCTCCGGAGTGTCATGGGTGAAATTGAACCCGCCCGTTTGCCCATGCATGAGCTTGAGTATACAACACTACCACAAGTACTGGAAAAATTGAAGGGGCGCTTTAAGCCAGTGAGTTAGTTCCCCTCTCCCTTTATTTTCCTAAGAACCTAGCTAGGACAATAATTTTGGGATTTATTTAGAGTACTGGGATGTAAGTAAAGCACTATACCCAATAAGCAGAACTAAGAGAAAAATTATCCCCATTCTAGTCTGAAGAATGAATTGAAGATCTTCTCGATTGTAATAGGCGTCCAGCCCCCTGTTGGTAAATGCTTTCCCAAATTTTATTGAATTGATCCGATATTGCTCGTGAGGTTTATTTAGACCCATACATAAGCAAGGCACAGGGATAACTTTTACATA
>Ga0315268_10008265_pt1 | contig 10898 bp, 11 predicted proteins | sample C1_top_MG_FD_204535 | JGI IMG/M metagenome (GOLD analysis project Ga0315268, IMG submission 204535) | Sediment microbial communities from Yellowstone Lake, YNP, Wyoming, USA - C1_top | ecosystem: Environmental > Aquatic > Freshwater > Lake > Sediment | place: USA: Wyoming | collected 2017-08-01 | reverse complement strand
CACCATGCTGTCCGCGCCCTTGCCTTCCTCCTGCAGCGTCCTGATGAGCATCAGATGGGCCTCGTTGCGGTCGATTTCGTAGCGGTATTCATCCGCCGGCGTGGCGAAATTCAGCGAGCGCACCAGCGTGTCGCCCTCGCGCATTTTTTCCACCGAGCCCTTGAGCTGGGCATAGCCCTGGTCCAGCGCGGCGCGCGCCTCGTCGAGCTTGTTTGCGGCGTAGAGCTGTTCCGCTGCGCGCGTCGCGCGTTCGATGCTTGCGGCCAGTTCCACGGTTTTGGGGGCGGGATTTTTTTCGCGTATCAGGCGTTGCTGCGCCTGCAGCAAAGCATTGAAGCCGTTCAGGCGCGTCTCGAAATCGTGTTTTTTCTTGTCCGCGCCCATTTGCGGCGAGGTGGCGAGGCGCGCGCCGTCGAACAGCGCCTGGGTCGCCGTGTTCAGCAGACGCGCGGCCTCGCTTGGGTTTCCGGCACGGTAGGCCTGCTCTGCCTGGCGCAGCAGTTCGCGCGCCTCGTCGCGGCGGGCCAGCGCGGCCGGCACAGCGCTGCCTGCAATGCGCCGCGCGGCCGAAGATTTTTCGATCAGCAGGCCGACGGACTCCAGTTTTTTGCCCAGATCAGCGGCTTCCGCCGCTGGCACTGTAGCTGGCTGTTGCGCATGAGCCAGGGGAAATGCAAGCAACAGCCATGCTGCGAGAAAATGACCGGCGTTCAATCCGGATGGCCCCGGTCCAGTGCCATGAAAGCCGCGCCCCGGAATCACGGCTTGTTCGATTTCGCTGGCGCCCCCTTACGGGTTGCCACGGTTTTCTTGTTGGTGTGGCAACGGCGGCATTCCGCAATGGGAAACGCGACCGAACCATGGCACACCCCGCATTTCTGGCCCGCCATGATCTGCGCCATGCTGATCTGGTTCGCGCCTTTCTGCGGCACGAAAATATCGGGATGGCAGCTGGTGCAATCGAGTATCAGCGTGTGCTGCCTGTGCGGGTAGACCACGTCGGGCGTGGTCCCTTTCACTTCGAACACGATGTCCAGATCCATGGGCATGGCCTGCGCGGCCGGGTCGCCGCGATCCCAGACGGGCGTAATTTTCTTCTCGTCCACTGCCTTCACCCAGTCGACCTTGTTTCCCGACGCCGACTTTGGCAGGCTCTGGAATGCTTGCGCGGGCGCTTGCAGCTCGCGCACCTCCTCGGACTCGGGGTCGTGGTAAGCATCTTCGGCCGGCGGCAGATTGTATTTTTTCGGCTTGAACAGCCGGTTGAAAGCGTTGGGGTTGGCGGCGCCGGGCTGCGCGCACCATCCCTGCGCGGCAAAGAGCATCGTTGCCGCAAACACGACGGAGAAGGACAGCGCAATGGAGGTGTTTTTCATGTCGTTCTCCTCATTTCTTTGCCGGAGCGGGAGCCGCTTCGGTCAGCTTCGGATCTTTGTTCCTGTTGACCTGATTGGGCATGCCGGCACGCCCCGAATGGCACAGCGCGCAACGCTCCGTGGCCCAGGCCGTGGTTCCGTCGTGGCAGGCGCCGCAAAACTGCCCCTCAAGTATTTTGGCCATGTCGAGCTGGTTGCCGCCCGCCTTCATCGCAAACCCCAGGTCCGTGTGGCAAACCTTGCACGCGAACCGCACGCGGTGAAACCAGTGCGGGAACACCACCGGGCGCATGCCGACGCCGTCGGAAAAATTGTTGATCACGATGTCGCCGAATTCTGCCGCGGCGAATTCGACACGGCCCAACATCATGGCAAGGAAAAGCATGCCGGCCAGGGCGAATTTTCGTGGAATTGAAGTACTGAACGATTGCGACATACAAACCTCCCGTTATTCTTGTTGGTTGCAGTGCTGACATGCGGCCGTGTCCGGAAAGGACGCGCCCCGGAAAATCGCGATGCATGCCGGATGAAGTGTGCTTATTTAAACCGGCAAATTCAATACCGGGATTTGGTAATTTGCGCAGAAGGCGCAGCACTGCACCGGCTAATGCAGAGCGCAGCTGGCAATCGGCTTGTCGTCGCGATACGGCGAAAATATCTGCAGCTGCCACTGGCCGGAGAAATTGGCAACGTATTGCTTCATGTTTCCAGCAAGAACCTCACAGCTTCTGCGCACCACCTCATCCTCGTCGTGCGTATCCAGTGTCAGGTCAACCGTGCTGCCGCGATTCTGCACCGCACATTTGATCGCACGGTTGCCGTTCTGCAGGGCCGCGCATAATTTGTCCGTATCGTCCTTCGCGACTGGCTTGCCGAACTGGGTATCGGGGTTGCCGCAAGCAGTCATCGATAAAATCAGTGCGAGTAGCAATAAAGTCTTTTTCATTTTCAACATTCATTTGCTTGAATGCCCGATTGTAAATCACTTTCCACACTACAACCCCAGACTACACTTCGGCTTGAACTCTCTGCCATTCGCTTTGCTCCAGCTGCCTACACCCTGCATTGTTCAATCACTGCATGGTAAAACTGCAGCATGCGCTGCGCCTGCTTGCCCGCCGACCAGCCATGCGCATATTCGCGCCCGGCTGCACCCAACGCCGTGCGCGCTTCGGCATCGCCCAGCATCCTGATCACCTTGCCGGAAAAGTCTTCCAGCTCTTCTTCGGCGATCCATACGCCGTTGCCTTCGCTCAACACGTCGCGCGTGCCCATTTCCGCAATGGACACCACCGGCACGCCTTGCGCCATCGCTTCCAGCAGCACCAGCCCCTGCGTTTCGGTGCGCGAGGAGAATACGAAGATGTCCGCGCAGCGATAACAGCTGTTGAGCTCGGTATGGCGGTCGAGGTAGCCGATGAACCTCACATTGCCAAACAAACCGGACCTGCCAGTTTCCTGCTCCAGCGCTACACGCGCGGGGCCTTCGCCGGCGATCAGCAGCAGCACTTCGGGCAGGTCCTGCCTGACCCGCGCCACGACGCGCAGCAGGAATCCGATATTCTTTTCGTGCGCGACGCGCCCGACGAACAGCAGCACCGGCCGCTGCTGTTCGATGCCATATTTATTTCTGAATTCGGCGCCATTGCCCGGCACGAAGCTTTCCGGCTCCAGCCCGGTGGGGATGATTTCCGCGTGCGTCTTCACGCCATAGAGCCGCAACATCGCCATCATCGGGCGCGACGGGACCACCATGCCGTCCAGGCTGTTGCCCTGATGCCGCGAGAACCGGCGGGCTATCGCAGCGGTCGCCCACCTTGGCAAAAACGGGATGTAGTGGTGCAGATACTCCTCGAAGAAGGTGTGGTAGGTCTCCACACACGGGATACCCAGCTCGCGCGACAGCCGGGTGCCGAGGTAATGCGCCACGAACGGAGTCTGGATGTGGATGATGTCATAGCGCTCGCTGCGCAGTTTCTCCAGGCGCCCCATCACCCAGCCGAATTTCATCAGCCTGTCTTCCGGATCGAATGGCAGCACGCGCGCGGGCACGCGCATGATGTCGCTCTCGTCCGGACTGGGCGCCATATAGTCCGGTGCGATCAGGTGCACCGTGTGGCCGAGCGCGCGCAGCTCGCGTCTAAAAGTTTCTATCGACGTGGAAACGCCGTTGATGCGCGGGAAATACACGTCGGATATGAACAGAATTTTCATCGCAGGTATCCGCAAAGAGGCACGAGCTTCATGTCAACAGCACCAGCAGCCATACGGCCAGCAGGTTGACCAGCGTGAGCAGCACCGCCGCGCTGCCGATGTCCTTGGCGCGCTTGGCCAGGCGGTGATCGTCCAGCGAAATGCGGTCGACCGTGGCCTCGATGGCCGAGTTCAGCAGCTCGACGATCAGCAGCAGCAACACGCTGCCTATCATCAGCGCGCGCCCGATGGCCGACACATTTACCCAGAACGCCAGCGGCAGCAGGATAGCCGCCAGCAGCAGCTCCTGGCGGAACGCATCTTCATTGCGGTATGCCTCGCGGATGCCCGCGCAGGAATAATTGAAGGCATTCAGCAAGCGTCTGAATCCGGTCTTGCCCTTGTGCGGACTTTCCATAATCCTAGAAACCGTAGTTGGACGAGGTGTAGTACATGTTCATCGCGGTGGATGGCAAGGCGCGACAACGAGGCATGGTCGTTCCATGGCGAGGCGGAGCAACGCCGCCAGGCGCTGCGAGGGACGTGCAATACGCCTCGTAGCGACTCACCTTAATGATGAGCGTGGATAAGGAGATCATGTATTTTATGTTCATTTTCTTGCGGCCTTAATGGAGCGGTCAACTGCGGTTTCTAGGATAAAAATCTTTCATTTTCATGCACTGACATTCGTGCTGCCGCCCCACGCGACGAGTTCCATGCGGCCGTCCAGATGTTCCACGATCGCGGTGCAGCTATCCACCCAGTCGCCGCAGTTCATATAGGTCAGACCTCCGAGCTCCTTGATCATCGGCCAGTGTATGTGGCCGCAGATCGCACCATCCAGATTGCGCTCGCGCACATGGTGCATGACCGCGTCCTCGAAATTGAAGATGAAATTGACCGCGGTTTTTATCTTGCGCTTGGCATAGCCGGCAAGCGACCAGTAGCCGGGGCGCCGCAGCGTGCGGCGCACCCAGGACAGGTAGATGTTCAGGCTGACCAGCATGTTGTATGACTTGTCGCCGAGCACGGCGACCCACTTGTGGTGGCGCGTCACCTGATCGAATTCGTCGCCGTGCAGCAGCAGATAGCGGCGGCCATCCGCTGCGGTGTGCACAAATTCATGCGCCACAACGATATCCCCGAACGATGCGCCCACGTATTCGCGCATCGCTTCATCGTGGTTGCCGGGGATGAAATAAACCTTGTCTCCGTGCCGCGCGCGCCGCAGCATCTTCTGAACAAACGTGTTCTGCGCAGGCGTCCAGTGCACGCCGCCGCGGCTCATTGCCCATAAATCGACGATGTCGCCCAGCAGGAACACATTCTCGGCGGAATATTCCTTCAGAAATTCGAGCAATCGGTTGGCCTGGCAGGCCTTGGTTCCAAGGTGGATATCGGACAGAAAAATCGAGCGCACCTGAGTCATTGGCGGGATGTGGCCGGGGCTTGCGAACAAACCGCATTGCGCAGATGCGCGTCCTTTGCGGCGCACCGCGCTGGCATATCACCCGCATGAATGATGCGGCCTTGATGAGTATTCCGTTCCATGGCTGCAGCATGGCAGCGGAACGTGTAAGAAATATTAAAGTTTTGTTGTGAAAATGTGACACCAAACCCATCCCGGCTGAGGAGCAAAACACAATGCCGCGCTTAATACAGACGTAATAATTTTCCCGCCTAATGCATCCATCTCGAACGCATGGATGAACCGGCATGCCTACCGCGCACAACGTCGCACACGACTCCGCAATTGCAGACCGCACACAGCGAACGCCCCTCACGCTGACCGCCTGCGTGCGCGGTGCGCACGTGGCCTGGCACATCGGTTGCGGCATGCTGATCGCCTGTATTTATCCGCTGCTGGGAAAAACCGGCAAACATCGCGCGCTCAAAAACTGGTCGCTCAAATTGCTGCGCGTGCTGCATGTCGGGCTGGAAAGCCATGGCGGCAACCACCCGGTGACCGTGCAGGGGTGCATGTTCATCGCCAACCACATTTCCTGGCTGGATATCTTCGCAATGAACGCGGTTGCGCCCGCCTGTTTCGTTGCCAAAGCGGAAGTCAGGGATTGGCCATTGCTGGGATGGATGTGCCAGCGCGTAGAGACGCTGTTCATCCGGCGCGACATGCGCCGCGACACGGCGCGCATCAACCGCCGGATTGCGGTCTTGCTCGAACGGGGCGTATGCATCGCGCTGTTCCCGGAGGGCACCAGCACCGCAGGCACACAGACCGGCCACTTTCATTCTTCGCTGCTGCAGGGCCCGATCGATATCAACGCCGCCATCCACCCGGTCGCGATCCGCTACCACGACGGCTCCGGCAAAGCCTGCAGCGATGCGGCGTATGTCGGCGACATGACATTCATGCAGTCGCTCCGGAAAATCCTGTGCAGCCCTTCCCTGCATGTCACGCTGACATATCTGCCCGCACTCTCGGGCGCAAGCAGCAACCGGCGCGTGCTGGCCACAGAAGCGCAGACGGCTATCCAGCTCGCGCTGAACAAGCTTTGATATTTCACAGCGAGATACGCGGCCTTTTAGAATCTCATTGCAACGGTTAATCCTGTCTAATCCATCGCCAAACATCGAGGGCAATCAAATTTGATTGCCCTCGATGTTTGTGTGACACATGTGTTCCAATCCCGCCAAAATTTATTTTTCCATACCCTTGCCTGCAGCATGAGTGGCGTGGTGTTTTGCGTGATGGTGACGCAAAGACTTTGCGTGATGGCGATGCACTGCATGTTTTTGCACATGATGCCCTGCAGCCACGGCAGCGTGCGACTCCTCGGCCAATGCGGCGGTAGTGCTGCCCAGTAAAACAGACGCCATAACAATGGAAACGATACGTGCGTTCATTTGAGACTCCTCGTGATGACACAAAATGTGTCAGTATTGAAACAACGCGCCGCAAACAAATCTGGATGACACCCGCAGTCTGAAACGGATGAAAACAAATCCATGCTGAACAGATTTAATGCAACACAACCGGCCTTTGCCAGCCGATCAATATCGCCGCCAGCCCGGCGGGAACTTGATCCCGGAAAAAATGACCACCTTCCTCCAACGCAATGAGATTGAGACGCCCCAAAAAGAAAAGCATCACTGTGAGCAAACCCGCAACCGTATTGGCCACGAAAAAATCGCTGTGGGCGCGGCTGGGCCCCGGGCTGATCACCGGCGCGGCGGACGATGACCCAAGCGGCATCGCCACCTATTCCCAGGCTGGCGCGGGTTTCGGCTACGGAATCCTGTGGACGGCACTCTTTACATTCCCGCTGATGGTCGGCATCCAGACCGTGAGCGCCCGTATTGGCCGCGTGACCGGGTACGGGCTCGCGGCCAACATGCGCCAGTTTTATCCTCCCTGGCTGCTGTACGGCATCGTCGTGCTGCTGCTGATCTCGAATACGATCAACATCGCCGCCGATATAGGCGCGATGGGCGCGGCGATGAAGCTGCTCCTCGGCGGATCGGCACACTGGTATGCGATCGCGTTCGGAATACTATCCGCAGTGCTGCAAGTCTTCGTGCCTTTTCCCCGCTATGCTCCGATATTGAAGGCGCTGACCCTGGCGCTGCTCGCTTACGTGGCTACGGTATTTGTCGTCAATATTCCGTGGGGTGAAGTGCTCTACCAGGCAATCATGCCATCGCTCTCGTTCCGGGCTGATTATGTGATCGTGATCGTGGCTGTGTTCGGCACGACCATCAGCCCGTATCTGTTTTTCTGGCAGGCTTCGCAGGAAGTCGAGGAACAGCGCGCGGCAGAGGGTGAAGAGCCGCTGCTAGCCGCGCCCGAACAGGCGCGCGTGCAATTGCATCGCATCAATATTGACACATACATAGGCATGGGATTTTCCAACCTGGTCGCGTTCTTCATCATGCTGACCACGGCCGTGACACTGCACTCGTATGGCGTTACCAATATTCAGACTTCAGCGCAGGCGGCGCAGGCGCTGCGCCCCCTGGCCGGAGACTTCGCGTTCGCGCTGTTTGCCGCAGGCATCGTCGGCACCGGCCTGCTCGCGGTGCCGGTTCTCGCCGGCTCGGCCGCCTACGCGGTTGCCGAGACGTTCAAATGGCGCATAGGGCTGGGCCTCCATCTGCTGGAGGCGAGAGGCTTTTACACGATCATCATCATTGCCACGCTGCTTGGCGTCGCGCTTAATTTCACTGCCATCGACCCGATCAAGGCGCTGTTCTGGAGTGCCGTGATCAACGGCGTCGTTGCAGTCCCTATCATGGCCGTGATGATGCTGATGGCAGTGCGTGCCGATATCATGGGCCCGTTCGTCATCACGCGCCGGCTCACCGTTCTTGGCTGGCTTGCGACCGCGATCATGGCAGTCGTGGTGCTCGCCATGTTTGCCACCTGGGGGCAATAGACGCGGGCTTTTTGACTGGCTGGCAGCCCCAGTCAGGGAGTGAATCTGCGCACGATCATGAATAATCTCATCGCGCCGGCTGCGCGATTTCGACCACCACGCGGCCGTGAGATTGTGCCTGCCGGATGTGCTGCAATGTCTCGGGCAATTGGGGAAACGCGATAGTGCGGCTGACGTTCTGCAGCAAGTGCGGGCGCAGGTCGGCCGCCAGGCGTTGCCATATCTTTTCGCGCAGCGACATCGCGGTCGCGGCCGAATCGATGCCGATCAGGCGCACGCCGCGCAGGATGAAGGGATAGACCGTGGTGTGCAATTCCGCGCCGCCGGCATTGCCGAAACTGGCAATCGCGCCGTTCTGCTGCATCGTGCGCGTGAGCCAGGCCAGCGTCTCCCCGCCCACCGCATCCAGCGCGCCGGCCCACTGCGCCTTGTCCAGCGGGCGCGTGCTGGCCAGATCGATGTCTTTGCGCGACAGAATTTCGCGCGCGCCCAGCGACTTCAGGTAATCGTGTTCGCTGTCTTTTCCGGTCAGCGCCACCACGTGATAGCCCAGTTGCGCCAGCATCTGTATGGCCAGACTGCCCACGCCGCCGGTCGCGCCGGTCACCAGCACTTTTCCACTGTCCGGCTTAAGATCGTTCTGCTCCAGACGGGTGATCGCCAGCACCGCGGTGAAACCCGCCGTGCCCAGCGCCATCGATTCGAACAGCGACAGCCCCTGCGGCAGGCGCACCACCCAATCGGCCGGCACGCGCACCCGCTCGGCATAGCCGCCGTCGTGCGCCACACCCATGTCGTAGCCGGTGACGATCACCTCGTCGCCCGGCTTGAAGCGCGCATCCTGCGACGACTCCACCACGCCGGCCGCATCCACTCCGCCATTGCAGGGAAAGCGCCGTATCACCTTGCCCGCGCCGGTCGCGGCCAGCATGTCCTTGTAGTTCACGCTGGAATACGCAGTTCGTATCACCACCTCGCCGGGGTCGAGCTCGTCCAGCGCCATGTCGACGAAACGGCTGACGGTGTTGCCGTCTTCGTTAAAAATGCGGTAGGCGAGAAATGGTTGCATGGCATTCAACCTCGTGGATGGCTTGAATCCAGATTATTCATCAGACGTAGGTCGGGCTTCAGCCCGACATGTCGGGTTGAAACCCGACCTACAATTTTTCCAAATTTCAGATATGTATCGTCCGCTTGTCCACCGCCAGCGCCGCCTCGTGGATCACTTCGGACAGGGTGGGATGGCCGTGGATGGTTCGCGCCAGGTCTTCGCTGCTGGCCGAGAACGCCAGCGCCAGCACCGCCTGCTGGATCAGCTCGGACGCCATCGGGCCGATGATGTGCACGCCGAGGATGCGGTCGGTAGCGGCATCGGCGAGTATCTTGACGAAGCCGGTGGTCTCGCCCAGCGCGCGTGCGCGGCCATTCGCCATGAACGGAAACTGCCCGGCCTTGTAGGCGACGCCGGCCGCTTTCAGCTGCTGCTCGGTCTTGCCCACCCAGGCGATTTCCGGCGCGGTGTACATGATGCCGGGCACCAGATTCAGGTCGCAATGCCCCGCCTGCCCGGCGATGATTTCGGCCACCATCACGCCCTCTTCCGACGCCTTGTGCGCCAGCATCGGCCCGCGCACAACGTCGCCCACCGCATACACATTAGGCAGGCTGGTGCGGCAGTGCTCATCCACCTCGACGCGCCCTGCCGCGTCCAGCTTGAGCCCGACTGCATCCGCGCCCAGCCCATGCGTGTTCGGCACGCGCCCCACCGCCACGATCAACTTGTCTGCAACCAGCTCCTGCGCCGCGCCCTGCACATCGCGCCAATTGATCTTCACCTCGCCCGCAGCCTGCGCCACGCCGTCGATCTGCACGCCCAGATGGATCTTCAGTCCCTGCTTGCCGAACACGCGCAACGCTTCTTTCGCGACTTGTTCATCGGCGGCAGGCAGAAAAGCGGGTGCAGCTTCCAGCAGCGTGACCTCGGCCCCCAGCCTGCGCCATACGCTGCCCAGTTCCAGCCCGATCACCCCCGCGCCGATGATGGCGAGGCGTTTGGGCGTCTCAGAAAAACTCAGCGCACCGGCATTGTCGACGATGGTCGCGCCGTCGAACGGCGCTTGCGCCAACACGCGCGGCGTCGAGCCGGTGGCGATGATCACATGCTTCGCGCGAACTTCTTCGCCGCCAGTCACCGCTACGCGCCACAACTCGCCATCGCGGCCTGCCAGCTGCGCCGTACCGAACAGCGAAACGACCTTGTTTTTCTTGAACAGCTGCACAATGCCCTGCGTGAAATCGGACACGATCTTGTTTTTGCGCGCCAGCATCTTAGTCACATCGATGCGGGCATTATCAGCACTGATGCCATGCGCGGCGAAATCGTGCGTCACGCGCTCGAAGTTCTCGGATGACTCCAGCAACGCCTTGGACGGAATGCAGCCCACGTTGAGGCAGGTACCACCCAGGCTGGGTTTGTCCTGCGCATTTATTCCGGCATCGACACAGGCAACACTTAATCCCAGCTGCGCACAGCGTATCGCCGCCACATAACCGCCGGGCCCGGCACCGATCACTACCACATCAAAATCCGCCATTTAGTTCTTCCCTTTTTAGATATCCAGCCACGCACTCGATACGCATCAACCGATCGATGCGCCAGTTTCCGCAGGACTTACGGCGGAGTACACTTTGCCATCAAGCCACTCCACATGCATTATGAAAGCAACCATGGCACGCCGCAACCACTACCATGTTTATGTAATAGAACTGTCGAAAGACGTACTGTACGAAGGCAAGTTTAAAAAGTGCAACCCGAATTACGTCACTGGAAAACCGTGCGTTTATGTCGGCATGACGGGCTTGGATCCCGACATACGCTTCGACAAACACAAGGCAGGAATTCAATCCAACCGATATGTAAAAGAATACGGGTTGC
>Ga0315268_10008264_pt1 | contig 10899 bp, 13 predicted proteins | sample C1_top_MG_FD_204535 | JGI IMG/M metagenome (GOLD analysis project Ga0315268, IMG submission 204535) | Sediment microbial communities from Yellowstone Lake, YNP, Wyoming, USA - C1_top | ecosystem: Environmental > Aquatic > Freshwater > Lake > Sediment | place: USA: Wyoming | collected 2017-08-01 | reverse complement strand
CGTGCACCGTGAGCGGTTCGAAGATGATGTCTCCCACGGTCATGCGCGGGTCGAGAGAAGAGTAGGGATCCTGGAACACTATCTGCATGTCCTTGCGCAGAGGCCTCATCTGTGATTGTGGAATACCGGTGATATCTGTCCCGTCGAAGACGATTCTGCCGGCGGTGGGTTCTATGAGGCGAAGGATGCAGCGTGAAACGGTTGTTTTCCCGCATCCTGATTCCCCAACGAGTCCCAGTGTTTCCCCCTCCTCCACCGTGAAGCTCAGACCATCCACCGCCTTGACTGCGCCATGCGCGCCGAACATGCTCTGTATGGGGAAGTATTTTTTCAGATCAGTAATTTCAATGAGTGCCATCTATTTCCCTCCATAGAGGAAACATGCCACGGCTTGCTTACTGTTCATCTGCACGAGCTGCGGCTTTTTCTCCTTGCAGACGGGCATGGCGCGCGGACACCTGGGATGGAACCTGCATCCGGTCGGTGGGTGGATGAGGTCGGGTACCACCCCTGGAATTACCGCAAGCTCCTCCTTTTTCACATCGAACCGCGGTATTGCAGACAGCAGTCCCTGCGAATAGGGGTGGAGCGGATTCTCGAATAGGTCGAGCACAGCAGAGGTCTCGACAATGACTCCGCCATACATTATGTTCACCGTGTCGCACATCTCTGCGATGATACCCAGGTCGTGGGTGATGAGGAGGATAGAGGTGTGGAATTCCTCTTTGAGTTTTTTCATGAGTTCAAGTATCTGCGCCTGAATGGTGACGTCCAGATTCGTCGTAGGTTCATCGGCGATGAGAAGGGCAGGATTGCAGGAGAGCGCCATGGCAATCATTATCCTCTGCCGCATGCCTCCCGAAAGTTCGTGGGGATATCGCTTTGCCACACTCTCCGGGGTGGGAATTCCTACATGACCTATTATTTCAAGCGTCTTCTCATAGGCCTCTTTCCGGGAAAGCTTCTGATGCAATTCTATGACTTCCGCAATCTGAAATCCCACATTGAGGACGGGATTGAGCGAGCTCATGGGGTCCTGGAATATCATGGAGATTTTTCCCCCGCGCACCATCCGCATCTCTTCTTCATTCTTGGCAAAGAGATCATCTCCATAAAAAAGTGCTTTCCCCTCCATGATTTTTCCGGGTGGTGTTTGGATGAGCCTCATTATTGAGAATGCGGTGACAGATTTACCCGAGCCTGTTTCTCCCACGAGCCCCACTGTTTCCTGTTCCGCCATGCTGAAATCCACGCCATCGACAGCCTGCACTACGCCTTCCTCTGTAAAGAAGTAAGTCTTGAGTCCTGTAACTTCGAGCAGCATCCCTTCACCTCACTCTTTAAGCCGTGGATCCAGGGCATCGCGGAGCCCATCTCCGAATAGGTTGAATCCTAAAACCACGATAAGAATAGCCAACCCCGGAAAAGCGGTCACCCACCAGCTTCCAGAGTAAATGTATTCGCGTCCATCAGAGAGCATCTTTCCCCACTCGGGCGTGGGTGGCTGCGCCCCGAGTCCCAGAAATCCCAGCGCAGCACACTCGATGATGGCCGTGCCAATGCCCAGCGTGGCGTACACTATTATGGGAGACATTATGTTGGGGAGGAGATGGGAGAATATGATGCGACTATCTGATAATCCAATGGCGCGGGATGCTTCTATGAATTCCCTCTCCTTTATCTGAAGCACGGAACCGCGTGCGATGCGCGCGTATTGCGGGATATAGACGATACCTATGGCAGCCATTGCCTTGTATAGGTCTGGCTTGTCAAAGAGCGCCATGACGGCGATGGCAAGAAGGATCGGGGGGAACGCGAGCATTATATCCATGAGACGCATGAGGAGATTATCCACTCTGTGATAAAATCCTGCGATCATACCAATGGTGACACCGAAGCTCATGGATATGCCTACGCAGATAACACCCACGATAAGTGAGATGCGAGAGCCATATATTATGCGGGACAGAATGTCCCTCCCATGACCATCCGAACCGAGTATGAATTCCTTTCCCGGCGGGGTGAGACGCTTCGAAAGAGTCTGGGAGAGTGGATCATACGGTGCAAGGAGCGGTGCGGATAAGGCAACGATGATGAGTATCAATACAATGAAGGCACCTATCTTGGCGTTTCTATTTTTCTTCAATCTTCTCCATATGACAGAGTAGCTCGTCCCCCATTTTTCAATCCTTCGAGAAATATTGATATTCATTCCATCACCCGTAGTGAATGCGTGGATCGAGATACGCATAGGTTATGTCCACTATGAGATTGACAAAGACAAAGATGGAGGAAAAGAAGAGTGTGGTACCCTGCACTATGGGAGTGTCCCTGTACGTTATGCCCTGAATGGCGAGCCTCCCCACCCCGGGCCAGGCAAAGACTGTCTCTGTGAGAATGGCTCCCGCAAGTAACAGTCCCACATTCAGACCAATGACTGTGACCACAGGTATAAGGGCATTCTTGAGCGCATGTCTGTATATGACCACCTTTTCCATGAGCCCCTTGGAGCGTGCGGTGCGGATATAATCCTGCCTCATGACGTCAAGCATTGAGGAGCGAGTCATACGGGCGATGACGGCAGTGGGAATCGTCGCGAGGGCAATCGATGGAAGGATGAGGTGCTTGAATGCATCCTTGAGTGCGAGCATATTTCCCGTGATGATGCTATCGAGAAGGAACAGATTTGTTTTTTTATCTATAAAGACGGCAAGATCTATTCTTCCAGATACAGGCAACCAGTCGAGTCGCACAGAGAATATTAGAATAAGCATGAGGGCGAGCCAAAATATGGGCATTGAGACGCCGAAGAGTGCCGCAATCATGCTGACATTATCTACTATGGTATCTTTCTTGTAGGCGGCAGTAATACCTAAAAACACCCCACCAATCGTTGCGATGAGCATGGCGGATAGGGCAAGTTCAATGGTTGCGGGAAATCGAGCTATTAATTCATCAAATACGTCATCTTTGGTGAAATACGACTGTCCTAGGTTCCCATGGAATAGTTTCCAGTAAAAATTGAGATACTGGAGGTAAAGTGGATCGTTGATACCCAATTTATTTCTGAGTTCCTGAATCGATGCAGCCGTGGCTCTCTCTCCCAATATGAGTTGAGCGGGATCTCCCGGTGTGAAGTGCATGACAAGAAAAATGATTGTTGAGACGCCCCAAAGCACGGGTATTACCATTGCTATCCTTCGCAATACATATTTCCACATAGATATTAGAAAAGGAAATTTACTTAAAAAGCTTTAGTTTGAAAAGACAAAAAAGAAAAAAAAGGAAAGAAAATCTAAAAATTCTTTCTGAGCAAGAATATGCCCAAGAGTGCAACGAATGCCAGTGTCGGAAGATTCACCATGCTTGATTCCGCATAGGCGGGTGTCTTTGTAAGCCATACCTTGTTGAACCATCGTATGCCAAGAGGGCTTATGACGAAGCCATTCACATTCTTCTGGAAGGCTTCAAAGTCCGTGGCATGTGCGATGCATACCCATGGCGCTTCTTCGTGAAGTATTACCTGTGCTTCCTCATAGTATTTGGCACGCTGAGCTTGGTCATATGTCCTCTGAGCCTTTATCAGGAGATCGTCTACCTGAGCGTTCTTGAAGAATGCCCTGTTTCCTGCCGGTGGGACCGCTTGCGAGGAATGGAAGTGTATGTAGAGGAAGTTGTCCGGGTCACCGTTGTCTCCCGTCCAGCCAAGAAGGCACATTTCGTGTTCTCCACTGGCTGTCTTTGAGAGATAGGTACCCCAGTCATATTGCACAATTTCTGCTTCAATGCCAACTGCCTTGAGGTATGACTGTATGGCTTCTCCAATCTTTGGTGGGTCGAACATGTAGGGTCTTACCACAGGCATGACCCAGAGCTTCGTCTTGAATCCATTTGGATATCCTGCCTCTGCGAGAAGTGCCTTGGCTTTTGCCGGGTCGTAGGGATAGTCCTGTATGGCATCGTTGTATCCCCACAGGGTGGGGGGCATGGGATTCTTGGCAACCTGACCCGTACCTCTGTACAGGTTGTCCACTATGTCTTTCTTGTTTATGGCATAGTTGATTGCCTGACGAATGCGCTTGTCGCCGAAGGGTTTCTTTTCTGTGTTCATGGCGAGGTACCCAACATTCAATCCGGGCGCGCTCAAGAGCTGAAGATTAGGATTATTCCTTATCTTGGAGATGTCATCGGGACTCACACCGAAGTAGCCCGTGATTGTCCCCTTTTCAAGCTCTGCGAGCCTTATGGATGCCTCAGGAATGGTCTTCCAGATAAGCTGGTCGAGGTATGGTCTTCCGTCCCAGTACTCATCGAATGCGGCAAGCGTTACGTGGTCATCCTTCACCCATTCTACAAATTTGAATGGTCCTGTTCCCACAGGATTCTTGAAGAAGTTATCTGGGTCTTTTTTATATGCGGTGGGGGAAACAATGGCGACTGTGAAGACTGCCATATTGGTGAGGAATGGTGCATATGGCTCGGAAAGTGTGATCTTGACCGTGTAGTCATCTACCGCTTCCACATTTGAAATAGTCGTGTACATGTAGGTCCAGTATGGCCATTGTCCATACTTGAAGTAGGGGTGATTCTTGTCTGCCTGGCGCATCAGGCTGAATACCACTGCGTCAGCCTTGAAATCTGTCCCATCGTGGAACTTCACTCCCTGCCTGAGCTTGAATGTCCACACAAGACCATCGGAAGAGGATTGCCATGACGTTGCGAGAGCAGGTTCTACTTCTGCCGTCCCCTCCTTGAAGCGCAAGAGGGAATCATATATGTTGGAACAGACATCAATGGAAATACCGTCCTCCACATCGGCAGGGTCAAGCTTTACCGCATCGCCGCTTCGTGCAAAAATCAGCGTTCCTCCTTGCTTCTCTGGAACTGCTGGTTTCTGGCCTATGCATCCTGCAAAGAAAACTGCTGTAACCAAAAACAGCACTATAAAATCCTTTCTTTTCATTTATCTACCTCCTTATTTTTGTACCCTTTTCTCAGAAATCAAAAAAGTATTCTGCTTTTCTGAAATCAAAGCTAATTAAGCAGGGAGTATTTAAATATTACCCTTCGTGTGCCTGGCATCCTTTCCCTGCTTCTTTTTTAGGACAGGCTTTCTAGGCTTAAATACATGGGTTTTTGCCCATTTTCCAATATTCTTCTTCAACTTATTGAATTTCCTCCTCATCTTCAGGGTGAGAGTGGCATTATGTTTCCTTTTTTCTGCAGGTGTCATCGTGAGATTGGCTACCTCTGCCTTGAGGCGGGTAATTTCCTTCTGGTCAGAATCGAGATGGCGTAGAAGAAAGATGAGAAATGCGAGCTGGAAGATAAAGTACACAAGCAGGCTGCGAAAGGTCGTGAGATTCAGAACCCGTGGGATGCCATGCAGCAAAGAAAAAGAAAACTGGGCAAAATATGTTTCTATTTGCTGTAGAAATACATATCCTCCCTTTGGGTCAACAGACATGCCTGCGATATTCAACGAAATGAGGGTCACTATCTCTCCAAACGAGAAGAGTATGAGTATGACTATAAATCCATTTAGGACATCCCTGTACAAGTAACGGAGCATGGTATTTCTCATGGTATGGCTTTTTATTGTTTACGGATTCGAAAACATTTCCGGGAATAAAGAAGGAGACAAGAGGAGGTTTTTTGACCTAACGCATGTGACATATCATAGAAGAACCCCTAACAGAAAGACTTAAATAGGAAAATACTTCAATTGCATCATGGCGAGACTTGCCACGGGCATTGAAGAACTTGACAGATTGCTCTATGGTGGATTCCCCGACAGGATGCTACTCCTTCTCCAGGGATTTCCAGGATGCGGCTCTTCCGAGTTCGCCCAGCAGTTCTTGTCCTTCGGACTCCAGAATCAGGGAACAGGCATCTACTTTACATCGAAGAAGACGTCATTTGAGGTTCTTGAATCCATGAAATACATGCTTCCCGATGTCGAGAAATACTATGACAGGAAAAAACTCGTATTCCTCGACAGCTATACCCCGCGACTCAAGGAATTTGCAGTGCAGTACGGGCTTGCTTCCCCGGAGGATACGAGGGGTGAGGTGCTCTGGAACATAGGACCTCTCGAGAAGCTCTCAGGGTTCTTCACCGATTCCATAAAAGGCATGTCGGGAGACATTCGGGTCATAGTGGACAATCTTTCCTACCTCCTCCGTGGCTATGAGCTCGATAAAATCGTCGACCTCATCGAAAAAATGCAGTTTGCCGCACGCATCTATGGCGGAGTCTATATGATTCTCCTCATGGAAGCCATGCATGATCAGAAGACGATTGCCACCATTGGAGACATGGTCGATGGAGTCATCCAGTTCCAGGAGAAACTCAAGCAGACCAGCCTCGTCTCTGTCATGCGATTCGTAAAGATGGACGGCACGGATTTCAACACGAGAAACATACCCTATGTCACAGTGAGGAACGGCATACAGTACAGGACGACTGTTCGCGGCGTCGAATTCGAGAAGGCAGTGCTTTGAGGGACTAATAGAATCGTTCTCGCATGGTCGATTTTCTATTTCATTTAGGAAACATTTTTAAGAATTGGGATTGAATAATCTGTATGACCGATGAGATACCGATGCACTATGTGTGCACACTACAGGAAGCCGAAGCCCTCGTTCGCAATCACGATAGATTCTGGGTTTCCAATTGCGGATGCCGCGAGGGTCGTGGGAGATGCGCCCGTTCACGCATCGATGTGTGCCTCATGTTTTCAGGAGAAGACCAGGGCAGTGGTTCCGGGACTCATGGTGTGACAGGGAAAGAAGTCTCAGACATACTTGAAGAAGCGAGAACGAAACGCCTCGTCTCGCGTCCTTTCAGGAATGGAGCGAGGACTGCCACAGACGGAATCTGTTTCTGCTGCGACGACTGCTGCGGATACTTTCTCGACCCAAAAGAGATATGCGACAGGGGGACTTTTTTGGAAATGACCGATATGGAGTTGTGCACCCATTGCGGAGTGTGTGCAGATGTATGCCATTTCGAGGCGAGAAAGATGATTGATGGCAGGCTTCTTATCGAAAGAGAAAACTGCTATGGATGCGGACTCTGTGCAGATGTTTGCCCGGAAGAGTGCGTAGAGATGATTAAAAGGACACAAAAAGAGGAGTGAAAGAAAATGAAAACCAGGACCATAAGACAGACGGTATCATTCAAGGTTTCTCCCCATAAAATATATGCAATGCTTATGGACTCGCGCATACATGCGAGATTTACGGGAGGAAAGGCTTCTATAAGCCGCAGGTCAGGGGGGAAATTCACTGCGTATGACAATTACATAAGTGGCACGAACATTGAGCTTGTGCCTGATAAGAAGATTGTGCAATCCTGGCGTGCGAGTGACTGGCCTGAAGGACACCATTCTCGCGTCACCTTCTTCTTCAAGAAGACAAAGGATGGATGCCGTCTCACCTTCACCCAGACCGGCGTTCCGGAGCAGCAGTATGAAGGCATACGCAGAGGATGGCACGATTTCTATTGGTCTCCAATGAAGAAATTACTAGAAGAATAACCTTTTTATGCTCATAATACATCTCACCCCATGAGCTTTATTTTTCCTGCAGCTGCAAGTATTGTTGCGCTATTCTTTACCGCATCTCTTGTGAGGCAATTTCTTGAGAGGAAAAAGATTCATCAGCTGGTCTGGGCTTTTGGATTTCTTCTCTTTGCCGTTGCCGTAGGTCTTGAGGCATACTCAGAGATATGGGGATGGGATGATTTCTCCTACAGGCTTTACTCCTCGACGTTTGCAACACTCGTCGCATTCCTCGGTTGCGGAAGTGTCTTTCTTCTGAAAGGAAAGAAATGGGGGGCATTCTTTCTTTTTTATACCTTGCTTGCCAGTGCCATGGTCGCCTACCTTTCCTTCACAGTTTCCCTGAGAGAGGAAGCCCTGGTGAGGGGTGTTGCCGTCGGAGCGAGGGGAATGCCAGTGATGGTACGCATGATATACCCCATGCTCACGATTCCCGGAAGCATTGCACTCATTTTGGGGAGCCTGTGGTCATGGTTCTACTCATGGAGAAAAACTGGAGAAGTGATGAATGAAAAATCCTTCAATTTATGGATTGCCGCAGGCGCACTCATCGTTGCCTTGAGCGGTACAATAGCAAAGACCGGTTATACGGGATTCCTCTATCTGGGAGAGCTTACAGGCATTGCCATGATGTACTACGGATTTGTACAGAGCAGAAAGATTCTTGCACCAATCAAGTAGTGGATTTCATTCCATTATTACTTTCCCCCAGGCAGTATCTTTGGTTCTCTCCACTCCTCTCTGAGGATAGAGTAGAGTGCGGTGTCTCTTGAGACCCCGCGTGAGAAGAAAGCCTTGCGGATGATGGCCTCCTTGCTGAATCCTGCCTTCACCAGAATCCTCTGGGATGCCATGTTGGAGAGATGCGTTTCTGCCTGTATGCGCACGATGTCTTTGTGCAGGAAGAGATAGTCTACCATATTCTCAATTGAAATTTGATTTCCTCAAAATATCGAATTATAACAATCCCTCAATATACCATGCGCCCTTCAAGAAACGCCCTCGTCTTCTCTTTGTCTGTTGTGAAGAAATGTTCCTTTTCGAGGAAATCCTCCGCCTTCCCATCGAGCAGAAAGAGAATTTTGTCAGAGAGTCTTTCCGCCTGGGGTATGTTGTGCGTCGCTATGATGATTGTTGAACCAGAGTCATTGAAGCGCTTGATTATGTCTTCTACAAGGGATACGTTGGCAGGATCCAGATTTGCGGTGGGCTCATCGAGGAGGAGCACATCGGGTCGTATGGCAAAGGCACGGGCGAGGGCTATCCTCTGCCCCTCCCCGCCGGAAAGTTTGAGGGCACTCTCGGTTTCGTATCTCTGCATCCCTACCATTTCAATGTTTTCCCCCACAATCCTTTTTATGTCTTCTCTCTTCATCCCTCGGGCCTCAAGCCCGAAGGCGACATTTTCAAAGACAGATGTATTGAAGAGGATTGGTTTTTGGAACACCATGGTTATTCTATATTTGAGGGTGTCGAGGTTGTTGAAGTCGACTGCTTCTCCGTCAAAGTAGTACTGACCACTCGATTGCCTCTCCAAAAAAGCCAGTATGCGCAGGAGTGTTGTTTTTCCCGCACCCGACGGTCCCAGCACACAGAGAATCTTCCCCTTTTCGGCCTCAAACGAAATATCCGAGAGAATGATTCTTCCGTCGATGACCTTTGATATGCCGTCCAAGGAAATCAACGTGAAACACCTCTTTGCTGGAGTCTGTTGAGGAAGAGATTGACAAGGAACGCCGTGAAGAGCAGGATTATCCCAAGTGCGATTGCCATGCCATATTCCCCTTTTCGTGTCGCGAGGACGACCGCGGTGGTCAAGACCCTCGTATGCCACCGTATGTCCCCGCCTGCAATCATTATGCCTCCCACTTCTGAGATGGCTGCCCCGAAGCTTGTGATGACGGCGGTGAGAATGCCAAACCGTGCCTCCCTCAAAACGACGAGTATGAGCCTGATTCTGGATGCACCCAATGATATGGCGGTCTCCTTTATGGATTTTTCAACACCATTCGCCGAGGAAAGCGTTATGCCGGTGACTATGGGAATAGCCATGATGAGCTGCACAATGATCATGGCAGAAGGCGTATAGAGAAGCTGGAGAGGACCGAAGGGGCCACTGCGGGAAAGCAAAAGGTAGACAAACAATCCTACTACCACGGGGGGTAATCCCATGAACGTACTGTTGATGGTCACAACGAGCCTCTTCCCAAAAAAATCCCTGAAACTCAGAAACATTCCCAGAGGAATCCCTATGAGTGTACCGAGCAGGACGGATAGCCCAGAAATCTGGAAAGAAAGAAAAGTGATGCTCATCACTTCCGGGTCAAGAGAAATGATAAGCTCAAATGCCTTTTCCAGTCCCTCGATTATGGGATTCATGTCATACAATTCCCGTGGAGCGGTATGAAGAGCTGCTGGCTCCCCTTCTTATATGAGGCGATGAGATCCTGTCCTTCATCTGACATAATCCACTCTATAAAATTCATGGCATCCTTGCCATTTATTGTGGGGAATTTCTCGGGATTGACCGCCATGACGCCGTAGGGATTGAGGAGAATTTTGTCTCCTTCCACCATTATGGCAAGGTCTGGCAATTTATCCACCATTGAGGCAAGGGTTGCCCTATCTGTTATTGTATATGCCTTCTTCTCCTGGGTCATGGTGAGGGTGTTGCCCATACCGGTTCCGGATTCAAGGTACCACGCCTTATCTGGTGCGATACTTGCCTTTTTCCATATTGAGAGTTCTTTTTTCTGCGTTCCTGAATTGTCTCCCCTCGATATGAAGGTGACTTTCATCTCTGCCATCTTTTGGAATGCGCTCACAGCATCTTTCATACCTGCAATCCCTGCCGGATCTTCCTTGGGTCCTACGATGACGTAATCATTGTACATGACACACTTCCTATTCACCCCCCACCCCTCATCCACAAATTTCAACTCGTCGGCGGGTGAATGAACGAGAAGCACATCGGCATCTCCTTTTTTGCCTATCTCGAAAGCCTGACCGGATCCCACAGCCACAACCTGTACATCCACATTGTACTTTTCGCTGAAGACGGGAAGGATGTAATCGAGAAGCCCGGAGTCCTGTGTGCTTGTCGTTGAGGCAAGAATCATTTTTGTCGGCTCTTTCTTCTGGCCCACGCATCCTGTAAAGAGGATCATGAGTCCAAGAATAATGGCTATGTGTTTTTTCATGGTATCACCGATATGTTTAATAAAACATATCGCAAGCTTTTTAAACCTTTCGCCAGACATGGAATATCCGAATCATCTTCTCTTTTCTAGGATTTCATATAATTTCTCAAAATCCCCCGTGCCGCGTATGCTTCC
>Ga0315268_10008263_pt1 | contig 10899 bp, 9 predicted proteins | sample C1_top_MG_FD_204535 | JGI IMG/M metagenome (GOLD analysis project Ga0315268, IMG submission 204535) | Sediment microbial communities from Yellowstone Lake, YNP, Wyoming, USA - C1_top | ecosystem: Environmental > Aquatic > Freshwater > Lake > Sediment | place: USA: Wyoming | collected 2017-08-01 | reverse complement strand
TGGGTTTGTTTTTCTTGTGATTAAACGTGATCACATCCGTCGAGCCGGCGTGTTGAAGAAAAGTTTCGTTCAAACGCACCATCTCCGGCGTCGCGACGAGGTGAACGCAGAGTTCATAGTGTTCAACGCCGACCAGATCGGCCAGCAGCGAGCGAACGATGCGGCGGAGCAGGGGAGTATTGACGCGGCGGGCGCGCTGGCGATTCCGCAGGACCAGTTCGCTCATTTGGAATTCGCGCGATGTTCTTCGTAGGCGGAAATGATGCGCTGCACCAGCGGATGCCGCACCACGTCGCGCTTGCCGAACTCGACGATGGCGATGCCCTCGGTGTTCTGGAGTGCGTGGTGGGCTTCGAGCAGGCCGGAACGTTTTTGCGGCGGCAGATCAATCTGGGTTTCGTCGCCGGTGATGACCGCCTTCGAGCCGTGGCCGAGGCGCGTCAGGAACATCAGCATCTGCTCGGTGGTCGAATTCTGCGCCTCGTCGAGAATGATGAAAGCGTTGTTCAGCGTGCGACCGCGCATGTAGGCGAGCGGCGCGATTTCAATCGTCCCGCGCTCGGTGTTTTTCTGGATTTCTTCCGCCGGCATCATGTCGTGCAACGCGTCCTGGAGCGGGCGCAGGTAGGGCGTGATTTTCTCGTAAAGATCGCCGGGCAAAAAACCAAGCGCCTCTCCGGCCTCGACCGCGGGGCGGGTGAGGATGATGCGGGAGACTTTGCCCTCACGAAACGTCGAGAGTGCCATGGCGACGGCGAGGTAGGTCTTGCCTGTCCCCGCCGGGCCGACGCCGAAGGTCACGTCATGTTTGCGGATCGCATCTACATATTTCTTCTGGCCGACGGTCTTGGCCGTGACCCCGGGCTTCCGGTCGTGCGTGAGGACGCGGTCGTTGACGAGGTCTTTGAGGGTGGCCGCGCCTTCGTGTTTCACCACGTTCAGCGCGTGGGTGAATTCGCGATTGCGCACGGGCGAGCCGGCTTTGAGCAGATTCTCCAGCGAGACGAACAACTGCTTCGCCCGTTCGAGCGCGTCCGCCGGCCCTTCGAGTTTGATCCAGCCTTCGCGCGACGTGGCTTTGACGCCGAGTTCGGCCTCAAGAGTCTGCAGGTTGCGTGGTTCGTGATTGAAAAGCTGCTGCGCGACGCGGGCGTTTTCAAAGTGAAGAGTTTCCGTAGGCATCGGCGAAATTAAAAATTAAGAATGAAGAATGAAGAATTCATTTCGCCAGCTCGGCCCGGAGTTTCGCGGCCAGTTCGGTCAAAGCCTGCGGCACCACGCGCGTGGAAGCCAGCACGGGCATGAAATTCGTGTCGCCGTTCCACCGCGGCACGACGTGAATGTGCAGGTGCCCCTCGATTCCCGCGCCGGCGACCCTGCCAAGGTTCAGGCCCACGTTGAATCCGTCGGGCTTCATGACTGTTTTGAGCGTGTTGATGCAACGACGGGTGAGCTTCCACAAGTCGGCCATCTCTTCGTCGGTGAGGCCGTCGAAATCGGCTGCTTGCTTGTAGGGCACGACCATCAAATGGCCGCCGTTGTAGGGGTAGCGATTGAGCAGCGCGTAGCAAGTGCGGTCGCGCACGATGACGAGGTTGGCTTCGTCGTCGCTGGACTGGGCGATCCGAGTAAACAGGGCGGCGGACGATTCGTCCTTGGGCGACAGGATGTATTCGATGCGCCACGGCGCATGGAGTGATTCCATGGCGTCAGAGTAGTGAGCGCGGCGGGGAAAGTCAAAAGCCGAGGCAAACATTCGACATCCGATAAGGAATCCATGAAACCATGAACCGGATGTTCTCCTGCCTTCCTGGTTTCCTCATTAAAATCCTGTTTGGGAAAAACCACCGTGGCGACCGTGTCGCCAATTTTCCATAAACGAATCACCTCTGAACCCGCGCGCCGCCGCCCTTCATCAATTTTTCAACTTCGCCCTTGTCGGCCATCGAAGTGTCGCCGGGTGTGGTCATGGCCAGCGCGCCGTGGGCGGCGCCGTAGTCCACGGCTTTTTGCGGGTCGCCGGTGGTCATCAGGCCGTAAATGAAGCCGGACGCGAAACTGTCGCCGCCTCCGACGCGGTCGAGGATTTCGAGGTCGGGATATTTGCGGCTCTCGAAAAACTTACCGTCCATCCAGGCGATGGCGGCCCAGTCATTCACGGTCGCGGTCTCCGCGGCGCGCAACGTCGTGGCGGTGGCCGCAAAGTTCGGGAAGGTTTTCACCGCCGTCTGAATCATTTTCTTGAACGCGGTCACGTCAATGTGCAGCAGGTGTTCGTCCGTGCCTTCAACTTTGAAGCCGAGGCTCGCCGTGAAATCTTCTTCGTTGCCGATCATCACGTCCACGTATTTGGCGATTTCCTTGTTCACCGCCTGCGCGCGTTTCTGGCCGCCGATGGATTTCCAAAGGCTCGGGCGATAGTTGAGGTCGTAGGAAACCACCGTGCCGTGCTGCTTGGCCTTCTTGACGCACTCGATGACGAGTTGCGGCGTGGTGTCGCTGAGCGCGGCGAAGATGCCGCCGGTGTGCAGCCAGCGCACGCCGAGCTTGCCGAAGATGTGGTCCCAATCAAAATCGCCGGGCTTGAGCTGACTGGCCGCCGTATGGCCGCGGTCGGGAATGCCCACCGCGCCGCGCACGCCGAAGCCGCGCTCGGTGAAGTTCAGTCCGTTGCGCACGTCGCGCCCGATGCCGTCGAACTTCGCCCACTTGATGAACTGCGTGTCCACGCCGCCTTGCAGAATGAAATCTTCGAGCAACCGGCCCACGTCGTTGTCCGCGAACGCGGTGGCCACGGCGGTCTTCATACCGAAGCAACGGCGCAATCCGCGCGCGACGTTGTATTCGCCGCCGCCCTCCCAAACTTTGAATTCGCGCGCCGTGCGCACGCGGGCCTCGCCGGGATCGAGGCGGAGCATGATTTCGCCGAGCGCCAGCATGTCATAAGCGCACGAGCCGGAGGGTTTGACTTCAAGTTTTGCCATAAGTTCCCCGGTTGAATTTAAAATCCGAGTTTTCGAACGCCATAAAATCTGGAAGGAAAACCAACCGGACTCAAATACATTTCCGCGCGGGTCTGAGCTTGATGGGGCGCTTAACCAAACCAAGGCAGCGCTTTATCCGTCGGGGCTGGGTTCTCGTGACCCGCCTCGTCGCCAGCCGCAGCAAACTGCACTTCGGAAATGCGGAAAGCTTCCATGCGGCGGCTTAAAGTTTCTCCGGGTGAGTTAACAAGCCGACCACATGGGTGAGCAGTCGGCCCGCCGCGCCGCCGTCGAGCACGCGATGGTCGAAACTCAACGTGAGGTTCGCTTCGACGACCGGCACGAACTGGCCTTTGGCTTCGTCCCAACGCGGCGTTTTGCGGCCCGCGCCCAGGCCGAGGACGAGTGTTTGCTCCGGCAGCGGAATCGGCGTGGCCAAGGTGAGACCGAAGGTGCCGAAGTTGGTAACGGTGGCAATCGAACCGCCCGTGGCGTCGCCGGGCAGCTTGCGTTGGCGTGCCAGCTCGATGAATTCGTCGTAACGTGCGACAAGCTCTTTGAGCGGTTTCTTGTCCGCGTTGCGGATCACCGGCACGAGCACACCATCCTCGGCTTCGACCGCAAAGCCCACGTCAATGGAGGAAGGATGAACAATCTTGCTGCCGACCAGCCGGCCTGCTGGAGCGCTGTTTTCGGCCAGCGAAATGGCCAGCGCGCGTAATGCGTAGAGCGCGAGACCGGGTTTCGGGTTGGCCTGCTTGCGATGTGCGAGCAGGGCATCAAGGCAAACCGGCAGCCCGACCGTGGCAATCGGGCGCGTCCAACTGCGGCGCATCGCGTCGGCCACGGCCACGCGCATGGTCGAGGCCTGGGTGAGTTTTTGTTTTTCAAGGTGAGCGATGTATTTCTCGAAATCCTGAATCGTGACCCGGCCGGCCGCGCCGCTGCCCGCGATGCCGGACAGGTCGGCGGCATGCAGACCCAGTTCGTCCATGCGCGCCTTCATGCGCGGAGACATGTAACTCGCGCCCGCTGCGTACGCGGGCACCGGCAGACCACGAATGGTTGGCTTAACGCCACGCTCTTCACCGTCGGCAGATAGTTGAGATCTCGCGGCGCGAAGTTGCTCGGTGTCGCTGGCCGGCTTGGACGACGGTGCGTCCAGACCGGAACGCGCGGCTTCTTCCTGCGTGGCCTCGATTTGTCCGAGCACGGCGCCGACGGGGTAGCTTTCGTTCAGTTGCGCGACAAATTTTTCAATCCGCCCGCGGCACGGCGACGCGACGTTCATATTCGCCTTGTTGGTCTCGACCTCGATGATGTCCTGGTCGGCCTCGACATGTTCGCCGGGTTTGACGAGGAAACTGACGATGGTGGCCTCGGCGATGGACTCGCCCAGTTGCGGCATGATGATGGAGATCTGCATGGGGTAATTAAAAATGAAAAATGAAAAATGAAAAATGTCCGAACAGTTCCAGTGCGCCAATTCTGGACGAATTTTGAATTTTTAACTTTGCATTGATCATTGTCTCAGAAGTTTCCGCGCCGCCGCCGCGATGCTGCGCGCCGTTGGACGATGTGCCGCCCAGAGATTTGGATGATACGGCACGGGGGTATCTTTGGCGTTGAGCCGTTGCGGCGGGGCATCGAGCAACGCGTAACCTTCGCTGGCGACGCGCGCCATGATTTCGGCGGTGACGCCGCCCCACGGCCAGGACTCTCCCACGCACAACAACCGGCCCGTGCGTGCGACGCTGGCCATCACCGTGTCCGTGTCGAGCGGTTTCACTGAGCGCAAGTCCACCACTTCGATTTCCCAGGCATCGTTTTTCAATTCGTCCGCGACGGCGAGCGCCTCGTGGACCATGGCGCTGTAGGCGACGATGGTGAGGTGCCGGCCTTCACGCGCGATGCGGGCCTTGCCGACGGGCAGCGCTTCCGTGGGCAACGCCTCGGCCTTGAGGTGGTAATAGAGCAGTTTGTGTTCGCAAAAAATCACCGGGTCATCAATCGCCACGGCTTCGAGCAACATGCTGTAAGCGTCCTCCACGGTCGCTGGCGTCATTACGATCAGTCCGGGGTAATGCGCATAAACTGACTCCATGGTCTGGCTGTGAAACGGGCCGCTGCCCGAAGTGCCGCCGCACGGCAACCGCACGGTGATGGGGCAGGGGACGTTCGTGCGCCAGAAGAGAGTGGCCGCCTGGTTCACAATCTGGTTGAAACCGGGCGTGGAAAAATCAGCGAACTGCATTTCGATGATCGGTCGCATGCCTTCAATCGCCGCGCCGACGGCCAGGCCCATCATCGCGTCCTCGCTGATGGGCGAATCCAGGACGCGTCCGGGAAATTCATTGGCTAGATTTTTCGTGGCCTTGAACGCGCCGCCGAACGCGCCCACGTCCTGGCCGTAAATAAATACGCGCGGGTCGTCGGCGAGCGCCTTGGCCTGGGCTTCACGGATGGCTTCGAGGTAGGTGATGCTCATCGGCGGCGAATGCAAAATGAAAATCGAAAACTGCAAAATGATTTCCAGCGCGATGCGACCGTTCTTATTGCTTCTTCATTCTTCATTCTGCTTTCTTTCTTTCGTTTCAGATTCCCGTCGCGGGGTTGCCGGGTTCGTCATAAACTTCGCCGAGGTGTTTGGACGCGAGTGCGTGCCAGGTTTCCGTGAACGGGTCGGGGGCCGGTTCGCGCTGCACTTTGGCGACGGCTTCCTCGACGGTATGCGCCGTCTCGGCACGCCAGGTGGACAGCGTGGCGGCATCGGCCCAGGTTTGTTGCAGCAAAAACACCTCGGCGACCTTCAGGCAATCACGGCCGACGGGCGAACTTTTCAACTTCGCGTCCACGTATTCAGCCGCGTCATGTTCGCCGTGGCCGCAGAGACGCAGCAGCCGGGCAACGATCAATTGCGCCCCGTGGCCGTTCCGTGCGTGGCTCACCGCGTCGCCCACGACTTTCAGGCAGGCGGATAAATCCGTTCCATCCACGCCGTGGCCTTCGACTCCGTAACCCGCCGCGCGGTCGAGCAAAGATTTGCACGCAAACTGGCGCGAAGTCGGCGTGGAATAGGCAAATTGATTGTTCGCCACTATGAGCACGAGCGGAAGTTTTTCCACGGCGGCCTGGTTCAAAGCTTCGTGAAACGCCCCGGTCGAGGTCGCACCGTCCCCAATGGATGCCACGCCCACGGTGCCTTGAATGCCTTTCATGCGCCGGGCGAACAGCGCGCCGTTGACGACGGAAATCATTGCGCCCAGATGACTGATCATCGGCAGGAGACCGTGCTGCGGCCGGCCCCGATGGACGTTGCCATCACGCCCGCGCATGGGGCCGAGGGCCGAGCCGAAATAAGTGCGCACCGCGTCGAGGATCGGTTCGCCGAAAGCCAGCCGCCCGGCTTGATCGCGAATCAACGGCGCGAAAATATCTCCCTTGCGCAACGCCAGGCCGGTCGCGACGCTCAACGCTTCCTGACCGCGTCCGAGGAAAACGCCGCCGTGAATTTTGCCGGCACGATAGAGGCTGGCGAACTTGTCATCCAGCACGCGGGCGAGCAGCATCAGGCGAAACGCTTTGAGATACGTGTCGCGCATCGGGGACACGCCACCCACCGGACCGGGGTTGAGAACCGTCTGAACCATGCGGAAAATTTACGCAGCCTGGGCTGGGCGTGGCAATGCTTCTTTGCATGGTGACTGTCTTGAAGCCTAGAGAATTTGTCTCGTTTCAAGCCAAGTTCACGCGCGGCGTACGGCGACCATTGTGCGCGCCGAAACCCCGCGGCGTCCAAAGCGTCTCGAATCAGGAACAAACCCGACCCTCATGCGATTCCCGAAAAACGCAGTGGTCTTTCGGTGGGAGTTGGTGTTAAATGTGCTGAAAATCACTGACTCGTGCCCATTTGACCGATGAACCAGTGTTTGAACAATATCAGATTATGAACTTGCCCGCGTCGCAAGTCTTGCTGGTCGAAGACGACCCGAAACTGCCGGAGTTGCTCGCCGCTCTCCTGCAGGACGCGAACATTTCACTCACAAACGCTACGAATGCGGCGGACGCGATGATGCTGGTGCGGGACTCGCATTTTGACCTGGTTCTGCTTGATCTCGGATTGCCGGGCGCAAACGGTTTTGAATTTTTGAAGCAACTGCGCGAGGCACCGGAGACGGAGCACATCCCGGTAGTCGTGCTTACCGCGTGGAACGCCACGAGCGACAAAGTGCGCGGGTTTGAACTCGGCGCCACGGATTATCTCACCAAACCGTTTGAGTCGGCGGAACTGCGTGCGCGGGTGTGCGCGGCGTTGCGCGCCAAACGGCTGCAGGATGAACTGACCCAGGCCAACCGCGAGTTGACCGCTGCGCGCGTGACCGCCGAAACCGCCGCGCGTGCCAAGGCGGAGTTCCTCGCCAACATGAGCCACGAAATTCGCACGCCCATGAATGGCGTCATCGCCATGTCCAGCCTGCTGCTGGAGACACCGCTCACACACGAGCAGCGCGGTTACGTGGAAACCATTTACGCCGGCAGCGACGCGTTGTTGACGATCATCAACGACATTCTGGATTTTTCGAAAATCGAATCGGGCAAGCTGGAATTGGAGACCCACCCGCTCGATTTGCGCGCGACCGTCGAAGACGCACTGGATTTGCTCGCCGCCACGGCGGCGGAAAAGAAGCTCGACCTCGCCTACCAGATCGAGGACGGCATCCCCGCGCAGGTGCTGGGCGACGTGACGCGTTTGCGGCAGGTGCTCGTCAATTTGCTCGGTAACGCCATCAAGTTCACCGTGCAGGGTGAAGTGGTGGCGAAGGTTAGAATTCTTTCATCGCCCGAAACGGGCGATGATGCAGCACGTCCGTGGCATTTGCATTTTACTGTGAGCGACACGGGCATCGGCATTCCGGTGGACCGCCTCGCGCGACTGTTCCGACCCTTTACGCAAGCGGACGCTTCGACCACGCGGCACTACGGCGGCACGGGATTGGGCCTGGCTATCAGCAAGCGGTTGGTGGAATTGATGGGCGGCAAGATGTGGGCCGAAAGCCTGCCGGACAAAGGCTCGACGTTTCATTTCACCCTGCCGTTCCACGCCGTGCCGCAAGCCGCGCGTTACGCGCTGGAAGGCAAGCAACCGCAACTGGCCGACCTGCGCCTATTGATTGTGGATGACAATGTGACGAACTGCCGGATTCTCACGCTCCAGACGAGCAAATGGGGCATGTTCGCCCGCGGCGCCCACAGCGCGCCGCAGGCGCTCGAATGGTTGCGGGCCGGCGAACACTTCGACCTCGCAATTCTCGACATGCAGATGCCCGGCATGGACGGCCTGATGCTCGCCAGTGAAATTCGCAAACTGCCCGGGGCCATGACGATGCCGCTGGTGCTGCTCACTTCGATGGGCGTGCGCACCGATCATCCCGATTTCGCACGGGCGGCGTTCGCCAGTTGCCTGACCAAACCGCTCAAGCCGGCGCAACTTTTCGAATCACTCGTGCGCGTCGTCTCCGGCGCTGCCGTGCCCGCCGCGAAAGGGCGTTCCGGTCCGGCCAAACTCGACCCATCGCTGGCCGCGCGCCTGCCATTACACGTGCTGTTATGCGACGACAACGCCATCAACCAAAAAGTCGCGTTCCGTCTCCTGCAACAAATGGGCTATCGCCCCGACATGGCCGGCGATGGCGTCGAAGCGCTGGCCAAACTCGACCGCCAGCCCTACGACCTGATTTTCATGGACGTGCTGATGCCCAACATGGACGGGCTGGAAGCGACGCGCCAGATTCGTGAGCGGCAAAAAAACATCGCGCAATTTCCGAGTTACAAAACACCGATCGTCATCGTTGCCATGACCGCCAGCGCCATGCAGGGCGACCGGGAGAAATGCCTCGCCGCCGGGATGGATGATTATCTCGCCAAGCCGGTGCGTCCGGAAGACATCCGCACGGTCGTTGAGCGTTGGGGTGCGACGGCCGGACGGACGGAAGCAGTTTCGGCGACCGCACCGGCTGTCGCGCCCGCGCCTAGCGGAGGGGCCGCGCCGGTTGCGCCGGCCGAAGAGCTGCCGGTGGACATGGAGCGATTGAACGATTTCACGGATGGCAACGCAGACAGTTTGCGCGAATTGGCCACGCTTTATCTCCAGCAAACCGGCACGCAGATCGAGCAACTCGAAGCCGCCGTGGCTGCCAACCAGCCGCAGGACGTGCGGCGGCTGGCCCACAGTTGCGCCGGCGCCAGCGCCACCTGCGGGATGCGTCGGCTCGCCCCCTTGCTGCGCGAATTGGAAAAACAGGGCTATGAAGGCCAGTTGACCAACGGCGTTGAGTTGTGTAAAGGCGTGGTGCAGGAATTCGCGCGCATCCGTGAATTTCTCGCGCCGTACCTGCAAGTGCCGGCGGCGCTCGCGGCGAACCCGCGATCATGAAGAAAATTCTTATCATCGAAGACGACCAGATCGTCGCCAACATCTACCGGAACAAGTTTTCCGTGGAAGGTTACAAAGTTGAAATCGCGCTCGATGGCGAAGTGGGACGCGAATTGATCAAATCGTTCCGACCGGACGCCATCGTGCTGGATCTGATGCTGCCGAAGATCACGGGTTTGGAACTGATGAAAGAGATTCGTGCCGAGCCGGGCTTCGAGAAGGTTCCGGTCATCGTTTTCTCGAACACCTACCTCACCAACATGGTGCAGGAAGCATGGAAAGCCGGGGCCACCAAATGCCTTTCCAAGGCCAACTGCACGCCCAAACAGGTGCTGGATGTTGTGCGCAGCGTGCTCGGCAAGAACGGCGACGCGACCACATCGGCGGCGGCGGCGCCCGCTCCGCCAACCCGCACCGCCCCAGCCGCACCGCGCGCCGCGGTCCCGGCGGCTGCCGAGGTTTCGACCACCCGCGATTCTGACGTCGAATTCCAGGCCGATCTGCGCAAATCCTTCCTCGAAAGCCTGCCCGCCACCCTTGCCACGCTCCGCTTGCTGTTGCAAAGCCTCGTCAAGGCCGAGAGCGAGCTGGTGCGCCTCAAGCAGGTCCACGAGTTATACCGGCGCATCCACGCGCTCACGGGCAACGCGGGCATAGCCGGCATGTTCCTGATTTCGCAAATGGCCGATGCGTGCGAAGCGTTGCTCAAGGAACTTTACGAAAAGCCGAAAAACATCAACGCCTCCACGCTGCGCACCCTTGCGATCGCGGTGGATTTCCTCGGCTTTCTTTTCGATCACGGCACGGACATGAACAAACAGGAGACTTCCCCGGCCAACATCCTGGTTGTGGACGATGAAGCGATTTCGCGGCGCGCCGTGACGTACGCGCTGGAAAAGGCCAGGCTCAAATCCATCAGCGTCGAAGACCCGAACGCCGCCTACCAACTGCTATTGGACCAGAAATTTGACCTGGTGTTCCTCGACGTGGACATGCCCGGCATGAACGGCTTTGAGTTGTGCACCAAGCTGCGCGCGCTGACGCCATACAAAAATACTCCGGTCGTCTTTGTCACCAGCCTCAACGATTTCGAGAGCCGCGCCAGTTCCATGATGAGCGGCGGAAACGATTTTATTGCCAAGCCGTTCCTCTTCATTGAGCTCGCCGTCAAAGCGCTGGTTTACGTGCTGCGTGACAAACTCAGTCCGGTGGCCAAAACGGTCCTCTAGTTCCGCGCCTTCATCATCAGCAGCCAATCGCCCTGATCAGGCGTGGTCAACTGGCAGGTGTTCCCGGCAACTGACCCGACCGCCGAATTGCGCTGGCCGGTGCGCGGATTGATCCACGTGATTGACGGCCACTCTTGCAGCGCCTGGGCCGGCAACTCCACCGTGCGATCTTCCGGCACGTAAACCACCGCTAGGTCGCGCTCTGCCGTCGTCGCCACGGCGATGTACCGCTCCGGCGATTGCAAGCCCGGTT
>Ga0315268_10008262_pt1 | contig 10901 bp, 7 predicted proteins | sample C1_top_MG_FD_204535 | JGI IMG/M metagenome (GOLD analysis project Ga0315268, IMG submission 204535) | Sediment microbial communities from Yellowstone Lake, YNP, Wyoming, USA - C1_top | ecosystem: Environmental > Aquatic > Freshwater > Lake > Sediment | place: USA: Wyoming | collected 2017-08-01 | reverse complement strand
ATATATCGCGTTATTTCTGCAGGTTAATGCCGTTACATGAAATACGGGATAGATATCGGCTGCCGAATAGAAGCCAGTATGGTCTCCGAAAGGTCCTTCCAGACGCCCTTCCTCCGGGTTTACATAACCTTCTATTACAAAATCCGACTCTGCGGGAACAAAAAGGTCGACGGTTTTTGCCTTTACAATCTCAACCGGGCGTGATTCAAGAAAGCCGGCAAAAATAAATTCATCTATGTCGGGCGGCAGCGGGGCGCTGGCGGCATAAGTTACAGCCGGTGATCCTCCGAGTGCGACCGCTACATCCATTCGCCGGCCGCGGTTTTTATATTTATCGAAATGGCGGGTCCCGTCCTTGTTGTACTGCCAGTGCATTCCGGTCGATAAATTGTCATATTTCTGCATGCGGTACATGCCGGCATTTTGAATTCCCGTATCGGGATCTTTTGTTATAACGATCGGGAGCGTGATAAAGGGGCCTCCGTCAAGCGGCCAGCATTTTAATACGGGAAGCTTGTCGAGAAGGGGTCCGTCGGTATAAATCCTTTCCTGGCAAGGGGCGGTTTTTACCTTTCTGGGGATAAGTCCGGCAATCTCCTTCAGGGTAAACAGCATCCTGATCTTATCCATGAATCCTTCAGGAGGACGCATCTTTATGTTCGACTCAAGCCGGACGGCAATTTCGTCAAAAGATTTGCAGGAGAGTGCAAGTTGCATTCGTTTATAGCTTCCGAAGGCATTGATAAGAAGAGGATATGAAAATCCCTTAACTCTTTCAAAAAGCAGGGCAGGGCCGCATGATTTTGAAACCCGGTCTGCTATTTCGGTAATTTCCAGTTCATGTTCAACTTCGGCGCTGACTCGGTGCAATTCGCCTGAAGCTTCAAGTTCTTTGATAAACTGCTGTAAATTTTTATATGGCATAGATTGATTGTTTTATGAAATTTTCTTTTAAATACGAGTAAATATAATAAAATAGGAATAGGGTGTCAAGGGAAAGAACCTTTCCTGTTTATTTCGTCTGTTTATCATGATATATTGATCCAATAGGATTCGAGGGTTCAAGGATTCCAGGGTTCAAGTGGGTTGCAGGCTGTAGGCTTTTAGCTAATAGTCTTCAGCCTAAACACCTTCAGTCTATTTAACCAGAAACCAGAGACGATAAACCAGAAACTCATTAGGGAGGCATCATGAAATTCGAAGCTCACCTGAAAGAAACCGTTGTTCTTGATCCTAAGAATAAAACCACAAGGGCGATTCCAAGTGAAATAAGAAAAGATCCTCTTACAGGCAGAACAGCAAGAATCTGTCATTTTATGAAGCTGAAATGGGAAAAACCGGATTTTGAGAAGATGACCGCCGAAACGGAAAAAATATGCCCTTTCTGCCCTGATAAAGTTTTAAGCATTACCCCTTATTTTACAGAAGACCTCATACCCGAAGGGCGCCTCATATCCGGAGATATGGTGCTTTTCCCCAATATAGCTCCCTACGACAGCCTCGGCGCTGTGGCGACATTCGGGAGCAGGCATTATATTCCGATGACTGAGATAACCCCTGAGCTCATTGTCAGAGGATTCCGGCTGGCATTTGATTTTTTCAAAAGAGTCGAAAAATTGAAACACCCTGAATCCGTGTATCATATTATTAACTGGAACTACATGCCGGCTTCCGGAAGCTCCCTTATTCATCCTCATCTCCAGGTTTTTTCCACTTCTTCAGCTCCGAATCTTATGAGGCAGGAGCTTGAAGCCGCAAAAGAATATTATAAGGCAAACGGAACAAACTTCTGGGATGACCTTGTAAAGAGCGAAGAGTCGGAAAAGAAACGGTTTCTGGGAAGAACCGGGAGGACAGCGTGGCTGTGCTCCTATGCTCCGATAGGTGTTGCGGGAGACGTTTTAGCGATTGTTGATGGTGTTAACAGCACCCTTGGCCTGACGGAAAAAGACCTTTCAGATATGGCCCTGGGTCTGACAAAGGCTATGGCTGCTTATGACAGGATGGGCATTTACAGCTTTAATATGAATTTTTTTACAGGAGCAAAGGGGGATGATTTTACCCGTTTTCATCTTCTCTTTTCTCCCAGGACTTTCTTTAACCAGGCCCTTGGAACGCCCGATGTGGGTGCTCTCCGAAACCTTTTTAATGAAACGCTTTGCATGGCCTTCCCTGAGGATATAAGGGATATGCTGGTGTCAGATTTTGTGACGGCTTCGTAAAAAGTCATATTTTAGACGGCAAAGTAAAAAGCTCATTATGCAAGGCGCACGAATCTTAAGGAATGAAGCGTACATAATTGTACGCTGCAATGACGAAAGATGAAGTGCAACACAGCAGAATGATTTTTTACAAAGCCGTCATGGGAGGTAAAAAATGCCGACAGAGTCAGCTCAACAGGCTTTAAGTATTTTGCGGGACGGAAGCCAGTTCCAGTGGTACGTAATTCCGCTATTTGCATTTGTTGTCTATGTTTACGCATCTGAGGTCGAGAGGGAAAACTGGAATCTTGTATTTGCCGGGCTTGCCTACTGGGGAATGGACTGGTTCAATGAGATTGTAAACGGCCTTGTTTTTCATTTTACACAGTTTGCGCCGATCTGGGGAGCTCCGGGAAAAACCGCATATCTTATACTCATAGGGCTTAACATAGAAATCTGCTTCATGTTTGCCATAGCCGGAATTACTTTTTCCAAGATGCTTCCCGGTGACAAAAAACTCAAGATAGTCGGCATACCAAACCGTTTGTTCATTGCCGTTGCAGGCTCAATTTTCTGCGTCTTCGTCGAGGTGCTTTTAAATCAGGTCGGTGCGCTTACCTGGGACTATTCGTGGTGGAACCTGAACGCTCCGTGGCTTATCGTTATATTCGGATATCTCACCTTCTTCCTTGTCTCCTTTTGGGTATTCGACATGGAGAGCATAAGAAAAAAAATAGCAATAGTCGGGGTTATATTTTCGGTTGATATAATTGCCCTCGTTCTTTTCGGAGTGATGTTAAAGTGGATATGAATAAAACGGGTAAGACGGTCAACCCCCTGCCCTGCATCTCCGCCGGCGCTGCTGATTCCGGTATTTTAGAATCAAAGGGGAATATCTGAATGTGAGGCAGCGGGAGCTATCCGGGTTATTGAATATAACTCAATCGGCAGTGAGCATGGCGGCAGGACGTGACCGGATCAGGCAGAAGAACTGAAATTGAGTTTTGAATTGATTAACCCAATTCGTCTTCCCATAATATCCCTGTTAGAATCGGTTGTTTATTGACTCGCCTTTTTATATGGTGTAAAATACCAAGAAAATTGGAGATTACCCTCCGCAGCGGACCTTTGGCGTGGAATGCGCTCGCTGTTTCGGTTTAACAGCTTCGGCAACATTCATCATATTCTCAGGGCTTATAAGAATGTTTAAAGTCAGGACGCTCATTACTTCTTATCTCCTCGTTGTTCTCCTGTTTTTTGTTTTATGTTTTCCGGCAACAGCAGGCAAATCCACTGACCCCGCTTCGCCGAAAGAAATTACTGTCGTCTCCGACGACAATTATCCTCCTTATGTTTTTCGTGATGAGAATGGTCACCTTCAGGGAATCCTGGTTGATGAATGGCATCTCTGGGAAGAAAAAACGGGAATAAAAGTTGACCTGCGCGGGATGGACTGGGATAAGGCCCAAAAAACGATGGCTGAAGGGAATGCCCATGTGATAGATACCATCTTCTTTACGGAAGAAAGGGCTAAAAAACTCACCTACACCGCCCCATATGCTTCAATTGACGTTCCAATATTTTTTCACAACGATATCAGCGGGATAAAAGATGTTAAATCTCTGCGCGGCTTCACCATAGGCGTCAAGGCGGGCGACGCCTGCATTGATTTTTTGAAGAAGAACGGCATCAGCACATTGCAGGAATTCCCAAGTTACGAAAGCATCATCCGGGCGGCTTTGGAGAAGAAGATCAAGGTATTCTGCATTGATGCCCCTCCTGCCCTTTACTATCTTTACAAATTGAACCTTGAAAAGGACTACCGTCATACCGATCCCCTGTACACCGGTAAGTTTCACCGGGCGGTCCCCAAAGATAGAAAGGATCTTCTGGCCGTCGTCGAAAGTGGCTTTGCCGGTATTTCTCAAAAGGAACACGAAGAGATCAGGAAAAGATGGCTCGGCGCCCCGATCCCGATGACTCATTATCTGGAATACATCTTTTATCTGACGGGAGCGCTTGTTCTTCTGGGCGGCATCCTGCTTCTCTGGAACCATACTCTCCGCCGGAAAGTGACTCAGAAAACGGTCCAGTTGAGCGAAACAATAGATGCCCTGCGAAAGAGCGAGGAAAAATATCGCCTTGTGGTAGAGAATGCGGATGAAGCTATCCTGATTGCCCAGGACGGTCTGTTGAAATATGTCAATCCCATGACTCTGAAAATCCTCGGATACTCTGAGGATCTCCTTACTTCAAGGCCCTTTATGGAGATTATCCACCCGGAAGACAGGGAGAGGCTGTTTGAGGCGCACAGCAGGAGGATGAGAGGTGAAGAAACCCAGCCGGTCACTCTATTCAGGGTTATTGCGCGGGACGGAACATTCAGATTGGCGGATTCGCATGCAATTGTGATCTCCTGGGAGGGGAAGCCGGCCACTTTAAATTATATCACCGATATAACCGAGCGCAATCAGGCGGAGGAGGAAAATCGTCTTCTTGAAGAACGTCTGAATCGTTCGGAGAAGATGGAGTCCCTGGGGTTGCTGGCGGGCGGCGTCGCCCACGATCTCAACAATGTGCTGGGCATTGTGGTCGGCTATGCGGAGCTGCTCCTCTTAAAGCCAAATGAGTCGAGCGCAATCGGGCCGAAGCTTTTGGCGATTATGAAAGGAGCCCAGAAGGCCGCCGCAATAGTGCAGGATATGCTGACTCTGGCCAGACGTGGGGTTACCGGAAGAGATGTTCTGAGTCTGAATAGCATCATCTCTGATTGTCAGAAGTCACCGGAGTTTGTGCAACTCTCTTCCTTCCATCCCTCTGTACAGATCAATGTCGAACTCGAACCTGACCTGCCGAACATCTCCGGTTCTTCAGTGCATCTTGGCAAGACGATATTCAATCTGGTATCCAATGCGAGTGAAGCAATGCCGAAAGGCGGGGTTCTGACCATCAAAACAGCCAACCAGTATCTGGACAAGCCGATTCATGGCTATGACGAGATTTGGGAGGGAGACTATGTTGTCCTTTCAGTGTCCGATACTGGGGAAGGGATAAATGCGGATGATATTAAACGCATCTTTGAGCCGTTTTATACGAAGAAGGTCATGGGGAGAAGTGGAACGGGATTAGGACTGGCGGTGGTCTGGGGTACGGTGAAGGATCATAATGGCTACATTAACGTTCAGAGCGAAGAGGGAAAGGGAAGCACTTTTACCCTTTATTTCCCCGTAACGAGGGAAGAATTATCCGCTGAACATGTTGCCGTATCCATTTTTGAATACATGGGGAAAGGCGAATCAATTCTGATTGTGGATGATGTCAAGGGGCAGCGGAGTCTGGCGGCCGAAATGCTCAGGAAACTGAATTACAACGTAACAAGCGCCTCCAGCGGTGAAGAGGCGGTAGCTTACTTGAAGGAACATAAGACTGATCTCATGGTTCTGGATATGATTATGGATCCCGGCATGGACGGACTGGATACTTATCGGAGCGTACTTAAGATCCGTCCTGAACAGAAAGCGATTATCGTGAGCGGTTTTTCGGAGTCGGATCGCGTGAAAGCCACCCAGGCTCTTGGTGCAGGCGCCTATGTGAAAAAGCCTTATGTCATAGAGAAGCTGGGACTGGCCGTGAAGAAAGAACTTGATCGGGCCACATGAATCCGGAAGAAGAAATGGGTTCATCAAGATTCGTGCGCTTTGCATAATGAGCTTTTTACATTGCCGTCTGAATTTCGACTTTTTACAAGTCCATCAAGTTCTGACGGAACCGGTTTTTACAAATTATACCAATAAAATGGCTGTGCCCTTACGGGTGCGGCCATTTTTTTTGATACCTGTTTTTTGCTTGACTTTTTATTTAACAGAACTTAATAATCACATTATAGTTAGATTGTAGCTTCTAAATGACTCGTAAAAATTCATCTTGGAGCCAAAAAGCTATGCATATATAAATGATACCGTTTCTCTTATAAAGGCTTAATATCTTGGAGTTATTTAAAATATTTTAGTGTTGTCAAAAACGGATTCAGGCAATCTAGTGAGGGAATAAAATGAGGTACGCAGAGACAGGGTTTAATTTAGAAGTTGATCTGACCCGGGGAAACATTGAGAAGGTCGCAACGGACCCGAGAGACACCGAGCTTTATCTGGGGGGTCTTGGTACTAACGCCAAGATATTATGGGACAGGGTTCCCCCTGAAACTGAGCCCTTTTCCCCTGATAATCTGCTTATATTCGGAACCGGTCTTTTATGTGGCACGCCTGCTACCGGTTGTAATCGTACTATTGTTTCTACCATTTCGCCTCAGACCAGGTTAATGGCATATTCAATGATGGGGGGATTTTTTGCCCCGGAATTGAAGTATGCCGGTTATGACAAAGTGATCCTTCGCGGCAAATCCCCTAATCTGGTTTATTTGTGGATAAACAATGACAAAGTGGAAATACGCGACGCCTCCCATCTCAAGGGGAAAGGCGCCGTTGAAACTGCAGAACTTATTCGAAAGGAGTTGAAGGAGCCGAGAGCCCAGGTGGCCGCTATTGGTCTGGCCGGTGAAAACAGGGTCTTTTTTGCTTCCATCGAGCAGGGCAGATCCAGTGCCAGCCGGGGCGGAATAGGTGCCGTGATGGGAGACAAAGGGTTAAAAGCGGTAGTTGTTCGTGGAACGAAGGACCTGAATGTTGCCCGCCCGGCTGAATTTATGGAACTTTGCAACGAAGTGTTGAAATATATAAAATGGAGGAATGACAATCCAATTCCGGGGGTGATGCCCATTTTAGCCGGGCTTGGGTCGCCTCAAGAGATGAAAGTTCATGACGAAAAGTGGCACACCGAGAATTTTATGTGGGGTAATTCCCGCACCCGCAGAAAGGATTTCTGGAACGAGGAGATCGCAAGAGAGTGGATGAAGACCATGGACAGTATGCGGAGGAGGCTGATCAGTTGCTATAACTGCCCGATGACATGCGGGGCTACGATTCAGCCCCCTGGACTTCCAACGTACATGATGAAGTGCTTCACAAAACTGACTTATACAATGGCTGCCATGTCGGATCTTGAATTCGGCCTGGGTATCGCTCAAAGTGCCACAGAATACGGCGTGGATGGATTTTCAGCCCCGCAGGTGATGGCATTCGCTCTTGAGCTTTATGAAGCCGGAATTTTGACTGACAAAGACTTTCCGGGAATGCCGTCTGATAACGAGGGGAGATTTTACTGGCTGCTTGACAGAATCGTCCGGCGGGAAGGAATAGGAGATGTTCTGGCCAATGGCACCTATTGGGCGGCTCAGCAGATTGGCAAGGGAGCGGAAGCATACGCTCATAACAATATTAAGAAACATGAACAGCTTCCTCTCAAACTTTCAATGCTGAATCCTATATATTTCCTGATGTATTGTACCGGTGAGAAGATAAACATCACCCAGATTGAAGGACAGTTTCCCCAGGCGCCTTTTCCCACGAGAGAGGAAAGAGAAGAGTTTGTAAAGGATTGGTTCCAGGTTCCTGATGAAAAGTTTAAGCAGATTTTTCTGGACTGGGAGTTACGCGGAGAAAAGTCCCTGCCTAATTACCCGACAGTTCAAATGTGTTGTGACATTGTTGACTGGCAGGAAAGAATGCATTACATCGACGACGCCCTCGGGATGTGTGCCGGTTTATCCTCATTCCCCTTAAAACCTCCATATCATATACACAATTATCCGAAATTCATCTCATCGGGCGCCGGTATCGATATGGATGAGGAAAAACTGACGAAAGCAGTCAAAAGGTACCGGACTTTAGTCAGGGCCGTTAATATAAGCAGAGGCATGCGGAGAAAAGATGAGAAGCCGCCGGAGAACCATTGGAAGAAAAGATTTCCAGAGCTTGAAGAGAAGCTCTTAGATGAGTATTATAAATTGAAAGGATGGAATGAACAGGGCATTCCCACTAAAGAGTCTCTGCATGAACTGGGTTTGGACTACGTGAGCAAAGACTTTTTAGAAAGAGGGATCTTGACGGATAGTGAAGATGTTCCTTCCAAAGACTCTGCGACAGAAAAAGAGAAGAAATAAAGCGAGGGCGTTATGACAGTGAAGGGTGAGAAAAAAAAGAAAACAATTAAAACTATAAAAATTGATGTTGATAAATGCAACGGCTGCAGGGCATGTGAGATGATCTGCTCCGCCTTTCACGCTACGCCGAAATACAGCAGCAATAATCCTGCGAGGTCTCGTATCCGGGTGATTCGTGAACCGCTAAAAGACGTATATGTTCCTGTATATGCGGGTGAGTACACGCAAGCCGAATGTGCCGGCAGAGACAAATACACGATTGACGGAAAGGAATACGACGAGTGTGCCTTCTGCAGGGCTTCCTGCCCGTCCAGATCCGAGTTCAAAGAACCTGATTCCGGCCTCCCTCTTAAATGCGATATGTGTGAAGGCGAAGAAGAGCCTTTGTGTGTCAAGTGGTGCTCAGTTGATGCCCTGAGTTACGAAGAAAGGGAAGAGGAAGTAGAAGAAACGGTGGAGCAGGAGCAGTTGGAGACCGGATTGGAATCACTGGCAAACAAATATGGATTGAAGCAAATATTGGATACTGTTGCCCGAATGTCACAGAAGGACTAAATTAGTAAGGCGAAAGAAGAGGATTAAAAAAAATAGTGGAGACTGTAGCCCCCTATAAAGAGATAATAGATGTTATAAAAGCAAACGGTGGAGAAGCCTTCAAATTATGCTATCAATGCGGGTTATGCGATACTGTTTGTCCGTGGAATCTGGTTAGAACATTTAGTATACGCAAGATAATCCGGGAGGCTACATTCGGTTTGACTGAGATAGAAAGTGAAGATATCTGGCGTTGTACTACCTGCGGAAGATGCCCTCAGCAGTGCCCCAGGGACGTAAAACAGATAGAATCCGGTGTATCCTTACGCAGGATTGCCACGGAATATGGGGTTTTTCCTTCTTCCGTCAAGCCTATCCGCGCCATAAGTGGAAGCCTCGTTGGTGAAGGCAACCCCATGAATGAAGAACGAAAAAATAGGGCTAATTGGGCGGAAGGCCTTTCTGTAAAAACATTCACCGAGGGGATGGATGTATTATATTTTCCAGGCTGCTACCTCTGCTATGATCCAAGATTAAAAAAGGTAGCCAGAGCCACAGCCAATATCCTCAACTTGGCAGGGGTAGATTTCGGGATACTGGGCGCCAGGGAGAATTGCTGTGGAGAAAGCATCCGAAAAACGGGCGATGAGGAATTATTTAAACGCTTAGCAAGGGAAAACATCAAAACTTTTATTGATAATGGGGTGAAGAAAATCCTTGTTTCTTCCCCTCATTGCTACCATACCTTCAAAAAAGAGTATCCTGAATTCATGGTGAACTTTGAGGTTGTTCATATCTCCCAATATTTATTCGAGCTTATTAGTGAGGGAAGGCTTAAGCTCACCAAAGAATATGAGAAGAAAGTTACTTATCATGACCCATGTTACCTGGGTCGGCATAACAGCATATATGACGAACCCCGAGAGATCTTAAAGAAGATCCCTGGTTTAGAACTGATTGAGATGGCTGATTCACGCAAAGATAGTCTATGTTGCGGAGGGGGAGGAGGCAGGATCTGGATGGAAACGCTAAAGGGAGAAAGATTTTCCGACCTCAGATTAGCACAAGCCATAGGAGTTGGGGCTGAGGCGCTGGTTACTTTCTGCCCATACTGCATAGCCAATTTTGAAGACAGCAGGTTAACCCTGAATGTTACCGAAAACATAGAGGTTAAAGACATAACGGAAATTATTGCGGAAGTGATTTAGAGTAAGCCGTCGTTCAGAAATAACCGTAACCCCGATAAACGGGGCTCTTTTCAGTACCCCCTTGAGGGTGTGTAAGTAAGTTTTACGAAATTATTTCCTGAAGGAGCCATAACGAAAGGATCAAAAAAGTACAGGATATTTCGTAACGGCTCCTGAGTACGGCTAAATCTGCCGACCCGGGAGTATGACCCCAAAAATACGATGAGGAGATAGAAAGTGGGAAACGAAGTATTGCCAAAAGAAATAATTCATCAATTTTCTGGAAGTTTTGGCGAGAATAATTTTGGAGACGTAATGGTTGTCGGTGGAGGGATAAGCGGTATTCAAGCTTCTCTTGATCTTGCCGCTGCCGGTTTTAAGGTTTACCTGGTTGAGAAAGCGCCTAGCATTGGCGGCCATATGGCCCAGCTTGACAAGACCTTTCCCACCAATGACTGCTCTATGTGAATTCTCTCACCCAAACTGGTCGAGGTCGGCCGGCATCCAAATATAGAGATTCTGACTTTTACTGAAGTTGACCGCGTAGAAGGAGAAGCAGGGGACTTTAAAGTAACCCTGGTTAAGAAGCCCAGATACATTAAAGAGGACAAATGCACAGGTTGTACGACCTGTGTAAAATACTGCCCGGTTCAGTATCCTGATAAATTTAATCAGGAAATATCGGAGAATAAGGCCGTACATGTGTACTTCTCTCAAGCAATTCCCCTTGTCGCGTATATTGATGAAAGCTGTCTTTACCTTAAAGATAAAAAATGTGATATCTGCAGAGGCGTGTGTCAGACAGGCGCCATAGATTTCAAACAAAAGCCGGAGAAGGTTGAAGTAAATGTAGGGGCGATAATTCTGTCTTACGGCATTGAGCCATTTGATCCTGCGGTGAAGGATGAGTATCGCTACGGA
>Ga0315268_10008261_pt1 | contig 10902 bp, 10 predicted proteins | sample C1_top_MG_FD_204535 | JGI IMG/M metagenome (GOLD analysis project Ga0315268, IMG submission 204535) | Sediment microbial communities from Yellowstone Lake, YNP, Wyoming, USA - C1_top | ecosystem: Environmental > Aquatic > Freshwater > Lake > Sediment | place: USA: Wyoming | collected 2017-08-01 | reverse complement strand
GCTCCTGAACGCCCGGCCCAGCGAAATCGTCTTCACCAGCGGCGGGACGGAATCGGATAACACGGCGCTGTTTGGAGCGGTCGAGGCGGCGCGCTCCGAAAGCAAGCACGTGGTGACCACCAGCATTGAGCATCACGCCGTGCTGCACGCGGCGAAGGCGCTCGAGAAGCGCGGCGTGGCCGTCACCTATGTGCGCGTGGGCGCCAGCGGCGTGGTGGACCCCGCCGACATCGCGCGCGCCCTGCGGCCCGACACGGTGCTGATTTCCGTGATGCTGGCCAACAACGAGCTGGGCACGATTCAGCCGCTCGAGGAAATCGGCCGCATCGCCCTCGAGCGCGACATCACCTTCCACACCGACGCCGTGCAGGCCGTGGGCAAGATTCCCGTGGACGTTGAGAAGCTGGGCGTGGACCTGCTCGCGCTTTCCGCGCACAAGTTCCACGGGCCCAAGGGCGTGGGCGCGCTCTACGTGCGCAAGGGCACGCACCTGAAGCCGCTGCTCTACGGCGGCAGTCACGAGCGCGACCGCCGGCCGGGAACGGAGAATACCTCCGGGATCGTCGGCCTGGGCAAGGCCGCGGAGCTGGCGCTCCATCATCTGGCCGAGGAGTACGAGCGGGTGGGCACGCTGCGCGACCGCCTGGAGCAAGGGACTCTCGAGCGCGTTCCCCTCGTCGCAGTCAACGGCGATACGCGGCGGCGCCTGCCGAACACCAGCAATCTCCGCTTCGATTACATTGAGGGCGAAGGGTTCGTGATCGCGCTCGACCTGCGCGGCATCGCCTGCTCGACGGGAGCGGCGTGCTCGTCGGGCTCGGTCGAGCCTTCGCACGTCCTCTCGGCCATCGGACTCAAGCCGGACCAGGCGCGCGGCAGCATTCGCTTCAGCCTGAGCCGCTTCAATACCTTAGAGGACGTTGACACCACGCTCGGAATCCTGCCCGCGGTCGTGGAACAACTGCGCTCGGTGTCGCCACATTACAAGAAAGCAGGGGTTCGGGGTTAGGGATCAGGGGTTAGGGAAGAGCGGCGAATCCCGAACCCCTAATCCCGAATCCCGGTTCTTATGTCGATTGCCGTGGCGATGAGTGGTGGCGTGGACAGCTCCACGGCCGCCGCGCTCCTCGCCGAAAACAATCCGCACTCGAATTCGAGCGGCGGGCCGCCCGTCGTGGGGCTGACCATGCAGCTCTGGAACCAGCGGCGCCTGCCGCAGCTCCAGGGCCTCGAGGCCGGCTTTGCGGGTCACGCCACGGGACGCTGCTGCTCGCTTGAGGATGTGTACGACGCGCGCGCGGTGGCCAGCTTTCTGGGCATTCCCTACTACGTGGTGAACCTCGAGCGGCGCTTCGAAGAGAGTGTGGTGCGGCCGTTCGTCGAGAGTTATCTCGCCGGCGAGACGCCCATCCCCTGCAGCCTGTGTAACACCGAAATCAAGTTTGAGGAATTTCTGCGGACGGCGCGGCAGATTGGCGCGGAGCGCATCGCCACCGGCCACTACGCGCGCGTCCAGCAGGACGAGCCCGCGGGACGCTGCCGCCTGCTGCGCGGCGTGGACCGCTCGAAGGACCAGGCGTATTTTCTCTTCGGCCTCACGCAGGAGCAGCTCGCGCACTCCCTGTTCCCACTGGGTGAGCTGAGGAAGGAGCAGGTGCGGGCCCTCGCGCGCGCCCGGCAATTGCCCGTCGCGGAGAAGCCCGAGAGCCAGGAAATCTGCTTCGTGCCGAACGGCAGTTATCGCGACTTCATCGAAGCCTATCTGGCCGAGCAGCAGAAGACGCTCGAGGACCGGCGCGGCGAGGTGGTCGCGACGGACGGCCGCGTGCTCGCGGAGCACACCGGCGTCCACAACTTCACCGTGGGCCAGCGCAAGGGACTGGGCGTGGCCACCGGCGAGCCGCTCTACGTGATCGAAGTCGACCCGGCACGCCAGCGCGTGGTGGTAGGGCCTGACCAGGCCCTCCTCCGCCGGCGCTTCGTGGTCCGCGATGTGAACTGGATTCGACCCCTGCAGGAAGGTGAGGCTGTCGAAGCTTGCGTCAAAATCCGGCACAACCATCCCGGCGCGGCGGCGCGTGTTGAGGCGCGCGCTGGAGCGCCGGCCGGAACCTGTCCCGGCCTTGCCGGGAGGCCGGCATCCCAGCCTGACTCGCTGGCCCCGACCTCCAACCCCGCTCCCAAGAATGCCCGCCTAAAGGCGGGCGCTACAGCTCTCGTCGAATTCCACGAGGCGCAGCGCGCCATCACGCCGGGCCAGGCCGCCGTGTTCTACGATGGCGACGAAGTCCTGGGCGGCGGCTGGATTGCCAGCGTGCTGGACTAAAACCCACCCCGTCTGACGCCTTCCCCTTACACTCATTTCACCTTTTCTTCCTGTCTCTCTTGTCTTCTCTGCGGCCTCTGTGGCTTCTCTGCAAGAATGAGCCCCGCAGACAGTTCATCGCCGCGTGCCGACGATCAGCCCCGAGGGTCCGGGCAGGTGAAGGCGGCGGACCTCGTCGAACCCCGCCGCGCGCAGCCACGCCGCGTATTCTTCTTCGCTGTAGGTACTCCCCGCCCGCGTTCCCACCAGCATATTGAGGGCAAACAGAGCGGCCTGCCTCGGCCGCGTCTTGTCCGCCTCCAGGATGAAATCCTGAATCACCATGCGGCCCTTCGGCGCCAGCGCCGCGTGGCAACGCCGCAGCAGATCTTTGTTCTCCTCAGGACTCAGCATGTGGCAGATGGCGGAGACCAGCGCCAGGTCGTAGCCTTCGCCCAATGAGTCCCGCCGCAGGTCGCCAACGCGCGTCTGCACTCGCGCGGACAGCCCCGCCTTCTCGATGTGACTCTGGGCGATGGGGACGACCGTCTCGAGGTCGAACACTTCGGCCTGAAGCCGGGGGTTGGCCTGGGCGAAGGCCAGGGAGTAGGCGCCGGAACCGCCCCCGACGTCCAGCATCCGCCCCACGCCGTCCGCTCCCACCGCCTCGACGACCCGGGGCGCCCGCTCCCGGGCATTGCGATGCATGGCGGCAATGAAAGCGCGCGTCCACTCGTCGCCCCGCTCGGCCATCTCCTCGTGCGTGACGGCGGTCCCGGCGCGCACGCATTCCGTAAGCGCGGACCAGCGCCACCAGAGGTGGGCCGTGTGCAGCGTTGCGGCACGGGCGCTGTCCGCTGAGCCTTCGACGAAATACCGCGCCGCCACCGGCGTGTTCTGGAAAACCCCCTCCTGCTTCGTCAGCATCCCCAGAGCCACCAGCGCGTTCATCAGCATTTCCGTGGCCCTCGGGTCCGTCCCCAGCATTTTCGCGACCGCCGCCGCCGTCGCTCCGGCGCCCAGCGTACTGAAAACGTCGAGCTCGAGGGCGGTGAGGAGCACGCGGCTTTCCTGAAACGCCCGCAATGTCTGCTGCAAGTCGTCCGGCAACGCTCCCGCGGCTTCCCGGGCACGCAGCGCGGCGAGCATCTTGTCGCGGTTCGACCGGATCTCCGCCGCCAGCGCGGCCGCGTCACGATTCGCCAGGCGCTCCACCACGCACCCTTCCTGAAAGTGGCTGCGGACAATCTCCGCCACCTCCCCCGGCCCGACCCCGGAATACCACACCCCCTCGGGGTACACCACCAGGTTCGGGCCGCGCTCGCAGAGGCCCAGCGAGCCGCAGACCGTGACCTGCACTTCGTTCGTCAAGCCGCGCGCCGCGAGCTCTTTCCGCAGCGCTTCCAGGGTCTTCGCCGAGCCCCGCGCCGAACAGCACGGCACTCCTTCGGGCTTTTGCTGATCGCAAATGAAGACGTGATATCGAAAGGGCTCCATCGTGCCCTCCTGAATCGAAACCCAGCACAGCGAGGCGCGGGACTTTCAGAATCCCGCGCCGTCTTTCACGCGGAACAATACACCAGGCTACACCCAGCCTGGCGAAGATTTCAGGAAGCGCCACACGGAAGGGGCCAGGCGGCGCGCCGGAAGGTGGGAAGAGAGTCGCTTCGCGAGACGGCGCAGGTCCGCCGGGCGATCCACGTCCTCACAAGGTTCCAGAAGGGCACAGGAGAAATCCTGAACCAGCAACCGCCGCAGCGTGTCACGGAACGCCAGGGGCGTCCCCCAGCGAATGCCGCGTAAGAGTCCGGGGAGAAAACGTCGCAGGGCGATCAGGTAGTATCCCCCGTCCGGACAGGGGCCAAGAACGGCATCGCAGACCCGCAATTCGTCGAGGCCTTGGCGCAGAATCCGGGGGAGAAGCAGGGGCGAGTCCGTGCCCATCACCACGGCACCCGAGTGACGAGCCAGCAGGAAGCGGAAGGCATGCTCCAGCCGTGCCCCCAGGTCCGGTCCACGCTGGCGGAGGGCGGTGAAGCCTGCGGGCAAAGCGGGGGCGGAGTGAAGTGGGCCCGAAAGGTAGAGGTAAGGCGAAACCGCCGCCTGAAGAGACAACACCTTGCGAAGCGTGTCCTGGAGGAGAGCCGCCTGGAAATCCGCCGCGCCTTGCGGACCCAACAGGGGAATCAGGCGCGTCTTGGCCGTTCCGGGCAGCGGAGGGCGCGCAAACACCACGAACGCTGGAGTTCTCGAATTCAAGCCTTCCGCCGAAGGAGCCCGGGCGCTGTTTTCGTCATTCCCGCGCAAGCGGGAATCCACGCAAGTCGAAGACACCCTGGACCCCCGCTTCCGCGGGGGTGACGGCCCGGGAGGGCGCTCCACTCGAGGGCGAAAACTCGGCAAGAAGATGGAACGCCCGGGAAGCCGCCGCGCCTTCCCCCCCCCCGCCGAGTCAGGGCGCCGCCGCCTCAGATAAAGAGCTGCTCGTCCTGCGTGGCTTCGGTGACGTTCGAAACGCGCCGGCGCGAGAACAGGAATTCCAGGCCCGAGCGCAGGCCCTTGAGCACGGCCGAGACTTCCTGCACCGGACCCAGAACCTGGCGCTGCACCGCGTCGGCCGTGGACTCGACCTTCTCGACGAGGTCGGAGACCATCTGGTCCACGCGGATGACCTGCCCGCGGGTCTTGTCCACCATCTCGGCCATCAGCGCGTCCACGTTGGCCGTACGGTCCCGGAGCATGCGACTGATCTCCGCGAGGTTGGCGGTGATGTTCTGCAACGGTTCCCGCGAGTTCGTCACCACCTCCGTGACCGCCTGGGTCAGAGGGTCCAGGCGCTGCTTGACGTCCGCGCGAATGCCCTCCACCTGCGGAGGGATTTTGCGGATGGCCAGCCAGATCCCGACCATCGCCCCGGCCTGCATCAGCACCGCCAGGGCCACCAGTATAAGAGCCACACTTAACGCCGTGTTTGACTCCATGATTTGCTCACCAAGCTTGCGGTTACTCTGCGTGGCTTACTTCGCTTTGCCCTTCTCTTCCTGGTAGGCCTGCTTGCCGGCTTCCAGAGCCGCCGAGAGCAGCTCCTTTTGCTTGCTCACCAGGTCCTTCCCCTTCTCGATTACTTCTTCCGTCTGCTTGCGCAGGTCCTCGCCCTTGGACTTGACGTAGTCCCGGCCCTCGCCCGCTTTCTGGGCAATGTAGTCGCGAGTCTCCTTCCCGGACTTGGGAGCAAACAGCAGCGCCAGGATGGCGCCCATCCCCAGACCCGCGAGGAAGAACCCGAGCTTTGACGCACCATTGTTTTCACTCATCGTTCAACCCTCCACTTCACGACCGTGCGAACGTCGTCTTCACCGCGTCCTTGCCCGCTTCCAGCACATCGGCAAGGCGCTCTTTCTGCTTGCTGACCGCTTCCTTCCCTCGCTCGACAAAATCGCCGGCCTGCCGACCCAGGTCTTTCCCCTTGGTGGCGATATAATCCTTGCCCTCTCCGGCCTTCTGGGCAATCAGCTTCCGGGTCTCTTCGCCGGACTTGGGAGCAAAGAGCAGCGCCACGGCGGCGCCAATCCCCATCCCCGCAAGGAAGAATGCGACCTTCATTGAAACTTTGCAATCGGCCATGTTCCACCCCTTTCAAGGAACGCAGTCTAGCACGCCTGCCATTGCCAGTACAAGCGGAAAGTGCATGGGACATTTTGGATTATTCTTAGACGGTCTGGACGGATTATAACTGGCCGAGATACTCGTGAATCCTCTTTGCTTGGGAAGGTTTCACCACCTGCCCCAGTTCCTCAAGCGACAGGCTCTTGAGCGCGCTGAAGCTGCCGAACTGGCTCAAGAGCTTCCGGGCGGTCTTGGCGCCCACGCCGGGAATGTTCACGAGGTCGGTGGTTAACTCGCGACCCGACCGCCGCTTCCGGTGGAAACTCACCGCAAAGCGATGCGCCTCATCGCGGATCTGCTGGATGAGGTGAAGCACCGGGGAGTGGTGGTCGAGGGCGATGGGTTCATTCTCGCGCCCCAAAACGTAGAGGATTTCTTCCCTCTTGGCGATACTGGCCAGCGGCTGGTTGATGATGGCGAGTTCCTCGAGGGCGGCCGCGGCCGCGTGAAGCTGGCCGATGCCCCCGTCGATGAGGACCAGATCGGGCAAGGGCTTCTTTTCGTCCTGCAGCCGGCGGTAGCGGCGCCCCACGACTTCGTGCAGGCTGGCGAAATCGTCGCTGTGTGGAACGGTTTTGACCAGGAACTTGCGGTAGTCGGATTTCTTCATCCGCCCCTCTTCCCACACCACCAGAGAGGCCACGATATCCATGCCCTGGATGTGGGAGACGTCGAAGGCTTCGATGCGCCGCGGCGGCTTGGGAAGATCGAGGACCTCGGAGAGGTTCTCGAGGACGTCTTCCCGCCGCGGCTTGAGGACGCGGAAGCGGCGCTCGAACGAGTGCCGGGCGTTCCTGGCGACCAGCTCCAGCAGGGCGCGCTTCGGTCCGGCCTGGGGCGTCAGGATGCGCACGGCCCGGCCGCGCTTCCGAGAGAGAAACTCCTCCAGGATTTCCCGGTCGTCGAAGTCCACGGGCGCGTGGATTTCCGCGGGCAGGTAGGGCTGTTCGAGGTAGATCTGCTTGAGCAGTGAGGAGAAAAACTCCGGGGGATGGAATTCCTCGAGGTCTTCCCAGAAGAACTCGCGCCGGTCCACCGCGCGGCCGCCGCGCAGGTGGAAGAGGTTGACGACCACCTGCGAACCTTCCTGGTGAAAGCCCAGGACGTCGACGTCCTCGCCGGCGGAGGCCGCCATCTTCTGGCGTTCGTGGAGCTGCTCGAGGGTGCGCACCTGGTCGCGGTAGCGCGCGGCGTCCTCAAATTGCAGACCCTGCGAGGCGTCGAGCATGCGCTGGTGGAGGCTGCGGATCAAATCGCTTTCGTGCCCCTCGAGCAGCAGCTTGACGTCCCGGACGGCCTCCGCATAGCGCTCCGCCGTCGTCAGCCCTTCGACGCAGGGCCCCAGGCAGCGCTTGATGTAGTACTGAAGGCAGGCGCGCGGGTGGAACCGGCTCAGGTCCACGCTGCACGACGGGACTTTGAAATGGCGGTGGATGAAATCCACGATGCGGTAGGCCAGGTTGGCGGGAAAATACGGGCCGTAGTAGCCCGCGCGGTCTTTCTTGAGCCGCCGCGTGACATAGACGCGCGGAAAGCGCTCGCCCGCGGTGAGCTTGATGTAGGGATAGGTCTTGTCGTCGCGCAGCAGGATGTTGTAGCGGGGCTTGAACTGCTTGATGAGGTTGTTCTCGAGCGCCATCGCCTCGTGCTCGTTGTCCACGAGGATGGTCTCGAGGTCGCGGGCCAAGCCCAGCATGCGGTCGCGCTTCTCGTCGGAGGGGCGGGATTCCTGGAAATAGGAGCGCACACGGTGGCGCAGCGATTTCGCTTTGCCCACGTAAAGGGTGCGCCCCGCTTCGTCCTTGAAGATGTAAACCCCGGGCTGGGCGGGCAGCGCTTCGGCTTTTTCGCGCAGCGTCTCGTTCACCGTGCTCCCCGCCTCCTATTATCGCCGAGCGCGGCGCGTTCATAAAGGCCCGAGCGCGCCCGCATTGACACGCTCGGCGAGCCAGGGCCACAATGGCCGGTATGCAGCGTGCGCTCAGGCTGACTCGTGGAATGGCCCTCGCGCTCGGCTTTCTGATACCGGTCGCGGCGGCACAGCAGCCGTCTAACAAACCCGCGCAACAGTCTCCTGGCCAACAAGCGCCGCAGTCGCCCAATCACCCGGCGCAGCAGCCCGCCGCCCAGCCGGCGCCGGAACCCGGCAACCCCTACGACGACAGCAAACCCTACGCTCCTCCCGCTCCCTGGAAGTCGGTCGAAATCGGGAATTACTATTTCAAGAAGAGGAATCTGAAGGCCGCGCTCAGCCGCTACAAAGAAGCCGTGCAAACCGACCCGCATTACTCTCCCGGCTATCTGGGGATGGGCAAGGTCTATGACCGGATGAGATTGCGCAGGAAGGCCCTGGAAGCCTACCAGCATTATCTCGACGAGTTGCCCTCCACCAAGGACGCGCTGGAAGCCAAGGAAGTTCAGAAGGCCATGGCCAGGCTCGAAAAAGACCTCAAACGTCCGGCCTCAACCCGCGCAAAACCCGCCCCGCCTTCCACCGGCGCCGAGAGGCATTGAGCTATTCCACGGGGAGAGGCCCCGGAGAATCGAAATAACCTGTCAGGAGTTGCGCCGCGCGCTCCGCGTCCTCTTCCCGCACCAGGAGCGGGACATCCAGCACCGGCAGAAGCTCCGCGGCAACTTCACCGGCCAGCACACAGGGAATCCCCTGGTTCTGGAGCAGGGTTCTGGCGAGGTCCGCATCGAGCCGCGCCGTTGCGCCGTTGAATCGGCGGACGCAAACCAGCTTGCTGTTTCCAAGGTCTTCGCCTTTTGCCGCGCGGACGGCGCTTTCCGGAGGCGGGCCCGGGTTGAGCGGCACGCGGCAGTCCTCGCACTCCGTGGTCCCTTCCACGTACTCGCTCATACATTGGGGACAGTGGGGCATGCTGCCGAATCTCCTCTGCCAGTATAAACCCGCCACCTGAAAAGTTCTTCCTCCGCCGCAGGCGCGTTATAATGCCGCGGGCGGGTGCGCTCCGGGCGCTGCCCCCCACGAGGTGTCCGATGCGATGGATTATCAACCTGCTCACCCTTCTTGCGGTTCTGGGTCTCGCGATCGGCCTGGGGATTCGCCTGGTGAAAGGCGGGTTCCTCGGAGATCCGGTATTCTTCTGGCGAGGATCGATGGCCCTGCTGATGGTGTCGGCCACGCTGCTCCTGGTGCAGATTCGCAACAAATAGGCGTGGTCGCGCCGCAACTCGAATTTCACACGGACGCGTCCTGTGCTCATTTCCATGCCCAAGCTCGCGGCTCGTGCCAGAGCGCTCGCCCTGACCCTGTGTGTCACGGCGGGCCTGGTCGCTTTCCTTTCGACCCGCCATTGGGGGCAATCGCCGCCCTACGACCTGCTCATCGTGAACAGTCAGATCGTGGATGGCAGCGGGAGTCCCTGGTTTGAGGGCAGCGTCGCGATCAAAGACGGGAAGATTGCTGATGTCGGCCGCCTGGTCGGCGCGCAGGCGCGGCAGACGATCGATGCTCGCGGCCTGGTCGTGGCCCCGGGCTTCATCGACCTGCATTCCCACTCCGATTTCACCCTGCTCGTGGACGGCAACGGCCAGAGCAAAATCCGGCAGGGCGTGACCACGGAGATCCTGGGCGAGTCGGACTCGGCCGGGCCGGTGGTGGGCCAGGCCGTCGCGGACTTCGACAAGGGCCTCGAGCGCTACGGCCTCCAGCGCGATTGGACGACGCTCGGCGAGTACTTTGCCCGCGTCCAGCGGCAAGGCACCTCGCTGAATATCGCTTCCTACGTGGGCAGCGGGCAGGTGCGGATGTGCGTCATGGGCAACGTGGACCGCGCTCCCACTCCCGAAGAGCTCGAAAAGATGAAAGCCCTGGTCGAGCAGGCCATGCGGGAAGGCGCCCTGGGGCTTGCGTCGGGGCTCATCTATCCCCCCAACGCGTTTGCCAAGACCGACGAGCTGATTGCGCTCGCCCAGGTGGCGGCACGCTATGGCGGCATTTACACCAGTCACATCCGCGCCGAAGGCGCCCACGGCCTCCAGGCGATCAACGAGGCCATCGAGATCAGCGAGAAGGCCGGGCTGCCCGCCCACATCCTTCACTTCAAAGTGGACGACCACGACCTTTGGGGCCACATGAGCGACCAGATCAAGATCATCGAAGCCGCGCGCGCGCGGGGCATCGACATCACCGCCGACCAGTATCCCTATACCGCTTCGATGACGGGACTGGAGATGTGCCTGCCACCGAAGATCCTGGAGGGGACGCTCGCGGATAGGGTGACCCGTCTCAAAGACTCGAAGGTTCGGGCGGAAATCCGCAAGGCCATCCAGACCGGCCTGCCCGGCTGGGAGGATGACGAGGTGAAAAGCGTGGGCGGATGGCACGGCGTGCTGGTGGCCTCACTCCAGAAACCCCAGAACAAACACTTCGAGGGCAAGCGCATGGACGAGGTCGCCCGCATGATGGGCAAGGATCCTGTCAACGCGCTTTGCGATTTGTTGATTTCCGAGGGCGGCGCCGCGGAGGCCATCTACTTCAGCATGAGTCCGCAGGATGTGCGCCTGGCCATGCAGCAGCTCTGGGTGGGCATCGGCTCCGATGGCGTGGCCGTGACCCCCGAGATGACCTTCATGGGCAGGCCGCACCCGCGATTTTACGGGACCTTCCCGCGCGTCCTCGGTCACTACGTGCGCGAACAGCACGTCCTGACGCTGCCCGACGCCATCCGCAAGATGACTTCGCTCGCCGCCCAAATCACCGGCCTCACTGACCGCGGCTTGCTGCGCCCGGGCCTCGCCGCGGACCTCACCCTCTTCGACCCCAGGACCGTGAGCGACAAAGCCACTTTCGAGAACCCGCTTCAGTACTCTGTGGGGATTCAATACGTGATCGTCAATGGGGTGGTGGTCCTGAACAAAGGCGACCACACCGGCGCCCACCCCGGGCAGGTGCTCTACGGGCG
>Ga0315268_10008260_pt1 | contig 10902 bp, 7 predicted proteins | sample C1_top_MG_FD_204535 | JGI IMG/M metagenome (GOLD analysis project Ga0315268, IMG submission 204535) | Sediment microbial communities from Yellowstone Lake, YNP, Wyoming, USA - C1_top | ecosystem: Environmental > Aquatic > Freshwater > Lake > Sediment | place: USA: Wyoming | collected 2017-08-01 | reverse complement strand
CAAAACACCTGGAACAGAGTAGTTGTATTCTGGTGTTACGATTAAGATAGCATCGGCTCCATGTATCTTAGTCTTGAATTGTCTTACCTTTTCCGGAGGATCTTGTTCCATGTCTTGATTGAATGGAGGAATCCCTTCAAGGTCAAAGACTTCTATTTCTGCATCATCTGGGACTAACTTTGTCGCGATTCCAAGAGCCATTCTGTTGTAGGAACCCTTTCTAAGGCTACCTGCGAATCCTAGGATTCGCAATCTTTTGTTTGGCATGTCTTCTAGATCACCCTCAGGATCTTTAATGTTTTACTCCACGGAGCATTTCTTGATCAAACAAGATTGCAAACAACCGCCAACAAGCGTTGAGCTCACCACTAGCAAAGAAAGATGTAACAGTTGTTTCGGTCAACTTAAATGGTCGATCTCTTCTATATGAAATTGGCGAAGTGAGTCATGATAGACGCTGAACGATTGAGAAAACAAGTTGAAAATGCAATTGAAAAGCTTCATGGAAGCGTGCTTGATGTCAAGATCACAGGTGTCGAAACAAAGGATCAAAAGATGTTGGTGCGCGGAACATTCGTGGAATACGATCAAATAACAACGAAACCATTTACAATGCGACTAGATCAGAATGGAAAACTACTAGACTTTTCAGTCGATGAGAAAGCTCAGAAAATGCGAAGCTAGATCCCTATCTTTCATATGTCATTTGGCACATTCGTACGATTGAAGGGATTTCCCTTACGTCTTCTTGAAAAAGATGATGTGCTCTGTGGGTATTGCTCCTCTCTCTGAAGCCTTTTGAAGTGCGATATCCGTTGACGTGAGATGTTCTAAACTTGCAGGCTTCTTCTTGCCGATTTCTTCCATTATCGTTCCAAGCTCTATAGTTATGATTCTATTCGTTGTGGTGACAGACTGCTGCTTGCCTATTATCAACGCTAACTGTTTTCCAGGCTTCAGCACTTCAGACATCTGCTCAAATGCGTCGCGCATACCCACAAAATACTGATAGAGGGTCAACGCTTTCTTTTCTCGGCCATTTTTCATCATTTCCAGTAAAGGTTCTTGGGCTATGTCTGGTAGAGATAGAAAGTCTCCGCTCTTCTCCACTATTTCGTTGACATCAGACTTGCCGGAACGTGGTGAACCTATCTGAAATTCCTCATCAAGCTTTAGATGGTCCCTAGTTAGGTCAAGCATGTAAAGTGCCCAAACATGATCACCAACATAATCGATCGCGGTTCCGTAAGGAGGAGAAGTGATTATGCCATCTATCTCTCCTCGAAGTCTTGAATCATCCACTTCGTTCAATCTTCTAATGTCCGAAGTATACACATCAACGTTGCCAACATTGAAATCGGATATTTCATTATCGAACTTGTGGAAGTAGTAGACTGAATAGAACATCTTCCAGAGGTATTCACTATAAGTTCGAAATACCTTGAGAGGGTTCTGCTTCTTCAGCATGCTTCTCATCCAATACGCGAGGGGAAGCTTGCAGAAATCTTGCAGATCTTTTCTGGCAGTCTCGTCCTTTGCATCGGATCCCGCGTCATTTATGCAGCTTTTGATTCTTTGAATAAATTCCAGTGAGTCTTTGCGAACACCTTTCATCAAAGACTTTGGGAGAAGCGTTTCAGCTGTGTTTCCTGCTGCAACACACCCCATTAATTCACTTGAATCGACTAACTTGAGATTCATCTGGATATTTCGCAAAAGTTGTTCCACGTTTTGTCTGAGCCAGCCATCGTTCCAGTGCATTGATCTTGTCTTCAAACGAGTTATCATAGTGAAGAGGGGTTGCATATCTATGCCTATGCTACTAATACCGCGAATGGCAGACTCCACATTCATGGTTCCAGATCCGCAGAAGGGGTCGAGAATGCAATCATTCTTGGAAATGTTCATGGTGTTGATTATGGCGCCGATCATGCGTGGAAAGAATTTTCCATGAATTCCGAAAAGGTAGTGTGTCAGATATAGCTGTGGAGCCTCTCTGCTATCTATGAAGTCGGAAATTTTCTTGAACCATCTCGCGGAGGATGGCGAATAGGGTCTGTAGATTTCAGTTTGCACATGTCGAATACTCTCGTCGAACATCCTTTCGACATGTTCGATTTTCTGTGCTAGGCGACAAATGAAATCAGAAGGCTCGTAAAGCGTGTGCAGTGTGATCATTCTCAGCAACAATTTTGGTTTTGTCTTGTTGACAGTAAATATCTGTGCGTATGGAAGCACGTCGTGTATCTTCACTTCATCGTCAAATTCTAATTTCTCTAGATTGGTTTCTGGAAGGAGTCGTCCCAAAGCGAAGTCGTTGGGCTCTGCTAGTATGAACAACTCTCTGAAATAGGTTAGCCGTTTCGCTAAAGAGATGCAGTTTCTTGGGGCATTCTCTATGTGATATCCCTGAATCGCGCCTGGATACGGAAGGCGGGTCATGAAATCTTGGGCCCTCATCTTGGTATTTGAGACAAAGTCGAGTAGAGGCTGACATGAGAGAACGTCTACAAAATTAACTATCTCACTTGGGGCTTCACCCATCTGCTTCCCGATTTCAAGCTTAGATAGCTCAAGCTCAGAATCGTTTTGTATGTTGTGCTTAAGCTTGAAGTAATAGTGAACTTGTGATGTACTAATTTCTCTCATCCTCTGCTTGCCTATTTTGTCTTAGTCTATGGGGATTGGTATCTCGGTATTCTTAGGGTTTCCTCACGTTTCTCTCGTTGATCACGACCAACAGTCTCAGGTCTTGAGGGCGGCCCATAACGGTTATGAAACGGAAATGCTGATAGTGCGATTCAAGCTAGCAGAGAGACGAACCTTCGAGAATCGGTTTCTATTTATCAGGTCATCGAATAGTTCTAATTCATCAATTGACAAGGGATCGCTGAAAGGTTTCCAACCCACCAGTGAATGAATGCAGCCGCAGTATGCGATTTCACAACTTCGGCGATAGAGAGGGACTTCACTGAGTCGAGTTCTACCCCAAGTTTCCGATAGTATCTCCTTAGTACGGCGTTTTCAATTTGCTTGGAAGTGTCTCCAAAGACGTGAAGCCAAGATAGCCACTCCAAAGAATCCTATCATCTTGACGCGTTCATCTATTCGAAAAACGTCTCGAAGACTCTTCCAAGATTTAATCTCAGCTTCAAGCACCATTCGATAGGACGGAATTGTTCTACCCATTGAAGATCATAGAAGACTAGATCTGAATCTCTTAATGAACAAGAGACCTTGTTGAAATTGCTTGCTTTAGGGGTGTGCATTTTCGAATTGCGAAAATCATCAACGACAGGGTCACGATGAATAAGGCCAAGGACCATGATAGTTCGGGTACACTCGTGTATTCTTCGCTCTCCGCCGCAATTGAGTAGCGAGTAACTTTGCGTGTTAGCCCTTCATCTGTGACGATCATCTTGAAGCCATATTTGGCACCTGATGGAATCTTGCTGGGACTCGTAAGGGTAGAAGCAACATAGACGACTTTACCGGCATTGTCATAGAAGGTTCCGATAACTTTTGTCTCGTTGCTTGTGCTATCACCATCATTTTCAACTTCTCCAGCAACTTCCAGCCATCCTAGCGAATTGGTTGAATTTCCGACGTTGACTATTTTTAGCTTCACTGGAAACGCTGATGTGCCGGAGTATTCAAGCACGAGCGAATATCTTTGTACTCGTGATGACTTCGCCAAATCCAGTTCGACTAGATCAAATGGCGTAATCATGTTCGGCGCCAGGTAACCTAGTTCTGTGAAGGTGAAAATCACGTCTACGACAGTTCCGCCACTATCATACAGAGTTCCAGTAACCCCGATAAACCGCAACCATGAGTCTCCCGTGTTCCTGACTTCACCAAAGATGTGAAGCCTTCCGATTGAATCGATCCATACGGACTCGTTCTGAATCACTCCGGTTGCCGCAGCGCTGGCGGGCTCAACAAATCGAACAGTGGCCCCCGCGATAACTAGGAAAATGATTAATGAAAATGCAATCTTTTTCCTCAAACATGCTCACGCCCATCTCCTCTATAGCTTAATCAACATATGATGGTTTGGGACGCGTTCCAGCACATATCACCGCTTTTTCTGCGAAATAATGAATAGCAGACGTTCCATACTAACTATGGGTCAGGAGACCCTTCTGGTATTTGGGCTTCAAGTTTTGTCCGTAATATGGTAGTCAGCTGAAATATGAGGCAAGAATTAAACCAGACTTCAGCCGAGATCTCCGCGCAATCACAACTTCCTGTAACTACTCTGGAAACGGGAATAGAGGCGATAATGAGGTCTCCAATTTTTTCTCATAACCTTGTCTGCTGGAAAACCATTAGTATAGAGGTCAGAAACAACGGTCCAAGAAACGCTAGGCTGTCGCGTAGAACACTTCATGGGAAACTTTCATCGTGCTTACTTCCTTCGTTTCGATAAGCGCCGATCAACAGTAAGCATCGAAACGAGTTTCTTAATCAACTCTGAAACTGGGATTCCTTCCTCATCGGCTTGCGTTTCGATTCTTTCGCACAATTCCTCTGAAATCCTAACTCTAGGCCCCAATGAACATCTTCACCACTTGAATTGGTGTTTCTTTCATATTCTCTGTCACGGCTCTGAACTTCTCCGCAAGTGACTCGCAGATCAAGGAGCAGACTCTATACTGGCGCAAGTTGTAGCTTAGTCTCAGCTGATCGAGTGCCTCAACTATTTTATCTTCCTCTTCGGGTTTCATCGAAGGCCACCAAACAACGTCTTAAGGTGAAATTGATGTCCAATACCGCCTGCTAGAATGGACCGGTGTCTGGAACTTCGAAGCCGCAAATGGGGCATGCGCGTCCAATCATCGCGAATCCACATTTTGGACAGAGGTTGGTCATGGCGTTTTTCCATTCTGCCAAGGTCATTGTGAGTTGCACAAGATAGGGTAGAGAGGCAAGCTAAACTTTAATCCTTTCGCAAATATTTAGCCGTTACCCCAAAATAATATTCTTGTCTAGGAGTGGGGTCAAACGGGTCTGTCGTATGTCGTACTTGAGATAGTCAATAACATGACTAGGTATAAAAACGGTTAGCCCCATAATGGCAACTGGTAAGGTTCCTTGAGGTAGATCTGAAGTCGTAACAGATGGTGAAAGGCAGAGAGTTGTTGGAGAATCAAATGGATAGACAGACTTGGTTTATGGTGACATGCCAATAGAGGCTAAAGGTGGAGTTCCATCAGTATCCAAGATTCACGGTGCGTTAGGTCAACTGCTTTTGTGCAAGGAAAATGAACCACGTCGCAAACTTCGATTCCTATTTCCGCTTATTTGGCGGGAAGCAGAGAGTGTGCGATGTGCCACAAACATCTTTAAGAAATATGGAATCAAGCTTCTGAATGTCTGACGAACGCCATCATGAGCGTTGATCAATATCGAGAACTTGTTAAGAAATCTCTGTGAGATAAGTACGATAATAACAAACGACCAAAAACATCATAATTACAAAGCCGCGTCATCGATGACATTGTGTCAAACACATCGCAGAAAAATGACGATGAAAATCATTCTTTTGTCTCTGAGTCATGTGAAACAAACAGAAAAACACCTCCAATTTTGTGTTTCGCACATGTGTCATGCATGACACGTTGAAATATCAGCTGCACAGATAATCCAACGATATGCTATCTCCCAGAAGACGCAACAATAGAGCACCTCCTCGACCAGCCCTACGATCAGACGGGGCACCATTCTAAATCGATCTCTGCCTCCAAAGCCATTCTATACGGAAGGAATTGTTCTACCCATGAACGGTCACTATTCCACGTCGTCTATACCAATCGAGTCGCGTCTCCTCTTCAGGGGATGTGTGCTCTCCATGTGTTGTTCCCTCTGTGTGAATGAGTTGTCTCTCTTCTCGTCGTCTAATAATTGGGGAACTACTGTCGGATGTTCACCTGTCCCTCAGTATTCCCGCAGCGTGGACACCGCCAAAGACTCTGATCAGAGAATAGAATCATTGGCGTCCTACAGATCCAGCACGTCCTTGTTGGAATTGGAGTTGGAACAATCACACAAGGAGGAGAGAATTTTATCCCTTTCAATACGAGGTTAGGGTAGATTCTTTGCGGCATGTCAACTTCACTAGCCTTCATCACAAACATTTCAAGTAAAAAGGTTTCTTGCTGGAACCTTGACAGACCCGTCCCTCATCTTTTCTCAATCATCTGCATCCAACGTAAACCATTCAGAACTCTTTGGGCCTCAGTCAAGGCATACGACCATCACATGAATGAGTCTCATTTTTACTTCGCCTTGTCTTGTAGATGAGCGATGAATAATCTGGTTGTTGTGGCTCATCTGTTCGAGAGAGTTCGCAGAGAGTTTATCTTGTCTTGTTTTTATTGGGGTTCATTTACTCGCTTTACTCTAAGCAAATGTACGGAGACGTAATCTTTCCCATGATTCGCCGACAAACATTATCAAAGCGAGAAAGGGGAGAACCATCATCAATGCAGTTAGTTTCAACAGCCGTCTAGTCATCCTTCCTAGACCTTATGATGTATCTAGCCACTAAGTGAAATATAAGTGTACCGTACACAACACATTAGTGTGTCGTAATGATGTTCGGCAACCGAATACCCCCACGAAAGACGGACACAAAACCTCCTTTTCCTGCCCTCTAAAGGGGAATATCCCTCATCAAAAGAAACACAAAAGCCGGTTTATTGGTGCCTAGAGGTGAAGGTTTCTCTATGGTTAAGATCACAGTCGAATGCCCTCATTAGCACCTCTCCCCGATTTAGCGGGTGTCGTGGGGTCGGTGTGTGTGGTATAACTTGGTGAGTGGCAAGAAAAAACAATACAGCTAAGCAAGGCCCATGCTAGAAGATACTATATTCCTAGAGAGCGCAGATAACACAGCGGGTATTCTCATGACTTTCTGTCCTAGATGTGGGAAAGAACTCCCCCCGAGTGCGACTTTGTATGTTTTGTGTGGCATCAATGACTGGAGCTCCCTTTCCTGCTGGAGAGAAAACGAAGTTTTGCCAGCACTGTGGAGCGCAGATAGCTTTTCAAGCTGAGATATGCCCAAAATGTGAAATAAGAGTAGCAGGTCCACCTCTCGTGGAAATCGTTCGAGCAGGAATAAAGCATGAATTGAAGAATCCCGGTATCGCTGCGGTGTTATCTGTCTTTTTTTGGGTCTCGGACAGATCTACAATGGCCAAATAGGTAAGGGAATTGGATTCATCGTGCTCGGAGTTGTCTTAATCATTGTTGCCGTGTTTACCTTAGGCCTCGGTTCGATTATCTATCTGGTATTTTGGGCCTACAATATCTATGACGCACACAAGACAGCCAAGAAGATCAATGCTGGCGAAATAAGGACATAGCCGTGTCATGGGGTCCCCGTGCGTGGGTATTACTTAGTCAGTGATCGAGAACCTCTTTAGCCGTTTCCAAGGCTTCACACAAGCCCCAGTCTTTTTAGAAGATGTTCTGGTGTACCATGCTGTTTCGCAAACTCGATGAGCTGAGTTTTCTTTTCCGGCGGTAATGTTTTGATGTTCTCAGCTAATTGGTTGATGTTAGGAATTTTTTTTGAATCAGGTTTTATTCCCAAATCTTCTTCGAGCTCCTTTTTCGTGTTCAATAAGAAGTCCAGTTGCTGATCAGGAGTGAGATTCGTAGTTTTCGACTTTGATTCCTCGTTTACATCTCCATTCTCGCATTCGACAGGATCGTCAAGTCCTCCATAATCTGGCCCAGACCATCTCCTAACAAAAACATTATTGTTCCCAATGAAAACAAGATTGTGGAGCGTTTCCTATCATGCCACGAAATTTCAGGCGCCCGCGTGTAAAGAGAGTTGCCACGGCTCCTCGGCCTCGTCAGAAGGCACGCCTTGCTAAACTTATGGAACAGAAAATACAATCCCCAAGATGGAACAATCAGCGCCAACGAAACCGACGTTACAGTCGCCTTCAACCTCTACGAATCCGTGGCCGTTCTAAACGAGCTACGAGTTACACCTTGGATATTTGAAATATGCCGAAACGTGCTAGTGCGACTAGCACTTGCTCTTAGAGAATATTCTTGAAGAGGATCATGTTCAATTGGCTAGGTATGAAAAATGTGAGTGTTGACACAGTTTTCACGGTAGATAACGATGATCTAAATCGTTTGAGCCCTGAGGAAGCAGTAGATGTTTTTCGTGAATTGCTTTGGGCAGAAGCAACCAATATTGGAATTGGAAAGAACTTCATCAACGTTCCCAGTGCTATCAGCGTTGCCGACGGTGGAATAGAGTAGAGTAAGCAACCTGCGTATGAACGAAACGGTGTGAATCGACTTTCGATATGTCGACTCCCTGAATATTCCTTTTAAGAATGTTACGAGACTTTGTTTCCTATGAAAAAGCTTAGAGTGGAATTACTAGGTAGACTTAGGAGTCTTGCTCTCTTTCAAGTCTGTTTGTTGTCCGCTTTCCTAGGTTTCGTCTATGCTGACCGAGTGACTGTTGAAATGGTCTTCAAACCTTTGGAGGCTGTTGAAAAGATATGGATTTTTCACCACGTTTTCTTTCAGGTCTTGGCTACAGTTATTTTTGGTTGTATAGCCCTAGCATACTGGCTGGGAGGGGGAAGTTGGAAGTTTTCGCTCGCAGGCTTTATTGAGTCCATGATCTTAACGCATTCAGGGGTTGAGGACTATCTTTACTATGCCTTGTTTGGAGAAAGGGTTCCAAAATTTCTTACATGGCTTTCTTGGAACGGGTACCTGATCAAAACCAGCCAATTAACGACATTGTTCCCTGTAACAAGCCAAGGACTCGAACTGGGGGTCGCCCTAAGCATACTTTTCGTGGGAGCTATGTGGACTATCCTCATTAGGCAAACACGACCGACTGCTTCGAGACACATCAAATCAGAGACCTATCAAATCAAACGTGCATGACTGACACTCAGTCTGTAATTCAATCGTTATGAAACGGAAACGCTGATAGCACGATTCAAGCTAGCAGAGAGACAACCTTCTCAAACCGGTTTCTGTCTCTCTGCACTCTCTCCATAACGTTATATGTGCAGGAGATGATTTCTTGGGTGAGAGGAGAACATTGGGCAAGACGTCTTATGCTCTCCTTGCCTTGGTGACTATCCCTCTGTCGTTTATGTTAGGATACCTGTTATCTCCAGATTTTTGGCATCACCAGCTAAACCATTTGAGGACTGGTACGGATTGCTGCGGTTTTAGTCTGATCAACTACATAAGAAGCTGGGCTGCCGGCGTCAATGAATTCGAGAATACGGGAGGGCTTTTGTTTTCTCTTGCCATACCCGCTACTGTTTGGGTTGGAATAAACGGCGTGTATGTGTGGATTCGGAAAGGGCTACCAAAGGTCTAAGAAAACTGGGTTTCCTGTTCCTTGTTTCGTAGCATATTTCCCGGGTTTGGGGGAAACAACGGCTAGAAAATCAAACGTTTTTCATTTTTCGTCAGAGAGATATTTCTAGATCTTTTTCTCAACAAGGCAAAAAGACACAATGATACCAAAGACAGTTTTTAGAGAGAAGTCTGTTCTCCAAGGCTACGGTCGGATTAAGTATCCTCTCGAGTTGTTTGATGAGTCTGGTGTTGGAAGAGGATTTGTGAGCACTCTACCGTCATCTCATCCCTCTGCCTTACCCTTATTCACATCTTCCATTATTCTCTCTCATTTGTCAGGGAGGTGCAGACTTACATCAATCTGGTTCTGGATATAATCGCGAATATCCGGAGGCATGTCAACGTTTCTAATTGGTCTTGGTTGACCAGCCGCCTTCTCTATGTTTAGCAAGGCGATGATGAGAAGAAGTATTCCAAATAGGAGGGTAACGACCGACCATGGCGGTAGTTGCCTACGGTAGGGTAATTCATAATGCTTGCACTCGCAAGTGCTATGCTGAGGGGGCGGTCAACCAAAATGCGACAGTTTGAGATTGAAGATTCTAGACTCTTCTTCCACGCCTTCCGCCGGGTCTTCTGGTTCCGTCATGTGGTACAGGTGTGATGTCTTCTATCCTTCCGATTCGGAATCCTGCTCGGGCGAGCATCCTAATCGCCGCTTGTGCACCTGGTCCAGGGGTTCTTGCTCCATGGCCACCCGGGGCTCTGACTCTAATGTGAAGTGCAGTTATCCCCCGGTCTTTTGCATTTCTCGCAGCGGCCGCGGCTGATTGCATGGCTGCGTAAGGAGAGCCTTGAAGCCTGTCGGCCTTTACATGTTGACCGCCTGAGCTTCGTGAAACGGTCTCCGCACCACTCATGTCTGTGATGTGGACTATCGTGTTATTGAATGAACTGTAGATGTTAGCTATTCCCCATCTGTCTGTTCTCTTCTCAGCCAAATCAATTCCAGCCGTGCTCGAACGTGCCTGCAACGTTACCGTTTGATGGTTTTAAACTTTCTTTCGAGGCGAACTATGGTTGCGAGTTCACAAGTGATTTCCATTTAACTCGCCTCTTGAAGTTTTAATGGCACAACTCAATTGTTTCTATTGGGTCCGGTCCCAAGGTTGACGGTTGCAAGAAAGTACATCATATTGCCTTTCGAAGCGCGATTCTTTAGCCAGATAGTGGCAATCGAGAGGGAATCCTTTCGGAACCCATACTCTCCAGAGTATCTTAGGCTTCTGACATTATGGTGTCCAGATTTGTTTCTTACAGCCGTTTCCAATTCTACTGTCTTGGGGTATGTTGTTGCGTCGGCTAGTGGGAAACGTTGTCACATAATTTCGTTGGCTGTAAGACCTGCGTACCGGAGAATCGGAATAGGTAGAGATCTGCTGATGAGTTTGCTGGAACGCCTACAGTCGAGGGGGGTGGTGGGCGTTTCATTAGAAGTTCGGGAGGATAATCTGATTCCTGCAGCGTTGTATCAGA
>Ga0315268_10008259_pt1 | contig 10902 bp, 10 predicted proteins | sample C1_top_MG_FD_204535 | JGI IMG/M metagenome (GOLD analysis project Ga0315268, IMG submission 204535) | Sediment microbial communities from Yellowstone Lake, YNP, Wyoming, USA - C1_top | ecosystem: Environmental > Aquatic > Freshwater > Lake > Sediment | place: USA: Wyoming | collected 2017-08-01 | reverse complement strand
CCGTCGGCGACAGGATGTCGCCGCCGGAGCCCCCATGGATGGGTTCATGGCGTTCCCGCACAGCCATTGACGGATGCGCGCCCGCGCCCGCCCACAATTCAACGCTGCTTCCCGTCCGGGATTTCTCGTACCAGGGCTAGTCAACCACCAGGTGCGGCGCCAGCGCCGCAACACGCTCAAGCCAGCGCCCCAGCGCCGGATAATTCACCTCGAGCGGCAGGAATCGTGACGCCAGTTCGTGTGCGCCCGGCACGGCCAGCGCCCGCAGCAGCAGGCGAATGTCCGGATAGATGACCATATCGGTCGCCGAGAAGTGCTCGCCTACCACCCAGTCTGACTGCGCCAGCCGGCGCTCGATGGTGCGTGCCTCGCTGGCCGCGCGCTGCATCGCTGCGTGCGTACCATCGTTCAACAGCGGTTCGCGTACGTAGAGCATCTCCTGCACGATCTGCATCAGGCTGGGTTCGGCGTAAGCCTGATATTCGCAAATCACCCGCATGATGACCCCGGCCTCTTCCGGGCTCAGTCCGAAAATCGGCGGCTCGGGGTACTTACGATCGAGGTAATACAGGATCGCGACTGATTCAAATACCACGTAATCGCCGTCGCGCAGCACCGGCAGCTGGCCGCGCGGATTCATCGCCAGCAGCTGCGGCGCCTTGTGCTCCTGCTGGTCGAATTTCAGCTGATGGCTGGTGTAGCGCAGCTGCTTGTGCTCAAGCGCAAGCATGACCCGCCAGCAATAGGCGCTGCCGCTCCCCCAGTACAGTTCGATTGCCATGTCTGCTGATTGCTCCGGCGCAATTGTAACCCTGAATTTATGGTCGTCATTTGCTATCGTGCGCGCGCCGACCCGGCCCCAGGGTTACCGCGAGGCGCAGAGCGCATGAATCAGCAGCACAAGCCACCGCGGCGCGGCAACGGCGGCTGGAGCATAGATGACGCCCTGGAGCTCTACAGCGTGCCGGCCTGGGGATCGGGCTATTTTTCGATCAACGCGGCCGGCAATGTCGTGGTGCGCCCCGACACCACGGCGGCCCGTGAAATCGACCTGCACGAGGTGGTGGCAGGCCTGCAGGCGCGCGATCTGGCCGCGCCAGTGGTGGTGCGCTTCTCCGACATCCTGGCGCACCGGTTGCGCCACCTGCACGACGCCTTTGCCCGGGCGATCGCCGAGAACGACTATCGCAATCGCTACGCCGCCGTGTTTCCGATCAAGGTCAATCAGCAACGCCTGGTCGTCAGCGAAGTCTACCGCTACGGCAAGGAATTCGGCTTTGGCCTGGAAGTCGGCTCCAAGCCCGAGCTGCTGGCGGTCATGGCGACCACCGAAGCGGCCAGCGACCGGCTGATCATCTGCAACGGTTTCAAGGATTCCAGCTACATCGAGGCGGTGATTCTCGCCACCAAGCTGGGCCGCACCATCATTCCGGTGGTGGAAAACTTCGTCGAACTCGAGCTGATCCTGCGCCACGCCACCACCTACGGCGTGCGGCCGCGCATCGGCGTGCGCGTCAAGCTGGCCAGCGAGGGCTCGGGGCGCTGGCGCGATTCGGCCGGTGAGAAATCGAAGTTTGGCCTGTTTGTCACCGAAATCATCGAACTGCTGGCCACACTGCGTGCCCGTGGCATGGAAGACTGCCTGCAGCTCGTGCACTGCCATCCCGGCAGCCAGCTGCAGGACATCCGCCGCGTCAAGGAAGCCATCAACGAGCTCGCCCATGTCTATGCCGAGCTGAAACTGCTGGGCGCCGGACTCGAATACATCGATGTCGGCGGCGGGCTCGGTATCGACTACGACGGCACCGGCACCAACTTTGCCTCGTCGATGAATTACACCCTCAACGAATACGCCAACGACGTGGTCTATCGCGTCGCCGCGGTGTGCAATTCGCGCGGCATCCCCCACCCGATGATCATCAGCGAATCCGGGCGCGCCATCGCCGCCCATCACAGTGTGCTGATCTTCAATACCCTGGGCAGCTCGCGGCTCGATCGCTTTCACGTCGATGCCGAGGAAGCCGAGGCGCCGGGCGGCGCACTGCCACAGCCGGTGCGCGACCTGTTCGATGCCTGGCGCATGATCGATGAGCGGCGCCTGGTGGAGTGCTATCACGATGCGCAGACCGCGCGCGATCAGGCCCTGCAGATGTTCAATCTGGGGCTGCTGTCACTGGCCCATCGCGGCCTCGCCGAGCGCCTGTATTGGGCCTCGTGCGCGCGCATCCGCGATTGCTGCCGCAAACTCGGCGAGACGCCCGAGGAACTTGCCGATCTGGAAAACGTGCTCTCCGATATCTACTTCTGCAATTTTTCCATTTTCCAGTCGCTCCCCGACAGCTGGGCCATCGACCAGCAGTTCCCGATCATGCCGATCCATCGCCTCAATGAGCGGCCGACCCGCAATGGTGTGCTGGCCGATATCACCTGCGATTCTGACGGTCGCATCGATCGCTTTGTGAGTGCACGTGAAACCAAGCGCACGCTCGAACTGCATGAACTGGTCATGGGTGAAGACTACTACCTCGCCGCCTTCCTGGTCGGCGCCTACCAGGAAACGCTCGGCGATCTGCACAACCTGTTTGGCGATACCCACGTGGTGCACATCCGCCTGCACGACGAAGGCGGCTGGTGGATCGAGGAAGTCGTCAAGGGCGACACCGCCAACAAAGTGCTCGAATACATGGAGTACGACGTCGCCGAGCTGGCCCCGGCGCTGGCACGCGATTGCGAACGCGCGGTGCGCGAGGGGCGCATGTCCGTGGCCGAGAGCCAGGCGCTCAAGCGCTTTTACGAGCAGGAGCTGGACGGCTACGCCTATCTGGAACCGTAGCGGCGCAGCGCCGCAGCAATGCGTCGCCGCAGACTATTGCTGCCGTGCGCCGAACGCCTTCCTGATCAGCGTGTTCGTCTGCCCCAACGGGTCATTGCGGATGGCGCGCTCCTCGTCGGCCATGACGGTAAAGAGGCCGGCGAGCGCTTTGTCGGTCAGGTAATCGTCCAGTCTGGCGTCTTCGTTCCGGACCAGGCCCAGGGCGGCCGCCTCGCCGGCGTATTGCTCGTAGAGCGCCGAGACCTTCAGTTTTGCAATGGCGCTCGCGACAATTGGCTTGAATTTCTCGGTCAGTGACGTGGTGGTGGTACGCCGGAAGTACTGCGTGCCGGCATCATCGCCACCGCTGAGAATGGCGTTGGCATCCGCCACTGTCATGCCGCTTAGCGCCTGCTTGAGCAGCGGCCTGGCCTCGCTCACCGCCGCTGCAGCGGCGCGATTTATCGCCAGTTTGAGCGCATCGGCGTCACCGCCCCGGCCCAGCATGCGCAGTCCGCGCTCCACCTTCTGCAGCGCGGGCGGCAGTGGAATCGTGGTGCGGGGATTCTTGAGGAAGCCGTCGCTCACGCCCAGGCGCGCGACCGCGGTATCGATGCCCTGATCCAGTGCGGCGCGCAGCCCCGCGGCGGCATCTTCTGAGCTCCGCAGGTCTGGTGCACCAGCCACTGTGGCTGCGGGTCGCTGCGCCGCCAACAGCAGTGCCAGCATTGCCAGCCAGCCGGGCAGAATTCTCTTAGGTGTAGGCGTGGCGCACTCCGGGCGATTACCACATGTCCTTGAGTCGCGCGCCAATGTCGACGGATTCGGTGCGCGCCTCGTTCAGAGTGCTCTCAGGACTGTTCGAACCCTGAAAAGCGCTCTGCTCGCAGCACTTGAGCACCTTGTCACTGACGAAGCGGCTACGCGCTCCATAGACGTGTGCATCGCCGGTGCGCGGCTGCTGGGTCAGGGGAAATTTCAGCGGTGCGCACAGATACAGTTCGTTGCGCGCCCGGGTCATGGCGACATACAGCAGGCGGCGCTCTTCATCGATCAGCTCGTTGCGTCCGGTGGAAAATTCCGAAGGAAAACTGCCATCGACCACGTTGAGCACGTACACCGTGTCCCATTCCATGCCCTTGGCGGAGTGCACCGTGGAGAGCACGAGGTAATCCTCGTCGTGCAGTGGCGCGCCGGCCAGATCGCCGGCGCCATTGGGTGGATCAAGTGCCAGCTCGGTGATGAATCGTTCGCGCGAGGGGTATTGACTCGAGAGCTGCTCGAGCTGATCCAGATCGCCCAGCCGCGTGTGCGTCTGCTCGTACTGACGCTCCATGTGCGGCTGATACCAGTCGCGCGCCAGTTTCACCTGGCCGGGCCAGGGCTTTTGCGGCTCGGCCAGGGTGGCGAGCAGTTTGGCCAGCTTCGGCAAATCATGGAGCGCGGCCGCGGGCTTCTGAATTTCAGCCAGCAGCCCGAAGCTGCCACTGCGCGCCTCGAGCTCGGTGATGATGCGCTGGGCGTTGGCCGGGCCCATGCCCGGCAACAGCTGCAGCACGCGAAACGCCGCCAGCGAGTTGCGTGGGTTCTCGGCCCAGCGCAACAGCGCGAGCATGTCCTTGACGTGCGCGGCCTCGAGGAACTTGAGCCCACCGTATTTCACGAACGGAATGCGCCGGCGCAGCAACTCGACTTCGAGCAGGTCACTGGCGCTGGCGTTACGAAACAGCACCGCCTGTTTACGCAGCAATACCCCGGCCTCGCGCCGCTTGAGCACCTGCCCGCACACGTACTCGGCCTGTGACTGCAGCTCGTCGGCGGTCACATAATGGGGCTTGCTGCCGTGGCCGCGCACCGAGAGCAGGTGCTTGCGATGCTGCCGTGGCGCGTCGCTCATCAGTGCGTTGGCCAGGTCCAGCAAGGGCTGCGTGGCACGATAATTCTGCGCCAGGGTCACGACTTCGGCGCGCGGCGTGTACAGATCGGGAAAGCCGAGAATATTTTCCACTGCTGCGCCGCGAAACGAATAGATCGACTGCGCGTCATCACCGACCACGGTAATGCCCGAACCATCGGGTCGCAGGCCACGCACGATTTCGCCCTGCAGGCGATTGGTGTCCTGGTATTCATCGACCAGCACGTGATCAAAATTTCCGCCCACCTGTTGCGCCAGGCGTGGCTCGCTCATCATGGCGTGCCAGTAGAGCAGCAGATCATCGTAATCGAGCAGCCCATAGCGCTGCTTGCGCTCGACATAGGCGCGGCACAACTTGCCAAGTTCCTGCTCCCAGCCCAGGCACCATGAAAACTGCTGCTCGAGTGTCTCGTGCAGGTTTTTCTGGGTGTTGACGCGCCAGGAATAGATCGCCAGGCATGTGTCTTTGCGCGGAAAGCGCTGGTACTGCTCGGTATAGCCCAGTTCCTGGCGCAGGTTGTCGAACAGATCGGCCGAATCACCCCGGTCAATGACGGTAAAGCCCGGTTCGAGCTTCAGGTGGCGCCCGTAGTGGCGCAGCAGCCGGTTGCCGATCGAATGAAAGGTGCCGGCCCACGACAGGCGCTGCAGCATGGTCTGCGCTTTGTTGCCCAGGGTGTCATCGAGTGCCTGGCGCAGCACGTCGTGCGAACGGCGACGCATCTCGGCAGCCGCGCGGCGCGTGAAGGTGAGCAGCAGGATGCGCGCCGGGTCAACGCCATGCATGGCGAGGTGGGCCACGCGATGGGCAATGGTGTTGGTCTTGCCGGTGCCCGCCCCCGCCACTACCAGCAGTGGGCCGGCGCGCACGCCTTTGCCCTCGGGCAGGTTCTCGCCAAAGGTGGCTGCCCGCTTCTGCGGGGAGTTCAGGCTGCTGAATGGATCGGTGGTCGCCACTGCGTCAATATATAAGGCATTGGGTATGCCGGGCTACAGCAGAGTGCAAGAACTCCGGACATGTTCACAGCTGGCGCCCATTGGCGGCAGAAGGTAATGTCTGGGCGCCTCAAAAAGCAGCGCGCCCGAGTGTAGGGACTTCTCATGTATCTGCTCCGCCATGGACAAAGCTATTTCAACCTGCATTTCAGCGCGACCCGTATAGACCCGGGGATCGAAGATCCGGAATTGACGCCGCTCGGGGCCGAGCAGGCCGCCGCGGCGGCAGCGCAGCTGGCGGGTGCCGCATTGACCCGGGTAATCATTTCGCCCTACACACGCACTCTGCAGACCGCCGAACCCGTCCTGGCAATTCATAAAGTGCCGGTCGACATCATGCATGAGGTTCGTGAACGGACCGCGTTCGTGTGTGATATCGGCAGCCCGCCCGAGCTGCTTGCCAGCCGCTTTCCACATCACGATTTCGCTCACTTGCCCTCGCGCTGGTGGCATGAGGGCATCGAAACACTGGAGCAGACGATCGCGCGTGCGGATGCATTCCGCGCCCACATGGCGGCGCGCGCAGACAGCGCCACGACGCTGTTGGTCAGTCACTGGGCCTTCATCCTGGCGTTGACCGGCACTTCGATCACCAACGGCGAGCTGCTGCAATATGACCCAAAATCAGCGGCGCCCGAAAATATAGAATTCGCCCCGTAACCGGCAAATGAGTTGAAAACCCTATGAGCACAGTTTCCAGACGTGAATTATTCGGAATGGCGTCGGCTGGCGCGGCGCTTGCTGCCAGCACCGGGCTCTACGCGGCCGGCTCGCGCGGACAGCCCCTGGCTACAATCACCAAGGGCGCTCAGCCCATCACTGCGCTGGAGCACGCCGCGCGCATAGCCAAACTCCGGTCACTGATGCAGCAGCAGAAGATCGCGGCACTGCTGGTCGAGGCCGGGTCGACGCTCCAGTACTTCACCGGCATTCGCTGGTGGCGGTCCGAGAGGACAACCGCCGCGCTGATCCCGGCCGAGGGCGAAGTCGTGGTCGTCACGCCCTTCTTCGAGGAACCTTCCATCCGTGAAACGCTGAAGATTTCCGCCGAAGTCAGGCCCTGGAAGGAAGACCAGAGCCCCTTTGAGCTCATTGCCGGCGCTGTGCGTGATCGGCGGGCGGCGGCAGGCCCGCTGGCCGTGGAGGCTACGCTGCGCTTTTTCATCACCGATCAGGTCACCAGGGCGCTGGGTACCGGAACCACGCTGGTATCGGGGGATGAACTCGTCCGTGCTTGCCGCATCGTCAAGTCGCCGACCGAACTGGCATTGATGCAGTCGGCCAATGAAGTCACCCTGGCGGCAATCAGGCACGTACACGGACGAATCGAAGCGGGCATGAGCGGCCCCGACATCATGAAGATGCTGGTGGCGGCGACCGAGGCGCTCGGCGGGTCGCATGAATTTTCGCTGGTGCTGCTCAACGAAGCCAGCGCCTTTCCACATGGTTCAGACAAACCGCAAACGGTACGCAGAGGATCGGTCGTGCTGGTTGATTCCGGCTGCACTGTGCACGGTTACAGCTCTGATATTTCCAGATCCTGGATATTCGGCGAGCCTACCTCGCGTCAGCGCGAGGTCTGGAACACGGTCAAGCGCGGCCAGGAGCTTGCGCTCGAAACGGCGAAGCTCGGCATCCCGGTTGGCGCTATCGACAAGGCGGTGCGCGCGTTTTACGAGAGCCAGGGTTGGAGCAAGGACTACGGTTTGCCCGGAACCTCGCATCGAACCGGCCACGGCATCGGCATGGACGGGCACGAGCCACCTTACCTGGTGCGCAGCGATACCACGCCGCTCCAGGCCGGCATGTGCTTCTCCGATGAGCCGGGAATCTATATTCCGGGAGAGTTCGGCATCCGGATGGAGGATTGCTGGTACATGACTGAAGCGGGTCCGAAACTGTTCACGCCGCTGGCCGCATCGATCGATCGGCCGATCTGACTTTGAGCGCGTCGCTTCGCGACCGTCAGATTCCTGCTCAGTCTTTCTGGACGACCTGATAGACAACCTCGCCCCCGACGACGGTCTCCAGCACTTTGGTCCGGGCGATCTCTTCGGCTGGCACGGTGAGTGGATTTCGATCAAGCACAATCAAATCGGCGAACTTGCCGACTTCGAGCGAACCGGTCAGCTCATCTTCGTGCAGCTCATGCGCGGCGTTGATTGTGGCGGCGCGCAACACGCTCTCGCGCGACAGGCCGGGATCTTCGCCTAGCCTGCCGCGGTATTCGGCTGGGGCGTCCGGCGCATTCGTGCGCGTCACACCGACCTTGAGCGCAAACCACTCGTCCAGCGCATCAACGGGCCAATCGCTGCCGAAGGCCACCCGGGCGCCCGCCGCTGCCAGCAGGCCCGCGGGTTCCAGGATCTTCATGCGTTCGGGTCCGAAGTAATCCTTCAGGCCCAGGGTGTCGCCGGCCGGCTTTCCCCATTGCAACGACAGCACCGGGATGACATCGAGCGACTTGAAACGCGGGAAATCCGCCGGTGCCACGATTTCATCGTGCGCGATGGCCGGCCGGATGTCGGCGCCAGGCAGCGCCTTGCGTAGCGCCGCAACGCCATCGAGCGCTGCGTGGACAGCGCCGTCGCCATCGGCATGCAGGTGCGGATCGATACCGGCCCGGCCGAGTGCGATCAGGGTGCTGGCGAGCGCGTCGGCCGGAAAGTACACCGCTGGACCACGGTTATCGCCAGGCAGCCACTGCGGATGATCGGCGGTACCGGCGTTGCGCCGATAGGGCTCCAGCACCGCCCCGCTCAACGCCGGGGCGGCGATCACGCCGTCGAGGAACAGCTTGGCGTTGCGCACGGTAATCCCCGGCGCACGCCCGATCGCGCCTTCGTCATACTGCTTGCGCAGCGACACCACCCGCGCCACCGCTGCGCTGACCGTGGCCGCCTCGGCCGGAGCGATGGGCGGCGCGAAGTGCGCCCGCGCCGTGAGCTTGCCGGCCTTGCGCACGGCTGCGAACGCCGCCAGGTCTTCGGGCTCGGCGACCGCATCCAGGAAGCTGGTGACACCCTGCTGATTCATGGCCCTGAGCGCCACAGCGGCGGCCTTCACATTCTGCGCGGGGGTAGGCCGCGGAACCAGCGATCGGAATACCTCGAACGCAGCGTCTTCGAGCAAGCCGGTCGGCTCGCCGGCCGGATCGTGCCAGATCTTGCCGCCGAGCGGATCGGGGGTAGCGGCGGTGATCTTCGCAAGCTTCAGTGCGCGCGAGTTGGCGAGCACCGTGTGACCAAACGAGGACTGCACGATGATCGGGCGCCTGGTGTTCAGCACATCGAGTGTCGCGCGACTGGTCTTGACGCCGGCCGGACGCATGCTCTCCTGGAACCAGCTGGCGACCTCAAGCCAGCCATCCGGCTCCGCGGATTTCGTCTGATCGAGGCAGGCCTGCACCCGCTGCTGAAATTCCGCGACCGTCAGCGAGGCGTAGTTGAGATTGCATTTCAGCAGCACCGTGCCGCCTTCCAGCGGGTGCATGTGCCCGTCGACAAGGCCGGGCATCAGGAAACGCCCCCGCAGATCTACATTGACCGTCGCGCTGCCGACGTACGGCTCAAGACCGCGGTTACCGCCGACGTAGATGATCCGCCCGCCACGGATCGCCAGCGCCTCGGCCGGCGAATTGCTGGCAGCCGCGGTGAACAGCACGCCATTGCGGTAGACGCGATCAGCCGGACCGCCGGTCGATGCGGCGGCCAGGCTTAAGGTAGCGGTCAGCAGCAGCAATGCAGAAGTGGCAACGGTTCGCAGCAATTGAAGCATGGCGCTGATTCCAAAGATGACGCGGGCGATGGCTCATCGTACCGCATTGACCCTGAAGCTGGTATGACGGACACAGCTGCGCCGCACGGCGGGTTCCACGCCCCTTGCAGCCGGGGTGGCAAATAGTGAAACATGCGTCTATGACCACCCCAAATGCCATGAGCGTGAGCGGTGTGCTCGCGCGGATAGCGGCGGCACTGGCCCTGGTGTTGCTGACCTTCAACCCGAGCGGCAATTCCTACTGCCACTGGGTGGCGCGCGATTTTCCGCACCTCAGCGCGCTGCAGGTGCTGAGTGGCATCGCGCTGATCATTGGCTGGGTGATCTATGTCACGGCCACGCACCGCTCACTCGGCCGGCTTGGCGTCATTTTGTTGATGGCGCTGTTCGCCGCGCTGATCTGGCTGGCGGTGCAGAACGGCTGGCTGCATCTGACCGGCGGCAAGGTGGCGTGGATCGTCGTGCTGGCCACGGGCCTGATACTCGGCATCGGCATGTGCTGGTCTTTCGTGCACCAGCGCCTGAGCGGGCAGACCGATGTCGATGAGGTCAGCAGCCACTGACTTCAACGTGAGCATAGAAAAACTCAAGGCCATCTACAGCGGGCGCGTCGTCACGCTCAACGTTGAAACCGTGCGTCTGCCCAATGGCCACGTGGTTGATCTGGAGATCGTCCATCACCCCGGCGGCGCGGCCATCGTCGCGCTCGATGAGCAAGGCCGCGTGTGCCTGATCCGCCAGTTTCGCCATGCCATCGGCGGCTGGATCTGGGAATTGCCGGCCGGCAAGCTCGAGCCTGGCGAACCGCCCCAGCAAACCGCGCGGCGCGAACTCATTGAGGAAGCGGGTTGTAATGCCAGTGACTGGCAGTCTTTGGGTGCTTATGTCACCTCGCCGGGAGTTTTTACCGAAACTGTGCACCTGTTCATGGCCCGCTCGCTCCGACCCGCCAAAATAGCGCACGAGGCCGCAGAATTAATTGAGATTCACTGGGTTCCAATTGCTGAGGCCTGCCGGCGCGCCCTGAGTGGCGAGCTGGTTGATGGCAAGACGGTGGTGGGTTTGTTGCGCGCGCAGGCGTCGCTGAACGAATTGCACCCGGACACTGGCTAGATGATCAGCGCAGGGGAATTCACCGGATCATGCCGTTACGAAGGAATTCAATGTCAGGTAGGGCCACTGCCGCGACCGGCAGCTTCGAGCTGAGTCTCGAGGAGCATCCGGCTGCGCCGGTGGCGGGCGGCTATAACCCCTACGATACCTTTCCCAGCGTGCGGCCGGTTGGCAGTGCGCAGCAGAATGCCGATCTGCGCCGCCTGTCGGAGTGGATTCGGCTCAAGCGGCAGGTCGCGCAGATCAAGAAGACGGATAAGACCTGAGACGGGAACGGTGAGGCGCAGGC
>Ga0315268_10008257_pt1 | contig 10904 bp, 15 predicted proteins | sample C1_top_MG_FD_204535 | JGI IMG/M metagenome (GOLD analysis project Ga0315268, IMG submission 204535) | Sediment microbial communities from Yellowstone Lake, YNP, Wyoming, USA - C1_top | ecosystem: Environmental > Aquatic > Freshwater > Lake > Sediment | place: USA: Wyoming | collected 2017-08-01 | reverse complement strand
GCCGGCCTCAAGCACCGCACGCACCAGCAACGCGCCCGGGTCGCTCACCGCCGGGGTTCCGGCGTCGCTGACAAAAGCCACGGTCTGGCCGGCTTGCAACAAGGCAACGATCTTTTCCGCTGCGCCGCGTTCGTTATGTTGATGTGCCGCCATCAGCTTTTTCTTGCCTATACCGTGATGCGCCAACAAATGGGCGGTATTGCGCGTATCCTCTGCCGCGATCACATCAACGGCCGCCAGCACATCCAGCGCGCGCAGGGTCATATCGCGCAAATTCCCAATTGGGGTGGCAACTACATATAATGCGGTTTCCAATTTTTGCGGATGTTCGTTATGCAACGTGTCCTCCTCCTGTTTTTGACTTTGTTCGCACTATACGCTTGTGCGACCAGCGCGCCACCTGCCCCTGTTGCCGCAAAGGCCGCACCAGCGGCACCCGGCGCTGCCAAACCCTTGCCGCCGCCTACTCTTTCTCCTCCGGCCGTCAGTGAAACGCCGGCGCTGCCTGCGGTTGTCTCTGAACCTCCTCCAACGCTTCCGCCTGCCGATGGAAAACCATCGCCTCACATCGCGCTGTTGCTGCCCTTGAAGTCTGCCGTTTTCGGATCCGCTGCGGACGTGGTGCAGCAAGGTTTTATGGCGGCATCCAGCCTGAAAAAGGGCGGGTTGCCAATACGCACTTACGCCGACTTTGACGAAAACAGCAATGTCGTGGCCGCTTATCACCAAGCCATCGCCAATGGCGCGCGCGCCGTAGTCGGACCACTGACGCGCAACGGTGTCGCCGCACTTGCAGCAGAGCACTATGTTCCCATCCCGACCCTGGCTTTGAACGTGGTCGAAGGGCAACCTGCACAGCATTTGTATTTTTTTGGATTGGCTGCTGAAGCAGAAGCACGGCAGGTCGCTCAGTTGGCCAAACGGCAGGGATCTCATCAGGCCATCGTCATCGCTGCTCGCGCACAACTTTCACAGCGCTTGCAACTCGCCTTCGAGGAAGAGTGGCGTTTTGCGGGTGGTGAGATACTCCGCGAAATCGAATTCAACGATGATACAACCGCATTCGCGGATATCACCGACACGCCCGACATGATGGTATTTCTCGCCACCAATGCCGAAAAATCCCGCTTGATCCGTCCTTATCTGTCAAACAAATTGCCGATCTATTCCACCTCGCAGATCTTTACCGGCAACGATAAATCACTGACGAATTATGACTTGAACGGCATCCGCTTCGTCGATGTGCCTTGGTTGCTGCAGCCGGATCATCCGGCCGTGATGATCTATCCGCGCGCCAGTCAGCCACTTTCCGCAGACCAGGAGCGGCTTTACGCGCTGGGCGTAGATGCATACCGCCTGATTCAATTGCTGCTGACCAACAAGATCGCTACTGCCCTGCCGCTGGATGGGGTCAGTGGCAACATCCAGCTCCATGCGCATGTCTTCATGCGTGAGCCGATCCCGGCTGTATTCCAGCAAGGCCGCGCACAATTGCCGGATGCGCCCTCCGCACCCGTTCCGGAGAGCTTTCCCGCACGGGTCATCAACGTGCCATGAACGATACAGGCGCGCAAGCCGAGCTATGGGCTGCGCAGCATTTGCAGCGGCAGGGCATGAAGCTCGTCGCACAAAACTATCGCGGACGCTTTGGCGAGATAGATCTGATCATGCAGGATGACGCGGTGCTGGTATTCATCGAAGTCCGCTTGCGGCGCAATGCGGATTTCGGCGGTGCGGCGGCCAGCATCGATTCGCGCAAACAACAACGCATCATACGCACCGCGCAGCAATATCTTTCCGCCCTTACGCGCACTCCGCCATGCCGTTTCGATGTCGTGTTGATGGATGATGCGCTGGGCCAAAATGTGCAATGGCTCAAAAATGCGTTCGACGCATAAAGACCTTGGGCATGAATCTGTGAACCATTCGGGTTAGAATCTGTTTTTGGAAAAACAGCAGGAACCAACATGGATATCAATAAGCGCATCATCAAGCATTTCAAGGACAGCGCGGACCTCAAGCTGAAGGTCATGAACGCGCTGGCAGAACCCATCGCCACCAGCGCGCAGATCTTTTTCGACTGCGTCACCAACGACGGCAAGATCCTGTGTTGCGGCAATGGCGGATCGGCTGCCGATGCCCAGCATTTTGCTGCCGAATTGCTGAATCGCTTCGAAAAGGAGCGCCCCGGCCTGGCGTGTATCGCGCTCACAACCGATAGCTCAGTGCTGACTTCGATCGCCAATGATTACGACTACAACCAGATCTTTTCCAAGCAAGTGCGCGCACTCGGTTTGCCCGGCGACAGCCTGCTGGCGATCTCCACCAGCGGCAATTCGCCAAATGTGGTGGCCGCCATCCATGCCGCACACGAACGCAGTATGAGCGTGATCGCGCTGACCGGACGTGATGGCGGCGAAATGGCCCGTGCGCTGCGTCCCGGCGATGTATCGATTTGCGTGGATTCGAAGATCACCGCGAGGATCCAGGAAGTACACCTGGTCACCCTGCATTGCCTGTGCGATATCATCGATTATCATTTGCTGGGTGAATGACGATGCGCGTCGTTTTGCTGGCGCTGCTGGCGTTGGCGTCAGCCTCGTTGCAAGGTTGCTTTCCGGTGGTGGCGGCTGGCGTCGGGACCGGTGTCCTGATGGTTCATGATCGCCGCACCAATGTAGCCTTTATTGATGACCAGAAGATCGAGACCAGCGCTTTTGAGCGTATCGACAAGCAGATCAAAGGCATCATGCATGTCAATGTGACCAGCTTCAATTACAACGTGCTTATCACCGGTGAAGTGCCGGACGAAGCAACCAGGGACGAGATCGGCAAGATCGTTACCGGTATCGATAAGGTGCGCAATGCGAGCAACGAACTGGCCGTCTCGGACACCAGTTCGCTGGCGTCGCGCAGCAATGACAGCCTGATCACCTCCAACGTAAAAATAAGATTTCTGGGTGACCCACATTTCAATGCAGAACACATCAAGGTCGTCACCGAACATGGCACGGTATTTTTAATGGGCCTCGTCAAACGCACTGAGGCCGATGCCGCCACGGAAATCGCCCGTACCACACAGGGCGTTAAGCAGGTTGTTAGAATGTTCGAGTATCTCGACTAAAGAGAACCTAAAATGTATCCCGTCCCCGCCTTCGAAAAGAAAATATGCGCCCCCGGTGAGCTCGCTGCACGGGTTGCTGCGCTGCCGCGTCCGCTGGTGTTTACCAACGGTTGCTTCGACGTGCTGCATCGCGGCCATGTCACTTATCTCGCGCAAGCGCGGGCATTGGGCGCTTCGCTTATCGTCGGGGTGAACAGCGATGCCTCGGTGAAGCGGCAAGGCAAAGGTGCAGACCGGCCGATCAATGCCGAACACGATCGCATGATGGTGCTTGCCGCACTGGAATCGGTCAGTCTGGTCGTATTGTTCGATACCGACACGCCTCTTGACCTGATTCGCGCCTGCCGGCCAAACATACTGGTCAAGGGCGGCGATTGGCAAGTGGATAAGATCGTCGGTGCGGCTGATGTGATAAGCTGGGGCGGTAAAGTACACAGCATCCCGTTTTTACACGAGCGTTCCACCACCGCGTTATTGAATAAGATCCGTTCCCTATAGGCAATCATCATGATCACACAACTACCCACCGAAATCACCCTGCACCAGCAATCCAAGTTATTGGAAATCGCATTTGAAGATGGCGCGCGTTTTCGCTTGCCCTATGAATTTTTACGGGTTCATTCACCGTCTGCCGAAGTGCGCGGCCACGGCCCCGGGCAGGAAGTGCTGCAGGTCGGAAAAAAGAACATCGAAGTGCGCAACGTCGAACCGGTGGGCAGCTATGCATTGAAAATCGAGTTCGACGACGGACACGACAGCGGTCTTTATTCCTGGGATTTACTCTACAACCTGGGCAAGCATCAGGATGAGCTGTGGAAAGATTATTTACAGCGCATGGAAGAAGCCGGCAAGAGCCGCGAGCCCTAAAACCATCTCCTCCCTCGCGGGGAGAGGGAGTTTGTAGGTCGGGCTCGGCCCGACATGGTGGGCCGAGCCCACCCTACGTTCAGGAGCATTAAAAATGGCAGATACCCATTTCGGTTTCAAGACCGTACCAGAGGAAGAAAAAGCCAAAAAAGTGGCAGGCGTGTTCACCTCTGTCGCCAGCAAATACGACGTGATGAACGACCTGATGTCCGCCGGTCTGCACCGCCTGTGGAAGCGCTACGCGGTCAGCGTCAGCGGCGTGCGCGCCGGTCAGCGCGTGCTGGACGTAGCGGGCGGCTCGGCGGATCTGTCGCGGCTGTTCCTGAAAGAAGTCGGCAGCACAGGCGAAGTCGTGCTCACCGACATCAACAACGCCATGCTGCGTGTCGGGCGCGACCGCCTGCTCGATGATGGCTACACCACCCCGGTCACACAGTGCGATGCCGAACACCTGCCGTTCCCCGATGATTATTTCGATTGTGTCAGCATCGCCTTCGGCCTGCGCAACGTCACCCACAAGGACGCCGCGTTGCGCGAGATGTACCGCGTACTCAAGCCGGGTGGCCGCGTCATCGTGCTGGAATTTTCAAAAGTCGCCAAACCGTTGGAAAAAGCCTACGACCTCTACTCGTTCAAGCTGCTGCCAAAAATGGGCGAACTCATCGCGGGTGACGCGGACAGCTACCGCTACCTCGCCGAATCGATCCGCATGCATCCGGGACAGGAAGAGCTGAAGCAGATGATGATAGCTGCGGGACTGGAGCGAGTCGAATACTTCAACCTGACAGGCGGGGTAGTGGCGGTGCATCGGGGATATAAGCTTTAACGCCGCGCTTAAGTGGGATGTTTTCAGCGTTGCCTTTTGCAACACCTTAATTAAGTAGGGAGCAAAAACAATGACCCAGCTTATGCGGCAAACTGCTCCAGAATATCAGGCGTTTTTGCCGTCTACTTTACGGTAGGATAATTCTGGCATGGAGAATAATGTAAAGTTTTCGATAGAGTATGTACAGCCCGGAATAGTGCGTTCCGGAAGAAGAGACTGCACTGATTTTTGTCTTCTCTACCACGAAAACAAAAATAGACTTTACTTTTTTGGTGTGGGAATTTGGGAAAAAGATGTCTTGGTTGGTTATGAAATAAGGATTCCAAAAGAACTCAAAGAAGCAACTATCACCCCATCTTTTTTTAATAGAAAAGATTTAATTATTAGCCGCATAAAAAATTACATTGAAAGTAAAGATTTTAAGTGGCATCGCAATGTGTCAATTGAGCAATATTAATTAAATCGGGGACGCGCCACGGTTCCCGTGGCTCCATCATGACGTCTTCCTTGACTATCCTGGCCACTCGGCTACAATGTATCTACACGGATATACATCAGGAGTAAATCATGCGTCTGCAAGTTTCCAAATGGGGTAATAGCCTGGCTGTCCGGCTGCCCGCCAACTATGCAAAACAATCCGGCGTTTCCAGTGGCGATTATCTGGAAGCCACGATCACCGCAGGCGGTGAGATGCGCCTCATCCCCAGCGCGCCTGCGGTGGACAAGGCCGCACTGATAAAAAAGCTCGCCACCCTGCGCAAAACCTTGCCGATAACCACCAGCGTGATGGATGAGTTGCGCAAAGAAGCGCGCTACTGATGGGCGTTCAGATGGTTTATGTGGACACCAGCGTGTTGGTCGCCCTGCTCACCAACGAAGAAACGGCCAACCGCATCGCGCAATGGTATGCGGATGAAACCCGCCCGCTGGTTTCCGGGGATTGGTGTATGACCGAATTCGCCAGCGCGCTTGCGCTCAAGGAACGTACCGGACAGCTCACCCGCAAGCAGTGCAATGCCGCATGGAAATTATTTACAGAATTTTGCGGCGGCAGTTTACGCTTGTTGCCGCTTGACCGCGAGGTATACGTGCACGCCGCACAACTGGTACGCGGCAGCAAGAATGGTTTACGCGCCGGTGATGCGCTGCATTTGGCCCTTGCGCTGCATGTTAAGACGGAAGGCTTCTTTACGCTGGATGTCCGACTGGGAGCCAGCGCGCATCAATGCAAGTTAGCGTCCGTTGAGCTTCCTTAATGACCTTTACATTATTCATGACAATCTTGTAATTTTACCGTAGGGCGGGCTCGGTCCGCCGCGTCGGGGCGCTTCGGCAAACTCAGGACAGGCTCCACCCGACCTACAAAATACGGAAGCTCTGCCTTCAATTATGTAATCGTCAATAAAACATTCGTTCCTTACTTAAAGCATCACCATAATCAATCACTGGAAACACCATGAGCAATTTACCCAAATGCCCGAAATGCAATTCGGAATACACCTACGCAGACGGCAGTAACTTTGTCTGTCCGGAATGCGCACACGAATGGTCCAAGGATGCGCCTGCCGAGAGCGCAGAACAACAGCGTGTCATCCGCGATGCAGTTGGCAATGTGCTGGCCGACGGCGATTCGGTGACGGTTATCAAGGACTTGAAGGTCAAGGGTTCTTCCTCAACCGTCAAGGTGGGCACCAAGGTGAAGAACATCCGCCTGGTCGAGGGTGACCATGACATCGATTGCAAGATCGACGGCATCGGGCCGATGTCATTAAAGTCCGAGTTTGTAAAAAAGGCCTGAGCTGCTCTTGCCTGCCCCTGATACGGAATTGATCTACCGCGACGATTCGCTGCTCGTAGTGAACAAGCCCGCCGGGTTGTTAGCCGTACCCGGGCGCGGTGCAGACAAGCAGGATTGTCTGTCCGTGCGTATCCAGAGAGATTTTCCCAATGCACTCGTCGTCCACCGCTTGGACATGGCAACCTCCGGCCTGTTGGTGTTCGCGCGGGGCGTGGAAATTCAGCGCCGCCTTTCGCAAATGTTCCGCGACCATGAAGTCGCAAAACTCTATGTAGCGCTGGTGCAGGGCAGGGTGGAGTCGCCGACCGGCGAAGTGGATCTTCCTATCGCTGCCGATTGGCCGAACCGCCCGCTGCGAAAAATCGATGTCGATACAGGAAAGGCTTCGCTGACTCGGTATCGGGTGCTGGACTACGGCAATGGAGCGGCTGAGACTTTACTACGCGACACTCAAAGCGAATTGATTTTGGAAACTAGCCGCGTGGAGTTGGAACCTGTCACCGGGCGCACCCACCAGTTACGGGTACACATGGCGGCTATCGGCCATCCCATCGTGGGCGATGCGCTATATGGCGTACCAGCGACAGATCGCATGATGTTGCATGCTTGTTCGCTGCGCTTCATCCATCCCGTGAACGGCATACTGCTTGATTTGCAAAGTGCGCCCCCATTTTGAGCTGACAAGCTATTGTTTAAATGCGCACTTCCCTTTATTTACGCGGTATTCTTCAGTATCGCCAAATCGGATGCATCTGAATGTAATAATGGTTTTCAATTTGCTACAATGTTATCTAGTGTTTTGGAAAGCTCACTAATCATCGTTCATGGCACATAACATACAGAAGCTTGCGGTTTTGTTTGCTGACATAAGCGGCAGCACTGCGCTTTACGATAACCTTGGCGACGTGCTGGCGCAACGTTTGATATCAGGATGCCTCAACATGATGACCAATGAAATTCTGGCTCATCAAGGTGTTGTGGTCAAAACCATAGGCGATGAGATCATGTGCACTTTTTCCAGTGCTGAAAATGCTTTCAATGCTGCCTGCGCAATGCAGAACGCGGTGAAAAATGACAGTCACGGCTCCAGCCAGCCGATGCATATCCGTATCGGCTTTCATTATGGTGATGTGATCTGTGAGGCGGGCGATGTATTTGGCGACACCGCCAACGTTGCTGCACATGTTTCCAAAATAACCAGGGCAAATCAAATACTGGCGACCCAGACCGTGATTGACGCCTTGCCCATCGGCTTGAAAAGCAAGACACGCCCGATAAGACGCTCCGAATTCAAGGGCAAGCAGGAGCAGTTCGACATCTTCATGATCATCTGGGGGACAGAAGACATGGAGAGCACCCGCATCGGGATCCCCGCCTTCCGTAAAGCCCATGATGAAGAAAGCAACAATGAACTGATGTTGCGTTATCTGGACCATTCCTATGTTGTCAGTAAAAGGCACAAGACTGTCATATTGGGGCGCGAGGCAATCTGCCAGATCGTCGTACAGAGTGACTTCGCGTCGCGCCAGCATGTGCGGATCGAATTCCGATCGGGCAAATTCTTTATCGTTGACCAGAGCACCAATGGGACCTATATACGTTTCAAAAACGGCACCGTGGTGTGTATCACTTGCGATGAAATGGTACTGGAAGGATCAGGCTTCCTCAGCATGGGCCAAGCGTTTTCAGAGCATGCTATTGATCCGGTTGAATTCGCAGTTTTTGCGGCACCAGTACAATACAAGTGAGCGGTAGTGCTTTGCCGCGGTTCATTGGCCGAGCCGGCAAAGGCCATCCCGCCATCCAAATAGCTTGAATGCTATACTCCGCATCAGTTATTTCGATTTTCCGATGATGCTCTTTTTACCCACCTCCGCAGCATTGAATCACTTGCTCACCCAGAACAGCTGGGCATTGCGGCGTCTTGCGCATTTCGCTGGCATGACGGTTCGCTTCGACATCACACCATTTTCGTTTGCCTACACCATTCTCGCGGATGGGAGCGTGCTTGCGACCAGCGTGTCTGCCAGCGCGGATACCACATGCGTGATCGCACCGACGCTGCTACCGCGACTCGCACTGCGCGACGAAGCCGCCTATGCAGAAATACGCCACGAAGGCGACAGTGCGCTATTCTCGGAGATCGTCGCGCTGATACGCGAGATGCGCTGGGACATGGCCGAAGACTTGAGTAATGTCACCGGCGACATCGCTGCGGAGCGCATCACGCAAGCCGTGCACAACACGCAGCAACAGTTGCGCGACGCCGCAATGAATTTTTCGCAGGCCGCCGCAGAATATTGGACTGAAGAACGCCCGCTACTGGCCAAACCGCAGCACATTACGAAATTCAAGCAGCAGGTCGAATCGTTGCGCGACGAGTTAGAGCAGTTGAGTCGACGTATTGATCGACTGATTACCAAATAAATAATATGCGTTTCTTCCGTTTACTCAAAATCATTTTCGTCGTGCTGCGTTTCGGTTTGGACGAGTTTCTGCTCGCGCACGAGCGCGTGCGCTGGATGCGCGTGCCGCTGAACATTTTGTTATTCCTGCGTAATACCGACAAACCGCGTGCAGTGCGATTGCGTCTTGCGCTCGAAGCGCTGGGGCCGATCTTCGTCAAATTCGGCCAAATGCTGTCAACGCGTCGCGACCTGATGCCGCTCGACATTGCCGACGAGCTGGCCAGGCTGCAAGACCAGGTGCCGCCATTCCCTTCGGTACAGGCCATGGCCGTTCTTGAACACGTTTACGGCAAACCGTTAAGCAAAGTGTTCAAGAGCTTTGAGGAAACGCCTGTGGCCAGCGCGTCGGTTGCGCAGGTGCATTTCGCAGTGTTGCCGGACGGGCGAGACGTCGCAGTTAAGATATTGCGCCCCGGCATCGAGCGGGTGATCAAGCATGACCTCGCGCTGCTCGACATCTGCGCCGACCTGATCGAGCGCTTGTGGGCCGATGGCCGCCGCCTCAAGCCGCGCGAAGTGATTGCCGAATTTGAAAAGCATCTGCATGACGAACTCGACCTGATGCGCGAGGCCTCGAACGCCAGCCAGCTCAAACGCAACTTCGCAGGATCTCCGTTACTTAAGGTTCCCGAAATGTATTGGGATTACTGTCATAACGAAGTGATGGTGATGGAGCGCATGTACGGCACGCCTGTGAGCCAGGTTTCCGCGTTGCGCGATGCCGGCGTAGACATAAAGAAGCTTGCTGCGAACGGCGTGGAGATCTTTTATACGCAGGTGTTCCGCGACGGGTTCTTCCATGCCGATATGCACCCAGGGAACGTGCAGGTCGCTCCTAATGGCCAATACATCGCGCTAGATTTCGGCATCATGGGCACGCTGACCGACGTTGACAAACGCTACCTCGCGCAGAATTTCATCGCATTCTTCCGCCGCGATTACAAGCGCGTCGCCGAGGTTCATATCGAGTCGGGTTGGGCGCCCGCCGAGACCCGCGTGGACGAACTCGAGGCGGCTATCCGCGCGGTGTGCGAACCGATCTTTGATAAGCCGTTACGCGAGGTGTCGTTCGGCAAGGTGTTACTGCGACTGTTCCAGACCTCGCGCCGCTTCGACATCAAAGTCCAGCCGCAACTGGTGCTGCTGCAAAAGACGCTGCTCAACGTCGAGGGGTTGGGCTTGCAACTTGATCCCGAACTCGACCTGTGGAAGACCGCCAAGCCCTGGCTGGAGCGTTGGATGGCGGAGCAGATCGGCTGGCGCGGTTTCCTCAAATCGCTGAAAGTGGAAGCACCCAACTACGCGATGCTGTTGCCGCAACTGCCACGCCTGCTGCACAGTTATCTGACCAATGATACCGGTGCCGCCACCAACGAAATATTGCGCAAGATGCTGAAACAGCAAAAGCGTTACAACACCTTGCTGTCAATAATCAGTCTTTTGCTGCTAGGTATTTTTACGTGGGGAGTTCTGGTTTCGATTTAAACTACGCAGCTTACTTTGCCTTGGCATGCGCAGGACGAAACGTCTTGCATTGCCCGGGATCAGATTCCAGATACGCGCCCTCGATCAGGTCGATGCAATAAGGGATGGCCGGAAACACTGCATTCAAACAATCGTCGATCGCAGACGGTTTTCCGGGCAGATTCACGATTAGGCTCTTGCCGCGTATCCCGGCAGTTTGTCTGGATAGTATCGCAGTAGGCACGAATTTAAGCGAAGCACTGCGCATCAGCTCGCCGAATCCCGGCATCATCTTCTTGCATACCGCCTCTGTAGCTTCCGGCGTGACATCGCGTAAGGCCGGCCCAGTGCCTCCCA
>Ga0315268_10008255_pt1 | contig 10904 bp, 8 predicted proteins | sample C1_top_MG_FD_204535 | JGI IMG/M metagenome (GOLD analysis project Ga0315268, IMG submission 204535) | Sediment microbial communities from Yellowstone Lake, YNP, Wyoming, USA - C1_top | ecosystem: Environmental > Aquatic > Freshwater > Lake > Sediment | place: USA: Wyoming | collected 2017-08-01 | reverse complement strand
CATTTTCCCGTTCGAGGAAGTCATTTTCCCGTTCGAGGAAGTCATTTTCCCGTTCGAGGAAGTCATTTTCCCGTTCGAGGAAGTCATTTTCCCGTTCGAGGAAGTCATTTTCCCGTTCGAGGAAGTCGTTCCCCCGTTCGACAAAATGACTTTCGCCGGCCAGTGAAAGCGCTTTCCCCGAAAGGGGCGACTTTCTTGAAGGGAGAATTTGGAATCGCAGAATTGCGCCCACGGTTCGGCCGGTTCTTGAAGTCAGCGGGCGAAAAGTCAAGTTTGGCGACCCTACCGGGATTCGAACCCGGGCCGCTGCCGTGAAAGGGCAGTGTCCTAACCACTAGACGATAGGGTCGTCGCAGAGCGCGCCAATATAGACACCAACCCGTCGCTGTCACGCAAAATTGAAGTTTGCGTTGACCGCATCCATCCCCTACGTTGCCGCTGATTTTGCGATGAAAATTTTCATAGACGGCAAGTATTACAGCGAGCGCGACGCGAAGGTTTCGGTCTTCGATCACGGGTTGCTGTACGGGGATGGGATTTTCGAGGGCATCCGGGCTTACAACGGCCGTGTGTTCAAGCTCAAGGAACACATTGACCGGCTCTTTTGCTCGGCCAAGGCGATTTTGCTGAAGATTCCCGCTTCGCACGCCGCGATCGTGCGCGCGGTGGTGGAGACGTGCCGGAAAAACAGAATTCGCAACGGCTACATCCGTCTGCTCGTCACGCGCGGGGTGGGGACGCTCGGCTTGAACCCGAACCGCTGCAAACGGCCGTCGCTGATCATCATCGCCGACAAAATTCAACTTTACCCGGAATCATTTTACGCGCGGGGCATGGAGATCATCACCGTGCCCACGACGCGCAACTTGCACAGCGCGCTCAACCCGGCCATCAAGTCGCTCAATTACCTGAACAACATCCTGGCCAAGATCGAGGCGAACAACTCGGGTTGCGAGGAGGCCATCATGCTCAACGCCGAGGGTTTCGTGGCCGAATGTACCGGCGACAACGTATTCATCGTGAAAGAGGGGCGGCTCTTCACGCCACCGCTCTCGGCGGGCGCGCTTTACGGCATCACGCGCCAAACGGTGATGGAAATCGCTGCGGAGTCGGGTTACAAGGTTAGCGAACCCAACCTGACACGTTACGATTTGTTCAATGCGGATGAATGTTTTCTGACCGGCACGGGCGCTGAGATTGTGCCGGTGACGAAAATTGACGGACGGACCATCGGTCGGGGGCGGCCCGGCCCGGTCACGCGTGAGTTGGAGGGGAAATATCACGCCTTGACGAAAATCTCCGGCGAGCCGATATACAAATAGAATTTATGTTGTGCTGCATTTGCAAAGAAAAACCGGCCACCGTGCATTACACCCAGATCCTGGGTGACAAGACGCAGAAGGTGGACGTATGCGAAAGCTGCGCCAAGAGCAAGGGCGCAAATGACCCGACGGGGTTCGCGTTCGCAGATTTGCTGCTGGGACTGGGCGCGTCTCAGGAAATCGAGCAGGCCGTGGGCGGCTCGGACGTGAAATGTCCGCAGTGCGGTTTTTCCCAGGCGGATTTCAAAAAATCCGGCCGGCTCGGCTGCCCGGAATGTTACAAGACATTTGCCGAAGGACTCGAAGACTTGCTCAAGACGATGCACAAGGGCACACGGCACGTGGGCAAAGTGCCGGCGGCGTTGCGCCAGACCCGCGAGGCGTCGGATCGGTTGAAAGTGCTGCAAAAAAAACTGGCCAAGGCCATCGAGGACGAAAACTTCGAACAGGCGGCGGTTTTGCGCGACGAACTAAAACAGATTTCCACCCGCGCGCCGGAGACCACGACGACATGAACGTCACAGACCTTCATCAGTTTCTAGCTTCTCCCGCGGAGACCGCGCGGCGCAAAGGTCCGCACGACCGCATCGTCATGTCCAGCCGCGTGCGTCTCGCGCGCAACGTGAAGGACGCGGCGTTTCCCGGCTGGGCGAAAAAGCCGGAGCGCGTGCGCGTGCTGGAAATGATCCAACCGGCGGTGGCCGAACTCCCCGAGATGGCCGACGCACTGGCTGTGTCCATGGACAACTTGGGCGCCTTGGACAAACAAATCCTCGTTGAGCGCCATCTCATCAGCCGCGAGCACGCCGCCAAAAGCGCCGGCAGCGGCCTGGTGCTGAATCGCGACGAAACCTTTTGCGTGATGATCAACGAGGAGGACCATCTGCGGATGCAGGCGTTGCGGCCCGGTTTGCAATTGCGCCAGGCCTGGACAGCGGTGGATCGTCTGGATTCCGAACTGGAGCAGAAACTTCAATACGCCTTCAACGGCGACTGGGGTTACTTGACCGCCTGCCCGACCAACATCGGCACCGGCGCCCGCGTCAGCGCGATGTTGCATTTGCCTGGTGTGGTTTTGGCCGAGCAGATCAATCCCATCATTCAATCCGTGAACAAGCTTGGGCTGGCCGTGCGCGGACTTTACGGCGAAGGCACGGAAGCGCTCGGAAATGTTTTCCAGGTTTCCAACCAGATGACCCTCGGCGAAACCGAAAGCGCCATCGTCGAGCGGTTGGAGAAAGTCCTGGCGCAGATTATTGAGCACGAGGAGAACGCGCGGGCGACGTTGCTGGAGAAAAAGCCCAAGCTCGTCTATAACCACATTGGCCGCGCTTACGGCATTCTCGCGAACGCCCACAGCATTTCCTCCAAAGAAACGATGAACCTGCTTTCGCTCATGCGGTTGGGTGTGGATTTGGGCGTGTTCCCAGGCGTGGACCGCGCACTGGTGGACGAGTTGTTTATCATGACGCAACCGGCGCATTTGCAGAAACATCATTCTGAAAAGCTGTCCGCCGAGGAACGCGACTTGCTACGAGCAGACATGATGCGCGAGCGATTGAAAAATGTGAGTCGTCCGGTCACGAGGCTCCCCGGTTCAACGGCCTCCGGCATGGACAAAACCAGCAAAGAATAGCAATGTAAGTTGCGTATGAGCGAAGAAGCCATGAACAACTTCACGCCCCGGGCCCAGCAGGTGCTTGCCTTGGCGCGCAAGGAAGCTGACCGCTTCAACCACAACTTTGTCGGCACCGAACATCTGTTGCTCGGACTCATCAAGTTGGGCCAGGGCGTCGCCGTCAACGTGCTTCAGAAAATGAACCTCGACCTCGAAACCGTCCGGATGCAGGTCGAGAAGGAAGTTGGCACTGGCCCCGATCAGAAGATGATCGGCAACATCCCCTACACGCCGCGCGTGAAAAAGGTCCTCGCGCTGGCGCAGAAGGAAGCCAAGGCGCTCAACCACACCTACGTGGGCACCGAGCACATTTTGCTTGGTCTGTTAAGGGAAGGCGACGGCGTGGCCGCGCGCGTGCTCAAGAATCTTGACGTGGACATAGAGCAGACGCGGCAGGAGATTTTGAAGGAGCTCGACCCGAATTTCACCGCGCAGGAGGAGCAGGCCAGTGGTGAATCGCCCGAGAAGCCCGCACACGAAAAGAAGGGTGAAATCAAGACGCCAGCACTCAAAGCCTTTGGCCGCGACCTCACCGAAATTGCGCGCAAGGGCGACATGGATCCGGTCATTGGCCGTAAGAACGAGATTGAGCGCGTTATTCAGATTCTTTGTCGGCGCACCAAGAACAATCCCGTGCTGCTCGGTGAGGCCGGCGTAGGCAAGACCGCTATCGTCGAGGGACTCGCGCAGGAGGTTGCCAAAGGCAACGTGCCGGAAATTTTGCGCGAAAAGCGCGTCATCACACTCGATCTCGCGCTCATGGTCGCCGGCACGAAATACCGCGGCCAGTTCGAGGAGCGTATCAAAGCTGTGATGGACGAGATTCGCCGCTCGAAGAACATCATTTTGTTCATTGACGAGTTGCACACCATCGTTGGCGCAGGGTCGGCGGAAGGCACGATGGACGCGTCGAACATCATCAAACCCGCGCTCAGTCGCGGCGAGATGCAGTGCATCGGCGCCACCACGCTCAACGAATATCGCAAATATATCGAAAAGGACGCCGCGCTGGAACGCCGTTTCCAGACGGTCAAGGTCGAGGCGCCGTCTATCGAAGAGGCGATTTTGATTTTGAAGGGCCTGCGCCCCAAATACGAAGATCACCACAAGGCCGAGTTCACCGACAAGGCGGTCGAAGCGTCCGTGAAATACTCCGACCGTTACATCACCGACCGGTTTTTGCCGGACAAGGCCATTGACGTTTTGGACGAGGCCGGTTCGCGCGCGCGCATCAGCACCATGACCCGCCCGCCCGAAACCAAGACGGTCGAAGCCGAGATCGAAGAGATCAAGACCAAGAAGGAACGCGCGATCAAGAACCAGGACTTTGAAGGCGCGGCGCAGATGCGCGACAAGGAAAAGCAGGCGAAGGAGAGACTTGAGACGCTGCTCAAAGACTGGCGTACCTCGCGCGAAGAAAAACGCGTGGTCGTGGACGAAGAGGATATTTTGCACATCGTCTCCAAATGGACGGGCGTTCCGCTCCAGCGCATCGGCCAGGATGAAATGGGGCGGTTGCTCGCCGTGGAAGGTGAGATGGAAAAAGTCGTCATCGGCCAGCGTGAAGCCGTCGTTGCCATTTGCAAGGCCCTGCGCCGGTCGCGCGCTGATTTGAAGGACCCGCGCCGGCCCATCGGCACGTTTGCGTTGCTCGGCCCCACGGGCGTCGGCAAGACGCTGCTCGCCAAGACCCTCGCCGAGCAGATGTTCGGCGACTCCAAATCGCTCATCCAGCTCGACATGAGCGAATACATGGAGAAGTTCAACGTTTCACGCCTCATCGGTTCGCCGCCGGGCTACGTCGGCTACGAAGAAGGCGGCCAACTCACCGAGCAGGTGCGCCGCAAGCCCTATTCTCTGGTGCTCTTTGACGAAATCGAAAAGGCCCACCCCGACGTGTGGAACATCCTTTTGCAGATTCTCGAAGATGGCAAGCTCACCGACAACGTGGGCCGCGTGGTGAATTTCCGTAACACCATCATCCTGATGACCTCGAACGTCGGCTCGGACACGATCAAGCGGCAGTCCACACTCGGCTTCTCGCCGATCACCGACGAGAGCAGCTACGAAAAAATGCGCGAGCGCATCATGGAAGATGCCAAGAAAACTTTCCGGCCCGAATTCCTGAACCGCCTCGACGACATCATCGTCTTCCGTTCGCTCACCAAGACCGACCTCATTCAAATTCTCACGTTGGAAGTCGGTAAGGTGCTCGAACGCCTCAAGAAGAAGAACATCCAGCTTGAACTGGACGAGAAGGCGAAGGATTTCCTGGTGGAACGGGGCTATGACCCGCAATACGGCGCGCGACCGATGCGCCGCGCCGTCGAGCGTTTCCTCGAAGACCCGCTGGCCGAGGAAATTCTGCGCGGCCACTTGCACGAAGGCGAGCCAATCCTGGTCACGACCGACAAGGAAAAGCTCGTGTTCAACCAGAAAGCCGCCGCCGCCGAAGGTGCCCTTTCAAGCTGACGCCCGGCGTAAAAAATTCCGATGCGCCAACCACATGATTTTGGGGTTGGCGTTACTGTTTTTGCCTGTCCTTGACTTCTCCCGGCTGAGACGCTCGTACACCTTGCGAAGCCAACCTCATCACCAACTTGCTCTTTTCATTTCGCACCAGAATTCGTAGGTTTGCAACCTGATGAAAGGCATTATTCTCGCCGGCGGCGCCGGCTCGCGGCTTTATCCGCTGACGCTCGTCGCCAGCAAGCAGCTCCAGCCGGTTTACGACAAGCCGATGATTTATTATCCGCTCACGACGCTCATCGAGGGCGGGATTCGCGAGTTGTGCCTCATTTCCACACCGCAGGATTTGCCGCGCTTCCGGCAATTGCTCGGTGATGGCAGCCGGTTCGGGTTGAACATCCAGTATCGCGAGCAGGCCAAACCGGAGGGGATCGCGCAGGCGTTCCTCATCGCCGAATCGTTCATCGGCAAAGACAACGTGACATTGATTCTCGGCGACAACATTTTCTATGGCGGGGACACGTTCAACAAGGCGTTCGCGGAGTTCAAAGACGGCGCGACGATTTTTGGCTATCATGTCCACGACCCGGAACGCTACGGCGTGGTGGAGTTCGACATGAATGGGCAGGCGATTTCCATCGAGGAAAAACCAAAGCAACCCAAGAGCAATTTCGCCGTGCCAGGCCTTTACATTTTTGACAACCAGGTCGTGGGCCTCGTGAAGGCGCAAAAGCCGTCGGCGCGTGGCGAGTTGGAAATCACGAACTTGAACGTGGCGTATCTGCGGCGTGGACAGTTGCGGGTGCAGCGGCTGACCCGCGGCTTCGCGTGGCTGGACGCGGGCACGAGCAGCAGCCTGCACGAGGCGAGCGCGTATGTGCAGACGATTGAAAAACGCGCTGGCCTCAAGATTGGCTGCCCGGAGGAAGCGGCGTTTCGCAATGGATTTCTCAAGCTGACGCAACTCGAGGGACTCGCCGCCAAGATGCCCAAGTGCGAATATCGCGAATACCTTGAGAAGAATGTCATCGCCGAGGCGCGGCGACTCTCATGAAGATCACGCGGTGCGACATCGCCGGGTTGCTGGTCATCGAACCGAAGGTGTTCGGCGACGCGCGCGGCTTTTTTCTGGAGACATGGAACGAGCAGCGTTATTGCGAAGCCGGCCTCGATTTGCGTTTCGTGCAGGACAACATTTCCTCCTCGCGACGCGGGACGCTGCGGGGGTTGCATTTCCAGAACCCGAGGTCGCAGGGCAAGCTCGTGTGGGTGATCGAGGGTGAGGTATTTGACGTGGCCGTGGATTTGCGGCGGAGTTCGCCAACCTTCGGGCGCTGGCATGGGCTAAATCTCTCGGCGAAAAACCGGCTGCAATTTTACATTCCGACCGGTTTCGCGCACGGGTTCGCCGTGCTGAGCGAGACGGCGTTGTTCGCCTACAAGTGCACCGAGTTTTACTCGCCGAAGGATGAGTTGACACTGAGTTGGGGCGATCCGGTCGTGGGAGTGAAGTGGCCTTTGAGCGACCCGGTGCTTTCGGAGAAGGACAAAAAGGGCGTGCTCCTGAAAGACCTGCCACCCGACCGGCTGTTTGCGTGATGGGTTTCGAGATCATGGAGTTACTGAAAATTCTTCTTATCGGCAAGAACGGCCAGGTCGGCTGGGAATTGCGCCGCACGTTGTCACCGCTGGCACGGGTGCTGGCGGTGGATTATCCGGAGATAGATTTGACGGACGCGGCGGCAGCGCGCCGGCTCGTGCTGGACAACAAGCCCAACGTGGTCGTCAACGCCGCTGCGTATACGGCGGTGGACAAAGCCGAATCGGACACGAAGACGGCGCAACTCATCAATGGCGTCGCGCCTGGTGTGTTGGCCGAAGCGGCGAAACAGGTGGGCGCGTTGATGATTCATTACTCCACAGACTACGTGTTCGATGGAATGAAGCAGACGCCCTATGTCGAAACGGACCCGCCCAATCCACTCGGCGCTTATGGCCGGACGAAACTCTACGGCGATGAAGCCGTCCGCGCGATCGGCGGCAACCACCTGATATTCCGGCTGTGCTGGGTTTACGGTGCGCGCGGCCAGAATTTTTTGCTGACCATGCAACGGCTGGCGCGCGAACGGGAGACGTTGCGCGTCGTCAGTGACCAGTTCGGTTGCCCGACCTGGTCGCGCCTGATTGCCGAGTCAACTACGCTGGCGCTGCGGCAGGTGTTGGCCGCCTCGGATGCGAACGCCTTCACAGGCACATATCATCTGGCTGCCAGCGGGAGCACGAACTGGCACGCATTTGCTTCGCTCATCGTGGAGATGATGCCGGAGGCGGAACGTCGTTGTCGCGAAGTGGTGCCGATCACGACGGCGGAGTATCCCACCCCGGCGAAGCGCCCCGCCTACTCGGTGCTTGATTGCGGCAAACTGAAAAGAACTTTTGGCATCCAACTTCCAGACTGGGAGGATGGTTTGCGACTCGTACTGGATAAACCATGAAACTGCTCATTACCGGCGGGGCCGGCTTTATCGGCTCCAACCTCATTCAGCACGTGATTGACTTTCCTGAAGTGGAGAAACTCGTCAATCTGGACGCGCTGACCTACGCAGGCCACCTGGCCAATCTGGAGAGCGTCAGCCGTCACGCGAAATACGTCTTTGAGAAAGTGGACCTGCGCAACAAGCCCGCCGTGGTTCGCGTGGTCGAACAGCACGGTATCACCCATGTCATGCATTTGGCGGCGGAATCCCACGTGGATCGCTCCATCACCGGGCCGGGCGATTTCATTTCGACGAACATCGTTGGGACCTTCAACCTGCTCGAAGCATGCCGCGCTTTCTGGGGAAGTGATTTCAAGAGCAAACGCTTTCACCACGTTTCCACCGATGAAGTTTATGGCTCGCTGGGTGCGACCGGCCTCTTCGCCGAAACGACACCATACGCCCCGAACTCGCCGTATTCCGCGAGCAAGGCGTCCAGCGACATGCTCGTGCGCGCGTATCATCACACTTACGGTTTGAACACCGTCATCACGAATTGCTCGAACAACTACGGCCCGTTTCAGTTTCCCGAGAAGCTCATCCCGGTCGTCATTCAGAGCGTGCTTGCGCGCAAATCCATTCCCGTTTACGGCGACGGCATGAACGTGCGCGACTGGCTTTACGTGCGCGACCACGCGGCGGCGCTCTGGCTCGTGCTGACGAACGGCAAGGCCGGCGAAACTTACAACATCGGCGGCCATAACGAATGCGCGAACATCCACATTGTGCAATTGATTTGCGACACGGTGGACGAATTCGCGCCACAGCTCGGCGGCAACTCGCGCAAGCTGATCAAGTTCGTGAAAGACCGCCTGGGCCACGACCGCCGTTACGCGATTGACGCCTCAAAGATTCAGCGCGAACTCGGCTGGACGCCTGCGCACAAATTTGAGGGCGGTATCCGCGAGACGATTCGGTGGTATCTCGACCATCAGGAGTGGGTGAGGACGGTGTTGAATAAGGCGTGAGCGGAGCGCGGACGGGTGGGGTTCGGGCTTTCGCCTGTCCGGACAAGTTGAAGCTTGGACTCCAACGCGGCAGCTTTACTCGCGGGCATTTTCGAGCGATGATGAGCGGGTGAACACCATGTTGCGTTGCGCCGGCGCCATTGCTTTTTTAATTTTTCCATGTGCCAACCTTTTCGCCGGCGGCAGCGGGCTGAACGTCGTCGTCGTCGTCAATCAGAACAGCACCAATTCGCTTCAGCTTGGCAATTATTACTGCGAGAAGCGCGGCGTGCCCCCGCAAAATGTTCTCCGCATCAATTGGACCGGCGGCAATGTCGTTTGGACGAAGACCGAGTTTGAAACGCTGTTGCGCGCCCCGCTCAACTCGATGTTGTCGAGTCGCCAGTTGAGCAACCAGATTGACTTCGTGCTGCTTTCAATGGACATCCCGTATCGCGTCACAAACAACACCGGAACGGTGAACAACAACGTCAACGCCACCACCGCAGCGTTGCACTACGGCTTCAAGGATAATCCCGCCGACCCGATGCTGTATTGTTCTCTGGCCGGAGGCAGCGCCAGCGCCTACGCCGGGAGTGAGGGAATTTTCCGGCAGACACCACCGATCAGTGCCACCAGCAATTCATGGCTGGTGATGATGCTCACCTCCAGCAACCTCGCGCAGGCCAAGGTGGTGGTGGACTATGGAGTCGCAAGCGATTACTCCGCTCCCACTCAAACCGTCATGCTGGCCAAGAGTCCCACCGACCGGTTGCGCCGGGTGCGCCTCTACGTGTTTGATAATGCCGTACTCAATGTCCGATTGCGCGGTAACGCCACGATTGCCCGAACTAACGCAGCCTCGCCCTTGGGAATGGGCACGTTGTTTGGTTACGAAGGCGGTGATCAAGTTGTAAGCCTGGCCGGAGGGATTTTTGCGCCCGGCGCCATGGCGGACAATTTGACCTCCTTCAGCGGGTATTTGTTTGAGAACAGCGGACACACCGACGCGTTGGATTTTCTGAATTCGGGTGCCACGGCCAGCTACGGCACCATCATCGAACCATGCGCCTACCTGGCGAAATTTCCCAATGCGCAGAATTTCTTTTATCAAGCCCGTGGATTCAGCATCGCCGAGTGCTACTATATGAGCGTTACCAATCCCTACCAAGGGGTCTTAATTGGCGAGCCGCTTACGGCGCCTTTTGCCGCGCCGGCAGGCGGTGCATGGTCGGTGCCGCCGGCTGACGCGATTCTGGCTGGCACGACCAACCTGACCGTCCAGTTTGACGCCGCGAATCCGGAGCGACCGCTCCAGCAGGTTGACCTGTTTCTTGACGGAACTTACGTGCAAACGCTGACTAATATCGCACCCCGTCAATACAACCTTCTTTACGTGACAATCAACGGCTTTCAGACGAACTACACAATCCCTGCCGGGGCTACCTTGAAATCCGTAACATCCAACCTCGTTACTCGTTTGAACGCGACGAGCTACACCAACCAGACCAAGGTGCAGGCCACGGCGCACGGAGATAGGATCGGTTTGCAGTCCTTCGACATCACTCGTCTCGGTACCAACACCACGCTGCAAGTGAGCAACAGTCAGGGCAGTGCCACCTCGCTCACAACGTTTATCCAACCGGCTCGGAGCAATTTCCTGGACAAGGTCACTTTTGGAATGCGCGGCTATCTTATCACGAACTCGCTGGTCACCGTGCCGGCGGGAAATTACCTGCAATGCGTCCTCATCAAGACGAACAATTCCGTGGTCACGGTCGCGGTGACCAACAGTGTCGGTGGCGCGGCGTTCAATGATTTCGCCAAATCGTTTTTTGACGCAATTAACACGAACGCCACGATGCAAGCCGACGACGGGATCGTGGTCGAGGACATCAACATGCACGAAGACGAGCCGTATCGGACGTATGTTTACGGACCCAACGACCAC
>Ga0315268_10008254_pt1 | contig 10905 bp, 12 predicted proteins | sample C1_top_MG_FD_204535 | JGI IMG/M metagenome (GOLD analysis project Ga0315268, IMG submission 204535) | Sediment microbial communities from Yellowstone Lake, YNP, Wyoming, USA - C1_top | ecosystem: Environmental > Aquatic > Freshwater > Lake > Sediment | place: USA: Wyoming | collected 2017-08-01 | reverse complement strand
ACAAGCAATCCCCTCACCACTATCCGGCATTCCACTTCCTAGCGTTTTCCAAGATAACCGAAAGTATAATATGCAGTTAGAACATACAAGGTTTCTTATTAGGTCTGAGACTTTTGCCAGAAACATCGAGGACTCGAGTTGCCAAGGTTTTCAGCCATGGATCGTCAACCGTAGATGATCAGCCACTCAAGTGGAGAGCTAGCCACATGTTTTTTGGATTCTTGATCGCAACTTTCATCTCTTGCATTCTCTTGTCCACTCAGAGCAGCGACGTAGCTTTCGTGCTCATTGCCTTCAATTTCTTCTTCGTTTCGCTCACATTTCCTATGAATGGACTGCTCGTTGCCAAAGTGCTTCTACTGGCACTGGGCAACCTTATCGGTTTGCTTTGGAACTATCTCTTTTCATTGTTTGCTTATGGTGTCGCTTACTATGTTCAAGGGTTTTTCAACGTTGTTTGGTCACTCCTAGGTCCTTTGGTAAACATGATGTGGATCGTCACATTTTACTCTGTAAGTTTGACTTTTCTATCAAGCCTTCGAATCGATCAGCAGGGGCGGGAATTTGATAGCTGAGGCTTTACAATTGCTATCTCTAATGCTGACTGGTTTAATGGCGGCTTACCTTTGTCGACATTACTTTTTCACTCTGAACGTTCTCAAGAACTCTGGAAAACCGAGAAAGGACATTGCATCAGAAAGCACAGATTTTCAACCTTCAGTATCCATCTTAATTCCCGCCTGCAATGAGGAACCGGTCATTGGGAGAATTCTGCAAAGGATGTCCGAACTCACCTATCCGAGCGACAAAACGGAGATAATAGTCATCAATGATGCGTCAACAGATGCAACTGGAGAAATAGCGGAACAGTATGCGGAGGCGCACAGTTTCATTCATGTTCTACATCGGAATGAGAAAGAAGGAAGACGGGGAAAAGCAGCAGCCCTGAACGCGGGACTGAAACGTGCGGAAAGCGAAATCATACTTTGCTTCGATGCAGACTATTATCCGCAAAGAAACATCGTCGGACAACTCGTTAAACCGTTTGAAGACCCAAAGGTTGGGGCCGTGCAAGGCAGGGTCACGGTGCTGAACGAACCGAAAAACCTTGTAACCAGACTTGTGGCATTGGAAAGAATAGGCGGATATCGGATCGACCAGCAGGCTCGAGACAGCTTAGGACTCATAACCCAGTTTGGGGGAACTGTCGGCGGGTTCAGAAGGAACCTACTAGAATCTTTGGGCGGATGGGATGAATCTATCTTGGCAGAGGACACTGACCTCACCTTTAGGGTGTATCTTGAAGGCTTCAAGATTTGCTACGCAGGCAACGCGGAATGTTATGAAGAAGCCGTGGAAAATTGGCGAGCTTACTGGAAGCAAAGATACCGGTGGTCGAGAGGCCATATGCAGTGTGCTTTCAAGCATCTGTTCAAGGTTTTGAGAAGTGTGAATCTAACGCTCAAACAGAAAATTGACGCTGTTCTCCTATTGAATGTGTACTTCATGCCGATTCTAGTTTTGCTTTCATGGATCATATCTGTTCCGTTGTTCTTCTTGAACTCTCAGCCGACTCTGGGGATAGGCTGGGCGGCGATATCGATCTCTGTCTACAGTTTTGTGGGAAATTTCGCGCCGTTCTTCGAAGTGGGGGTCGGCGCGTACTTGGATGGCAGAAATAGAGCTCACTGGTTGATTTCGTTGCTAATCTTTACTTTTTTGTATAATATTCCTATTTGCACGAAAGCGTTTGCAGATTTGATTGTGTCAAAAGTCTCAGGCGAAAAAAGCGTTCATTGGGATAAAACTTCGCATTCGGGTGATGGAAACAGTTATATTATGAATTAAGACAAAATACTGAAAAGATATCAATGCTTGAGAACGTGTCGCCAACGATGTTTGTTGCACTGGCTTTTGGAGTTGTGATGTTCGTTTTGTTCATGTTTTTGCCCGCACTTCTTGAGCTTAGAAGACCCAGAGACGCGGGGCCGAGAAAAATAGTGGAAGAGGTCTCAGCAGGCCGAAAACTGGAAATTGCTTCGATGGAAGAGACTGAAAAAATCGAAGTGGATCAAGCGATTGTCAAGAGAATCTCCAATATTCTTTCTGCTTTGCCAAACCTAGAGGCTTAAGTCTGTTCTTCTTCAAGAACAGCGTTGCAGCTCTCCATTTTTCGCGAGCTATCCCCAGATTACCGAGAACTGACCCATGGAGCGAATAGAAAATGTAGCAAAGGTACGTGCATCGTGCACAGTTGCTGTATGTCTGCCTCAGTCGGTCGAATTCTTCACTATTCCAGATTTCGGGCAGATCGCGTATGGACGCGACTGAATCGTGAAGATGGCACCCGGCCACTCTGCCTAAGTGGTCGATCATAAGAAAGTTCTGAAGTGCAGAACATCTCCACGTTCTCTTGTTTTCTGAATAAAGAGTCCTGATCGCCTTTAGTATCTTGTTTGTCAGAAAGATTTGGCTGTTTTTCTTCTCAAGTTCCATAAGTGAATCACAGAGATTGACCATTGTCTCTCTATCAGTTAGAGTAAACTCATCGTTCTGCTTCCCAATTTTGAAAAGTTGGCTGCTGTTCACAGAAGAGTCGAAAGAGTAGAGGCTGTACCATATTGGCACGTTCTTTTGCATGAAGTAATTGGTGATGTCAATTATCTCTTGCAGGTTGAGCTGCGAAATAGTCGGTGTCACACCTACGCGAATTCCTTCTTCCTTGAGTTTCTTGACGGCATGCATGGCTTTTTTCCAAGAGCCAGGCACGCCTTTGATGTAGTCATTTTTTTTCGGATCCAAGCTGTCTATGGATATTGCAACAAGGTCAGCGTTGTGTAGAGCATCCACTTTTTCGGCGGCCATGCTCCCGTTATCATATACAGTCGTGACGAAGTGTTTGGAAGCATGTTCTATGATCTCGCCAATGTCTTCCCTCAGGAGAGGATTTCCACCGGACAGCACAATTTCTATGATGCCAAGCTCCTTGAGAATGTCCAGCCCCTTTATGACTCCTTTTGTCGAGAGTTCTTTTGTATCTTGTTCTTGCCAGACGTTGCATCCTCTGCAGCGATAGTTGCATTTTCTTGTGAGCATCCACTGTGCGTGGAAGGGTCTGTTAGGAGTCAGAGAGCGAACGATGATACCTCTGGCTTTTTCCACCAATGTCATAGGCTACGCCTGTTCTCAATCCATCATGGATTCAGCTGGTTTTTATAAGTTTCTTATAAATCGTAGTATTCATCCGTAGGCTGCAGATAAAGTATCTATTGTAAACGGTTCAAAATATGTCTTTCCAGCTGAAGCTTGGGAATCGTCGGCAAAATGAGATGGGCAATGATGGAAGCGGTTGATGTTGTCATGCTCACAAAGAACAGTGAAAGGCTCCTGAGGCAATCTCTTGCTTCTGTCTACAAGAACGTTCCTGTCGATAATCTGATCATTGTGGATGGTTACTCAACTGATAGAACTGTGGAGATCGTGAAAGAATTTCAAGAGAAGTATGGAAATGTCATCATGAATGCGCAACAAACCCAGAAAGCAAGCTCATTGGAACAATGTACAAATCTTGCACAGCATATATATAGAGAACTTGTTTCATAGAAATATCGTCGAGCTCTTGCGTCAATCGGGCTAATGACTTTGGCTTCGCATTGAGTGAAAAGGTTGATGGAGCGGGGTCGGCGAATAGAATGAAGGGGTTGAAGCAGTTGCAGGCTGAGGAAGTTCCGAAAATGTCAATAGTTGTGCCAACGCTGAATGAAGAGGAGAACATACGGTTTCTTCTGGAATCCATCGAAGACCAGTCTTATGTGAACTTTGAGACTTTGATCATTGATGGTGGAAGCAAAGACAAGACGCAACTCATAGCTTGCCAGTACAATGCGAAGGTCGTGGTTTTGCCCGGACAGGGAGAGTTCATTTCAAGAAATATCGGCGCAAAGATGGCCAGAGGCAATTTTCTGCTTTTTGCCTGTGCCGACATAGTCTTCCCCAAAAACACTTTTCAGAGAGTGGTCGAGGAATTTGAGAAGAGACCTGAACTCATTGCACTAACTGGTCCTGGATACCATTTTGACGCCTCTTTCGTGGGCAGGTTGGAGCACGTGGCCTTCGACTTCATCAGGTACTTTTTTTCAAAGTTTCCGAAACCTTTGAAGAGGTTTCCAACCAGCACCAACTTTTTGGTTGTTAGAAAGAGTTACTTTGACAAGACCGGAGGTTTTGCTGTTGATGACATCAACGCTGATGGACTCATCGGCAAAGAGTTGCTAGATATGGGTGCCGTTGCGTTCTTCCCAGACATTTACGTATATGCGTCAGCAAGACGAATGAAGGATATGGGGTTCTTTGCTTTCCACAAACATTACTTGTATGCTCTTGAGAACTTTTTCTATTTTTTCTCTAACAAATCGGTCTTAAAGAGTTGGAAACTTCAAGCTAGGAAGAGACATGGAAAGATGCATGAAATTCAGCGTGCTCCAAGGTTTTAAGGGTATGTTTCGATTCTTAGACTAACAATAATATCTGCGCACTTCTTGAGAATGAAGTATCTGCCTGCAGATGTTGGATAGGACCAATACGGGTCTATTCAAGCTTCTTGTTCTTCCTTACATTTCTCCTCTATCCACTGGTAAGTCTTAGCCAATCCCTCTTCGAGGGTAATTTTGGGTTCCCAGCCTAGACTTTTTCTTGAAAGTGTTATGTCAGCGTTCCTGCCTCTGACTCCTTGAGGAGCTGAAAGGTCGTGAGTCTTTGTTATGATCTTTCCAGAGATCTTTATTATCATGTCGGCCAGTTCATCAATTGTTACCAATCTGTCCGAGCCGATGTTTATTGGTTTGCTGTAATCTGATTTCATGAGCACGATCGTGCCTAATACAGCGTCATCGATGTAGCAGTAACTCCGCGTTTGCCTACCATCTCCCCACACTGATATCGTTCCTGGATTGCTTGCCAAGGCGACCTTCCTGCAGAGTGCCGCGGGAGACTTTTCTCTTCCACCCTTGTATGTTCCTTCAGGTCCATAGATGTTATGGTATCTAAGGATTCTTATGTCCATTCCAAAATCGCGCTGGTAGGCTTCGCACATTTTTTCAGAGTAGAGTTTCTCCCACCCGTAGAAGTTGTCGGGATCAGCTGGGTAGGCATCTTCTTCCCTCAGGCCTTCCACGTTTGGATCTGTCTGGCGGAAGGTTGGATAGACGCAAGCGGAGCTACTGAACAGATATCGATCTATTTTGCCTCGCCTGCAGGCTTCAAGCATGTTTGCATTTATGAGGACATTATCGTGCATTACCTCTCCGCCTACTGTTGTGATGAAGCCTATGCCTCCCATGTTGGCTGCAAGATTATATACAGAATCGATTCCTTTTGTGGCGGCCAGGCAGTCCTTGGGGATTCTTAAGTCAAGGCGTACCTTTTCGGAATAATATTCTCCTCGTATGTACTCGTCAAACTTTATGTCCGCAATTCTCACATAATTACCTTGTTGATGCAACTCTCTTGCTAGATGGCTGCCTACGAAACCGCCGGCGCCAGTGACCAGTATTCGATCCATCAATTCACCAACAGTGGTTTAAGATTAGGAATAAACTGATGTTGACGATATAACTAGACGGTGAATATAAAAAATGTTATGGTGTTTTCGCATTTGCTTGTCGAGGAATTGAAATCATCAGTGACCTTTGAGGACTGACGGCTCCCAGGTTCTCGGATGCGACGTGCGCCACCGTTTGGCCAGTCTAAAGGGTCATTCGCATGGTCTCTTGGAGAAACTTACGCAAAGTTTGGCCCTAAGCTAAATGTGGGTGTCTGGTATATATCAATCTTTTAAATAGTGGAGAATTTCCTAATTCAGTCAGAACCTTGAATCGGGTCAAGGAACAAGGATTAGCTATGACCAAAGCTGTGGACGTTGTCATGCTCACGAAGAACAGTGAGCGACTACTTAGGAGATGTCTTGCCTCTATTTATGAAAACGTTCCTGTTAACGAGTTGATCGTCGTCGACGGTTATTCGAATGATTCAACCTTGAAAATACTGAAAGAGTCTCAAACAAGATACGGGAAAATCATTGTAATTGAGGATGCCGGAACACGTGGCAGTGCGAGGCAAAAGGCGATAGCTCACGTGAAAAGCGACTGGTTTCTTTTTGTGGACAGCGACGTGATATTGAGCGACGGTTGGTTCGCCAAGGCTGAAGGACTGATGAATGATGATGTGGGCGCGATTTGGGGGATTGAAATCTGGTCTGTGGTGAAGAGCATGAAAATCTTGGGATTATTTGAAAGGGTCACGTTGAAAATCTTTGAAGGCAGAGGAGGGACGCACGACTTGCTGGTACGGCGCAAAGCAATCGAAGATATCCGGATACCCTATCATCTGCACACCTATGAAGATTCATACATTAAATCGTGGATTCTAAAGAAGGGCTACAAGGTGATCGCTGTTTACGAACCTTATTGCATTCATTATCGACCAGAAAATGTTTGGACGATAAAGCAAAGTATCAAACTGATAGCTGGCGATCTGAAGTTCGCGATTCGCCGCCCTACGCTATTGTTGTCCTATGCAATCTACACTGCAATTGCTGTTTATCAGAGTTTTCTGCGGAATTCCAAGCTGAGCAGGAGATGGCGTTAAATAGCAGGCACGTTCTGCAAAGCTCGCCAAAGGTGGTCGGCCACGGGTCTCACCAGATCTCCTACTTGGCCGTTCTTGCGGATTATAAGCCGCATTTCTGGAGAAGAGAGGAATTCTCCTATGATCTCCGCGGCGATGCCCTTTTTCTTCAGAGCCTTCACTACATCTTCAGCGGATTCTGGTGGGGTAGCGATTAGCAGGCTGCCAGAGGCTATGAGCTGCAGAGGGTCTACTTGGAAAAATTTGCATATTTTGACAGTTTCAGGTTGTATTCGAATTTCTTCTTTGAAGATTTTCACACCTAGACCTGAAGCGTCGGCCATCTCGTGTATTCCACCGGTCAAGCCTCCTTCTGTTGGATCATGCATAGCGTGAACACCGCCGGTTTTGAAGGCAGTTATCGCATCTTTGACTACACTTATTTTATCGTAGAATCCTTTTGCTTTGTTCAGCATTCTAGCATTCATCACTTTTTTCAATTGACTCTCTCTGTCCCACGCAAGAATCGCAGTGCCTTCAATTCCAGCACTTTTTGTCAGTATGAGCTTGTCTCCGGATCTAGCTCCGCCTGCTGTCACGTAATTCCCTTTTTCAGTTACGCCGATTATGCATCCTATAACTATTGAACTTGCCAAACCTGGAGTCACTTCGCAGTGTCCTCCGATGATGGCTATACCCAAATCTTTCGCAGCCTTGTTCATTTGTGTACTAATTGTTTCAACGGTTTCTCTCTCCGTGTTTTCAGGAAGAAGAATGCATGAGAGCAGAAATGTAGGCTGAACACCGAAGGTGGCGATGTCGTTCGCGTTGACGTTCACGGCAAGCCAGCCAATTCTTTCCGTCGCTCCAGTGATAGGATCCATTGAAACGATTAGAGACTTTTTGCCAAGATCTATTACTGCACCGTCAATTCCCGCTGACGGCCCTAGAACAACTTCGTTGCGCTTTGTGCCTAGGTTTTTGAAGATGACTTCTTTCAGAATCTCCATTGGGATTTTTCCAGGGGGCAGTTTCATCATAGATCCTTCTTAGGGCATAGCCATGGTCCTACCTTTTAAGTTGTGGGAGGCTACGCAGAACAATGCTCACGATCGGTATCGCAACGATCAAACCGATGATCATCTGACCTATGTTTACTGGGATCTCTACAATCGCGCCTGTCTTGCCGAGCACTAACTCTTCGTACATGAAATATCCAGCAGCCATTTCTAAGCCTCCGACAATCATTGAGAAAACGGCCCGTCCAGATTCTGGTTCGATCTTGAAGCCCATTAAGATAATAAGCAAAGCAACGATTGCGCCTATGAAATACCAGATTGCGGTCGGGACAAAGGCTGTTATACTGAGGGTCGGTAGCTGGGGAAATCCTAGAGATAGTTGCACGTCTCCACTGTAGTAGATAGAGCCAGTTATTGCAAGTAATGAGCCTACAATTATGCCCAAGGATGCAGTGTAGATCATCCAGTTAGACCTTGAAGGCCGTCTGAACATCTTGTTCAAAGACCCCACGATTGCCCCCTCACAGGCTTTTATGACTAGCGTTCCTGGAGCAAATTGAGCAGCCACCAGCGTATCGGCTATTGCTGCGCCTATACCGCCAGCGAAAGCACCTACGTAGGGGCCGAAAAGCAAGGCCGCCACATAGATTGCTGTTTCACCAACATTGAAATATCCGGTGGTTGCGGGAACACTCACAGTGAAAACCAGGGTTGCTACACATACAAGAGCTGCGAAAACGGCACTTATCGCAAGTTTGAAAGCTGTCTTCGTGGCGTCCCTTTTTTCATTCATTTCAAACCCTGCCAGAATACTATAGGTGGAACCATCTGGTCTTTAGCCTTTCGCAAATCAAGGTGTAGAATCGATTGAGGATCCAAGTTTCCTGAGTGGTTGAAATGCGAAAACCTAAATGTGAGTGGTATGATGGTACATAGCAACTTGCGAGTTGACAGTTATGGCTGAAGAAAAAGTCAGGGACGATCCCGTTAAGCTCCATAAGGAGGCCAACACCCTTTTCGAAGTTGGCAAATACAAAGAAGCTAAGGACAAGTTCTTGAGAACCGCAGAATTGTATTACAGGGTGCAGAACTTCTTCGATTCTGCATCAATGTACTATAAGGCCGGCGAAAGCGCTTATGCACTTAAGGATTATAAAGGAGCAGCTGAACATTTTGCGAAGTCCTCTGAAATATCGTTTCAAAAGGGTTTCGATCGGTTTGGAGTCAGCGCGTTGGAATATGCAAGAGACAGTTATAAGGCATTGGACAAGAAAGCTAAAGTCAAAGAACTTGAGAAGAAAATACGAGAAGTAAAAAAGAAGCTCGAAGCCACATTCTAACAGGGAAAGGCTTGGAATCTATTATCATTTTGAAACGGACGCGTCAAGACAATGCTTATGTCTGGAACTCCACGATTCAAGAGTTAGATGTGTTCTAAGGGTATGCAGACGCCTTTTAGGGCTTTGGCAGAACTGGGCGAAAAACTTGAGGCCACGAGAAAACGTCTTCTCATGTTAGATCTTGTTTCAGACTTTTTGACAAAGCTGGAGGTTGAAAAGGTTGAGCCTGCGGTCTCAATGATTTTAGGGAGGTCGTTCCCAAAATGGAGTCAGCGGACTCTTGAGGTTAGTTGGGCTACTTTGAGCGAGATTATAAGGCGGATTTCAGGGGTTGAGTGGAGCGTTTTTGATGAGGCTTTCAGTAGGTCTGGTGATATTGGTTCGGCTACGAAGGTAGTTTTTGAAAGAAGTAAGGTCAGGCGGCAGGCCGCCCTTTTTGAGAGGGCTTTGACGTTGATGGAGGTGAGGCGTAGTTTCGAGGCTATATCTGATGCTGTTGGGTACGGTTCGAGAGAAAAGAAAGAACGGCTAATAGAGGCATTGCTGAGTCAGGCTTCGCCTTTGGAAGTAAAGTATTTGATGAAGATCTTTACCGGTGAGATGCGGACAGGTTTTCACGAGGGATTGATGGGGCAAGCGGTTTCCAAGGCATTCCAAATCCCGCTAAGGCTCGTTCAAGAGGCGAGTATGATCACGGGTGACATAGGGGAAGTTGGCTCCGTTGCCAAAACTGAAGGTGCGGAAGGCCTGTCTAAGATTGGTTTCAAGGTGTTCAGACCTGTGAGCCTCATGTTGGCTCAGATGGCTGATAATGTTGGCGAGGCCTTGAGGGAACATGGTGGAAAGACGGGATTCGAGTACAAGTACGATGGGGCTAGGGTTCAGATTCACAAGCTAGCCGATCAGGTGAGAATATTCAGTAGGAGGTTGACAGATGTGACATACAGCCTGCCAGAAACGGTGAGAGCAGTCAAGCAGAACATCAAGGCAATGGAAGTGATCCTTGAGGGAGAAGTTATAGCCGTCGATGCTCAAGGTTTTCCGATTCCTTTTCAACATTTGATGCGTCGGTTCAAAAGAGTTCACTCAATTGAAGAAATGATCACAGAGATTCCTATCATGCTTTACCTGTTCGATATCCTGTACCTTGACGGGAAAAGCCTGATTTCATCTTCTTACTTGGAGCGGAGGCGCTTATTGGCCGAAAATGCCGGAGGCATATCACTAACGGTTCAGATTGTTACTGACAACGCTGGAGAAGCTGAAGAGTTTTTGAGAAATGCGATGAATGCTGGGCATGAAGGGTTAATGGCGAAAAGGCTTGACAGCCCTTATACGCCTGGAATCCGTGGGAAACGCTGGCTCAAGGTGAAGCCTGTTCTTGAACCTTTAGATTTAGCTGTTGTTGCCGCTGAGTATGGGTACGGTCGTAGGCATGGGTGGCTTTCAGACTACTATTTGGCGGCGCGTGATTCTGAAACCGGGGAATTCTTGCCGGTGGGCAAAACGTTCAAGGGATTGACGGATGCCGAGATCATCGACATGACTAGGCGGCTTAAGGAACTTGTCGTAAGGAAAGAGCATGGAAGAGTCATGGTTGTTCCGAAGATAGTTGTTGAAGTTGTTTACAATGAGATTCAAAGCAGTCCTAAGTACGAGTGCGGCATGGCTTTGCGGTTTGCTAGAATTAGCCGCATTAGAGAAGATAAGACTCCTGAAGAAGCGGACACGATACAGACTGTGAAGGAGATCTATGAGAGGCAGTTTTTGAAAAAAGGCAGATATAGAACTGGTTGACAGCTGAATAGGGCAAGGAGGCGCCTTGATGCCTGGGGCTCGGAGGGTTCCGGTTTATGATGAGTATTACAGTCGGCAGATCATTTTGAAGGAGTTCGGTAGGAAGGGTCAGAACAAGCTTGCGC
>Ga0315268_10008253_pt1 | contig 10905 bp, 11 predicted proteins | sample C1_top_MG_FD_204535 | JGI IMG/M metagenome (GOLD analysis project Ga0315268, IMG submission 204535) | Sediment microbial communities from Yellowstone Lake, YNP, Wyoming, USA - C1_top | ecosystem: Environmental > Aquatic > Freshwater > Lake > Sediment | place: USA: Wyoming | collected 2017-08-01 | reverse complement strand
GTGCCGAGGAACGTGTGCGATCATCGCGACGACCTCCACACGCGACCGCGTGCCAGAAGCCGTTAGCGGGACGTTCCGCGGATCGTCGGGCACTGAGCGCCCGACCGGCGAGCTTCATCGCCGTGCCGGACGCTGATAGCGCTCCCCCGAGGAACTGCTAGTCCACCTTGAAGTCGGGCGTCACATCGCGGCCGTACCTGTCGACGACGACGATCGTGGGTGTCCATCCGGTGTCACTGCGGACTGCCGCCCGAAGCTCATCGGCCACCGACTCCACGACGATCGCGCTGACGAAGTCGATTGGCCGTTCGGCGACGGCCCAGCCATCGCGCCCAATGGCGAAGACCGTCAGCGGAGGCCCGCGTCTTTGCGTCGTGTCCGTGAGTCGTTTCTTCACGGTCTCCTCCGGAACCATTCAGCTTGGCATGTTACGAGCGTTGCGCGGTAGACTGCCAGACGCGGCGATGAAGCCCGCCGCGCGGGCAGCCTCCGCGACCCGCGGCCGTGCCGCTGACGGCTTCTACCTGAATGGGTAGGAGTCTGTCGTGCCGCTGAGCCGCAATCCCAACGTCACACCGCACGTGCGCGCGCACGCCTGGGCAGGCTCTGCTCCATTGCTTCCCGGATCGTCAGGAGGATGGGATGGATCCCGGCCCTGACGCGACGCCCGATCTGCGCGCCTACATCCAGGCAAAGCAGGAGGTCACCAACGCCGTTCGGGTGACGGCCCAGGCGCTGCGGGAAGACGGGGCCACCGAGGCGACAAGTCCGTACCATGACCTGCTGGTTCGGCTCGCTGAAGACCGTTTCAACCTCGCAGTCGTCGGCCAGTTCAAGCGCGGCAAGAGCACGCTGATGAACGCGATCATCGGCCGCGACCTGTTGCCGACCGGTGTGCTTCCCCTCACCTCGGCGATCATCGCGCTCTGCTACGGCCCTCGCGAACGTGTCCTCCTTCGGAGGCAGGGCTGGGCACGCGAGCAGGAGATCCAGCTCGGCGAGCTCGCCGATTACGTCACGGAACGTGGCAACCCGGGCAACGAGAAGGGGCTGTCCGAGGCGAGGGTCGAGCTCCCACTGCGGTTCCTGCGCCGCGGGCTCTACTTCATCGATACGCCGGGCGTCGGCTCCGCGCAGCACGAGAACACGGCGACGACGCTCGCGTTCCTGCCGCAGGCGGACGCCGTCATCTTCGTGACGAGCGTCGAAGCGCCCCTCAGCGAGGCCGAGGAGCTGTTTCTGCGTGATATCCGCGAGCACGTACGTAAGTTGTTCGTCGTCGTCAACAAGATCGACGTGCTTGCCGGGGATGAACGGGACGAGGTCCTTGCGTACATCGGCTCGCGCCTGTCGAGTGTCCTCGCCGCAGATGGCATCCCGATCTTTCCCGTGTCGGCCCGCGAGGCGCTCGACGCAAAGCGTCGGCGCGACGCACCCTCTCTCCACGACAGCGGCCTGGCGGAGCTCGAGGCGTCGCTGGCGACGTTTCTGGCGAACGAACAGGGACGGACGTTCCTCGTTACGATCCTCGATCGCCTGATTGCCCTCGTCCCCGACCAGGACGACCTGTCCATCGAGCATTCCGACCGCCGCGCTGACCCGGTGCCAACCGCGGGCAGCCTCCGCGCCAGCGCCCAGGCGATCCGGGCGCGCCTGCTGGCCGGTGGGCCACTCGCGGTCGAGCCGGCTGCGGAGGACCCGAGCGCCCCCGACGGGCAGGCGGTTGAAAGAGCGATCGTCGCGAGCGGGCTGCGACACCCGTCCGCCACGGAACGTACGACCTCGCGAGCAAGGACCTGTCCCGTCTGCGCAGCCCAGGGTGACGCGATCTTCAGCTTCTTCGCGCAATGGCAGTACCAGCTCGCCACCAGCAGGCTCGCGCAACGCGAGTTCTCGGCGGCCCGCGGGTTCTGCCCTGCCCACAGCTGGCAGCTCGGACAGATCGCCTCGCCGCAGGGGATGAGCGCCGGCTACGTTCTCCTGATCGAGTCGACCGCCGGCGAGTTGCAGCGCATCCTCCACGAGCCGGCAGCGCACGTCGCCGCGCGGCTCGCCGCACTCTTCCCGACGGCTGCGAGCTGCGCGGCGTGCCAGGTGCTCGAGGAAGTCGAGCGTTCGTGCGTCGCGCAGACCCTAGGACACCTCGATACAAGCGACGGCCGGGACGACCGCGACGAAACCGAGGGCCTGTGCCTCCCGCACCTCCAGGTGGCGCTCGCGAGCGACCCAGGGGCAGAGGTCGGCGAGGTGCTCATCGGCGACCAGGTCCGCAGGCTGGAGGAGCTGGCAGAAGACATGCACAGCTATTCACTCAAGCGCGAAGCGGTTCGACGAGGGCTCCTGAATGAGCGGGAGGAACACGCCTGGCGCCGGGCCCTGGTGCAGCTCGTCGGCGAACGGATTGCCCGGGGAGTCACGCTCCCTTCTTGACGCGAACGGAATCGATTGCCCGGTTCGCCGGCGCGCGCTACCTCGGCGGCCTCCGGTCGCGGATCTTGCCGCTCCCGCAGTTCAAGATTCCCAACGGTGGCAAGCACGCCGCGGACTCCTGCGACTTCCAGGAGTTCATGGTCGCGCCGGTCGGCGCCTCGACCAACGCCGAGGCGCTTCGCATACAATCACCGTCGGCGATGAGGCTCGCCGGTCGGCTCGTCCGACGATCCGCGTGATGCTGACGGCCTCTGCACGTGACGGCGTGTGGAGATGCGATGGACAGCAGAACGAGGATGAGTCCAGGTCGTTCCCCTGAATCGCCCGGGGAGGATCGGACGAGTTCGCCGCGGGCTCGACGGGTTCGGAACGCGGCGGCACGGAAACGAGCTTGGATGGCGCGTTACCGAGCATTGGCGCGGGGGGCTGGATACGGATCGGGTTCTGCGTCGGCACACCGACCGGCCAGCGCCGCGATCGGCCGCGTTGAAACCCTTTCGAGCGATGAGCTGGATCGCCGACGTGCCTACGCTGCGATCGCGCTCGTCCGCACGATCCGATCCGTACCGCTGCCGGGCGTCGCCCCGTTCACCCGGCGCGATCGCCTTCTCTTCGTGGCGCTCATCGCGGCCGAGGCGATAGTCGTGGCTCTGGTCGCAGCGGCTGCTGGACGATGAGGCGGGCACGAGGCGTCGAGCGCGACCGGGCACCCGTATGCCGCATCCCACACCAGCAAACCGGGACGGTGACGGTCCTGGCAATCGGCCGCCAGGGCTGGGCAGTCGCCGAGAGGCGGGTCGACGGCGGCACGCCACTGGTCGTCGAGGCAGTCGCCGAGCAACTGCGCGGGCAGGTTCGCGCTGACACGGGCTGGATGCCGGCGATCATCGTCCTGGACGCCTCCGGCGACGAAGTCACGGCCCGATTCCGCGTCGAGTAGCGGTTCGGCGGGGATGCGCCTCCTGATCGTCAGCGACCTCCATCCGAACCTCGCGTCGCTCGAATGGGTCATGGCGGTACGCGCCGCGGCCGCACTTCACGACACCCGACGCGGCGGCCACCGATTTCGCGCAGACCCGCCACGCAGGCTGTGGCCCCGCCCGCGCCTCGAGAGGCCGTCGAACTGAACCGCGGTATACTCCCGGCCCGGCGATGAGGCTCGCCTGCAGGAACAGCCCGCGATCTACGGCTCGGTCCGTCGATGGCCTCTACCTCTACGCGAGGAGAACGCCGTGGCCCTGCCCGAACGATCGCTCGAAAAGCGCCCCCTCGTGGTAGCGGCGCCGGGCGTCGAGTCTCACGGGCCAGCCCCGGAGGTGGTGGCGCGAGCGCACCCCTTGGGTGACCTGGAGATCCAGTACTTCTGTCGGTTCGGTGCCGAGAAGCTCGACGATCTCGGCACGCGCGTTCAGCTGATCCAGGCGTGGGGAATGTGCGACCGGCACGCCCTGGGTTTCCTCGCCGTCGAGGCCTCGCTCAACGACGGGTGGTTGTTCCAACCGGCCGTCGTCTACGCCGACCTGATGGAGCGCGCGGAGCTTGCCCTTGCGCGCGGGTGGCTCTTCGAGCGCGCGCGAGTCGCCGCGTCCCTGACCGCCGTTGAACCGTGTTGGCCGTGCCATATGGGGCTCGCGTCCACCTACGAAGCCGATGCCACGGCGATGGATATCGTGAACGATGGGCGGAGACTGGAGCCACTGTTGGACATTGCGGCTGGGACGAGGGCCCACTGGACGCTTTGGGTCTGCGGCCTATGCGCAGAATCGACATCGGTGGTGCGTTGCCGACCGCATCTGCTCGCGGAACTCGACCAAGGGCGCGTCGGCCTCGATGCCCATCGTGGGTGCGTGGCCGACATCGCGCGGCACGCGGACGCCCTCGCCGCGTCGTTCGGCTGGTCGCGGAGGGGGACGGAGACCATCGTCGACCGGGCGGCGTTGATTGGCGCGGTCGGGTGGTGTGCCGGATGGCGGCGGATCCTGGATCTCCTCGGCTGACGCGGAGGTTCCATGCCCGAGTCGAGTCGAACGATCGTGCTGCCGGGTGCGGACTCGCGCCGTTTGTCGTCGGCCCTGCGCTTCGTTCTCCTGGGCGGCGTGATGAGTCTGTTCGCCGATATGACCGTACGGAGGGTGCCCGAAGCATCACCCGCCCCTATCTCGGCGCGCTGGGCGCCAGCGCACCGTCATGGAAGCGGTGGCGGGCGGCGGAGAGCCGCTCGGTACGCCTGCGCCTCGAGTGGCATGTGTGGCAGCTCAGCTTGCGATTAAACCTCCGGCGGCCTCGGTCAGCTCCAGTCCTCGGCTGACTCGGCGATCTTGAGCGAGAGCGCCTCGAGCTCGCTCGTGAGCGTCCGGAGCCGCTTGGCGTTCTCGAACCAGCTCCGATAGCGGGCCAGCTGCGCGGCGCTCAACAGGCGCGTCTCGGTCACGCCGTTCACCTTGCGGGTCCAGGAGAAGTAGGGACCGTGGAGCTGCGGCGGATCACCGGCGCAGCGGCAGCCCGTCTTGCCGCAGCGGATCCGCCGCTCGATGATCGTGCCCGGGAGCGCGAAGCCGACGGAGCCCAGCTGCGCCGCGATCTTCGCCCGGGCCGCGCGATCCGCCGCGCTGGGCCGTGGCATCGACACCTCCTCGCCGGAGCATGGCATAGAGGCCACCCGAACGGGTCTCTACAGTAACATACTGCAGCCACAGCCACAGCCACCGAGGAGGCGAGATGGACGAGGGCGGCAAGCGAGCCGACGGCGGCGCGTCGAGGGCGGCGCTGGTGGGCTTCCGGGAGGGGTTCTACGCTTGTCTCACCGGCTGGGGTGACGCCCTGTTCGAGCTCTGCGATGCGGCGGTCTGCGCGCCGACACCGGTCGGCTCGGTGCCGTCGTTATCCCTGGAGCCCGTGTTCCGGCGCGGCCACGGCAGCCTGTACAAGGCGCTCGCCCGTGGGGCGGCCGACGCGGAAGCGCTGCGCGATGTCCTCGTCGCCCACCGCCCGGCGGACTGGCCGGCCGTGTTCGCGGTCGATGCGTCCACCTGGCCCCGCTGCGATGCCGAGACGAGCCCCGAGCGCGGGTTCTGCTACTCGGCCTCGAAGCACTCCGCGGTCCAGCCCATCGTGGCGGGCTGGTCGTACCAGTGGATCGCGCAGCTCGACTGGGCCGCGGACTCCTGGACCGCGCCGCTCGACGCCCGGCGCATCCCGCCGCGCGCCGACACCGTCGCGGCCACGATCGCCCAGGTGGGCGAGCTCGTCGGGCGCCTGCCCGATGCCGGCGCGGTGCCGCTGTTTGTCTTCGACGCCGGCTACGACCCGATCGCGCTCGGCGCGGGGTTGGCCGGCGCCCGAGCCGGCGTGCTCGTGCGCATCCGCTCCGACCGCGTCTTCTACCCCGATCCGGTCCCGACGCCCGCTACGGCGCGGTGGAGGTCCAGGCCTGGCACGGCCTGCACCCCAAGCTCCACGGGCGGGGACGCTGGGCCGGCGCCTTCCCGCCGATTGTGCGCGGGACGGTCATCCGCGTCGCGGTCGAGCACCTTCCCAAACGCGACGGCCGAGCGCTCAAGACCCTCTGGCTATGGTGGTCGGGGCCAGGAACCCCCGAGCTCGAGGTCTGCTGGCGAGCGTACCTGCACCGCTTCGACCTCGAGCACACCTTCCGCTTCGCCAAGGGGCCCTGGGCTGGACGACGCCGGCCCTGCGCACCCCCGAACAGGCCGACCGCTGGACCTGGCTCGTCGTCGCCGCCTACACCCAGCTCCGCCTCGCCCGCGGCCTCGTCGCCGACGACCGGCTGCCCTGGGAACGCCCCTGTGACCCGGCCCGGCTCAGCCCGACGCGGGTTCGCCGGGGGTTTCGTCGACTTCGTGCCGTGCTGGGCACGCCGGCCAGGCCACGGAGATACCACACCGCGGGTCCCGGGCGCCCCAAAGGCACCCGTCGTCCCCCACGAACCCGCTACCCGGCGCTGAAGAAGGCCGCCTGAGGCGGTTTAATCGCAAGCTTAGGCGGTGTCGATCGTCGCTCGGTCGCCGGCTCGCAGTCGACGCGCGCCCTCGCTCGCGGGCGGCCCCCTCGCGCAGCGCAGAGGGGTTCGGATGCGCACGGACAGCAAGCGTGATGGCCGGATCTGGTAGGGCGGGACACCGTCCGGCGCCTGTCAAGCCGGGTGAGAGGCCTCGGTCCGCTGATTACTGAGGTGGCTCACAAGAGACGCTACGTCACTCCAGTCGAGCCGCCGGTTGACACAAGTTCGACTTGGCAGAACAATCATGTTGACAACCGAACGCGATGAAGCTCGCGTGGTATCCCGTTCGACGGGTGATGGCTTCTGGGGCTCAGCTCCAGGAGCCTTTCTTGTTCCTGGGGCCTTCTCGATAGCACCCGAGGAGGCAAGTCCAACGGCGCGGTTCCACAGCATCCTGTTCGACGGGGTCGGCGACTCAGGCGCCTCGGAGGCGACCGAGCCGCCTGAGTACTTCGCTGATCTGCACCTCGATGACATCGTGACCTCCATCACGGCCGGACGCGAAACGCGCGCCGTGCGGCCGTTCTTCTACGCCCCACTGCGCGATGTCGGGACAATCGCCTACCGGCAAGAGGTCTTCCGGGACCTGGAGGAGGAAGCCAGCCGCGGCATCGTTCGCGCGTTTGCGGCCAAGATGCAGGTGGTCCGCAACCGCTTGGACGGGGCGGCCAAGGTTCCAAACCGCTACGAACGAGAGCGCTGGTTCCTCGATGCCGCGACCGCCTATTGCGAGGCGGTGCACGAGCTGAGCGGCGAGCTCGGCGCCGCCCGACCCCGCTCTCGGGGTCTGCTGGCCTTCGCGGACTACCTCTCGGTTTACTCCTCATCGGAGGACTTCAGTCGTCTCATCGCCGACACCGAGCGGGTCATGACAGCACTCGCGTCGGTCCGTTACCGGCTGCGGATCAACCCCGGCAAGGTCACCGTCAACCGCTACCACTCCGAGCCCGACTACAGCGCCGAGGTGCTGCAGACATTCGAGAAGTTCAAGCAGGGCGTTGGCAAGGAGTACCGCTGGGAGTTCAGCCGGCTCCCGTCTATGAACCATGTGCAAGCGGCGATCGTTGACCGACTCGCGCTCCTGTATCCGGACGTCTTCGCATCGCTCGACGAGGCGTACCTGCGCCACCGCGCGTTCCTCGACGCCACGGTCGCCCGCTTCGCCCACGAGATCCAGTTCTACGTCGCCTACCTGGACCACGTCGCCACCTTCCGCCGCGCGGGTCTGGCCTTCTGCTACCCCGAGGTTGTCGACCGGTCCGAGAAGGTCCACGGTCGCGAGGTGTTCGACCTCGCCCTGGCAGCCCGGCTCGTTGGCCAGCATGCCATCGTCACCAATGACTTCGAGCTGACCTCCCCCGAGCGGATTCTCGTGGTCTCGGGGCCGAACCAGGGCGGCAAGACAACGTTCGCCCGCACGATCGGCCAGCTCCACCACCTGGCCCGGCTCGGCGCGCCCGTTCCGGGGACCGCGGCGCGGCTCCAGCTTGTCGACCTGATCTTCACGCACTTCGAGCGGAAGGAGGAGGTCGAGGATCTGACTAGCAAGCTCGAGAACGACCTGCTCCGGATCCAGCGGATCCTCGACGCTGTCACCACCGACAGCTTGCTGATCATGAACGAGAGCTTCAGCTCGACCACCGTAAGCGACCAGCTGTTCATCGGCCGGCGGGTGATGCGAAAGATCATCAACTGCGGCCTGCTATGTGTCGTGGTGACGTTCCTCGACGAGCTCGCCTCGCTCGATCCGAGCACGGTCAGCATGGTCAGCACGGTGGACCCGGACGAGCCGGCGCGTCGGACGTTCAAGATCGTCAGGCACCCTGCCGACGGGCTGGCGTACGCGATGGCGATCGCCGAGAAACATCGTCTCACCTACCCGAGTGTGAAAGCACGGGTCGCGCGGTGAAGGTCTTCCTGGCGTACCGCGATCGCGACCTCAATCTCGCGGCCGAGCTGCCGCCGAACGCTGAGGCGCTCACCCAGGACCTGGGGCTTCAGATCCTGTTCGGGGCGATGGCGGCCGGCGACCGCTTTCTGTTTGATGTTGCGAAGTCGGCGATCCTCACCAGCCTCCATGACGTTGATGCCATCCGCTATCGGCAGGCGGTCCTCGGCGACTGCCTCGCTCACCCTGCGGTGGTCCGGCAGCTGTATGCGCTCGCCGCCGAGGCGATCGAACGCGAGCACCGGTTGTGGGGCTATTCACTGCGGACTCCGGACTCGGTTCTCAGCCACTCAGTCAACATGATGAAGCTGTTCGTCGAGATGCTCAGGCGCGTGCGGCGCGTCGCCGAGGAGCACGCGTCGGCCTTCTCCTCGGAAGGGTTCACGCGACTCTTCGACGAACTCGGCCGCGAGCTGGACGATCCGTACTTGACCTCTGTTGAGCAGCATCTCCAGCGCCTGCAGTTCCAAGACGGTGTCCGCGTGAGTGCCGAGCTTGGGCCGGCCAATCTGGGGATCAACTACGTGCTCCGGCGGCGTGTCGGCAGGCGGAGCTGGCGAGAGCGGATCGGTCTCGCGGAGCGCGACAGCTACGTGTGGGAGCTCCCCGAACGGGACGACGCCGGCGCCCAGGCGCTGGGAGAGATGAGGAGCCGGGGCATCGCCCTCGCCGCGGGCGCGCTCGGCCAGTCGGCCGATCACATCCTGAGCTACTTCGCCCAGCTGCGATCGGAACTCGGCTTCTACGTCGGGTGTCTCAACCTTCGGGACGCCTTCGATGGAACCGGCGCGCCCACCTGCCTGCCCGAGCCGGGACCGGTCGGCGAGCCCACGCTCCGCGCTCGAGGCCTGTTCGACGTCTGCCTGCGGCTGAGCATGGCCGGGCCAGTCGTGGGTAGCGACGTCGACGCAGACGGCAAGGCGCTGCTCGTGATCACGGGCCCCAATCGGGGAGGCAAATCGACCTTCCTGCGCGCGCTCGGCCTGGCTCAACTGATGATGCAGGGCGGCATGTTCGTGGCAGCCGAATCGTTCGGCGCGGATGTCCGCGACGGACTGTTCACGCACTTCAAGCGCGAAGAGGACGCGACGCTCCGCAGCGGAAAGCTCGACGAGGAGCTGGGCCGCATGAGCCTGATCGTCGACCAGGTCCGGCCCGATAGCCTCGTGCTGCTCAACGAGTCGTTCGCCTCAACAAACGAGCGCGAGGGCTCCGAGATTGGCTGGCAGATTGTCAGAGCCCTGCTCGAGACGCGGGTCAAGGTCGGCTACGTGACCCACATGTTCGATCTGGCGAGCCGGTTCCACGCCACGCGAAGCGAAGAGACCGTGTTCCTTCGGGCCGAGCGGCTACCCGATGGGCGGCGCACGTTCCGCCTCATCGAGGGTGAGCCGCTACCCACTAGTCACGGCCAGGACATCTACCGCGCGATCTTCAGCGATGAGCCCGCCCCTCGGCCTGTCGAGGGCGAAGTCGCCGCGGCCGGGCGCTGAGTGGGGCGGCGTTAGTACCTTGGCTGGCTGACCTGAACCGGAGAGAACCCAGTTGTCACGGTCGGATCATGCAGTTCGCGACAAGAGTGGCGCCATTCAAGGGACATCGGCGGCCCTACGCTTCGTCGTGCTAATCGGCGTCGTCAGCTTCTTCGCGGTTATGACCTATGAGGGGTCCAGGAGCATCACAGGGCCGTATCTCGCGCTCCTCCGGGTACACGCTCCGCATCGTGTCCGGCCGCCTCGCCGGCATCACCGGTCGCTACTGGCCGATCACGCTGGTCGGCTACGTTGTGCAGATGGCCGCCGTCCCGGCTCTGGCGCTTGTCGGCAGTTGGCAGGCCGCCGCCATCCTGATTGCGCTTGAGCGGGCGGGCAAGGCGCTGCGCAACCCACCGCGCGACGCGATGCTCGCGCACGCCACCATGGATATCGGTCGGGGCTGGGGGTTCGGGCTGCACGCGGCGCTCGACCAGGCGGGGACCCTCGTTGGGCCGCTCGTCGCGGCAGCCGTGCTGGCCGCGCGGGGCCAGTACCAGGTCGCGTTAGCCGTGCTGCTGATTCCGGCGCTGCTCACCCTCGGGATGCTGGTCGTGGCCCGCATCTCCTATCCCGATCCCTCCGGGCTCGCGGCGCGCCCAGCCGACGTGCAGACCGGCGGCCTGCCCCGCGAGCTGTGGATCTACCTTGGGGCGACGATGCTGGTGGCGGCGGGGTTCGCGGACTTCTCGCTAATCGCGTTCCACTTCGCCCAAGCGCGTACCGTCCCGACCCACTGGGTTCCCCTCTTCTACGCGGCGGCAATGGGCGTTTCCGGGATCGGACCCTTGGCATTCGGGCGCCTGTTCGACTGGGCCGGGATCGTCGTGCTCGTGCCCCAGACACTCGGGACGACCGCGACGAAACCGAGGGCCTGTGCCTCCCGCACCTCCAGGTGGCGCTCGCGAGCGACCCAGGGGCAGAGGTCGGCGAGGTGCTCATCGGCGACCAGGTCCGCAGGCTGGAGGAGCTGG
>Ga0315268_10008252_pt1 | contig 10906 bp, 9 predicted proteins | sample C1_top_MG_FD_204535 | JGI IMG/M metagenome (GOLD analysis project Ga0315268, IMG submission 204535) | Sediment microbial communities from Yellowstone Lake, YNP, Wyoming, USA - C1_top | ecosystem: Environmental > Aquatic > Freshwater > Lake > Sediment | place: USA: Wyoming | collected 2017-08-01 | reverse complement strand
CCCTTTACCGAATGGCAGAAGCGGATGGCGGAGGTTATCCCGGGCCTTGGGGCGAATTGGCAAATCTGGAACGCGCCCCAGGCCCTGGCCGGCCTCTACCAGGAGGTCCAGCGCCAGGCCCAGATGCTGGCCTTCTGCGACGACTACTGGTTTTTCACCATGGTTTTTCTGTCGCTGCTGCCCCTGGTGTTTTTGATGCGCCGGCTTCCCAGGACCCCCCCAGCAGAGGCGCCCGCGCCGCATTGAGGGGAGGGCGGGGGAGCTGGGCTCCCCCGGCCCTCCCCTCAAAAATCATAAAAGGATACCTTTTGCGCCGGGTTAATTTGATCATGCTGGCCGTGGCCAGCGTTTTCCTCGTTTGGATTCTGCACAAGGTGGGGTGGGGGACTCTCTGGAGCCACCTGCAACAGGTGGGCTGGTATTTCCCCCTGCTGCTGATGCCTTACGGGCTGGTGAACTGGCTGGAGGCCATGTCCTGGAAGTATTTGCTCCTGGACCCCCTGCCGGGGGCCTTGCCCCTGCGCCGCCTCTTTTGGCTGCGCCTGGGGGGCGAGGCCTTGAACCAGCTCACGCCCACCGCCTCCCTGGGGGGCGAGCCATTCAAGATTACGGGCTTGCTGGCCAACGGCCTGGGCTGGGAGGTGGCCGCCGCCTCCGTGGTGATCCACAAGGCTATCCTGGTGTTGAGCCTGGCCCTCTATGTCATCATGGGGCTGGCCATGGCCCCATTGCTGCTGCCCGTGGCCGGGGGCCAACTGGCTTTCCTGAGCCTGGGGGCCCTGTTTCTGGCGGCCTCCGGGGTTTTCCTGGTGGTCGGCCAGCGCCTGGGGTTTTTGAGCCAGGGGATTCGGCTGGTTTGCCGATCCGGCTGGTGCCCCGCCCGGTTGAAGGAAAAAGAAACCTTTTTTACTGACCTGGACCAGCGCCTGGCCGATTTTTACCGGCAACATCCCGGCCGGGCCGCCCTGGCCTTCGTCATTTTTTTCTTGAGCTGGGTGCTCCACGCGGTGGAAGTTTACGTGATGTTCTGGCTCCTGGGGCACCCCATCAGTTGGCCCCTGGCCATTTGCCTGGACGCCCTGGCCATGCTCTTTACCGCCATGGGCTTCTTCATCCCGGCGGCCATCGGCATTCAGGAGGGAGGAAACCTGCTCTTGGCCCTGGGCTTCGACCTGGGTCTGGGCCTGGGCGCGGCCTTCAGCATTTTGCGGCGTCTTCGGGAAGCCTTCTGGCTGACCCTGGGCCTGGTGGCGGTGGCCCGGGAGAAATAAAGAACCCTGGAGAAGTTACATTGAGACCATTGCGATAGTCTTTTGAGGGGAGGGCGGGGGGCCGGAGGCCTCCCGCCCTCCCCTCAAACTCCCCACCCCACCCCCCTTAAGGGGATCTCTGAAGAGGTAACTTTGCGGGAGCGGGCCAGGGGTTTCCCCGGAAGTCCTTTGGGGAAACGCCTGGACCTGGAAATCAGGGCATGGGGGGGGCGGTGAGGGGGTTTGCCTATTCCAGGATGCGCAAGTTAATGTAGGGTGCGCACTGCGCACCACCACCATACTGCTTCGAGAAGTTTTGAGATTATGTGGGACACCCGCCCTCGGGTGTCCGTTCATGCGCCGGCGAGGGCGGCGGCGCTACATTTTTAGGATTAACGGGTAAGCCCGGGGCTCGTGAGCGATGCTCCTGAAAAGTTGAGGTGTAGGGTGCGTCTTACGCACCAAGAATGGCGCGTGAGACGCGCCCTACATTAGACGCGCCCTACATTGCTGGTTGCTCAGAGTTAATGTCGGCTGCGCACTGCGCCCCAAATCCGGTGTTGGCGGGCACGGAGGCCCGCCCTACCGAACTTTTCATGATTTACGGGTAAGCCGAAGACCCACGCATGGCTGGCAAGATGACTGGCAGAAAATGGCAGACTAATCCGGCGCCGGTTCCCTGGGCCGGAAAATCAGGGCCTGGAGCGGCGGTGAGGCGGTTCCCTATTCCAGGATGCGGAAGGCGGCCTGCTTCAGGCGGCGCAACTCCTCTTCCATCTGACGCCGCTGTTTTTGACGGATGGCGTTGCGGATTTTCCGGATGATTTCGTCCATGTTCAGGGGTTTGAGGACGATGTCCGTCCGTTCCTGGTAAACCAGTTGGTAGGAGGCCTCCTGCCGGTGCACCATGAAAATGAAATGCATGGTGGGGTCCCGGTGGCGGCAGTTATCCAAAAACCTCAGGCATTCCGGGATCTGTAGGTCGGTGATGAGGAGGTCGAAGGGGTCCTTATCCAGGGCTTCCCGGGCCTGATCCACGGAAGTGGCCAGGGTGAAGTCGATGTCCAGCATCTTCAGGACCGAGGAGAGGAATTGCTGGCACCAGTCGTCCAGGTCCAGGACCAGGATGCGCTCTCTTTTCTTGTCTGCCTTCGGGTTCCCCATCCGCCCGGCCTCCTTGGCGAGGATTGCTAGTTATTTTAATACGTAATTCATCGCCTGACAAGGGCCCTGGGGTTTTTCGGGTATCTCCTGGCCGCGGGGAGCTTTATACCAGGATGCGCCCATATAAGTAAGAGAATCCTTATGGCTTGTAGGGGCGCACCCGCGTGTGCGCCGGGATTTAGGACGGACACATGGGTCCGCCCTTACAAGGAAATACCTCTTTGCGCGCATCTTGGGATTAAAAACGGCAACCCCAGGCTGCCAACCTTAATTACGGATGGAATATCTGATTCAGAAAACCGGCATTTTAGGAGGGATTGATAAGTATGGATCTATAGCAGATATGCGTTCAACACCTTTAACCTTAGAGCACCGCGGGCAACTATTGAGGTCGACTAAGGGGGAACTTTGACCAAACGATAACTTTGTTGATATTTATTACATTCGGTCAGTTTTAGCTCCTCACCACAGGAAAGCTCTAGGTCAAACTCCATAAATTCACGGATGCAACCCAATGTTACTCTACCTGATCAACTCATTTAAAAGAACTTCCACTCTTGAATCTCGATCTCGAATTGAGTACTCACGTATCTTTCCCTGCCGGTAGCCCTCATAAAATACTTTGATCAAATTCACGGTACGTTCATTTTGCTGATCCAGAGAAAGGGATTTTTGAAGGTCCAGGACCGCCGGATAAAGGTAAAGGCGGTCGATTTTGGCTAGAGCCAGCAAATTGTAGGCAAAAGGATCATAAGGAGTCAGTTCTACTGCCTTTTGAAAATCATAAAGGCCAGCCCCTTTATTCCTACTGAAAAGATAACTGGCCCCGCGTAACTGGTAGGCAGTAGCCCGGTTAACATTTTCTTCAGGAGCGGCCGCGTTCAGGAATTGAGTAAATTCATTAGCGGCGGCGTTGTAGTTTTGCGCTCGGTAACGGTAAAGGCCGGCCATGAAATGGATCGCCGGCAGAGAGAAAAGGGGTTGCACCAACCACCCGGCCACCCACGCGGGCCGACCCTCAATATCCAGGCAATACCACAACCCTTGCTGCGGTCGGTAGCGCATGTCCAGCACTCGGTAAGAACCGTCCAGGACCCTCGACCCGGCGGCGGGAAAGTTTTTCCCGGGCCCGGACCGAACAGTGACCTTTTCACCGGATGCCTTCACCATAGCCGGCGGCACGGCCACGCTGTCGTGTTCGATGTAGGCGGTGGCTCCATCGCCGGTCTTAACTTCAAACCAGCCTGCCTGCATATCGACTGCCGAGAGAGCCTTATCAACAGGGAGGCGGGCCACAATGGGGGCGGCCCGGTTGGGGGATTGACGCAGGACCGCCACCTTCCGGGTGACCAGAGTTCTTTTGAAAAGAACCTCGCGGCTGGTCTCCACCAGGGCGAAGTTATAGCGGGTGCGGGGAATTTCGGCTTCCAGGCCATCGGCTTCCAGGCCATCGATGGGACGCAATCGCACAAGTAGATTACTGCCCCGAATTTCCGGAAGCAGGGTTATATAAGTGTGTACATAAATGCGGTTGCCCTGCTCCCAGACCGCTCCCCAAAGCAGCATAGGGCACTTTTGATTTCGGGCGATATCGGCAGCCGCCAGATGGTAGTTGGTCTCCAGGAGATCGACAATGCGTTTGTCGCCTGGTGGGTGGGCCAGAACCACCCCGGCACCGGCCTGGTCGCTGATAGCAGTAAGCACCTCTCTCCATATCAGATAGCCAAGAGACTTGCCCAAGCCTGTATCACCGGGGTCGAGAAATTCAGCGATGAGGCCCTTGTTCTGGAGGCCAGGCAACACCTCCTGACCTCTTTCAACGCCGGGGCTCGCCTGGAATCGTTCGGTAATCGCTTCCCCACCCCGGGCGGCGTTGGCCAGGCACAGGGGTAGCACGAAGACCAGCAATAAGCAAAGCCGCATCATGACCCCAACTCCTTTCTAACCATGTTTAACAGGCCTTCTACTAAGGGGAGATCAGGGTGATCCTTGCTCAATTGGGCCTTTTCGGCGATCAGATAGGCGCGCACTCGCTCTATCCCTAATCGGTCGCCTCGAGCTTTGGCGCGCTTAAAATCTCGGACACTGATGGCCATCAATGTCCGCAATCCCCAACGACGGCTGAATTTCTCCGCCAGTTTGGGAGAGTTGATAAGGTCCACCGGTAGGTTGTCATCTACGATCTCCAACGTACTGATCCCTGGCAGAGAGGGCATGGTGATGAAACTGGAAGAAATTGCTACTACGGGTTTGCCGGACTGATCCCGACGGATTTCGCCAAAACCGCCGATCATGGCCAAGGCATTGAGGAAAAAACCATAGCGGCGCACCTTTTCAGGGTTTGTCCAGGGCAGGACTGCTTCCAAATTCTCCAGGCCCACTTCCGGGGGGGCCAGTTGTTCCGAGGTGGCACCGCTCAGAGGCAGGGCTTGCAAATAAGTGGTAATAGCTCGAAACAAGCCGACGGAGAGATAGTCCTGTTTCGGCAGTGGGGGGGGGCCGGTGTCAGACAAAGGGGTGATTACATAAGGCATAAGGAAAAGGGTTTGCCCTTCCTTACTAATCAAAGGCTTGAGTTTCTCCTGAACCGCTAAGGGAATATCTTGTTCTGACACAAGGCGGGCCATGGGGACGATCAGATTCTCGCACTCAGCTTGGTTCGTGGGCGAACAAACCAAAACGCGGTGAGCTTCCTGAAACTCCGCTTTTCTAAAGATGAGCGTGACACTCTTATTATCGGCGCTCCAGCCAGGGATAAGCCTGGGAAGGTCGAGCTCGAAGCGCCCGAAAGTATCAGTTTGACCGGCCTGGGGCTTTTTATCCTTGATATCGATGCTCACCCCGTCAATAGGGTATTCCCCAAGGTCCGTAACTACGCGACCGCGCAATACGCCGCTGAAGGTATTTTGCGCCCCGGCCTGGGATGCCAGGAATGCCAGCATCAGAAGGCATAAGACTTTCTTCATTTCTCACCTCCACAGGAAAAGGTTATGGTGAGAACACCGGCCCGGAGTTCCCCGCGGCTTAGAGGGTAATCTTGGACACATTCAGGGGTAATAATCCGCAGGATGCGCGGCCGTATTCCGAAGCCGCCTTTATTTTGAAACGTAAACCTTCCATTGGTGGTATCCACCATTTCAACTCCGGGAGAAAGCCGCTCACTTCGGTAATCCAACAAAACGACTCGCATGTCCACAAGCAGATAGCGTTTGGTGGGATCTCGGAGTTCGATGGTACCGGTCAGTTCCTTCGGCAAGGGAAACACGACCTGTTCGATCCAATTGTAAATTATCCCCAGAGCAACCAAGGCCAGCCCTGCCGTTCCCAGGACCAGCAGCAGCGGCTTTTTCTTCCGGCGACGGACCTGCATCAGCATCCACGAGAAAGCAACAACGACTAAGGCCAGCAAGAAGAACTGCACCAGGAACGGAGGAAGGTGAATGCCGACCCCTTGAAGAATCTCCAAGACTTTGTCCAGGGTGTCGGGAATGAGATCGAAAGGGGATGTCGTTTTGTTGGTGCCAGCCATGGGGTTCTATTTAAAATATTCAGAATTGGGCGTCAGAATCTTAGTATCTATTAATTTAAAAATTAACTGGGGGAAAAAGTATTCAGAACGGGCAGGGCCCATTGCACTTTTCCCAGGTTTTAGCCTCATCAAAGGGGATTGGACGGGTCAAATGTCCCGTTCCCAGGGATACGAGGAGAAAAGATTTCTCATCAGGAACCAGCCGACGGGCCTCGGGATATACAGATGTGGCTGGGTTGTAAACAAAGACTCCCCTATCAATTAATGACGGGGTCTTTCCTGCTACTTGAACCAAGGCCGGCTCGAAGTAAGTGGGAGCCGCAGAGGGGGAAATAGGGGTGCACCTGGTGCTACATTTTAGGTTCATTGCCAAGCCCTCGTTTCCTCTGGGCTCTAACAATTCAGGGGAAGGAGACGGAAGTAAATAATTATAGCATAAAATTAGCTGATAAATATTTTATTCAAAAAATTGAGCCTACGATTTTTTAAAATCTTTTCTTTTAGCCATTATGGGGGTCTATCACTCCCAGGATCAGCACCAACTGGTAGCCTGGAAGGAAGAAAAAACGAATAGCTTGAACTGATTGCCATTATCAGCAAATGTTTGAATTTGGCGATAGCGGGGTTGATATGAAAGGATTTCGGTTGGGCTGGGGGCAACTCTGGGTTTGCTGGGCAAAGCGGGCTGGAGAGGCCACCGGCCGGGGAAAGTCCGGCGGGAAAAGGGGAAAGCGGTGCGGGAGCCGGCGGGGGCGCCGGCGCTACCTCGCCGGGGCGCCCGGCAGCACGATCTCTTCCTGGGGGTTGATGGGGTTCAGGATCATGCCGGTGGGCACCTTGGGGTAGAAGAAGGTGGATTTCCGGGGCATGATGAGGCCGGCGGCGGCCACCTCCTGCACCTGCTCGATGCGGGTGGGATTGAGAAAGAAGGCCAGGCGGGCCTCCCCCTGATTGAGGGCGGCTAGGGCCTCGGGGATTCGGCTCGTGTATTTGCAGGTCTGGGGGTCGTCCTGCACCTTGGCGTCCAACCCCAGGATCTTTTCAAAGATCAGAAAATTCAAGACCGCCACATCCAGTTGGGCCAGGGCCGGGTGCATCTGCCGGGCGAGCAGGCGGGTCCGCACCCCCGGCCGCAACTCCAGGCGCCAGCACCGGCCGAAGCCCTGGAGGAGCATGGTGGTCTCATTGGCCCCGGACGCGGCGTCCAGGCTCTCCTGGAGGAAGGCCGCATAGTCGGGGGCCGCCGGATCGGACCCGGAGAGCTCCGTCAGTTCGAAAAATTCCGAGAGCCGTCCCAGCAGCCAATCCTTATCCAGGTGTTTCAGCCGAGGCCCCCCCAACAACCGGTGGGCCATGAGAATGACCAACTCCGGGTCATACATGTTGGCCAGGTACATGAGCACGTAGTTAAAGCCGGCCCGGGGAGAGGCGGGGGGATAAGTCTGCTTGAGCCATTTCTGGTACGCCAGGGCGGTCTCGTAGCGATGGTGCCCGTCGGCAATATACAGGGGAAGGCTCAGCATGGCCTGATGGGTATTGGCCAGGGCCGGGGGGGAGGTTACCCGGAAGAGGCGCTGCAAGTTTCCCTCCGAGTCCCGGAAGGCCATCAGGGGCTCCGGCGGCAGGTCCTGGCGCATAGCCTCCAGGACCACCCTTTCTTTATCCGGGAAGAGGACGAAGATGGGGGAGAAATGGGCCTGGGAATGTTTCAGCAACTCCAGGCGGTCGGCCTTGATGGCGGAAAAGGTCTGCTCGTGGGGCTTGATAATGCCGCTGCTCAGAGGCTCCAGGCGCACCAGGGCCGCCAGCCCGCGGCGGGTGTAGGTCCGGCCCTGGTGGGGAAATTCCGTCTCCCAGTAATAAAAAGCCGGCTCCGGGTCCCGGAGCAGCACCCCGTCCCGCTGCCATTGCCGGAAAAGCGCCCCGGCCCGGGTGTAGCGGTTGTTGAGGAGGTTGTCCCCCGGCAGGGGCTGGGGCAGGATCAGGTGCACCATATTGAAGGGATGACGGGCTCCGTAAGCCTCCCGTTCCTTGGGGCTGATCACATCGTAAGGAGGCGTGACCACCTCTTCAAAATGGGGGACTTTGGCGGGATTAAAATGCAGTCCCCGGAAGGGGGCGACTTCTGCCAACTGGTGGGCCTCCTGGTCGGTAATTTTAACCGTTAAAATTTATCACCATTAAAGCCTGCGTCAATAGATGAATGGCATAAATCTCCATAAGCCCGGCGCCAACCTGGGAGAATCTCCAAAAAAATCTTGACCCCGGCGCTATCTCAAGTTATATAAATTTGAATCTACCACCTTGAAAAAGGACTGGCTTATGCGCCGGCCTTCTTCCCTCCGGGAAGGGGCCATTAAGCAGAAGTAAAAAATCTGGGGCAGCGCCCCCTTCCTCGTACTCTCCGAAGCGGCTCCCGGGGCCAAAGCCAGCGCTCCCGGGAAAGGCCTCAGGAGCTCTACGGGTCCGCGTCGTCAAAGCGGCGCAGGCGGTTTAGCCGGCCGGGTCTTGCCCGGTGTTGTCCTAAACCTGGTAGGAGGAGGATGGAACGTTGAGAAAACCGGAGATTGGCTTTGGTCTGCACCTGACTCTGGATGGCTACGGGTGCAGCGAAGAGCAGTTGGCCAACCTGGATACCATATACGAATTCCTGGAACGCTGCCCGGACATGATCGAGATGACCAAGATCATGCCCCCTTACGTCTTCAAGTACCACGGGAAAGTGCCGGAAGACTGGGGGGTCTCGGGCTTCGTGCTCATCGCCGAAAGCCACATCAGCATTCACACCTTCCCGGATCGGGCCTATCTCAGCCTGGATATTTTTTCCTGCAAGAATTTCGACTATAACCAGGCAGTGGCCTATGTCACGGAGCTTTTTGGCATCGCCCGCCACGAGCTTAACCTCCTGGATCGGGGCCTGGAGTTTCCCCGGGAGGTCAGGACGGTGGAGCGGCTCCTCCGCCAGGAGCGGGAACAGATGCGAGGATGAACATGGACGAGGGCGACAGTCCCCCATCCGGGTTCATAAAACGCCTGGGACAACGCTGGTTTGCCCGCCGCAAGATCGCCCAGCCGGAGGACCTGGAGCGGGAAATCCAGAGCATTATCGACGTCGGTGAGGAACGGGGCCTGATCAGCCGCCAGGAAGGGGAGCTGATCGAGAGCATCTTTGAGTTCAGGGATACCCTGGTCCGGGAGATCATGGTGCCCCGCCTGGAAATCGTCGGCGTCGAGCGCCATACGCCCCTGGACCAGATCATCGCCGTCATCCTGGAGGGCGGCCATTCCCGCCTGCCGGTATTCGAAGCCGACATCGACCACATCGTCGGCATCCTCCTGGCCAAAGACCTGTTGGTCTTCTGGCAGACCCCCGAAGAGACCCGGGACCTGGGCCGGGTGCTCAGACCCGCCTACTTCATTCCCGAAAGCAAAAAGATCAGCGACTTACTGCGGGACCTGGTGGAGCGCAAGACCCAGATCGCCATCGTCATCGACGAATACGGCGGCACCGCCGGCATCATCACCCTGGAAGACATCCTGGAGGAGATCGTCGGGGAAATCTACGACGAGTACGACCGGCTGGAGCCCCGCCTGGTGCCCCAGGAAGACGGCTCGGTCCTGGTGGACGCCCGCCTGGACGTGGAAGAACTCATGGAGCATTTCGGTCTGCCCCGCCCGGAAGGCAAGTTCGAGTCGGTGGGGGGCCTGCTGATCCATGAATTGGGGCGGGTGCCCCAGCTCCACGACCAGGTGGTGTTGGACCACCTGGAGCTCACCGTGGTGGCGGCCGACGAGCGCCGGGCCAAGCAGGTGCGGGCCCGGACCGTGGAACCGCCGGCCGAACCGGGCGAGTGAGGGGGCCGGGAGCAGGGGTCTTCCCGAGAGATCCTTACGCTAACCAATAATCACGATTCTCATTTCAGGTTACTGACCTGAAAAGTCCTTCGTAGGGTGCGCCTTACGCGCCAAAAATGGCGCGTGGAACGCGCCCTACATTGCTGATTGCCGTGAATCTTCATACCGCGTTGGCGGCGGGCACGGAGGCCCGCCCTACCGAATTTTCCCATGATTTATGGGTGGGCCAAAGTCCCATGAGCAACTGCTTCGAAAAGTTTCAAAGTTGAGACCCATGCGAAAAGCCTGTTTGTTATCCTGAGCGAAGCGAAGGCTCTCGTATTTACTCGTAATTTTGAGATTCTTCGGTCGCTTCGCTCCCTCAGAATGACAGTTGAGAGGATTTTCGTAGAGCTCTCAAGTTCAAGGTTCAAAGTTCAAGGTTTTTTGTGCACCATTGCCTGCCGCTGGTGGCGGCCCCACCTTGAAACAGACTCATTCTGGCCTTACCGCTGGAAATGAAATATAATATATTCAGTCCGGGGGGTTTCTTTTCCTCACCGAAAACCGAAAACTGAAAACCGAAAAACTACCTTGTCTAATTCCTACGCCTCTTCTAATCGGTCTTCGCCCCTGGGTCCCGCGGTTTTCGCGGCCTTGCTTTCCGGGCTTTTATTGGCGGCCGCCTTCCCCAAATGGGATCAAACCTACCTGCTGGCCTTCGCCCTGGTGCCCCTGCTCTGGGCCCTGCGGCACCGGAATCTCAAAGCCGCCTTCTGGATCGGTTTTATTTCCGGCCTGGCCAGTTTCCTGGGGCTGCTTTATTGGATCGTCTATGTCACCCATGTTTTCGGGGGCATGCCCCTGCCCCTGGCCATCGGCGTCCTCTGCCTGCTGGCCGGGTACCTGAGCCTTTACCGGGGCTTGTGGGCCCTGGGGCTTAACTGGGGGGCCAGGCGCGGGCTCAGCCCCTTGTGGTGGGGCCCTGTCCTCTGGGTGACGCTGGAATTCGGCCAGACTTACATCTTCAGCGGCTTTCCCTGGGAGCTCCTGGGCTACGGCCTCTACCGGTTCCCGACGCTGCTCCAGGTCGCAGACCTCACAGGGGTTTACGGCCTCTCCTTTCTTA
>Ga0315268_10008250_pt1 | contig 10908 bp, 12 predicted proteins | sample C1_top_MG_FD_204535 | JGI IMG/M metagenome (GOLD analysis project Ga0315268, IMG submission 204535) | Sediment microbial communities from Yellowstone Lake, YNP, Wyoming, USA - C1_top | ecosystem: Environmental > Aquatic > Freshwater > Lake > Sediment | place: USA: Wyoming | collected 2017-08-01 | reverse complement strand
CCAAGGTCACTCTTTACGATAATAAGCTTTCCAGCATCGGTATTTGCCGTGATATTACCCAACGGGTCCGGATGGAACAAAAGATCCGTGAAACCGAACGCATGGCGTACATCGGCCAGATCACCACATCGCTTTCTCATGAAATACGCAACCCGCTTTCGGCAGTGCAGATGAATCTTCAAATTCTGAAGAAAAACCTCCATCTGAAAGGCAACGATCAACGACGCATAGACATTTCAGTCCGAGAGGTTAAACGACTGGAAAATATTCTCAAGCAACTGCTTGATTTTGCCAAGCCCATACAATTGAATTTTAACCGGAATGCACTCAACCGTATTCTGCTTTCTTCCATTGAACTGCTTGAAATGAAATTCAAAGAAAAAAATATTGCTTTGGACATAGCGCTTGATCCGAATATTCCCGACATTCAGGCTGATGAGGAGAAACTGGGTCAGGCTGTCATCAATCTGTTATTAAACGCCTTGGAGGCATCTCCGGCAGACGCTCAAATTCAGGTTCGCAGCCACTACAGAGATCAAAACGGCAGAATTGCAGAAGTGATTATATCCGACAAAGGCTGTGGTGTGCCCGAAAAGAATCTGAGCGACATTTTCAAACCCTTTTTTACAACCAAAACCATGGGTACCGGCCTTGGTCTTTCCAACGTCAGGCGGATTGCCGAAGCTCATGATGGACAAATTGAAGTAAAAAATCTTCGGGATGGTGGCGCTGAGTTCAAAATGTCCCTGCCGCTCTGAAAATATTTTCATAAAACACGGTAAATGAAATGGCCAAAATACTGGTTGTCGACGATGAACGATCGATTCTTGAAACCCTTGAGATGTTTTTAAGCGAAAAGGGGCATCAGGCCTTCAAGGCCGATACCGGAGCAAAGGGCTTTGCCCTTTTTTGCGCCCATAAGCCGGAAATAGTTATTCTCGACATTCGCCTGCCGGACTGCAACGGACTGGACCTGCTCAATCGCATCCAGACCGAGGAATGTCTTACCAAAGTCATCATGATAACCGCCTTTCAGGATATGGAAACCACTATTCAGGCCATGAAACGGGGCGCTTCCGACTATATTCATAAGCCTCTGGATGCTGATGCGGTGGAAAAGGCAATCACTCGCGCCCTGCGCACCCTCGAAGCGGAACGCGGAACCCCGATTCCGGACGAGATGCCGGAGAGGTCTGATCCGGAAGTAATCATCGGCCGCAGCGATCAGATGCGCAGGATTTATAAAATGATCGGGTTGCTGTGCCAGAACAGAGCAACGGTTCTAATTCAGGGTGAAACCGGCACAGGCAAGGAGTTGATCGCCCGGGTCATTCACAGAAACAGCCTGTATGATCGAGAGCCTTTTGTCATTCTGGATTGTTCAGCAGTGGTGGAATCGCTTTTGGGAAGTGAATTGTTCGGTCATGAAAGGGGTGCTTTTACCGGCGCCGTCGACACCAAAAAAGGAAAGCTTGAGTTGGCAGGCAACGGTACGCTGTTTTTAGATGAAATCGGAGAGTTGCCATTAAGATTACAGGGTAATTTTTTGGGATTTTTACAACGTCATGAATACATGCGTGTGGGGGGGCAACAACAATTGAAATCCCGCTGCCGCATCATAGCCGCTACCAATCGGGACCTTTTTACCATGGTAAGTCAGGGGAAATTCAGGCAGGATCTTTTCTTTCGGCTTCGGGTGGTTACGATCCAGGTCCCGCCGCTGAGAGACCGTCTCTCGGATATCCAGGATCTGGTTAATCATATTTTAAGAAAAATAAATCTGGAGCTGGGGACAGAGGTCATCAAGTTGCAAGACGGTGTCATAGATTGCCTGATGAAACAGCGCTGGGCTGGAAACGTGCGGGAGCTTGAAAACGTTCTTGTAGAGGCCGTTGTGCGAGCCCGGGGGAGTGTCATATTGCTTGATGAAATTGAAAGAATCCTCTCCCCGAATCAATCCATTCCGGAATCAGGTCTTTCCACCTATTCTTTATCTCATTCGGAAAAAGAGCATATCCAACACACCCTTGCTGCACTGCACTGGAACCGTACCGAAGCGGCCCGACGACTCGAAATATCGCTTCCCACCCTGCGGAGTAAAATTCGAAAATACGGCATTATTCCGCCTCGATCCCTGACTCCCAGATAACGCAAGTCGCGCACTTTTTCAGGTGAAAATATTTTTCTACAGCATGAAAATATTTTTCTATTGCTCCGGGCCATGAACTGAATTAGGTTCAGTATATTAAACGGCATAAATTTTCTATTATCAATCAGTTGGCAAGTATAATTCTGTCTTGCCGTCAAATGGCATGATGCTTGCTCTATCTGTTTACGAAAAAATAGCGGCTGCCCCGCAGCTGCGTGTAATGGCGTCCGCTATTTCGGTTTCGATGATTTGACCACAGACAGGATCAGATAGCCGTTATGGAAATCAAATCTTTGAAAAGCAAAGAAAAAGAGCTTCTAGAAGCGGTGCTTGAAAAAACGTACTGGAACCTGGAAAAAACATCACGCTTGTTGAAGATTTCTGTTTCGCAGATCAAACGGAAGATCAAGGCGTACGACATCAAAAAAATGCAAAGCCCTTGATTTTTTTAAGGATAAAACCGATTGCACTCAAAAAAGGAGGATCCAAAATGAAATTCAAGTATTTCAAAATGTTGGTGCTTCTTCTGACCGTGATATTGACGATCCTGCCTGCCGGGCAGGTCTTCGCGGCAAAACAGATCGTCCTTGGCTGTCCCCTTTCGACAGCCTTTCTTTACGGATGGGCTGCGGAAAGAGGGTTCAGGCTGGCGGTTGAAGAAATTAATGCCAAAGGCGGGGTTAATGTAAAAGGAGAAATGCGCCCTTTTGCAGTTGAAGTGATCGACACACGCGACCTGGAGCCGGGAGTTCCTGTAAGCGATGCCCTTTTAGCTGTGGAAAAGCTGATCCTTGATAAAAAAGCCGATTTCATCCTGGGAGGCCCGGTACGTTCCGAAGCGGCCCTTGCCGCCATGCCGCTTTTATCGAAATACCAGAAAGTTTCCATCCTTACCACGGGCGTTCTGACCCCCAAGTACCATGCCATGGTGGCTGAGCAGTACGACAAATTCAAGTACTGCTTTAGAATACATGGAGAGGCAGTAAATTTAGTGGGCGAGATGTTTGCCAATTTCACCGAACTGAAAGAAAAATACGGATTCAACAACCTGTTCATTATCGCTCAGGATGTTTCCCATGCCCGCGGAGCTGCCGAAACGATGAAAAACGTGGCCATTAAAAAAGGATGGAATGTCACAGGCATGGAGATTTACCCCACCGGCGCCTCGGATTTTTCCATGGGGCTGCTCAATGCCAAAAAGACAGACTCACAAATTATCAATATCTGGATGGATATGCCGGAAAGCGCCATCTTGTTAAAGCAGTGGTATGATATGAAAATCCCCGCACTGCCGTTCGGGTCGACTCTGGCTGCAGCGGAACAGCCCGGCTTCTGGAAAGCCACGGACGGTAAAGGTGAATTCGCTCTCTGTAATGTGGTCAATGCCGGCAACGCCCCCTCAGAGGCCACTCCGTGGACTATGAAATTCTACAATGCCTACGCCAAGAAATGGGGCATTGAGCCGGAGGGCCTTGGCTCATCCAGCAGTTACATGGCGGTATATGTGCTGAAGGACGCCATTGAACGTGCGGGCAGCCTTGATTCCGATAAGGTGATAGCAGAGCTTGAAAAGACGGATGTCATGGGGGTTTATGGAAGACTCCGTTTCGACCCCAAAAACCACCAGGTAATCCCGGCTACGGATCCCAAGGAAGGCGCGGTAGGAAGTATTCTGCAATGGCAGAATAAAAAGCGTGTAGTGGTCTATCCCAAAAGCATTGCAACGGGAAGTATACAATTGCCTCCATGGATGAAGACGGGAAAGTAATTTTGTAAGGGTTCAAGGGTTCAAGGGTTCAAGGATTCGAGTGAAAAATCCGCCAACCTTTGAACCCTTTCTTCCAACGAAATGGGAGAATAACCAAAGAAAGTAACCGGAAACTACAAACCAGAGACCAGAAACCGGAAACATAATCTTCTATGGATATTTTGATCTACGGAACCATAAACAGTGTTACGCTTGCGCTTTATGCGATTGGATTTGCAATGGTTTACGGCGTCAGCCGCCTGCCCAATTTCGCTCACGGCGCCTTGTATGTGGTCAGCGGGTTCGTTACATGGAGCTTCCTGAACGTGATGGGGTTGAACTACCTGCTCAGTATTATTCTGGCGCTGATTGCAACCGCAATCATAGGTGCTTTGATTTACCGGTTTGTGCTCATTCGTGTTCGGGGCATGGAGATTTCGGAAATCATAGCTTCCTATGCCATAGGCTTGGCGATCCTTGAAGGATTCAGATGGGGCGGTTTTAAGGGCCTGACCTATACCCTGCCAGCCTTCATCGAGGGAAGCACCGAGATTGCCGGAGTATCGGTGGATTACCAGCGTCTTCTGGTGGTCGGTATCGGAGCTGTCGTGGTGGGGCTGCTGTGGCTCTTCACCCGCTATACTCGCATCGGCCTTGCCATGCGCGGAATGGCACAGGATGAAAGGGCGGCCCTGATGCTGGGTATTGATTCCGATCTGATAGCGGTTGTGGCTATGGGTTTCGGCTCCATGCTGGCAGCTTTGGCCGCCGTTTTGCTGCTTCCGCTGGGTAACATTGTCGTTGAAGCCGGCTATAACATCCTGATTCTGGCGATTGCCGTCTGCATCGTAGGGGGTCTTGGCAGCTGGATGGGCGCCGTGCTGGCTGCTTTCCTGATCGGGTTTGCCCAGATTCTGACCGTCGTATATCTGGGCGCACATTACCAGATGGTGGTGGCGCTGCTGGCAATTATACTGACACTGATCCTCAAACCATCGGGGCTCTTCGGGCAGCAGAAAGAGCTGGAGGAGAGGGTATAAATGGGAAATAACACCCAGCGCCGTAAGGAACGAATCGACCGTGGCATCAAGGTGCGCACAGACGGTCTCTATGCCCTGATGTCCATCAGGGAATTGTCTTATCTTGCTCTGCCGCGATTAATCCTGATTTTAGGAATGCTTGCCCTGCCACTCCTGATGCCTGGCATGTACTGGCAGCGTGTCATAACTATCACCTGTATTTACTCCCTTCTGGCGCTCAGCTTCGACTTCCTCGCCCATTATGTCGGCCTGGTTTCACTGGGGGGGGCTTTTTTTGTCGGTGTCGGCGGATATATGGCTGCCATAATGAATACAACCTGGGGGCTGCCTCCCTGGGCGACAGTTCCGCTGGCAGCCCTCGCGGGAGGCGGCATCTGTACAATCCTGCTTTTGCCCTGCCTGCCGTTAAGGGGTGTGTACTTTGCCATTGTGAGTCTCATGTACCCGCTTTTTGTTGCGCGGCTGATCGAAGCGCTGAATATTCTCGGCGGGACTGACGGTATTACCGGTATCGACAGTTTCACCAACCGCTGGGCGGAACAGTATTTTATCATTGGGATTTTACTGCTGCTCCTGTTTGGCGTCCGGAGGCTGGTTACCACCGATATCGGCCTTGTCCTGCGCGGTGTCAAGGACAATGACCAGGCTATCCGGGCATCCGGTATGAATGTCACCCTTTATAAAGCCATGGCCGTCTATATCGCTTCGGTCATGGGATGTTTGGGTGGCGCATGTCTTGTGCACATTTACATGTGGTCCGGAATTTCTCAGTTTGCGCTCGATTTTTCAATTTTACCCATTGCCGCCACGGTGATTGGAGGAGGAGGGACCCTTATCGGACCGGTGCTGGGTTGCCTGATTCTGGTTCCCATCTCAGAGCTTTTGCGGGAATTCGGAACCCTGCGTATCGTTTTTTACGCGCTGATTCTGGTCGCTTTTATCATTTTCCGAAGCGAAGGAATTATGGTTTACGGGCGGCGCAAGTATGAACAGTTTGAAAGGTGGACCCGCATATGAAACCAGACATGAAACCGGATACAGTTAAAGAACCGATTCTCAGGGTAGAAAAAGTCAGCAAGGCCTTTGGCGGTATCCAGGCTTTGAACGGTGTAAGTTTTGAGGTCCATGAAGGCGAAATTCTAGGAATCATCGGTCCCAACGGCTCCGGGAAAACTACAGTGGTGAACTGCATAACCGGATTTATCAAAAAAACGTCAGGGCGTATTTTCTTCCGGGGCAGAGATATATCCGACAAGCCGCCCCATAAGATTGCCGATATGGGTGTTACCCGTACCTTTCAGATCATGCGGCCCTATTTCAGCCTGCCGGCTTATAAAAACCTGGTCATTCCACTTTTTTCTCCCCGCGCGAAACGAACGGGAGGATGGCGCGGCGGCGGGAAGCTGGGGGACAGAAACACCGTCAGCATCGATATACTGGAGGAGATTGGCTTTGAGAGGGATTCATACGTGCCTTATAAAACCGCCTCCACCCTGCCTACCGGCTATCTCAAGCGTCTGGAGCTCGCCCGATGCCTTGCATTAAAACCGGAGATTATTATTTGTGATGAAGTTTTTTCCGGTTTAAGCATGAGCGAAATAGCCAGTATGGTGCCTCTGATTGAACGTCTGCAGATGGAAGGGATTACCTTGATCATGATCGAACACCGGCTCAGGGAGCTGTTTCGGGTGGCTAACCGGATAATGGTGCTCAATTTCGGCGAAAAGCTCACGGAGGGAAGTTCGGAAGAGGTCATGGCTGATGAAAGAGTTAAAGAGGCTTATTTCGGATCCCAGAAGGTTGAGGAGGTTATGAAACATGCTTGAGGCTTCCGGGCTGATGGTCTTTTACGAAAATATGCTGGCGCTCAACAATATCAATATAAAGTGCGGGGCAAACCAGATCGTGGGGGTATTCGGCGCAAACAGCGCCGGGAAATCGACGCTGATGTACACCCTTTCTGGCATCATGCAGGATATTCAAAAAAAAGAGTCCATGGCCGGCGGCGAACGGATCACTCTTATGGGTGAGATCAGATATATGGGTGAAGATATTTCCGGTCTGAAACCGAGTCAGCGGGCACGTAAAGGTATTGTACTCTGCCCGGAAAGGCGGCGCATATTTAACGAAAGCAGCGTACTTGAAAATCTGAAAATCGGCGGATATCTTGCTTCATCATCCGAGGCCCGCAATACACTTGAATATGTATTCAAAATATTTCCGCCCCTTGAAAAGCTCAAAAAGCGCATCGGCGGTTTCCTGAGCGGGGGCGAACAGCAGATGCTGGCGATCGGCAGGGCATTGATGGCTCAGCCGAAGATCCTGCTTCTGGACGAACCGCTCATGGGATTGAGTCCTCTGATGCAGGCCGAACTGATTCGTGCCACCAAAGGGATTTGTGATGAAATGAAGCTTTCAATCATCATCACCGAACAATATGCCCGGCCTGTGATGCCGATCGTAGATTACGCATATATTCTTGAAAACGGATCGGCAGTAATGGAAGGCAATAAACAAGAGCTTATGGACAACCCGGACGTGCGCTCAGCTTATTTCGGGATCGAGGAATCGTATGAAGAACAAAACAGCTGATAATAATCTTCCGAAGGAGCTGACCTATACACGATTTGACAGGATGGCGGAAAAATACCCGCAGAATACGGCCATTATATATATGGGCGAAAAGTTCTCCTATCGCAGGCTGTATGACTTGAGCGCGCGTTTTGCCGGAGCGCTTCAGGATCTGGGAATTCAAAAGGGAGACCGGGTGATGATCTATGTCTCCAATTGCATCCAATGGGTCATCGCCTTTATCGGGATCCAGAAACTGGGGGCGGTGATCGTTCCGGTTTCTCCGATCTACACCTCCCATGAACTCGACTACATGGTCAGAGATTCCGGGGCAGAGACTCTCATATGTCTTGACACCAATTTTTGCTATGTCAGGGAGGTGATGGAAAAAACAGGCTTAAAACGCGTTATCGTAACCAATCTGGTGGACCTGCTCCCGCCCTGGAAAAGGTATCTGGGTGTCTTGTTTGATAAAATTCCCAACGGTAAAGTCGAATACAGCCCCGGCGTTTACAGTTTCAAATCCCTTTTGAAGCACGCCCCGCTCAAGACACCGGCAGACATAGATCCCATGCGAGACCTCTCCTATCTGCTTTATACCGGCGGTACAACAGGTTTTCCCAAGGGCGTTCCCGGCAATCACAGCGGCATGACTTCGTATGTCAACGATGTTACCGAAGATGTGGCCGGTGACCGGCTATTGGAAGGCCGGGATGTCTATATCGCTGTTAATCCGATGTTTCACATTATGGCCCTGGGGCTCTTTATGTCGATCGGCCTGAACAAGGGCAATGCTACGGTGCTTATGCCCATTCCCCAGGTTGACGCGATTCTCGAAAGCATTCAGCGCTTCGGCGTGCGATGGATTCTCGGTGTGCCTGCCCTGTACCGGATGATTCTCGATAATGACCGGCTCGATCAATATAAACTCGATTCTCTTCAATATTGCTTCTGCGGCGGCGATGTGCTTCCCGCGGAGATGTATAACCGCTGGGAGGAGCATTTCAATATTCCGATTTACCAGGTTTATGGGTCCACCGAGGTGGGACACGTTTGTTACAGCCGGATCGACAAGAAGCCGAAACCCGGAACCATCGGTCTTCCCCTGAAAAGCCGGGAATGCATAATCGTAAACCCGGCTACGCTCGAGCAGGTTTCTTCCGGTGAAAGCGGAGAACTGCTCGTATTTTCACCTTACACCATTAAAGGCTACTGGAACAAGCCGGACGAAACAGAGCGGGCATGTGTTTCAATCGGCGGTAAAGTATTCTGCCGCATGGGTGATTTCGTATCTGAAGATGGGGATGGCGAGCTTTATTATGTGGAGCGCAGCGCCGATCTCATCAAGCATAAAGGCTACCGGATATCGGCATCGGAAGTGGAGGCCATACTTCAGGATCATCCCACGGTTATAGGGGCCTGCGTGGTGGGCGTACCCGATGAGCGGGTAGGCGAACGTGTAAAGGCCATCGTGGTGCTTAAAGAAGACGCACGGGGTGTCGGCGGGTCGGACCTGATCAAATGGTGCCGCGAGCGCCTGGCTTCCTATAAAGTGCCCGCCTATATCGAATTCAGGGACATGCTGCCCAAATCCAAAGTCGGCAAACTGCTGCGCCGGGAGATCCGTGATGAAGAGCGGCGGCGCGTCTCCAAGGATAAATAACGGGTGCCTGTAATCCCCGGATAAATGAGCCCGCACGTTTTAAGCATTATCCGGATCCGGAAATTTCCTCCGAGCGAAGTGTCTCGCGCTCGGGTTGGCCGATGTTGCTCATTTCAATATCAGTTACAAAGTATTTCTTCAAACGGTCACCTTCCACGTGACCGCTCAGGCTTGAAGCACACCTATCACGAACGTTATAACTCGCCTGGATCACGTCCTCCAGACGGCGGACAGAAACCATAAGACAGGAGTTACGATCTCCCTTTCCCAATCGCATTGCCAGCCCCTGATTTTCGTAAAGAGGTTTTCGGCTTGACTGTCATAAACAAATAGTTTATAAATCTACCAATGATTAGAACATTAAGGTGAGGCTTACGATGTTGAAATTGTTGATTATCACTGAGGAGGTAAAATCATGAATCCAAAAAATAATCTTCCTCCGGTTCATCCAGGGGAATTTCTTAAAGAGACTCTTGACGAATTGCGGATCTCTCAGGCTGAGTTTGCACGCACTATTGGGCTTTCAGCCATGAGAATATCCCACGTCGTCAAAGGAAAAAGACCTGTCACCGCTGAGATGGCCTTACTTTTCGGCAAGGCCTTTGGCCAGACGCCTCAATACTGGATCAATTTGCAGACGACCTATGACCTCAAAATGGCCGAAAAGGTTGTCAGCCGCAGGATCGCTGGAATCCGTCAATTTGCGCAAGCATAAGGTGCTTAAGGGAAAGAGTACTGCAAGAATCGTGTGGGCCGTTTAAACACGGATAATGTCGATGAAATCGTTTCTTGGATCAGCTACTTTATCAAGAATGAGAAAGGACATCATGCCTCGTAGGTACCGGTTGAAAGCAAATGGAAAGGAACGACTTAAGCGGACTTCGCGAGCGAAACAAAAACAGATAGAAGTCCTTACGGTCGAAGATTCTCCGCAGCTTGCTGCGGGGATATTCAATACTGGCGGAAAGGTGGGAAGGCTTGGCAGACAATTTTTTGTTAATGTAAAATGTGGGCTGCTTCCTGAAGCCGAACATCTGGTAAAGTTGGCGAAACGGCATACTTTCAATTGGAAATGGATGACGATCGCCTTTATTGGGAGAAGGATGGGTGTATGAAAAACCTGTTGATGCTTGTGTTGCTGGGCGTGTTGTGTGTGCCGGCATATGCGGATAGCCCCCACGATAAGGGTATTGAGGTGAAGGTGTATTTGGATGGAGAGGATGTGCTGGTAGACGTGAATTTTACGGTGCCGGCTTCTATCCGCCAGGTGTGGGATGTGCTGACTGATTTCGATCATATGGCCAGTTTCATTTCTAACCTGCAATCAAGCGAGATTACAGGGCGTTCTGGTACGGTAGTTCAGGTGAGCCAGAAAGGGGTGGCGAAGCATGCCATGATGACTTTCCCGTTTGAATCGGCACGGGAAATACGTCTGTTTCCATATGAAAAGATTCTGTCTCATATGGTGAGCGGCACAATGCGCAAGATGGAGGGGGAGACCCGGTTGATTGGTGATGGTGATCAGACCCGTGTAGTGTATCACGTTGATGTGGTGCAGGTGGCGTGGATTCCTCCCCTGCTGGGCAAAGTGTTCATTGAGCATGAAATCAGCGAGCAATTTCAGGAAATACGGGACGAAATTCTCAAAAGAAAACAAGCGGAAACAAAGCAGGCTCGTAACGAGTATCCGGATCCATAAATAAGTAAATAACTGCTATCAACAAAGAGAATTGTCCGC
>Ga0315268_10008249_pt1 | contig 10909 bp, 9 predicted proteins | sample C1_top_MG_FD_204535 | JGI IMG/M metagenome (GOLD analysis project Ga0315268, IMG submission 204535) | Sediment microbial communities from Yellowstone Lake, YNP, Wyoming, USA - C1_top | ecosystem: Environmental > Aquatic > Freshwater > Lake > Sediment | place: USA: Wyoming | collected 2017-08-01 | reverse complement strand
AGCAGTTGCCCGTCGGATTGTTTGGCCAGGCCAAAAAGGTCAAGGCGGGGGGGTGCGCCGCCATCCGTTCTTGCAGGGCCGGAACATCGAGATCGAACTCCTTGTCGAGCGGGACCGCCGCGACCCGGAGGCCGGAATTGAGAGCGGAGATCCGGTACATGGCGAAGGTGGGAACGGGGATCATGACCTCCGCCCCGGGCCGCGCCAGGGCTGCACAGAGGATCTGAATCAGCTCGTCCGATCCGTTCCCGAGGATGACCTGATCCGCCTCCACGCCGAACGCCGCGGCGAACCGGGAGGCCAGCGTTACGGATCCCGCCTCGGGATAACGGTTCAGTTCGATGGAGGCCAACCGGGCCGCAAATTTTTCCCGCAGCCGGGGAGGAATGGCCAGCGGATTTTCATTGGCGTCGAGTTTGATCCGGCACGGGGTGGTCTCCACCGGATAGGCCGTCTGGGCGAGGACCTCTTCTTTGATCAGAGCCCGGATATCCATGGCTCAGCCGATCTCCTCTTCCCGGGTGACGAATTCCTGATATCCGCTCGTATCCAGCAGATCGTCCAGTTCCTCCGGATCCTCCATCTCCACGACGATCATCCAGCCGGTGTCGTGAGGATCGCTGTTGATGATTCCGATGTCATCGGTGATATCCTCATTGACGCTGATGACCGTCCCGCTGACCGGCGAGATGAGTTCGACCGACGCTTTCGCCGATTCGATCCTGCCGAAAGGTTCGTCCCTCTCCACGGAGGAATTGTCCTCGGGAAGATCGAGCGAAATAATCTCTCCCAACTTCTCCTGGGCATGGTCCGTGATCCCGATGGTGGCCAGATCGCCCTCCACCCTGACCCAGATATGCTCCCGACTGTACAGCAGATCGTCCGGAAATAATTTCATATGACAGCATCCTGTGTTTTTAATAGTCGTCTCTGTTTAGAGAATTGTAAGGTCTTTGGAGGTCCGTGTCAAGATCTCGCAGCCCTCGTCCGTAACGAGAACCGTATCCTCGATCCGGACACCCCAGAGGCCGGAGAGATAGACCCCCGGCTCGACCGTAACCACCATGCCGGCCCGGAGGATCTCCTCCCGTCCGACGGCCAGGCGCGGCGCTTCATGAATATCCAGCCCCACTCCATGACCGGTTCCGTGAGAGAAATTCGCTCCCATTCCTGCCTCTTCGAGAAACTCCCGGGCGATGCGGTCGATCTCGCCGCAGGAAACGCCCGCCCGAAGAGCGTGGAGAGCCCGGTCATGAGCCTCCCGAACAAGCCGGTAGACCTCCTCTTGACGGGCCGAGGCATGCCCCACAATATAGGTGCAGGTCTCATCCGAATGGTAGCCGTCCGAGACTGCGCCATAGTCGATCATGACACAATCACCGTCCGCAATCGCACGGCTTCCCGGCGTGGCATGGGGAAGGGCCGTATTGGCCCCCGCGGCTACAATCGTCTCGAAGGAGGCCTGCTCCGCCCCGCCTCGCCGCATCCGGTATTCGAGCTCGAGGGCGATCTCCGTCTCCCGGACGCCCGGCCGGATCATCTCCCGCACCGCCGCAAGGGCCTCGCCGGCGATGCGCGCCGCTTCCCGGATCCGGTCAATCTCCTGGCCATCCTTGACGGCGCGCAGCGACTGGAGCCCCCCGGAAAGCGGTTGGAGGACCACTGTCGGAAGCCTCTCCTGCAGCCGCAGATACTCTTCCACGATGAGGGCCGGGGCTTCGAAACCGATCTGTACGATCGCACGCTGATCGGCCACCGCCGCGATTCCGTCGACCCGGTTGCGGAATTCGACAATCTCCGCCCCGAACGCCTCCCCCCGCGCCTGGGTTACATACCGCCCGTCCACCAGGAGGATAAGCCACGTCCGGCCGGCCATCAGGGCGCCTTCGCCCCCGGTAAAACCGGTCAGATAACGGATATTTTTTGCATTCAGTATGAGCAGGGCCTCCGTCTCCGAAAGCCCGGCGCAAAGACGACTCAACCTCTCGGCATAGGATGAAGGATCATGCCGCATGGCTGCGCAACCTGCCGATATTGTCCAGCCATCGCGAAAGCTCGGCGATGACTCCCGCATATCTCTGTGCGGACTCCTGACGGAAGATCATCTCCCAGACCTCCCGGAGCATCGCGGCGGCCTTCTCCTGAGCGGGATCCTTCCGGATGATCGCCTCCAGGACCTCCGCCGCGGGCCGGAGATGGCCCTGCCGGATATAGAGTTCCGCGAGCGTCACCGTCTGAAGATCGGAGGGGACCTGCGCGGCCTCCTCCTCTTCCCTCTCCGCATCCGGCCCCCGCATAGCATCCATGGCCGTGAGCCTCTCGGCAATCTCCCGCGACAGCGAAGATTCGGGATTGAGCGAGATGAATTTCCGATAAAACGTCTGCGCCGACTCCTGCATCCCCTCTTTCAGGCAGACATCCCCCATAGCGGCGTAGATCTGGGAGAGGCTCGCGAGAGTCCCCTCCATTTCCTGAAGCATAGCCTTTGCTTCCTCCAGCCTCCCCTGCCGGATCCGGACGCGGCAGATCGCAATCCGGGCGTCCATATCCCCCGGCATCCGTTTGAGCCGCAATTCGGCCAGAGCCAGGGCTGTCTCATCATCGCCTTGCTTGAGAAACGTCTCCATCTCTTCCAGGAACGCACTTCGCTCCTGGAGATCATTGTCGCCCATGATTCACCGTCTTTTCAGACTTTTCGACCATTTGTTTCCCGCCGCCGAAACGGTCAGAACGCTAACACAGCCCTTAAGAGCGTGTCAAGAACGAAAACCCCGGCTTACCGTCTCCCCTGGCAGTCGGATTTTCCTTTTCCGTAGCCCTCGGTCTCCTCCTTCTCGAGGACGCCCCCCGAAAAGGTCAGGACATAGATAAAATCGCTTTCCCCGCAGTTGTAATACCACCGCTCCACCTTCCGCGAAGTCCCCGAGGTGTGCCTCCGCTCCACCGTCGCATCCTTCGCCTTCTCTACCTTTGACGATTTCCCCTTGGTTTTCGTCCCCGCGCCCTCTTTGTAGGTGGGCGGCCCGCATTCGATGAGGACCTTCCCCGCCTTGTCTCCGACATGTACGAGGCCGCTGCCGCACCGGAAGGCTTGGACGTCTCCCGGAACAGCCAGGACCATAAGCGCCGTCACGCACACTGCCGCTGCGATTACCCCCATCGCCGCACCTCCTCCCATCAAAGAAAGACCGATAAAAAAGGGGCGGCCCGCGCCGCCCCCGATTGCTCACTTGTCATCGACCCCGCGAGAGATCAGGGGGTGGTCACACACACCGGCGTAGTGGATCGGGCCGATTCAGTGTCCGAACCGTCCACGGCGGAGATGGTATAGCAATACATGGTCGCAGCTGCGAACGGACCAAAATCCACCGCTGGCGCTGCCGTGATGGTATCTAAGGGGAACAGGCGTACTCCATTCCGGTATATCCGATAGTTGACGGCGCCGGTGGATGCGCTCCAGGTCAGATTGACCCTGGTGGGCGCAGCTGGCGGAGCCGGCAAAGGTGTTGCCGCCAGGCCGGTCGGCGTCGGCGGCGCACCCGGGATCACACAGGCCGGCGTAGCGGATTGGGCCGATTCGTTCCCCGAACCATCCACGGCGGAAATGGTATAACAATAAGTGGTCCCTACTACCACGGCTGCATCCGTCGCCGGCGCTGCCGTGGATGACATCAGGTATCCTCCATTCCGGTATATCCGATAGCTGACGGCGCCGGTGGATGCGCTCCAGGTCAGGGTGACCCGCGGAGGATTTACATTCGGCGTTGCCGACAGGCCGGTCGGCGTCGGCGGTCCCACCAGACCGGTTATAGCGCAGGAAGGCGGAGTCGATTGGGCCGATTCGTTGCCCGAGCCGTCCACGGCGGAGATGGTGTAGCAATACTGCGTTTGAGCCGCGACTGACGTATCCGTGACTTGGGCTCCGGTTGCCGACAGATAGGGTATCGTCCCCCCATTCCGGTATATCCGGTAGCTGACCGCGCCCACGGAGGTGGTCCAGGTGAGGGTCATCCGCAGCGGACTTACATTCGGCGTTGCCAACAGGTTGGTCGGCGTCGGCGGCGGCGCCACCGCACCCGTCGCAACGCAGACGGCGGTCGACTGGGCCGATGCATTACCCGAGGAGTCCTCGGCGGCAACGGTATAACAATACACGCTGCCGGTAACCACCGACGTATCCGTCGCGGTCGTCCCCGCGGCCGACAGGACAGGCACGGATGCGGCGTTCCGGTAGATGCGATAGACGACGGCGCCGGAGGATGCGGACCAGTTCAACCTCACCTGCGGACCTGCCAACAACGTCGCCGTCAGACCGGTCGGCTTCGGCGGAGGCGGCGGCCCCGTCGAGGTGCAGACCTGGGTCGACTGGGCCGATTCGTTGCCCGAAACACCCACGGCGGAGATGGCGTAGCAATACCCGGTTAAGGGCTTCAGCGAAATGATGTCAAGGCCGGTATCAACCACGCTCACCGCCGGAGAGGAAACCCACAACGCGAGTGTTCCATCGCGGTAGATCCGATAGGTGGAGGCGCCGGCCGATGCGTTCCAGGTCAGGGTGACCCGGGGGGACGGACTCGCCGATCCCACGGCCGCCAAGCCGGTCGGCGTGGACGGCGCGCTCAGTTGCGTCGTGGCACAGACCTGAGCTGATAGCGGCGATTCGACGCCCGCCGCGTTATTGGCGGAGACGGCATAGCAGTAGAGCGTATTGGCCATCAAACCGGAAACCACGGCCGAGGTCGAGACGACGGACGTGAGCGGAACAAGGCCGAGACCGGCGTCCTGGTAGATGCGATAACCGGTCGCCCCGGCCAGGGCCGTCCAGGAGAGCCGGATCTGCGACGGTGAAATCGCCGTGGCGGTAAGACCCGACGGGGGTAAGGTAGCGGTCGAATTGCACACGGTCCCTGTAAACAATGCTTCCGTCCCCGCCGCATCCACCGTCCTGATCTGGTAGCAGAACAGCGTGCCGCTTGCCAGACCGGTGTCGTCATATTTGTTTTGCGCGGCGTTGGCGACATTGATCCCGTTTCGGTACACATGGTAGTGGTTTGCCGTCGGGGATTTCTGCCAGGTGATCGCCATCTGGGACGAGGAGACGGTCACCACCGTCAGATCCACATAACAGGAGGTCGACATCCCGAAAGGACTGGGATTCCCCGGCGGGGAGGCATTCTGGTTCGTGTAATCGGTTGCATATCCCGGCAGAGCGAAGCTCACCGAGGCGCTGGCGGTGCTTCCCTTCAGGTCGTTGGCAAAGGTCTCCAGTTTGGCATAGACCCAATAGGCATAGTCCCGCGCATAGACGACGCTCACCGTGGCGTGGCCGGTGCTGTCGGTGGTAGCGGCGGTCACCGAGGCGACGTTGCCCGGATCGAGCACTCCGTTGCCGTTCTGATCCTCCCCGGGATCGAGTCTCCCGTTGAAATCATAGATCGGATTGCCGGTGATACCGTCCTCGTTCGCGCAGGCGGGAATGTCCGGCCGCGTGGACGATGGCGCCTCGAGTGTCCCCACTTGCTGCCAACTCGTCGCCCCCTTGGGCCAGATGAAATAGCCTTTCGCGTAGTATACGGGGGTAATAGTTGCGACAACCGTGGCCCCCACAACGGGGTTCCCGGCGGAATCGGTTACCAGGGCGACGTAATCCTGCTGATATTTATTCGGATCTACCTTTATAATGGTTGGGCCGGTGGCGAGGGAGATGAACAGGGCCTTTTTCGCGACCGTGAGCGCCGTCGTCGTCGTTACCGAGGGGGAGGTGCCCAGAACCGTTGCCCGGATCGTGACGCCGCCCAAACCGCCGGTCGAGGCGCCGGCAATGAAATAGGTGCTGGCCGATCCGGAGCTGTCGGTGATGGCGGAGGCCGGAGAGAGGCGTCCCCCGCTCACGTCGCTGACGATCGTAAAACTGACGGTCTTGTTTTTCACCAGGTTGTTATTGGCATCGCGCACCGTAGCCGTGATCAGGCTCTTCTCGGTCTCCGACCCGCCGCTGTTCGTCCCGATGGCGGCCGGGCTGGCCTTGAGATCGAGCGAACTCACCGTCGTCGCCACGAACTCCACGGCAACCTGCGAAGTGGGGCCGGCGGCGACGGCCGCCGTAAGTTGGCCGGGGCCGGAATTCGTCGAAGAGACGGTGACCGTCGCCCTGCCGTCGGCGCCGGTCGTCGCAGCAGAGCTGCTCAGGACGCCGCGCGTCGTTAAAAAGTTGACGGTGACGCCGGCCTGGGGGGTGGTACCGCTGACATACTCCACCGTGACCGATCGATTCGTCTCGATCGGTATTTCCGTAACGGCCGCGGATGACGGGGTGATGAAGGTCAATATGGCGGTATTCACCGTCAGGTCGAACTCCTTGGTCGCACCGATGGCCGAGGCGGTAATCTTGTCCGCTCCCCCTACCGTTGCCGCGACATTCACGGTCGCCTGGCCGCTCGCATTTGTCACATAGGTTGCGGCGCTCAGGGTGTTGCCCTTCAAGGAGGTCACGGTGATGGTCTTGCCGAGAATACCGGCGCCTGCGGAGTCCTTCAGGAAGATCGTCAAGGGCGTGGAATCGCCGAACGACAGGGATGCAGCCCCGCTGATCGACAGGGTCGTTCCCGTCACGGTCACGGTATTGGGGACGCTGACGGCACCGGCTGAAGCGGTCAGGTGAATCACCCGGTTTGTCGGATCGCCGCCGGTACCCAGGGTCGCCGTGGCCGTGCCGCTGGCGTCGGTTGTCCCGCTGGCGACCGTCAACACCCCGGAATCGGCAAAGAAGGAGACCGTTTTATCCGGTAACGTCCGGTTGTTGCTGTCCAGGACGACGGCCGTCAGGGCGACCGTGGTGGCGCCGTCGGAATTGAGCTGTGGATTGCTGACGAGAAGCTTCATGCTCGCCACCCCGGTCGTTCCCGGATCCGGGGTCGGGGCGGGTTTGTCACCGCTGTCGCCGGCGCCGCATCCGCTCAACAGGATCATGCCGAGAATACCGATTGTCGCAAGCATTACCGAGGATCTCTTCTTCTTCATCATCACCCGCTCCTTCTTTCACCTGCATCCCGTGGGATGAGCTCATAATACGGCGCAGACGTCCGTGCTTTGCGCTGATTCATTGCCGGAAGCGTCGCAAGCGGACACCTTGTAACAGTACCGCGTCTTCTGCTTCAGGCCGGTATCCGTCATCGACGTCGCATCCGTGGTTTTTTTCAAATACGCTCCATTTCGATAGATCTTATACCTCGTTACCCCGGTGTCGTCGGCGGAGGGTTTCCAGGAGACCTTCACCTCCGACGAAGAGACCGCCGTGATGGAAATGCCGTTGGGCACCGTAGGCGGCATGGTATCCGACCCTTTGCCGCCATCGCTCCGGGCACAGCCGGTGACGATAAAAATGGTCAATAGGAGAATGAACAGGACAGCGAACTTCTTCACTGCATCTCCTTGATGATCCGCGGCGTAATAAACACGAGGAGCTCGCGGGTCTCCTTCGTTTTGGTCTCGTACTTGAACAGCCACCCGAGAAGGGGAATCTCGGAGAGCCAGGGAACTGCGTCCTTGGCGAAGGTCTCCGTCGTCTTGAAGACACCCCCCACGACGATGGTGTCGCCGTCCCTCACGACGATCTTGGAGGTCACGCCGCTCGTGTTTATGGCCGGATTATCCTGGACCTTGAAGGAGAGGTCGACATCCTTGTTGGAGGCCTCGATCACCATGGAGATCCGCTCCTTGTCCGCAGTTATCTTGGGTGTCACGATCAGACGGAGATCGGCATCCTCGTAACGGACCGTGGCTGGGCTTGTGCTCGTCGCCGGCGTCACGACGGGAACCTTCTTCCCCTGCCAGATCTCGGCCTTTTCGTTTTCCAAGGTCGTCACCTTCGGCGAGGAGATGATCCGGCCGTCGCCCGAGCCTTCCAGGGCGGAGAGCTTGGCGTCCAGGATGAACTGAGACGAACCCATGACGATGCCGATCCCCGGGGCCAAGGCGCCCAAACCTGCGCCGATAACGGAGGGGAAATTCACGGCCGCGTTACTCTTGGTCAGGCCGAGCCCCGTGGGCAGGCTGGTGATATCGCCGGTGGCGGAGTTGCCCATGAGAACCCCGATGTCCCGGCCGCTCCAGGAATCCTTGTACCCATATCCCCAGCGGATCCCCAGTTGGCGGGCAAAGTTCGCATTGACCTCGACAATCTTCGCCTCGATGGAGATCTGCTTGAGGCGCCCCTGTTCCACGTTCTGTTTCTGCTCGCGCACCTTCCGCTCGTCTTCGGACTTGATCTGCGCCGATTCGACGGACATGCGATCGGCCTCGTCCTTTTTCTTCCGGTCAAGGGTGATGATTGTGATGATCCTGCCCTCCTGTCTCTTGTCCAGCCCCTTGATATCGAGGATGGTATCGAGCGCCTGATCCCAGGGGACATCCTTCATATGAAGGGTCATCGTCCCCTTGACATCATCGCCGGAGACGATGCTGACCTTTCCCTGTTCGGCGAGCAGGCGGAAGATCGCTTTGATATCGGCATCCTGCACATCGAGAAAGATCCGGGAGCCGGTATAGATCTTCTGCTCCTTGCCGGTGTCCGTCGCCATGGTCTTCGCCGCACTCTTTTCCGGCTTTACGGATGTTGTGGCCGGCGTTACGGCAGCCACGGCCGGTTGAACCGCAGGAGACGGCTTTTCCGGAGCAGGCTCTGCAATCGACGCCAGAGAGGTCACATTGAAATCGATAAGGACATTCAGCCCCTCCTGCCGAACGCTGTAGGGCACCTTCTGCTTCAGATCGATCGTCGCGAGAACCCAGGATCGGCCCTCGGCCGATTTTTGAACGGGCGTCACCCGGACCACATTGGCGAGAGCCGCATCGCCGAGTGGGCGGCGGAGCCCCTCGGGAACGAAGAGGTTTTCCAGGCGGACCACAATCGCATTGCCCGACGGAGGCTCGACCGTTACCCCGGACTGTTTTGACACCGCAAGGGTCACCCGTTCCTTCCCTTGCAACTTCTCAAAGGTAACGTTTTCCAGGTATCCGGCTATCGGTGTGGACGTATCCGGTCCCGCGGGTGGCTGAGCCCACACCGGAGGAAGGGCCGCCGTCATGATCAACGCCGAATAAACAAGCCATTGCCATTGTATTGCCCGTTTCATGGTTTTCCCTCTTCTTCCTTGTGAAGCATCAGGGGAATTCGCCTGATCTCTGCTTTCCGAACTTTTTTTGTCTGGTCTTGGAGCCGTTCCTCGACGATAACGCGATCGGACAGGATCGAGACGACCCGCCCCCCGTTCAGTCCGATATAAGTCCCCACAAACAGGGGATAGTATTTTTTCGCAACGCCGTCTTCCACGACCGCCATGCGCCTCTGGTCGTCACCGGCGATCCCGACGAGGCGAAACTGCCCGACCTCTACCTGCTGGAGCGGTGAGACGGGCAACCTCTTCAGGGTCACCCTTTTCTTAAGCTCCTCTTCCTTCTGCTTCTTCAGAGCAAGATCCAGTTCGATGAACGGAACAAACGGATCCTCCTTGCCCGCTGCCTGATAACGGTAAGAGGGAGACGGCGTCGGTGCGGCGGCGGGAACGGATGAGGCGGTCGGGGCCGCTTTCGCCCCCGGGCCGTCGGGGATGACGGTCGCCGGTGCAGGTGGAGGAACCGCCTTCACTGCAGCAGCCCAAGACCAGGCAGCGCCGGTCCCGCCGGCGAGCAAAAACACCAGGAGGCCTCCCCAAAAAACCTGTATTGCACGCCGTTTCATCATTTTCTATCCACAAACATGTAGGTTTTCACCGTGCAGGATGTCTTGACGACACGCCCTCGCCCTTTAACATCCTGGGCTTCTCCCATGGTAATGTCTTCAATGTTGACGATCCGGGACAGGCGGGCGACCTGATCGAAGAAGGAAAGCGTGTTGTGGAAACCTCCCGCCAACTGCACCTTGATGGGGATTTCATCGTAAAACTTCTCAGGTTCCGCCATTTTCTGCGGCGGGGCCTTGGGATCGGCCGGCTTGGATGCCGGTGGTTGGGGTGCGCCCGGTTTGATCTCCAGGGTTTTTTTCGGCGGCGGCTTCGGTTCAAAGAGGAGAAAATCCACCCCGGACTCCTTGCCCGATTGGACCACCGCCGCCAGAAGTCCCGCGATCTCCCGCTCATTGGGAAGCTTCAGCAGCGCCGCCGTGAAGGACTCTTTGAGGGTATTGACCTCACGGATATACTTGTCAAGCTGCGCCGCGACCCGTTCCTTTTCCACAACTTGCTGCTCCAGCTCGGCAAGTTTGGTTTCGAGGACCATCTTTTTCGTCAGGGCGTCCTGAAGGAAAAGCATGTAATAGAGATAGCCCATCAGGATGAAGACCAAGCAGATGATCAGTACCTTGAGTTTTAGGGGCAGTTTCTTCAGTTCATCGAAATTTATGGCCATGGCTTACGATCCCCTTTTCATGACACACATCAGGATGAACTGCTGCAACTTCACACCGGCCACCTCTTTTTCCTTGGAGACCACCAGATCGACGGACTTGATGAAACTGGCCTTTTCCAAATTCTTCATGAACAGGGCCACGGTCCCGTTGTCCTTGGCCACCCCTTCGATGCGCAGATCCCTTTCCGTTTCGACGATCTTATCCAGCCAAGCATCCTTCACGGGAATAATCAGGTTCAGTTCATCCAGCGTTTGGACCGGGAAAAGCCGGTTGCCCTCCAAGGATGCAATCACCCCTAATTTCTGCTCCAGATCTTTTTTATCTTTTTTAAAACGCTCGATATCGTTTACTTTTTTGTTAAGAACGACAAGCTTTGCCTCCCCCTCCCGGATCTTCGTTTCGAGACCGCCGATACTCATACTGATATAGAGGTAGATGGCAACGAAGATCAGGAGAACCAGAACCAGAAGGCCGAAGAAGATGAAAGTCTGGCGCCGGAGATTC
>Ga0315268_10008248_pt1 | contig 10910 bp, 8 predicted proteins | sample C1_top_MG_FD_204535 | JGI IMG/M metagenome (GOLD analysis project Ga0315268, IMG submission 204535) | Sediment microbial communities from Yellowstone Lake, YNP, Wyoming, USA - C1_top | ecosystem: Environmental > Aquatic > Freshwater > Lake > Sediment | place: USA: Wyoming | collected 2017-08-01 | reverse complement strand
GCGCATAAGAGCGCCAGAAAAAGTAGGTATCGCATGGAGTGCTTTCCCATCAATGGTTTAAAAATTATGCGACTTCGCTGGCAGCCTCATCTCCGGCAAATCTGCGTAGCATCGCCCTGACGCGTGCCTCTCTGTTGAATACTGCCTGCGGCGTCACATTGTTCTCCCTGGCGATGGCCTTATGGTTCATGCCGACCGCGCGTGCTTCCATGAGAAGGATGTTTTTGTCCGTGACTCCTGCGCGTTCGAAAGCAAGATTTATCTCGCTACGGTTGGTTATGCTTGCAAGTGCATTCTCATCGGAAGCTCTCAGGTAGCGGGGCGGCATTCCATCGTCATCCCTCGCTCTTCTGCAGTTGCGCTTTAGACGGGCGCACTCACGTATGAGATTACGCATCCGGTGCTCGGCGCACTTCCTGCTGAAGGTCTGGAACGATATCCCTCTTTCTAAGTCGAATTTCCCTATCGCCATCAGTTTGGCGGTCAAGCCTTCCTGTGCCATGTCTTGAACTTCGATGTCACATCCCAGCGCTCCAATCGACCTCCCGTATACAAGGAACACAACCGCTGTCTTCCAGATGTCTGCCTGGTCACTTTTCACTATAGTTTCTGCGATTTTTCGCTCTCCCCCATCGAGCGCAGGCGGGCGCCTGGCGGTGTCCGAATCCTGTTTGTACCTCCTTATTTCCCGTACTTTGGCCGCAAGCTTTTGCACCTCGGGGCGCTCCCAGAATCGTCTTTCATCGTCGCTCAAAGGAGTTCCATCACGAAGCTTTCTGCCTAGCTGCAAACCTGGCTTTCTGACACTGGCCCCCATCTCTCCCGTGTTCATGGGTTGGAATGTGTGGTGGTTATTTTATAAAAGCTGCGATTTAGCACAGATTGACATTCATTCCACTCTTATGTGCCTTCTCTTGAGCTCGATTACGAGAGGGTAGGCGATGACAGAAAAACCAGCTATCGCAAGGCCGGCATAGATGTTAACGAAAATGGCGCAGGTCAGCACAACTAGCACTCCAAGGATTCTCCCCATGTTAAGGACCCATTCCCTGGAAACCATGCTTTTTGCCATGTCCCTTCTGTTATCGACTATCATTGCGGTGGTGAACGGATAGAAAAGCGTTGAGAAGAAGTTTCTTGCGGATACATAAACATACCAGCCAAATGCGCTGCTTATAAAAGGCACTAAAATATGTGCGATGCCGAGACCGGTGCCCGTGATGCTTATGTATTTTTTCCTCTTTCTTGTCCTATCTGAGATCCAGCTCACAATCGCTGAAGCCAGGATGGAAAATATGGTCGTTATGGAGAGAAATAGACCGAGCGCTGCCGGTTCGGTGAAGTAGATCAGCGATATCACCGATATGCCTGCAAAAGTCCCGCCCCCATACACCCCTTCCAGGAATATGAGCGTCTTGAAGCCTTTCAGCTCTTTCAGACAGTCCCTGAGATTATGTTCGTATCTCTGCTCGCCGAGAAAGAGGGTCGACACCATGGTGGCTGCATAGAGGGCAGCAGTGGAAAGGAAAAGCAGCCCAAAGCCGACATTGTCAACGATTGTAGCAGCTATCAATGGCAATACCAGATTCAGGAACGATCCCATGGAAAAGTATACTGTTCCCAGCAATGCCGCCTTCCCGTGGCTTGGCTCGAAATACCATATGTTGAACGGCACCCAGAAAAGGAAGCAGGTGGTGCCGGCAAGGAAAGAGTAGAGGAAAAGCAGCTCCCTCGTCCCTGGAAGCATCGCCATCAGTAGAAATGATGCCAACTGGGCGCCAATCCCCAGAATCATCAGTTTCCTGTAGCCAACCTGCCTGCCGTTCAACCCGAAAATGACAAGCAAAGGTGCAGAGAACCATAAAAGGAATGAAAGGAGAAGTTCAATCTCGCTTACCCCAGCATTCTTGAAGTAGAGATAGATTAAACTGTTTCCGAGGACCGCAGCTCCGCTCCAGAGTGCGTAGCTGACAAGCAGGCTGGCAAGCGGGTTTTTTTGACTGGCCATTCTCTCCTCATATGACTGTAAAGAGGTTGCGTTTATCTTACTTTGCTTCAAACGGCCTTCCGCGCTCTTCCCATATATCACGCATGATGAGCCATTCGCCGTTCTTCTGCGCCTTGTCCACAAAAAGTATGCTGTCAAGGTGGTCTATCTCGTGCTGAAGAAGCTCGCCGAACTTTCCTTCTGCCCTCATTGTTCTTGTTTCTCCCGTGAGCGTCTGGAATTCAACCGTGACTTCTATCCAGCGCCTGACTTTCGCGAAAAACTCAACCTTTGCACTGAAGCAGGAGTCCCAGCATTCGAATCCCCCCTCGCTTCCAAACCCAATCATTTTCGGGTTTAGCATCTCGCCTTCATACTCTGGAACCATAACATAAATAGCGCGTTGGGAAGCACCGATCTGGGGCGCAGCAAGCCCCCTCCCCATTCCGTATTGTTTTCTCAATGCGGCAAGGGTATCCCTGAGATCTTCAACAAGCGGTTTTGCAGCCTTGAAATCAGTTATCGGCTCGCACTTCACCCTGAGAAGCGGATCTCCTAGAACTTTGACCTCTCTTACACCCATGCCATTCCCTTCCCTCAGCAGCGTATTGGCTAGGAAGGGTCTTTAAACATATCCTGCGGCTAAGGATAACATCTTGTTATCGTCCTCGGGAAAGGAATCGCATCCCTTATGTGGTCCAGGTCAAGGATCCATTTCACGAAGCGCTCGACGCCCAGCCCGAAACCGGAATGCGGAACACTACCATATCTCCTCAGGTCCACGTACCACTGGTAATCCTTCATGCTCTTGTCCAGGCCCTGCTCCTTCATCCTTGCGATCAATTCGTCATAATGCCAGATACGCTCGCTTCCGCCGATTATCTCCCCATGGCCTTTGGGCGCGAGCAGGTCGTTGTTCAGCACGAGCTCCGGGTTAGCCGGGTCCTCCTTCATGTAGAACGCCTTTATCGCCTTAGGATAGCCGTATACGAACATGGGTTTATCGAGCTCTTTCGTGAGCAAAGCCTCCTCATCAGCGCCAAAGTCCTGGCCGTATTCCATCTTTCCGCCGAGCTCGTTGACCCGGTCGATGGCCTTCTTGTACGGCATCCGTTCGAAAGGCAGCGTGACCTTCTTCAGGTCCTCTGGGTCCCTGCCGCATGCCTTGAGCAGCTCTGAGTGTCCCTTCACCATGCTGTCCACTACGTAGTGGACCATGGCCTCCTGGAGCTCCATGTTCATTTTTTGGTCGTAGAATGCCATCTCAGGCTCGAGATGCCAGTATTCAGCAAGATGCCTCACGGTCCTTGATTTCTCTGCCCTGAACGAAGGGGCTAAAACATAGACTTTGCCCAGCGCGAAAACGAATACCTCTGCATACATCTGGGAGCTCTGCGTCAGATACGCCTTCTCGCCGAAATAGTTCATCTCGAAAAGCGTGCTTCCGCCTTCGCACCCTGACTTTGTTATTATGGGCGGGGCGATCTCATAGAATCCCTCTTTCTCATCAAGGAACTCTCTGAGATAGTTCACTATGTGGTGTCTGGCCTTCATTATGGCAGTCATCTTCTGCGACCTGACCCAGAGGTGCCTTATGTCAAGAAGGTACTCCTCGCTCAGGTCTTTCGCAATCGGGAACGGCTCTCCGCGCGATATGAGCGTGAATCCTGTCGCCTGTATCTCATATCCGCCGGGCGCCCTCTCGTCTTTCTTCACGACACCTATGATGGTCAGCGAGCTCTCGACATAAGCATCATTCGCATCCTTCCAGTCTTTCTCGCTGACCTTGTCCTTCTTGACAGTGACCTGCATCACTCCGGTCGGGTCCCTTATGACCGCGAAAACCATGTTGCCGCTTATCCTGTGCCTGTGCACCCAGCCTCGCAGAGCTACCTCTTTTCCCTCAAGCTTCTGAAGAAAAATAGTGCCTATGTTGGTAATCATGTTGCTGACTTAGTTTGAAAAATAATAAAAAGCCCCTATCTGAGCGGTCTTCGCCTGTCCTGCTCTGTTGGCGCTCCAGCATCCCTCGTCACCGGGGTTCCTGCATCCCGCCCTGCCTGACCTACGTCCCTCACAGCTTGACCGCCGCCATCCCTGGCGCTTGCGTCTCTTGTCCCACCATCGCTTCTACGTCTCTGTCCGCTGTCTGCTCCAGCGTCTGTTTCTTCAGGTTGTGGCACTGCAGGCAGCTCTGTCGTTCCAGGATAGGCTGTCTGCGCTATGAGCTCGCCTATGCGCTCCCGGCCGGCATCATTAGGATGGAGCTTGTCGCCGCCGTCATACTGTCTGAGGAGCCTTAATGGAAAGCCCTCGCCAAGCAGAGAGAGATCCACAACCGTGACGTTGCCATCTTCTGTGGCCTGTCCAAGCAGCCATTCGTTCAGCTCCCATGTGCGGCGCTGGGCTTCTTCGTCACCTTGCCTCCTGCTGTATCTTGAGCCGGCCCATGGAGTTATCGTCAGCACTATAACGCGCATTCCAGCTTCCCTTGCGGAAGCTATCATTTGTGAGAATGCCGCCGTGGCTTCGTCCACGGAAACATCCATAATGTGGTTCACGCCTCCCTGTATTATGACCGTATTGTATGCTGGCTGGTGGTTTAGTATATCTGTCTCGAAACGTCCTGCTATGTCCACTATGCTCTCTCCATTCACGCCATAGGAGTCAACCGCAGCCTCATCCCATTGCCTCCTCAATATACCCTCCAGCATCTCTCCGTATTCTCCCTCGTCCTGCCAGGTTATGGAGTCCCCTATGATGCCGATGTGAGGCACTAGCTGCTGCACCTCTTCTGCTTCAGCTTCGTTCTCCTCGATTTGTTCCACTTCAGCATCTACGATTTCCCCAGCGTCAGCATCGCTCTCTTCAACTTCGCTAGCCCCGGCATCCACAGACTCCGCGGTTACCTCCTCAGCGCCTGCGTCCTCAGCCTCTGCGTCTCTGGCTTCTGTGCTGGTTGGAATATCTGCAGGGCGTCTTGTTTCAACAAGCGTTCGTTGTGGAGGAAGCGCTCCTGTGGCGGTCATGTATCTCCGCAGCGCTTCAGCCTTGAGCGCCAATGCGTTAAGGATCTTTTCAGCCCCTTCCGCATCCCCGTGCTGTTCGCATTTCAGGACCATGTCCCGGGCTTCGTTTTCCATTCCAATCTCTGCATAAAGAAGGCCGGCCTCACCGAATTTTCTTGCGGCTATCGCCTCCCTGGCCTTTGAACGAACGCTTTGGCTTTCCTGGGGCGTGCGGCACTCTGTTGCGATGTCCCTTCGGTCCGGGCATGCCTTGAATCTCTCCACCAGTGCTGCGACCTGCCTCTCATGGGCAGACTCTCTCCTGTGAGCCTTGATCCACCCCCATCCTGCAAGGCCGTTGGCGGCTATGAATACGGCGGCAGCTGCGCCTAGGAGATACCTATCAGTTTTGCTCAGCTTTCTTGTTTTAGACTCCATCCTCTCTTCCCTCGTATTCTATCTGCAAAGAAGTGTTTAAAAATATAACTAAATGGCGGTTATGCTAGGAAGGCAAGAATGGAAAGAAAAAACAATGAAAAAAATTAGAAAGTAAAATAAAAAAATTAGGCGGTCTTCGGCTTTACGTCGAGTACGACTCCAGCAGCCACCGTCTGGCCCATGTCCCTGATTGCGAACCTTCCGAGCGGCGGGTATTCCTGGAACTTCTCGATGACTATCGGCTTGAGCGGCTGTATCTTTACGATAGCCACGTCGCCGGTCTTGATGAAGTCAGGCTTTGCCTGCGCCGTCTGGCCGGTCTTCGGGTCCTTCTTCTCGACAATCTCTATTATCCTTCCTGCGAATTGTGCAGTGTGGATGTGGAACACAGGCGTGTAACCGACCGATATTGCCGTCGGGTGGTTAAGGACGACCACCTGGGCCGTGAACTCTGCCGCAACCGTGGGCGGAGCGCTGCTCGGGCCGAGTACGTCTCCTCTCTTGATGTCTTTCTTGTCGACACCTTTGAGGTTGAAACCGACGTTGTCGCCAGGCACCGCTTCAGGAAGCTCCTGGTGGTGCATCTCGATTTTCTTGATTTCGCCTTTGGCACCAGAAGGCATTACGATTACCGAATCCCCGGGCTTCATCTTTCCGGTCTCCACTCTTCCTACCGGCACAGTGCCGTGGCCTGTGATTGTGAAGACGTCTTGGATCGGCAGCCTGAGCGCCTTGTCAAGCGGCTTTGGCGGCACCTTGAAGGTGTCTATGACATCGAGGATTGTCGGGCCGGTGTACCATGTCATGTTGGGCGATTTCTTGGTTATGTTGTCTCCTCCGTATCCAGAGGCCGGGATGAAGTTTATGCCTTCTGTCTTGTATCCTATGCCCTTGAGGAGCTTCTCGACCTCGCCCTTCACTTTGTCATAGTCCTCTTTCTTGTAGCCGACCGCATCCATCTTGTTCATGTTGATCGCGATCTGGCTGATGCCCAGGACTTTTGCCAGGAATGCATGCTCCTTGGTCTGGGGCTGGACGCCATCCTTCACTGAAACCACGAGGATTGCAGCGTCCGCCTGGCTCGCACCGGTGATCATGTTCTTGACGAAGTCCCTGTGGCCTGGGGCATCGATGATGGTGCAGTGGTATTTCGGTGTCTCGAATTCCCTGTGGGAAATGTCGATGGTGACACCCCTTTCCCTCTCCTCTTTGAGCTCGTCCATGACGAAAGCGAACTCGAAGGTCACTTTTCCGACCTTGGCTGCTTCGTCCTTGAGCTTGTTGAGCACCTGCTCGGAAATTGCGCCGGTCTCGTACAGAATCCTTCCTACTGTCGTCGACTTACCAGAGTCGACGTGTCCTATGAACACTAGGTTCAGGTGTTCCTTCTTTGCCATATTCATACCTCCATTTAACTAACTAAAACCTTTAGAAAAAGGTATTTTTCATTTAGGCCGAGATGTTTTTAAATTTATCTAAGGCGCTCACCTCGGGGCCTTTTGGTCTTTGGCTTGCCCCTAGGGCTTTCAACAGGAAAAGTAAAGAGACAGGGGTGGTACACCCGGAGGCTCCACCCCGCCTCTCACTCATCTCCAAAACGGAGGAAAGGGATTATTTCACCAAAATTTATATAGCTGAATTTTCTCGCCGAAAAGAAAAAAACACAAAAATTATCTTTCTGCGATTTGCACGCATAACGAATTTTTAAATCTTGTCTTCCCCATACTCTCATGCCAGAAGATTCCAAATACAGTTTCCATAAGGAAGATCACAAACACACCATGCTCGTGATAGGCGTCCTGGTGGTGCTCATACTGGTTGTAGGGGCGGCGCTCTTTTATGTGATGACAAGCAAGCCTGGAGTTCCGGTGCAGCCGCCTGTGAACCAGACCAACCAGACGCCCACCAACATGACGAACCAGACCAACATCACTCCTACCTGCGATGACGGATGCTACTATGACCGGGCGGTTTCCCAAGAGGATTTGTCACTTTGCCAACAAATCTCCGATTCCGGGCTTAAACAGCAATGCTACTACGAACTATCGGATACTTCGCTTGACGCATGCAAGCTCGTCACCGACGATGCCAAAAGAAAAGTGTGCATAACCTCATTTGCGGTCTCAGGGAACGATATCTCCCTCTGCGACCTTCTCATTGCAGGCAAAAACGATTGCCGCAATGCCGTGGATCCGTGTCTTGGCTCCTCTGATGCAGATCTCTGCCATGCGCTGGCGAGAAACGACCCGGCAGAGTGCAAGTCTGATTCAGACTGCCTTCTCAACTACAGCCTCACAAAGGATGATGCAAGTACCTGCGAGCTTATACAGAATGCAGTGGTTTCGAAAGCATGCGTGTCAGCCATAAAGTACACGGACAAGTGCGATGACCTATCCACTCCAGCACAGAAAGACTACTGCTACCAGCTTTTTGCAATCTACAGCGATGATTTCCTGGCCTGCACCCAGATAACCCCAGACAGCACCTATTCCCTCGACTGTTTCTCCACGTTCGCTGCGAGCTTGCACAACCTCTCCATATGCGATCAGGACGGCTTCAGCCTCAACAGCCTCTGGGCATGCTACCGGAACTATTCCCTCCTATCTGGCGATTTGAGTGGCTGCTATGCGATAGATGAGCTGGCAACAACGAACCGTTTCCAGTGCGCCTATGAATATGCGAAGAAGTACGGCAATCCGTCCGCCTGCCAGGCCATAACCGATACGCTGGCCCAGCGCTCCACCTGCTATGAGGGAGTGATCATATACTATCCACAGAACCTTGACTGGAGATACTGCGCCAACGTCACCAATTTCGAATGGAAGAACCAGTGCTATGTCCAGTCAGCAAAACTCTATGATGACATCTCCCTGTGCGACTATGTCGAAGTCGACTATGCCAAGCGTTCCTGCCAGAGCTCCTATGAGGCCAACAAGACTGGTTGACTATCCTTTTTTCTCCTCGCTTGGCGGCTCTGCTGCAGCCGCCTCTTGGGGTTGGGCCGCTACTTCTTCCACAGCTGCCTTCTTCTCTTCTTCGACTGCCATCTGCTCGAAGTAGCCTATGTCCTGGGTGAACTCGTCATAGCTCTTTATCTTGCCCTGGGCCAGCATCAGCTCCCTGGCAAGGATGTAGAATATGAGCGCCAATGAGCGCTTGCCCTTGTTGTTTATCGGTATGACCAAGTCGATGAACCTTGTTTCGTTGTCGGTGTCGCAAAGCGCGATCACCGGAACGCCATTCTTTGCGCTCTCCACTATGGCTTCCCTTTCACCTTTCGGGTCGCATACGAACATTATCTTCGGTTCCATGAAGCTCTTGCAGTTCAGATTGGTCATGGTTCCCGGCACGAATCTGCCTTTAACCAGGTTCACTCCTGTCAGTGAGGCGAACTTGCTGGCAGGATTGCTGGAATAAACACGCGATGCGACTATGGTGACCTCCTCCGGCTTGTATCTTGACATCATCTTCGCCGCAGCCATCAACCTGTCCGCGCTCTTGCGCAGGTCGAGTATGAAGAGTCCGTCATCGCGTCTCTTGTAGACATAGTCGCGCATGTCGTTTGTCCTTATCTTAGTGCCGATGTGCACACCGGCTTCCAAAAATACCTCCTGTTTCAGAGGCAAACCAGTTTTTTCCATTCCATCAACCTCCTGTAGAACAAATGGGGCCGCTGAGATTAATTCCCTTCAACCGCAGGTTTTTGTAATTGAAGAGTTGAACTTCTGAAACTTTTTGGCGCGTGAGCTTTTGATAAAACTTTTACCAAAAAGTTTTCTCAGATAACAAGCACCCCAAGCTTGCAGGATACCAGGTTACCTCACGGCCCCTTCGTGAACTCTATAGGTTGTCCGTAGGTTTTATAAAGCGTTGATGTCGTGGCTTCCATTAAACTCCTTTTCCAGCGGGGCAGTATTTTATTAAAATTGCCTGCCATCTATGGCTCATGAAAACCGCCATGCTTGCGCTTTTACTTGTATTGATTGTTTTTTCAGGTTGTTCCGGCCCAATCCCTGGCACGTCTGATGTGAACCAGACCGCTCCGGTTGGAGGCCTGGGCCGCTCCTTCATATATGAGCCCCCCAGGGCAGGGAGTGCTGCCGTCTCATCAACGGTAGCTGAAAGTATGAACGGCGACGCATCCCTCATATACGGGACGACCAACCTGACCGTGAAAGACTGCATCCTGATGGACGAGGGCCTGTCAAAGTTCAGATGTATTTCGCAGGCAGCCGTCTATCTGAATGACAGCTCCATCTGCGGGAACCTGATGGAAGAACCGGCAGAGGCGGCGTGCTATGATGATTATGCGCTGAAAAAGGCAGACCTCGCCGCGTGCTTGCTGATCGATGAGCTCAACAATAGTAACAGCGCTTACGGCAGCATGTCGCAATCGTGCAAGAGGGCTGTCGCCATGTTCACTGGCAATTCTTCTCTATGCGTCTATGCTCCCGCTGACCCAGAAGGGCCCAAGAAGGCGGAGCTCTGCAGCTATTTCGCCGATTCCCGCATATTGGTCGGGAAAGACAACTGTCATGAAGATCTGCCCGCATATCTTCTTTCAGAGAGCGTTTATTTCGGTGAGACCTACCGATGGCTCATGCAGACGCATCCGGGCGAGAAGGTGCTCTCCTGGTGGGATTACGGCACCGCAATGGATTGCGTCGGGCTGCAAAGCGTGATATCGCACCAGGATCTCCAGGACTCCAATATACTAGAAGTTGCCTATCTCTTCGTTGAAGGGAACGAGTCCGAGCTCGTGGATTTCATGAAACGGGAAAATGCGACCTATGTGCTCCTGGACAGTGAATTGTTCCTGGGTCCCAGCGGCTATTTCGGGATGAAATACGGGGCACTCAATTACCTGTCATGCGCCAGGAACGGTCAGATTGACTATTCTGAGAACGTGGGCGACTCCGCCTGCGAAAGGGACAACCTATGGGAGACCATCTACTTCCGGAAGGATTCCTCCAACAGCGCCTGTGTCCTATCCCAAAGCGATGGCCAACTGGGCGCATTGGCATACCACCTTTATGAGACAAAAGAGGGAGAAAAGGTCAATGCTGGTTTCTACCCTTCCCTCTGCCAGAACGCGACTGAATCCCTTGCCGACTATTGTGGACGTTATTCCTTCGAGCCTGCCTATTGCATAGGGAACATGACCCTCGCGGATGGCAAGAATGTGAGCGGGTTCTACAAGCTGAACGAGAGGGACGAGAACGGGCGCCTGAGGCCCCACAAGGCCCTGCCCGGAGCAGTGGCCAATCTCCCCGGAGCCTACCAGCTCGGCGATGCATCCATGGTGACCCTGGTCTATACAAACAATAAGCTCTGGATCGAAGACGGGAATCTGACCGGAGGCTATGGAGACAGGAACCGGGAATTCGGCTTTTACGACTCCATGATTTACAAGGCTTTCTTCGCCACCGATGAGCTGGAACAGCTGGAGCTCGTCTATAGCGATTCCAGCGGCAATG
>Ga0315268_10008247_pt1 | contig 10911 bp, 7 predicted proteins | sample C1_top_MG_FD_204535 | JGI IMG/M metagenome (GOLD analysis project Ga0315268, IMG submission 204535) | Sediment microbial communities from Yellowstone Lake, YNP, Wyoming, USA - C1_top | ecosystem: Environmental > Aquatic > Freshwater > Lake > Sediment | place: USA: Wyoming | collected 2017-08-01 | reverse complement strand
TGGACAGCTGCATGAAGACGCGAGGTTTCGATGGCGTCCCGCGATTACGAAGAGTTCATCGCCGCGTTGAATGCCCATGGCGTTCGGTACCTCGTCGTCGGCGCGCACGCCGTGGCGTTTCACGCTCGCCCTCGCGCAACCAAAGATCTCGACATCCTGGTTGAGCCGACACCCACGAACGCCCGGATGGTACTGGCGGCGCTCCGAGACTTCTTCGGCGGCGCAGAGCTCGGGTATTCCGAGGACGACGTGACCGATCCGCGTTGGATCATTCAGCTCGGCGTCGCTCCGGTCCGGATCGATCTCATCTCAGAGATTCCCGGGTTTGGAGGCTTCGAGGCCGCGTGGAAGAATCGCGTCGATGCGCGGTTCGGCTCCGTCCGTGCGCACTACATTGGTCTCAATGAGCTCATCGCAGCCAAGGATGCCGTAGATCGACCGCAGGATCGGGCGGATCTTCGCATTCTCGAGCGGGCCAAGGGTGGGAGTCAGCTCAGAACGCGTCCCAGCCGGCGCCGCGGAAAGACGCGGCGCGCGTGAACGCAGAGCGGTCGTCTGGCCACCGCGGGTGAGTGCCCAGTCCGTTACGGGTGAGTCCACGGACCCCGCGGAAGGCGAGTCCGCGGAGCCCGCCCCCTGTCACCACACGCGCTTGCGGAAGAAGACCGTCGCCAGGCCCAGAATCACCGCGCCGTAGACCAGCAGGATCGCCGCCTCGTCGCACGCAGCTCGGCGAGGTCCGGCGGGCTCAGGCCAACGCGAACGCGCCGTAGCCGACCACCTCGTCGCGCGGCCCCGCGGTGTCGCCGGAGTTCCGGAGGTCGAGGAGCCGCACGGTGAGGCGATGGCGGCGCGCGGCCTCGAGCAGGCCCTTCACCGGATAGGCGCCGCAGGCGTCCTCGGGCCCGATCTTCTCGAGCGCGCCCGCGACGATCGCCTGCGCGGTGCGGCGGTCGCGCGCGGTCGCCGTCTCGTAGTCGTGGTAGTGGCTCAGATCGGAGCTGACGACGATCAACGTCTCTGGCCCGCCCCACACGAGGTCGAGCACGTCGCTCACGGCGGCGGGCGCAGCGTGCCCCGCCACCAGTGGCAGGATGCGGAAGCGCGCCAGCACCCGCTGCAGGAACGGCAGGTGCACCTCGAGACTGTGCTCGCGGGCGTGGGCGTCGTCGTCGACGCGCACCTGCGGCAGCGTGAGAACGAGCCGGCGGGCCTCGCCGTCGACCTCCACGGTGCCGAGTGGCGTGGCGAACGCGCCGGCGCCGCTCACGGCGAGGCCCTCGACCGCCACCCGGTGCGCGGGACCGAGGAGCACCACGCGCCGGATCACGTCGCGGAGCGGTACTAAGCGGGCGTAGGCCGTGCCGGCGATCGGGCCCGAGTAGATGTAGCCGGCGTGCGGCACGATGAGCGCCTTCGGCGCGGGCTCGCCTTCGGGCGCCGCCGGTAGCGCCCGGTCGACCGCCGCCGCCAGCTCGGCGGGATCATCGGGGTAGAACGCGCCCGCCACCGCGGGCGGGCGGACTCGTGCCGCGGCACGCACCCTTTCCCCTGTAGCACGAGATCCCCGCGCCAGCACGGAAGGCTCGCGCCGGAGGCCGATCATGCCACGCTGAGCCGACCTTTCTCCGCGGCGCAACTGGCACGACCCGTACGGCACCGTCCCCGGTCCGGCCCTCCGCCCCCGGCAGTTTTTCTTGACAACCTTGCCACGACGGCGCTACTCGCTGGACGCAACAATCGCGGGCGGTCTGAGAAGGGGGGCCACGTGTCAACCAAGAGGCCGCGAATGCTGGCTGCGCGTATCGCTGGCGGGCGCGACGAGGTCCGAACGGCGCCAGAGTTCGTCGGTCACGGGGACGTGAGCACGACGATGGTCCGCGCGCACGTGCTCAACCCAGGTCCCGGTGCCGTTCGCTCGCCCGCCGACAGCCTGGTGGCCGACGTGGATGGTCCTCCCTCCGAGAGCCCGCCCCGCCTGCTGCCGCGATACACTGCAAGCCCGCGCAGTCTAACACCAAGGCGGAGCGGGGAGCGTCCATGATGGAAGGGCTGAAATCGTTGCGCTTCCGAGCTGCGGCGCGTTGTCGGCTCACCGTGCTACCCTGCGAGGCCGGTTGGCGTCGGTGGAATTATACGGAACTATCCAAGTCTTGTTAGAAGGATAGGTGGCCAATGAGAACGAGGAGGCGAGAGCGAGAAGGCCCGCACGGGTCCGAGGGCCAGCCGTCCCTCCTTCGCCTCTACCGCGCCTGTCTCCACAATGCTGAGGATCTGTGCCACGAAGCTTCGCTGCTATTCCGGGCCCAGCGCTTTCCACGTGCATTCGCGCTCGCGTTCACGGCTCTCGAGGAGATTGCCAAGGCCCACGCAGTCGCGGACTTCTACACGGGCGTGCTATCCGAATCGGAATTGCAGGACGCCTTCCGCAAACACAGAATGAAGACAGCGTACTTGGACAGAGTTGTCTCGATCTCAACGGGATCGGCCGAGGCCACGGTGGAATACGATCCACGCGCCGCAGAATCTTCGGTCAACTTACGCATGAGGGCGCTGTACGTCGAATACGGGATTGACCATGCCCCCGCCATGCCAGCGGAAGCAATTGGGCGTGACCTGGCGAAGAGCACCATGGATCGGGCAGAGGTGGAGCTTCACGAGATGTGGGTCCAGGAGGAATACTACGGTCACCAAATTGGCACGAAGGGCCTCTGGAAGTAGGAGAATGACCCTTCTAACCCGCGGCTGAACCCGTCGGCCCGCGCGGATTGTTCTCAGCCGAGTATCGCGAGTACGGCGCGGGCCGCGGGTTAGCCGCAGCGTTAGACAGCCCAGAAAGGACTCGCGTGAGTGAGCGTGAGAAATCGCCCAACCGGGCGCTTGAGGAACAGGTCGGCCGGTCTGGGTTTCCCTTTCAATTAGCAGTCGAGGAGGCCGTACGCTTGTCGGCACGCGAGCACGGCTGGGAAGTGGCGGGCACCGAGCTTCCTTGGAGTAGAGGCTTCATCGACCTTGTCCTACAGCGCGGGCGGCTCCTTCTCGTCATTGAGTGCAAGAGAGTCGAAGACGGTACGTGGATCTTCCTCGTGAGAAGGGGCAAGCAGCCGACTGAACGCTTCCGCATGCCGTGGTGGAACGGCCGTGCTCCGGACCTCCCGCCCACAGAGCGACAGCAGTCCGTGACGAAGGTGTTCTGCGACGAGTTGTTCTTCGACCCGCCATCGCCCGAATCAGAGTATTGTTCGGTCCCCAAGAAGAAGGGACCGATAACCTCTTTCGAGCCTCTAGCTCAAGAGATTGTCTCCGCTGCGCAGGACATGGCGGCGAGAGAGGACGTGGCACACCGCAATGACGCTGAATTCTATATCCCAGCGATCGTCACCAATGCACGGCTCGTGACCTGCGAGCTGGACCCTTCGACCGTGAGTCTCGATTCCGGCCAGCTGAGCGCGGCTTCCTGGTCGGATCAGGCCGTTGTCCGGTTCCGCAAAACGCTGACCCTCTCACGGAGTAACGATTACAATAGCGATCCAGTAGATCGCGCGACATGGCAAACCGACCGCACACGCACAGTCCTTGTCGTCAGTGCAGCTGCTCTGCAGACCGTACTCAATGGTCTGCGGAAATTCCGCTATGATGATTTCAACCAGGCCCCGCCCGCTTGGTCGAATCCCCGACTGCTGGTCAGGGGAAAGGGCGCGTAAATATAGTTAGAGGGCCGTACTGAGCGATGCCAGGCAAGGGACAGTTGATGGACGAACTGTGGCTCGCAGCGCTCTACGACGTCCTGAAGTGGGTAGCGGGACTCGCGGCCGCCATTGTACTCGTCCTTGTGCTCGGCCTGCCGAGGGTCCGGCTGCGCAGGCGAAGCCTCTTCAAGTTTCTCGGCGTTACGAAGCAGCAGCCCGCGTTCCGCGTATACTTATCTACCGTCTTCGTAACTCCTGGGGGTGCGGTCGATTTTCGCGGCGCCGCGCGCACGTTCGCGGGGCCGGCCATTCCCGCCGGAGAATTGGCTGCGGTTGGGGAGCTCGCGCACATGTTCTCTGACGCGATCTTGGACGAGCTCCCAGGGCGTCTTCGGCGGTGGCTCGCCCGACGCGTGAGCTGGGTTTTCCAGAGCGTCACGCCGGAGTTGCTGGCCAGCCCGCCAGATCCAGGCCTGGTCACGCCCGGCAACACCTTGACTGTTGGCAGTCGCTACTACAACTCGGCCACTGAGGTGGTCGCCCAGTCCGGGCGCATGACTCTCACGTTCGATCTGGCAAAGGCGCCGCCGGGGATCCGCGTCACCAGCGGTCGAGACTCCGGTCGTGTGTTTCAGCTGCGAGCTGGCGAGGCCGACGATCTTGCGATCCTCGAGAAGGTTGCCGATGAGCGAAACGATAGTACGGCCTTCGTGGCGGCCGGACTTGGTGAGGTTGGAAGCAGAGGAGCGGCTGACTACTTCGCCACAAACTGGCGCGAGCTATACTCGCGATACGGTACGAAGGCATTCTCGCTATGCCTCAGATTTCAAAACGTCAACGCCGATCCAAACGCCCACCGCCGGGCGGAGGAGCTGTGGTCGTACGCCGAACAATGAATGATTGAAGGACAACGGCTCCATCTGGGCTGTTAGGCCTCCTACGCCGTCGAGCGGAGCGTGAAGGTGCACTCGCCAGTCAACTCGATCGCCTGCTTCGTCTCGAAAGTCGCCGACGGCGTCCCAGATGATGTCGGTACAAGACTCAAGAAGAACGGGAAAGCTGCCACAGCATGAACGACACCTTCAAAGACATCGAAAAGCTCGAAGCCGACCTCTGGGAGGCGGCGGACAACCTCCGCGCCAATTCCAAGCTCACGTCGAGCGACTACTTCATGCCCGTGATGGGCGTGATCTTCCTGCGTCACGCGGCCAACCGATTCGAGGCCGCCACCCGCCAGATCGAGGAGGACCGGGCCGCAGGCCGGATGCCAAAGCGCAAGGTGCTGCCCGAAGACTACCTCCGCCGTCGCGCCCTCTGGCTACCGGAAGCCGCCCGCTACGGCTGGATCATGCAGCAGGCCGCCACGAGCGGCAGCGACCTGTCCGAGCTCGTCACCGAGGCCATGACGGCGATCGAGGCCGAGTTTGAGCCGCTGCAGGGCGTGCTGCCGAAGGACTACGGCATCTTCGAGACCAAGGTGCTCGAAGACCTGATGCGCCTTTTCAACAGCGAGCAGATCAAGCAGGCCACCGGCGACGTGTTCGGCCGCATCTACGAATACTTCCTTGCCAAGTTCTCCATCCAGAAGGCGCACGACAACGGCGAGTTCTTCACGCCCGCATCGATCGTCCAGACCATCGTCAACGTCATCGAGCCCGATCACGGCACCGTCTTGGATCCGGCGTGCGGTTCGGGTGGCATGTTCGTCCAGTCGAGCCACGTCATCGAAGAAGAGGGCGGTGACACAGCGAAGAAGGTCGTCTTCTACGGCCAGGAGAAGAACCGCGACACCATCCGCCTCGCCAAGATGAACCTCGCCGTCCACGGCCTCGAGGGCAAGATCGCCGAGGCCATCACCTACTACCAGGATGAGCACACCCTCGCCGGCAAGTGCGACTTCGTGATGGCCAACCCGCCATTCAACGTGGACCTGGTGGACGCCGAGCGCATCAAGTCCGACCCGCGCCTGCCCTTCGGCCTGCCGGGCGTGAACAAGGAGAAGAAGGTCGGCAACGGCAACTACCTCTGGATCTCCTACTTCTGGAGCTACCTGAGCGCGAAGGGCCGCGCCGGCTTCGTCATGTCCTCGCAGGCTTCCAGCGCCGGGCACGGTGAGAAGGAGGTGCGCAAGAAGATCGTCGAGACCGGCGACGTGGACGTGATGATCTCCATCCGCTCCAACTTCTTCTACACCCGCACCGTCCCCTGCGAGCTGTGGTTCTTCGACCGCGCCAAGCCCACCGAGCGCAAGGACAAGGTGCTGATGCTCGACGCGCGCAACGTCTGCCGCAAGGTCACGCGCAAGATCTACGACTTCTCCCCGGAGCAGATGCAGAACCTCTCGGCCATCGTCTGGCTCTATCGCGGGCAGCAGGACCGCTTCCTGGCGCTGGTGAAGGACTACCTCGGCGCGGTCTGCTCCGAGAGCGCGGCCGTCGCGGAAAAGCTCGCCGACTTCGAGAAGACGCTCGCCGACCTGCGTGGCCGCTTCGCGGGCCTCGCTAAGGCCGTGGAGAAGGACGCCACACTCGACGCCGACAAGAAGAAGGCAGTGGCCGATGCCTTCGCCGAGCTGGCGGAGGCCGAGACGCCCTACAAGACCGATCGCGCCCGGCTACTCACCGACATCGACAGCTTCCGGAAGAAATACGCCATGGCCTTACCGGAGCAGAACGAGTCGCAGCACGCCGCCCGCCGGGCCTTCGACTCCATCGCCGAGCACATCAAGGGGCTCATCAAGCAGGTGGATCTGCTCTACAAGCTCACCGCCCGCGTGGCCGACGTAGGCGGCCAATTGGCGGCGGCAGAGTCCGTGGCGATGGCCTACGACCGACGCTTCGCGGGCCGGCTGGTGAAGCAGCTCGACGAGGCGCGCAAGGCCGGCGTGGAACAGCTCAAGCGCACGGCCTACTTCCACCGCCAGGTAGCGTGGCTGCAGGGCCGCTTCCCCAAAGCCGAGTTGGAGGCCGTGCCGGGGCTGGTGAAGCTCCTGGACAGAAAGGAGATCGAGGCCGCCGATTGGAGCCTCACGCCCGGCCGCTACGTAGGCGTCGCCCCGCCCGAGGAGGACGAGGACTTCGACTTCGAGGCCGCCTTGCGCGACATCCACACCGAGTTGGCGGATCTCAACAAGGATGCAGCTGATCTGGCGGCGAAGATCCAGACGAACTTCGAGGAGTTGGGGGCATGAAGTGGCCTAACCGGCCCGTCGCAGAACTGTGCGCGCTCGCTGTCGATTGCGTAAACAAAACGGCACCGACCGTTGATTATGAGACCCCTTTCAAGATGATCCGCACAACGAACGTGAAGGACGGATTCATCTACCTTGACGATGTGAACTACGTGACCGAAGAGGTCTTCGAGAAGTGGACGCGCAGATCGCGCCCGCAGTACGGCGACGTGATTCTCACAAGAGAGGCCCCGGTCGGGCAGGTTGGACGTTTCACATCGAATGAGGACACGGTATTATTGGGGCAGCGCCTGTTTCACTATCGGCCTAACCTCGATGTGCTTGACTGGAACTATCTCGCCTTCGTCCTCCAGAGTCACGAAGTGCAAGGCCGACTTCGCGGGATGGGCTTCGGAGCGACTGTCGAGCACATCAAGGTTGGCGACGCGGAGCACTTACAGATCCCGTGCCCGCCCATCGACGTTCAACGACGAATCGGCGACATCCTCTCCGCCTACGATGATCTGATCGAGAACAACCGACGACGGATGGCGCTATTGGAGGAGGCGGCGCGGCACCTTTACCGTGAGTGGTTCATCCGCCTCCGCTTCCCAGGCCACGAACACACCCGCATCACCCACGGCGTGCCGGAGGGGTGGGAGCGCGTGCCGACGCCCGAAGCCGTCGAAAGCAATCCGACCACACAGTTGTCCGAAGAAAGAGAGCATTGGTGGGTGGAAATGTCCGACCTGCCTACAGACTCGATGGTCATTCAGAACGCCGTGAAGCGCGAGGGGCGCAGCGGCAGCAAGTTTCGCAACGGGGACACGCTGCTGGCACGGATTACGCCGTGCCTTGAGAATGGAAAGACTGGTTTCGTGAACTTCATGGCGGACAGTGAGGTCGGGAGAGGTTCAACCGAGTTCATCGTGCTGCGGTCGAGATCGCTGACGCCGGAGTTCGTTTACTGCCTGGCACGTACCTACGACTTCCGGGAGAACGCCATCAAGAGCATGGTCGGGTCGTCCGGTCGGCAGCGGGTTCAGGAGAGCTGCTTCGAGAAGTTCATGGTCTTGGTTCCCCCACATCCGTTGCTCAACGTTTTCCGCGAGTTTGCCGAGCCGCTGTTCCAACAGATCAAGGCGCTTCATTCTCAGAACCAAAAACTCCGCGCCGCGCGCGACCTGCTCCTGCCGCGCCTGATGAGCGGGGAGATTCAGGTGTAGACTTCGTGGACGCCCTGCCGTCGCAGGAGGCGCGCCAACGGGCCGGGCTCCGGGGCTGCATGCGAATCATTGTCGATGGCTTGACGCGCCATCGCCGAGAAATACAATGCACCAATGAAACGCAGCCTGGCGAAACGGGGTACCGTTAATCGGCGTTGGGGCGTGGTGCTGAATGAGCGCGCGTGAATCACCCCCGATCCGGCGGCCCTGAAGCGCCATGATCACCGACATCAACGCCGAAGATCGCCTGGTCCAGCAGACCTTCGCCGAACACCTGCGCGAGAAGCTCGGCTGGGAGAGTGTCTACGCCTACAACACAGAGACGTTCGGGCCACATGGCACGCTGGGCCGCGCGAACGAGCGCGAGGTGGTGCTGCTGCGCGACCTGCGCACGGCGCTTGCCACGTTCAACCGCGAGCTGCCCGAATCGGCCCGCGAGCAAGCAATCGAGAAGCTCACCCGAATAGACTTCTCCCGCTCGCTCGCGCAGCACAACCGCGAGTTCTACGGCTATATCCGCGGTGGCGTGCCGGTGGAGTGGCGCGATGCGCAGGGGGAGACGCGACACGCCCACGCCCGTGTGATCGATTTTCACGACGCGACCAATAATCGCTTCATGGCCGTGCGCGAGCTGAAGGTCCAGGGCGTTCGCGTGCCGCACTACAACCGGCGCGCCGACCTCGTGTGCTTCGTCAACGGCCTGCCCCTGGTCTTCATCGAGCTGAAGGCCGTCTACAAGAACATCCGCGCCGGCTTCGACGGCAACCTGACCGACTATCTGCACGAGCACAGCATCGCGCACGCCTTCCACCACAACGCCTTTCTCGTGGTCAGCAACGGCGACTGCGCTCGCTACGGCTCCGTCACCAGCAAGTGGGAGCACTTCGTCGAGTGGAAGCGCAACGACGAGCGGGAGAAGGGCCGGTTGGAGGCCCAGGCGTTGCTCGACGGCATGCTCGCCAAGGAGCGGCTGCTCGACCTGGTGGAAAGCTTCATCCTGTTCGATGACAGCCGGGCGGGCGGCACGCGCAAGGTGGTCGCGCGCAACCAGCAGGTGTTGGGCGTCAACAACGCCGTGGCCTCGGTGCAGCGACAGGAGGAGTTGAAGCGCGAGTATCCGCCCGAACGTCGTCTGACCCATCGCGAGTACCCGTTGGCGGCGGACGAGATGTCCTCCTACCTCGCCAAGGTAGAGGGCGGTGAGCTGGTGCTGCCCCTCATCGAGCGCGCCCACCCCGACCTCGGGCGGCTGGGCGTCTTCTGGCATACGCAGGGCAGCGGGAAGTCGTACTCGATGGTCTTTTTCGCCGAGAAGGTGCGGCGAGTGGTGCCGGGCAACTTCACCTTCGTGCTGATGACCGACCGAGAAGACCTCGACGACCAGATCTTCCGGACCTTCGTAGGCTGCGGCGTGGCCGACGACACGACGCCACGAGCGAGATCAGGCGAGGACCTTCAGGCGCTCCTCGGCCAGAACCACCGCTTCGTCTTCAGCCTGATCCACAAGTTCAACCAGGAAGTGACCGCGCCCTACAGCGAGCGCGATGACATCATCGTGATCTCCGACGAGGCGCACCGCACCCAGGCCGGCAAGTTCGCGCGCAACATGCGGCGGGCGCTACCGAACGCCGCGTTCATCGGCTTCACCGGCACACCGCTCTTCAAGCACGACCACCTCACCCGGCGCATCTTCGGCACCTACGTGTCGCGCTACGACTTCAAGCGCTCCGAGGAAGACCAGTCCACGGTGAAGCTGGTCTACGAGAACCGGGGCGAGAAGCTGGGCATCGCGCGGCTCGACCTGAACGACCGCATCGCTGAAGCCATCGAGAAGGCCGACCTCGACCCCGACCAGATCGCCCTTCTCGAGAAGCTGCTCGGGAAGGATTACGAGGTCATCACGGCCGATGACCGCCTCGACAAGCTGGCGGACGATTTCGTCGAGCACTGCTCGACGCGCTGGGAGACCGGCAAGTCGATGCTGGTGTGCATCGACAAGGTGACGTGCGCGCGGATGTTCCAGCGCATCGCGCCGCGCTGGAAGGCGAAGCTCGCGCAGGTGACGGCCCTCCTTGCGCAGAAGGAGGCGGAGCTCGCCGCGGCGTCTGACGCCGATGAACGGGAGCATCTGGTCAAGTCACTGGAGCAGTTGCGCGGGCAGGCGCAGTGGATGGAGAGCACCGTCATCGAGATCATCATCAGCGAAGCCCAGAACGAGGTGCGCGACTTCCGGAAGTGGGGCTTCGACATCATTCCGCACCGCGTGGTGATGAAGACCGGTTTCCAGACGCCCGACGGCAAGCGGGTGGACGTGGAGGACGCCTTCAAGGACCCGCAGCATCCTTTCCGCATCGCCATCGTATGCGCCATGTGGTTGACCGGTTTTGACGTGGAGTGCCTGGCGACGCTCTACATCGACAAACCGATGAAGGCCCACAACCTGATGCAGGCCATCGCCCGTGCAAATCGCGTATACCCGGGGAAGGACTGCGGGGTCATTGTCGACTACAATGGCATGCTGAAAAGCCTGCGCGAGGCGTTGGCGCAGTATGCCCTCGGGGATGAGGAGGAAGACGGCGGGGGTGGTGGAATCGTGGCGCCCATTGAGGAGCTGGTGGCGGCCCTGCTCGAGGCCATCGATGCGGCGGAGAACCACCTGAAAAGGTTGGGGTTCGATCCGGACCGTCTCCGCGGCGCGACCGGATTTTCGCGGATCGAGGCGCTAAGGGATGCCGTGGACGCGCTCTGTACTTCGGACGAGGCGAAGCGCCGCTTCGAGATCATGGCGCGGCAGGTTTTCCTCCGCTTCAACGCGCTCCTGATGGAG
>Ga0315268_10008245_pt1 | contig 10912 bp, 9 predicted proteins | sample C1_top_MG_FD_204535 | JGI IMG/M metagenome (GOLD analysis project Ga0315268, IMG submission 204535) | Sediment microbial communities from Yellowstone Lake, YNP, Wyoming, USA - C1_top | ecosystem: Environmental > Aquatic > Freshwater > Lake > Sediment | place: USA: Wyoming | collected 2017-08-01 | reverse complement strand
TATATCTGAGAACGGCAAGACGCTGGAAGCGCTCGGAGAGGCGCTCAGGCAGAACGAAGAGCTTAAAGGCGCGCTCGCGTCTTTGGAGAAGAAAGTGGATTTCATGGCCGGCATGATCGGCCTCATGCTCGAGAAGAGCGGCATCACGATATCAGACGAGGAGAGGGAAAAGATAATGACTGATTCAGAGGAGAATTCAGAAGAGGGTTGATGATATGGCAAGAAATTTCGATAAGCTTCTAGGGGGAAAGAAAACGCAAGAGCCGGCAAAACCCGCGCGCGATGCGAAAGCAGAGTTCGGCAAAGGAACGGCAACTGTGCAGCTGGATCATATCGTAGACAATCAAGATGATCCGATGCCTTACCGCGACCTCGTCAACGCCTCCAGGCCGACCATGGAGACAATGCTTCCGGCCCCTTCTGCGCCCAAAGCGCCGAAAGCGGCTCCGGTCGAGAAGGATACCGTGGAAGGCCTGCTCGACGGCGTCTCTGATCTGCCTCCGGACTTGCCTCCAATGCCCGTGGCTGTTCCGCAGGCTTCTGCTCCAGCGCCCCAGGTTCAAGCACTCAAGATCGATGTCGATGCTATCCTTGATACCGTCAGCACGAAGATGACCCGGATGCTCCAGCCCTTCGAAGAGAGGCTCGCATCGGTCGAGGCGCAGGTGGAAACCGCATTGAACGCGCTTACAACCCTCGTTGACGTCCTCCAGGGTTCTGATGAGGACATAAGCCCGATGGCAGGCGGAGACGGCAAGGCGGTCGGACTCAAGGGCCATGTCGAGAGGCTAACATCAGCATTTATCGAAACGAAAGAAAAACTCGAAACCATCGAGGGCCAGTTCTACAACCTTGTAGGGCCGGGAGGCGAGAGCGTAGACTCTTATGTAAAGGACAACCTCGATGTCGCCGCGGATTATCTTGTGGAGATACTCAGGAAGAAAGAGATAGTGCCTGCAGAGATCGCCGTCGTGGCGGTAGAGCGCGGGCCTGAATCCACAAAAGCGATCCTGACCGCGATCGCTGGCAATCCTTCATTCGCGTACGAAGTGCTCGCGAGGGTTGTGAAACAGCCGGTCGCGAAGCTCGAAGATACGAATCTGCTCTCGAACCCCGAGGTTGCCAACGCCCGGACATGGGTAGACCAGATGGTGCCCGTCATGGCAAGCAGGGCAAAATACTGCCTTGACAACCTTCAATGGGATAACAGAGAATGGATGGAACAGCTTGCCGGCCAGTGCAAAAAAGAGGGATGAACGATGCCAAACCTTAGAGACGATCTTAAGAGGATAATGGAAGCGAAGAAGGCAGGCCAGCCTATCCCAAAGGCCGAAAAGCCGAAGCTGGGCCCGGGCCTTGTCGAGCCGGCAACCAAAGCCGAAGTCCCGCCCGCAAAGCAGAAGACCGAGAAGACAATCCTCGGAACACAACCGTCAGTGCCTGCCCCAACCCCGGTGCCTATCCCGACTATACCTATGGATGTTCCAAAACCATCCTCAGATCTCCCCAAGACGCAGGAGACAGACCTCACGAAAATGGAGCGGGAGGCTGCGGTCAAAGAAGGCGCTGTTGCAGATGCGCTCGCGAACCAAGTCGTTACGTTAATGGATTCGGCAGGAAAACAGAATGACCGCGCTGAGACCGCCCCGGAAGAAGCCCCGCAAAGCGCCATGGTCGCAGCAGAAAAAAAAGCCGGAAGCTCCCTCAGGTTCACTACAAAAGATTTCCAGCTCGCAGACGAAGCAGATGCGCCTTCCGAACCAGCGCCTTCTCCGCAGAGCAGGATCCCCACTGAAGAAGCGGTCGTCCCGCGTGTGCCTGCGTCATCCATACCATCATTCCTTTCCACACCCATACCATCATTCGGATCGCTCGAGCTTGAATCCGAGCCTGGGCAAGAAGAAGCAGAAGAAACCCCTGCGCAAGAGCCGGCCAGGACAAGAACCGTGTCCGACACTCTCGCTTTTGCAGAAAAAGGAGACTCGGGAAGGATCGGGTCAAGATACAAGCTCGCTTTCGAGCGGATGGCTGGTCCTGATCGATGCGAGTTCACGCTCATCGGCAGGGAGGTCAGAGCGCTCGAGCTTGTGAAAGGCGAGGAGCAGACGCTCTCTGTGCGGACCAGCAATGGCGAGATATCCGTCACGCTCAAATTCCTCGGGGCCAACGAGTACGGCAAGAAGGAAGTCGAGTACCAAGTCGAAGGTGATATCGCTTCTGTGAGCGATGTGCTCGAAAAAAGCAGGAAAGTCGGCGAGTTCGCACGCGATCAGCTGTACAGCCTCATACCGGATGCCGGCGAGATCTCGCTGAGCGCCACCGGCATTGTTTTAGGCGTATTGATGCTGACGACGCCTGTTGCAGAGCATCTGCTCGGAAGACTGCAGGCGCCGTATGCGATTCTCACCATGGTCGTGGCAGGAGGCCTGGCCATCTGGTCAGGAGTGGAGAGATATTTTGAAAGGAAATATTGATTTGGGGTGTATGATATGACCAATGGAAAGTTTTTGGAACTGAGGGGAAACGATTTCAAGAAGAAGACCGGCATAGGCATAGGCGTATGCGCAGCGTCAGTGGTAGGGCTGGTTATGCTCCAGATGTGCGAGCGGTCAAAGCCTGCTCCGGAGTGCCTTTATCCGTGCGAGCCTCCAAGGGTCTGCACAGAGCCTGCGCCGATAACTCTTGTCGCGCCTCCGCCTGTGGAGAAAAAAGCCGAGAAAATAGAGAAGGCGAAGCCGAAAGAGAAAACCCTTGCCAGAACGCCTGCGAAGGCTACCACGACATCCAGCCGTCCAGCCGTGGTCGCTCATGGGGAAGAAGGGCTCGCAAAATGCAAGAAAGAGGTTTCGGATCGGCTCAAAGGCTATGTGAGCAATGCGCTGACCCGGGGCAAGAACCTGGAGAAGGTCCGCGAAGCTGTCGGAGCAGGCGCGAGCGATGTTCCCAAAGCCAGCGTCTCTTATCAGGTGGTGGACGGCAAAGCAGAGGTGCTCGGCATCACGATCAAATGCAGCTCCTGCTCGACTTCCAAAGCCAATATAGAGCGGGGCCTTGTGAATCTCGAGAAGGCCACGACCGGCATAGACGGCTCATGTGAAAACAGCCTGGACGTAGAGATACCTCCGGGCTGATAACTCTCTTCTGCCTTTTTTAGGCACATTTATAAACACTTATATACATAATTTACATACTAGAACAACAATAATGGGTGGGTGCGGATGGCCAATCTACGGGATATGTTGAAGGGCATTGATGCCCAATCAGATAAAAAGCGGTCGGCTCCTTCAGAGATGTCTCCGAAGCTTCCGGCGCCAGAGCCAATTTCAAAGCCGATAGCCGGGAATGTCCGTACAAAACTGCTCTCCCCCAAAGTCCAGGCCCCCCAACCAATCCAGCCAAAAGTTCCTCCGCCCCCGCCGATCGAGCAGGATGCAGAATCATCCCCGCAACCCGCTCCGGCTCCTGCACCCATGCCTGCGACCCAATCCGAGAGGCCGGCGCAGATAAGGCCTCCTTCGGGGTCTTCCCCACTGAGGGATTTCGACGAAGAACCCTTCCTGATAATCGCGCAGGCAGAGTGCAAGAAGCGAGGGATCAAGAACAAGGCAGAGCTTTTGGACTGCCCTGAGCTTTCGCAGATCTTCAAGGTGGCCTATGACAAGGGCCTCTTCAACAAGATATTCACCACAGAAAAGGCAACAAGCCCGGATTCCAACTATCCCCGGGTGCCGTCTCCTGCGCCCATTTCCAGCGGGCTCACCGAGCCACCGGCCCAGCAGGAACCCGGGCAAAACGACATCGCAAAGAAAATCGCCGAGATAAGCAAGCCGAGCTCGAAATCCACCGGCGAAAGGCGCGATGAGGCCATGGCATTCATGCTCAAGGTATGGAAGCAGCTCCTTGAAGAGCACGGAAAGCAGAAGCTCATGCAGTATGATGTCGCTGCAAGGGAGAAATTCCAGGACCTCAAAAAAGGCAAAAAAATAACGCTAGTCAATCCGCTCGAGCAGGTTCTCGTCGATTTCCATAAGCTCAGGGAAATCGTCGAAAACCTCAAAGAGAATGCAGCCAGAGAAGCGAAGGTGATAGAAGCGATCGCGATCAGCACGGCAAACGCGCACCGCGGTCCGCAGGAACAGCAGGCAGGCCTCGAAACGCCAGTGCTTCTCCAGCAGCAAAAAACCCCTTCGGCAGCCGCGCAAAAACCCAGGATAGGCGCAAAGGAGCGGATCACAAACCTCTTCTCTGGATATGTCCTCCTGCCGTTGGCCGGCTGGACCGCATTCACAGGCGCATTCGTCTACAAAGAAAGGTTCCAGGATATCGCCTCGATGATGGATGCTCCGATGGCTTCTGTCGTAGGCGTCTGGGGCGCGATGGCGCTCTTGGCGCTGGGCGTATCTGAAAGAATAGTCGGAAAAAAGAGGGCGATGGAAGCGGTCAGATGCAGGGAGCGCGCAATCCGCGTCAGCGAGGAGCGCCTCGCGATGAGGAAAAGACTGGCGCAATTCGCTGATGATGCGCATGAACAGGCAAGGCGCACGAACCGCTTCCGGAAGATATACGAAAGCGACCCGCTGTTCAGAAAGCTCTGCGAGGAGCTGCTTTCGCAGAACCTCGCAGGCGCTTATATCAATGGAGCCAAAGCGCAGGAAATATTCACAGATATAAAAAACAGCAAAGGGGAGGATGTCGGAAAGATCCTGCTAAACGGCCTCGGGGAAGACTACGCCCTGCTGGCAGGGAAAAGCAAATGATCATGAGGTGCCTATATGGAAATCAAACAGAATGTGAAAGCTGATAAGAAGAGAGAGGATGCTGCTGAAAAGAAATCGAAGGAGACTGTCAAGAACCGCCTGTTCGGCGCGACTATGCTCGCAGGCATGGGCACGGCAGTGTGGCTGGCTCTCTGCCCTCCGAGCTGCTGCGTCGGAAAAAAGCAGGAGATAGCCCCGCCCGTTCCCATGTGCGAAGGCATACGGGGCGATGGTTTCTGCGACCAGTGCGAGAGCTATCCATACCTAAGGGAAGGAGACGGCAAGGTCAGGATGGACGGTGGCAAGCCGGTCCCGAACCCGTCATACTCGAAAGAGGACTGCTACTACGGCGACGGCGTGTGCGACAGCGCCAAAGAAGCGTCAGGACTCAAAGATCCTGCCGGAAACCCGGCGCAGCTCTCAAAGGCGATGAAGCTCCCGCTGGAGAATGAGAATTCAATCGACTGTGCCAAAGAGCTGGCGTCAAAGGAGTCATGCGCGCTGTATGATCCGGCCAAACCTGCGCTAACGAGGCCTCTTGTAACAAAGGACTATGTGTCCCTAAGGCGCAGGCAGGTTTCGCAGAAGGAGCTGGAGAACCTCAAAGCGCACCCGGAGCTTCTCACGCCTGGAAACAACTATTTCGATATCTACGACGCATACGAAGAAACGTGCGACAGCAGCAAGCCTCTATGCACCTCTGAATCCAAGAGCGCCTGCGCCTGTCCGAACCATGAGAAATGCGCTCCGAAAGAGCCAGCGCACTGCGGAAACGGCAAGATAGAGCGCGAATACAGCGAGATCTGCGACCCTGGAAGCAAGAAGACAAATGTCTGCCCGCCTGGTCCTGAAGGGAAGAAGCAGGCCTGCGATAAGATCACCTGCCAGTGCAAAGTCATCCAAATCCACGACAAGACGCATGCTGCCTGCAACGCGGACCTCGAGTGTGTGCAGATGCCCGGTCCAGGAAAGGATGAGTGCGGTCCTAGCAAGCCGTGCAAAGAAGAAGAGGAGCCGCGCCCCCAGCCATCAGAAGACCTGCCCAAATGCAAGAAGGAGGTCGGAGACAGGCTAAAAGGCTACATGAGCAACTCGCTGACAAGGGGCAAGAACCTGGAGAAGGTCAGGGAATCCATCGAAGCCGGGGCTAGCGATGTCCCCAAAGCCAGCGTCTCTTACCAGGTATTGGACGGCAAGGCCGAGACCACTGGCATATCCGTAAAATGCTCGGGCTCGTGCGGGAAGTCCAGCGTCACGCTCGAAAAGGACCTGGTCAACCTCGAGAAGGCAACGACCGGGATCGACGGCTCATGCAAAGGCGCAGTGGATGTCGAGATACCCCCGGGATGAGCGGCATCAATAGCATTTTATTCTCTTTTTTCCTATCCTCTTTATGATAAAGCACATCCTTTTCGATATCGACGACACGCTCTTTCCATCCACCGAGTTTTCGTCCCTTGCCAGGAAGAACGCGCTCAATGCGATGATAAGCATGGGCCTGGATCATCCCTATCCGGAGCTTGAATCCAGCCTCGAGGCGATAATCAAGAAGAAAGGCTCGAACTACCCCGGACATTTCGACGACCTCTGCAAGGCGCTCGGTATCAAAGACTCTGGGAAATATATCGCTTCCGCAGTCGCAGCATACCATGACACGAAAACATCCATCGCGCCGTTCCCGAAAGTCCCGCTCACGCTTCTCAAGCTCAAAGAGAAAGGATATCATCTCCATATCGCCACGCAGGGGAGCTCGATAAAGCAGTGGGACAAGCTCATCCGCCTGCGCATCGCGCTCTATTTCGATCGGGTCTTCGTCTCAGAAGAGATGAACGAGGACAAGAGCGCCGGCTTCTACAAGAAGATCCTCGCAGCCCTTCAGTCATCCCCGCAGGAATGCATGATGGTGGGGGACCGGGAGGATTCAGACATCCTGCCTGCAAAGGACGCAGGTTTCAAAACCGTGCGCATCCTCAGCGGGAAATATGCCACGACCCCGACGAAAGCGGAGTTCGTGATCAAAGACATAGATGGACTGATCGCAGTGCTGAACGAGCTCTGATAGTCTTCCCAAGCCTCTCTGCTTAGCCCAAACCTTAAAAAGCATTCAATCCAATAGCTGTCCATGAGACTGCTTCTATTCGGGCTATTTGCTCTCATGCTGGTGCTGGCCGGCTGCGGAGGCAAAAGCAGCGCAAGCTGCAAGGACAACAGCCAGTGCAAATCCTGGCAGTTCTGCAACACCACCAGCGGATCATGCGCCCTGCTCAAAGGCTACTGCGACTCAGATACGCAGTGCCCTGACAATATGACCAGGTGCGACATCGAAAGGACGCATCTTTGTATATACCGGGAAGGCCAGTGCAGGAGCGATACGAACTGCCAAAACTGGCAGGTGTGCGACGCGACCCAGGTCTGCAGGGCAGCGCCGGGCTTCTGCGATTCTGATTCCCAGTGCGATCCTGTCTTCGAATACTGCAGTCCGGCCACCCACAAGTGCGGTCCGGCGCCAGGCTACTGCAACGTAGATACCGACTGCGATTCCTGGAAGAAGTGCGATGTTGTGAGCAAGAGATGCTACCTTATGTCGAGCAGGTGCGACCTGGACGGGGACTGCGAGACCTGGCAGGCGTGCGATCTCAAGACCCACATCTGCAAGCCAAAGGCCGGCTTCTGCATAAACGACGAGAACTGCGCAACATACTCCAAATGCGACACATCGACGAAAAAATGCGTGGCGAGGCAGGGATACTGCCTTGCAGACAATGAATGCAACGAATGGGAGCTCTGCAGCGCTGCCACGCACAGATGCACCGCCAGCAAGGACCGGTGCGGAACCGGGGCAGACTGCGGAACATGGCAGGTGTGCGACAGCAACCACTACTGCCGGGCGAAGATCGGATACTGCGACAACAACGCGGACTGCGCCCAAGGAGAGGTCTGCAACCAGCTCAAGCACCTGTGCCAATGATTTGGACAGCCCAAGGGGGGTACTTAGAGAAACTGAGGACCCCCCTTAGTCCGTCACGTTGCGAACGGCGTTCCGTTCGCTTCGCCCCTTGTTCGGTACGCCGAACAAGTGGGCCGCCCAAACCCCCGCGGGGTTGGCATGTCATTCACTCTCTGTCATGCAGGTTGGCCACTAATCACAAGTCGCTAAGGGCGACAAAAACACAGAAGGCATTTTGCCATTATGGTGTGCTAGCCGAATGAACAAATGATTTTATCCTTTCCCTTCCTTTTCTTCATATGGCCATACGATTCGGTCCTGCCGGGATACCCCTCCAGTGCGCAGGCGCAACTACGCTCGATGGCGTGAAGTGCTGCGCGCAGATCGGCCTTGGCGCGATGGAGATGGAATTCGTCCAGGGCGTTCGCCTCAAGGAGGATTCGGCAAAAGAGGTGCAGAAGGCCTCAGAGGAGCTTGACATCTCGCTTTCGTCCCACGCTCCGTATTTCGTGAACCTCTGCACCAGCGACCCGCGCAAACTCGCGAATTCGAAAAGGCATATCCTCCAGTCCGCGCGCATCACCTCGATCGCAGGCGGGGGCATCACAGTCTTCCATCCTGGCTTCTACCAGAAGCTTTCCCAAAAGGAAGCCTTTGACGCGGCTAAAAATAATCTCAAGGAGATTGAATCAGAACTCAAAAGCAGGGGCATAAAGATCCGCCTGGGAGCCGAGACTGTCGGCAGGAAAAGCGCGTTCGGTGGCCTGGACGAGAACATAAAGCTGTCCCAGGAGCTGGAGATGGTCGTCCCGGCGATCGATTTCGCGCATCTGCACGCCCGGGGCGATTTCCGGATAAACGGCGAGGGGGACTACCGCGCGATATTCTCAAAACTCGAGCGAGAGCTTCCAGGTTATGTGAAAAAATTCCACTGCCATTTCTCAGAGATAAACTACAGCGCAAAGGGCGAGCTCAACCACTATCCATTGGGAACGAACAACGAGCCGCCCTTCAAACCGTTCATGAAGGTGCTGGTAGAAAACGGCTACTCCGGCACGGTGATATGCGAGACGCCCAGGCTCGATATCGATGCGCTCGCATTGATGCGCGAATATACGGCAAAAAAAAGCGAATTTGAAAAGAAAAAGTGATCCTGATGCTCCTCATCGAATACCTGGAAGAGGCCGCCGCGTATCTGCGCGAGAGAAGGCAGAAGCTCCAGAAGCTGGACGACCAGTACCGGCGCACCTATGACCGCGACCTCAAGGTGGAGATGGGCAGGCTCCGGAGCGAGGCTGCGAAAAAATCGTCCGAGGCGAACTACCAGCTCCTGCTGAACCTCGATGAGTTCCGCGCGCTCCATAAATATTTCCCAGAGCTCCTGCAGGCATACATGGAAGACGAGTACATCGGCAGGGTGGTGTCGAAGAAATCCTGGCTCCTGGACTATAAGCCGATACCGCCCCAGCAGGCTGCGGCCAAGCTCGAGCAGCTTAGGGAGTGGAGGGTGGAGCTCAAAGACGCGAAGCAATACCTCCGCCGGTGGGTCGGGAGCATCGACACAGCACCGATAATCGAGAGATATCCGATACTGCGGGGCTATGTGAGCGGAAAGATGGACAAATCCGACGCGCTACTGGGGATCGACAAAGCCGACAAGGTCCTGCTCAAGGAAGGCTGGCTCCTCCTGATCAGCGATTCGCTGATACAGATACCGATAGCGAAGTTCATGAGCAGGATAAATTCGCTCCGCTATGAGGAATCGCAGGCGAAGGCCCAGGCCGTGCGATCTGCAGGAAAGGGCACCGTGGCCGAGACGAATGCGCTCCGCAAGCTCGAGGAGGTCATGAAGGGGCTGCATCATTACGAGCACGTGCTCGAGCAGGTGCTCCTGGCGAACCCGTCGTACCTGCGCTCTTTGAAGAAACGGAGGAGCTGGACCTCGAAAGAGCGCTCGGGCAATCTTGACCGGATCGCGCAGGGCATCACGCCCAGATCGATCAAGGAGCGCGTGTGGCTCGATGACATGAAAAAAAAGCTGGAAGGCAGATGAAAGCGGCAGTTACCCGGGCGCCCTCGTCAATTTGTATAGATTATCTTTGATGATCCTCACGAGGAATGAATTCAGCTTTGCATCATTCCTTTCCCTTGCCAGTTTTGTCAGCGAGAGGTATTCTTCTCTTGTATTGGAATAGATATTGATGAGCGGGAACCCGTTGCGCATGAGGACGTAGTTCCATAATAAGCGTGTGACGCGGCTGTTCCCGTCTTCGAAAGGATGGATGTGCTGGAATTCATTGTGGACGAAGGTCGCGAACCCGACAACTTCACCGGCTTTTCTTTTCTTCATATGGAAATCATTGATTTTCCTGCATAGCGCATCGAGCTTCGGAAATATCTCTGTGAAATGGGAGACCTTGTAGAAGGGATTTCCTTTTATGGAGACGCCGACGTTCCGCACACCTTCTTTTACTCCGAGGTTGAAAACGACAATCCTGTGCAGGTCAAGGATAAAATCTATGGACATTGGTTGGTCTAATCGGTTCAATAGATGGTTGACCGCGGCATAGTAGTTCTTGACTTCGTTGGCTTCTTTCAATTTCTTGTCGTGAGGAACGATATCATGGAGAAGCAGCTCTTTTGACTCTTCAAGGGTGAATGTATTCCCTTCCAGCTGGGTCGATGCTGAAGTGAATTCGATCTTCTGCTCTTCTTGTATATCGCTGAAGTCGATGTTGTTTTTGAGTTTGTTGAAGCTGGTCAGGAGTTTTTCGATCCCTTTGTAATTATCCGTCGCTGCAGAGGGTTGGACCTGGGGGTTGCTTTCCTTCTTGATCTTGTATACTGCTAGCACATCGTCGAAAACCGGATCTGATATGAATTTGACCTTGAGCGGTTTCTTGGAAACGACGAACAGCATGTTTATCCTTGAGAGATAGGTGAGATATTTTCTGACTGTCCTGTAGTTCATGGAACTGAAATCAGAAAGCGAGACCTCTTCTTTGCTCAAACTGATCTTCAGAACGTCTGCGAATTCCCTGCTGAGGAGCAGATTATAGTTGATACCGCGGTTTCTACAGAATTTCATTATGTTAAAGATGTAGAGCGTGTCTGCGTTGTCTCTATTGGGCTTGTAGATGGACTTTTCCTGAAGTATGATTTTGTCTTTTAGGAATCCGACTATCCGCTGCCTCACCGAAGACGGATT
>Ga0315268_10008243_pt1 | contig 10914 bp, 3 predicted proteins | sample C1_top_MG_FD_204535 | JGI IMG/M metagenome (GOLD analysis project Ga0315268, IMG submission 204535) | Sediment microbial communities from Yellowstone Lake, YNP, Wyoming, USA - C1_top | ecosystem: Environmental > Aquatic > Freshwater > Lake > Sediment | place: USA: Wyoming | collected 2017-08-01 | reverse complement strand
CCCCCCTCCCGTACTCCGCCTCCCGCACCTGGATGATTTACTTTCTTAAGCATTTTTCTTCCTTTCAAGCGCAAGATATGCTATTATTTCGAGCGTAAGTCTGTAAGGCGAGGTTATAGAATGAGAAGACGAGGAAAGCAAGGCACCTGCTTGTAAGGATTAAGCTATGAAGAGAGCGGTTTGTGTTATTACGTTGAGTGTCTTGTGCTTGTATTTGTGGCTGTTTCTATGCGCTCCTCTATCGGAAGCGGCCATTGCTGAATATTTGAAAGAGAATATCAGCCCCACCCTTGTTATCAGCCAATTTAATAATCAGCTTCCCCTGGGGCAACCCGTAGATGTTTATATCGATAGTCAGGGAAACCTCTACGTGGTTGATCTTTCCAGCAAGGCTGTCTTTATTTTTGACAATAATTATCAGCCGGTGAGTCGCCTGGACTCGGTCAATGGTCTGCATGGACCGACCGCGGTAGCTGTAGACCAAAAGGGTAACATCTATGTATCGGACGTAGAGGGGGGGATACTGGTTTTTAATTCCATAGGCAAGGTTATCAGAAAGATTGATCTTGGCAAGATGACCAAAGGCAAGGTCCAGTATGCAAATGATCTGATCATTGATGAGGCGGATCAGCTTTATCTGGCGACCGGAACTGAGCAGGGAGTATTGGTTCTGGACTCTCAGGGTAAATTCAAGGCAGCTATAACTCCCCATGAGTCGGTCAAGGAGGGGCCTCCGATGCCGGTAGCGGTAACTCAGGTCACCCTGGATTCATCAGGGAGAATATACCTTTTAAGTGAAGCTATGGGGAAAGTTTATGTTTATGAGAACCCGGATACCTTCCTGTTCCAGTTCGGGCAAAAGGGAGGGTCCTTTGGGAAATTAAGCCGACCATCCGGAATCGCGGTTGACCGGACAAAAAAGTTGATTTATGTGACTGACTACATGAGACATGCTCTGTCAATTTATAATTTGGACGGAGTATTTTTGCAGGAATACGGTGGACAGGGAGAAAAAATCGGCTGGTTTAGTCACCCGAATCAAATTTTTCTGGATAAGGAACAGCGGCTGATTGTTGCGGACTCTTTTAACCACCGGCTTCAGGTATTGACGATTCTGTCCCGGTAGTGGATATATATATACTATAGCGGTTCAAAAGGCGTGTCTGCTGCAAGCACCGACGGCTTCAGGTATTGACGATTCTGTCCCGGTAGTGGATATACTATAGTAGTGGATATACTATGGCGGTTCAAAAGGCGCGTCTGCTGCAAGCACCGATGAGGCAGGGGACAGATTTGAAATATGTCCCCTTTTTAAGCAGCAGCTTATAGCTTACTCAAGCTTATAGCGCTCTATTCTGTCGCGGTGTGGATATCCAGAAAAAATGTGCTCCCCAGGCAGGTTGGGAAATAAAAAATTCAGAAAAAAAGTCAGGCTGGGTAGTATATTTTTTATAAAAATACCGAAATACTAATATGTAACCATATCTCTTGATAATAGAGGCGGTTTTTAGTTCCATGTGTTACCCATAAGCTTTGTGTTACCCATAAGCTTTTGCCGGGTGTTACCCATAAGCTTTTACCGGTAGGAGAATGTCGAGGCGATATAGTAGCCCATTCAGGCGAAAACCGTTATAAGGAAAGTTGATGAGAGGTGGATTCATGAAAGGAGGAGCTTAGTCATGGGAAAAAGAGGGATTTTTTATGGCGTGCTGTTATTGGTAATTGTCAGTGGACTCGTTCTCGTGCAGAGTATCAATTCGGAAGCGGGAGTGAAAGGACCATGCTCCGACTGCCATACCATGCATAACAGCCAGAACGGGGGGAGTGTCAATGAGGTTGGAGGAGAAGCAATCGATGCCCAATCATATTTGATCACGGGGGCTGATTTGTCATCAGGAGCGAATCCCTGCCTGGGTTGCCATAAAAAAAATGATAGCGGGGGGTACTTTCAAGATCCCCAGAAGCAGCAAGGTGACGAGAATACTGATGCGCCTCAGGTAAATGTTGATCCCAGTTCGGGTGTTTTTGCGTCAGCAGCGGGAACGTATTATTTTGTAACGAGCGATCAAACTGAACAGGGAGAGAAAAGTTGCAGCAAAGGGCATAATGTAGTGGGTATGGGTAATGATAATGATAATGAGGACCCATTACTTGGTACCACCCCGCCTGGCGGGACGGATGAGTGTCTCGGTGGCGCTGGCAAGCAATTAACCTGCGCCGGGACATCCGGTTGTCATGGAAATCGCACGGTAGATGATCCATTGGCTGCAATTAAAGGCGGACATCACAGTTCCGCACTGAATGATTATCAGGGTAGGTATCGCGATGGAAACAGCGTAGCTACGAGTTATCGGATGCTCCTTGGTGTCAGGGGGAGAGTTGCTAAAAACTGGGAACATGTTGATCCAGCCTCAACGGATGATAACCTTTTAACTCTGCAAGATCTCGTCGCTGATAATAAAGATGTAAATGTTTATCAAGGATCAGACAGTAAGTTGAGCGGAACCATGACCGATCCCGGAGAAGATCACTCTATTAATAGCTTTTGCGGTGAGTGTCATGGAAATGCCGGTGACAATAGCGAAAAGGGTTTCCATAGCTTGCAGGGGTTAAAAGGAAAGGGCAGCACCAGCACTACCGAGATGGATTCTCCCTGGAAAAGGCACCCTACAGATATGGTGATGAAGCAGGATGATCAATATGGGGGGTATCCGGGTATAGCGGGCAAGGATTATTCACTGGAAGTACCCGTGGGGTTCCCTTCTATAACAAGGAACGGCGGTACCAATGAACTCCAGAAATCACAACGTGTAGTTCTCTGCGTATCTTGCCATCGGGCGCATGGATCCCAATATAACGATGCCCTGCGATGGGACTATACAGAGATAAAGACGACATCAACGGATGGAAGCGGCTGTTTCCGCTGCCATACAAATAAATATGCCAAGCAGTGATTAATGAAAAAGATAGTTATCAGTTATCAGGTATCAGTAAAGACAGTTAGCAGTTTTCAGTTATCAGGTATCAGTAAAGACAGTTTTCAAACTGATCACTGATAATTAAAAAGATAGTTATCAGTGATCAGTTATCAAGTTAGCGCCCTTCGGGCGGACTTTGGAATGAGGCGGCAGCTTTGTAGCGGACACGGTAGTGGACAAAGGTGGTGGACACGCGACTTCCTGCTTGGCGAGAGGAGGAGGGAACCTCTGCGGCGTCGCTTGGTCCACCCTACATGTGTCAGTCAGCCCTGATGTAGTTGTAGGAACCGCCTCTGCCAAGCCGCATAAATAAAATGCTAATTCCTATACGATCAAGTTATCAGTAAAGACAGTTTTTAAACTGAAAACTGATAACTTCAAACTGATAACTTTCCTTTGTAATTGCAGGAAAGATTTTACCCTATGCGAGTAGTTTTGAGAATAGTTTGCTGCATCATTATTATTTGTGCTTTAATTATTTGTGCCTTGACTGGGGGATTTTTCTCTCCTGCTTTATGCGGTGAAGTGGCGAACGGTAAGCTGAAGTGGCTTTTTGAAATACGAGGGGTCCGAAAAAATCACTCTTTCAAGCGTCCTCAGGGAATATTTCTGGATAGATCCCAGAAGAAAGTTTATATTGCGGACACGGATAACCGGGAAGTCGCTGTTTTCCCTTTTTCTGGCGAACCATCTTCGAGTGATCCTCATGATCCTGGGCGGATGTTCTCTGACGCGGGAATCTTCCAAACCGATCGGCCCCTTTCCAGTCCCTTATGCATAGCTACTGACTCAAGGGGAAGGGTTTATATCAGCTTCAGGGATAAATCGTCTCTGGATGTTTTTGATGCTAAGGGAAGGTATCTGTGCTCTGCCCCCTCTCCTGATTTTTTAAAGGAGCATGAGTTTGCATCTGGAAAATTTGCCTTAAGTCCTGCAGGCAAACTATACGTAATCAATAGGAAAACGCAGGAGATATGGGCATTTGAGCTGAAAGATGGTTCTGATAATGGCCATGCAAAGACGCAAGGCTCAGTGGCAGTGTTTGCTACCGGCCATGCAAAGACGCAAGGCTCAGTGGCAGTGTCTGCTACCGGCCATGCAAAGACGCAGGACTCAGTGGCAGTGCCCGTCCCAGCATTTTCTTTTCGTTTCGGAGGGAGAGGATCGGGAATGGGAAAATTTCAATTTATCACTGATATTTTTTTCCACGACGATAAGCTTTATCTTACCGATGCTCAGGGGATACCTGTACAAGTGTTTACGTCACTTGGTAAGTACCTGTATTCTTTTGGAAAACACGGTCAGAGTGCGGAAGACTTCTCTTTCCCCCAATCCGTTTCGGTAGACCGCTACCAGAGGATATGGGTAGCGGATGCTTTTCGGCACAGGGTGCGGGTATATAACCAGGAGGGGAGTTTTTTGTTTGGTATTGGCTCTTATGGGGCGCAAGCAGGCAAACTGTGCTTTCCGGTCGATCTTGACTTTGATGATTATGGCAGGCTATATATATTAGAGAAAAGAAGTGGCAGGTTTCAGGTATTTGAGGTTGAAGCCCGTTAGCTAGCAGTGTGTCGGAGAATCTGCCAAATATATCAAAAATTAGACAGGATAACAGGATTAACGAGATAATTTCTTAATCCAGTCCATCCTGTTATCCTGTCAAATACCTTTTTAGGTGATCTCCGACAGGGCCCGGTAGTGGCCATTGAAGAAAAAGTCTCAGGAAGAGAAGTAGAACCGGAACAGGCAGGAAGAGAAGTAGAACGGGAACAGGCAGGGAGAAAAGTAAAATATATTTGAGGAAGAGAGGAAGATGTAAACATAAGGCAAAAGAATGGTGTGTGCTGTGAAGGTCCATTGATAAACATGGATGAGATAGTGGATTGGGCAAGAGAAGAGGCTGTTGAAAAACAGGTTATCAATAGAAAACTGAAAAAAGTGATAACCCCTCATGGTAAATGTTAGGTGAAGTGCTCCTGCGTAAATTAATGATGTATATTGCTCGGCTGGAATTAGACGTGAAGAAAGTAGGCATATCTGTATTATCTGTATTATTTGGTGCTGTCGCTACCTTTGTATGTTTCTTCATCTTTTTAATTTTTCCTTTTTCACTTGCCAAAGCAGGGAATTATCACATTAAAGGCAAAAATCTCAATTGCTACGATTGCCATACCCTGCATTTCAGCCAGGATGGCAAGGTTCCGCAAGTCCCTGTTGGTGCCAGACCCTGGGGGGAAGGTCCTCAGGATTATCTGTTAAAAAACGTCACCTCCGACATGTGCCTTATGTGCCACGACGGGTCTGATCCTGCGGCACCGGATGTAATGCATTCGCAATCTCAAGGGCAGGGCCTGGATTACCTGAGCGCAGCCGGTTATTTTGATGAAGAGAAAACAGCTTCCGACCCCAACCACGATGAACACAGGCGCATGTATGGCCACACCTTAAACAGTACCAGCCCTCCCCCAGGCTACAGCGGAACGAGTTGGGACAAGACACTTTCCTGTACTGCATGTCATGATCCTCATGGTAATTCATATTATCGGAATCTTCGCCTAAAACCTTTAGCCGATTCTTCAAATTCACCCGTGACCTATTTTACCGGCGACTCCCAGGTCGGAAATGAAGGCAAGGGAGTCCAGATATGTATAGACCTAGACCCCGAAGACCATTCTTTTTTGGACTATGACGTGAGCAACATCATTTACCGCTATGAGGGAACAGGCGGAGAAAATAATGTTGGACTTTCCGCCTGGTGTGCCGAATGCCATACGGCCTTTAATTATGGTCCACCTGACAAGGGCACGGGCGCATGGAAACTTCATCCTACCAATTCCATAAGCATGTCTCAAGCCGATCCTTCCATTGCCCAGTGGTGGAGTCAGACCGCATCAGGGCCTCCGAATATCTCAGGGCCTCCAACCGTCATGCCCTCCGATACGGACAGGGGAGAAGACCGCCCCTTTTGCGGCAGTTGCCATAAGGCACATGGCTCAAGCCACCGCTATGGACTGCTGTGGGAGGATACATCGTCGCCATCTCATATTCGGGAGCGGGAAGATGGCCGGTATCTGCGAGACACCTGTCAGGCATGTCATAGCAACATAGCAGGGGGGGGCGTGCACTATGAGGCCAGTCCCCATGCAGACCCCAACTTTGGAGTATACAGGCTGGATGGATTCGCCAGGGGTGAATGTGAGCAGTGCCATCAGCAGCATGGTAAGTCTGACCTTCAGGGGCAGGGAGCAACGCGTTCTTATTATCCCTATAACCTTTTTACCACAAATAATAAAAATCTTTGCATGAACCCGCAGGGAGGGTGTCACAGGGAAACTCCAGACTACTATCCCGCGATGGGGAAGCCATTGCCCAGTGGGGTACAAGCCAGGATCGGCAGGCAGCATGAAAGCGGTCAGGCCTTCTGGGGATACTTCGAGGTGAATGACGAGGCGACTTTACAGCGCAAGAGCGGGCTAAGTTATAGAATACGCTGGCCTGGCGCTGTTGCCTATACTGCCAGCGGTTATGATGATCCGAATTTCTCACCGCATGGGAAGATGAATAGCGATCCCTCCTGCCCGGAGTGTGAAGGGTCATGCCTGAATTGCCACAGCCCTCACGGGACGGGCAGCGAATACGATATGCTTAAATTCCCCTATAGAGGAACCGTAAATTCGGGCGACCATGTGGCAGATAACTATGCATTGTGCTTTCATTGCCACACGGAGAAATCAAACACGGGCAAGCCGGACGGGATGAGGGCGCAAACGCAGAAAATCGAGATCTTCTATAGTCAGAACGATCAGTATTCCGGGCATCAGATTAAAAGCGGGGGTTTTGCGAAGAAGGACGATAAGCTCGCCTGCTCGAACTGCCACAATCCGCATGGTTCGCTGGGGCACGATAACAACGGGAAGCCTAACCGTCATCTTCTCTCCGACGAGCGTCCGGGCTGGAACAACATCGGAGATACCCTTACCGATCCGAATTCCTCCCGAAGATTCTGCCTCGGCTGTCATGTCCCCTCCGATGCCGGTGATAACTTTACTCCTCGTGTTGTCGAAGGGATTACGATGGCTAAACTGCCCGACTTTGCAGAGCACAGGCAGCCCTCGAATGAAAGCTGCCACGATTGTCACGGCAGAGATTATTCCGGCACCAACTCGGATAATGTGCACCATCCTTCGCCCGGCAGTTGCAATAAATGCCATGCAGATCAGGGAATCTGGGAACAAAGGGAAAGGGACTATACCGGCCCCCATGCTTATCATACGGATATCGATGCCTTATCCCCCGTAAAACGCAAATATGCCTTTGCCTGCGAGATGTGCCATGCACGGCGAAACCTTCTGGCAAAAGTGGCAGTCCACGTCAATGGCAAGGTGACCGATGCACAATACGCGGAAGTTTACTTCTCCGACGATTCGACTGCCTGGAAAAGTACGCAGATTCATGGGAATACCTATCGGTACCGGTCGCTATATGATAATCCCTACTATAGTCCATCTTCACCCGAAGCCAGGATCGTACCGGTCTATAATGCTTCGGCATATGGTACCGCGATAGACGATCCCATAGACCCCAACCGGGTCAAATATACCAATCAGAAAAATTTTAACGGAAACTCGTGCAGCACTATCTGGTGTCACAGCAATGCCCATCCACTCAGCATCACCGGCTATGAGCGTGAGAACAGATATGAGGCCAACACGTCAGAGGCTTTCCATCTGACGTGGGATGATCATGATGGAGAGCGGTGCGATAACTGCCACGGGTTTATAGATCCGAATAAACCGGGAAAAAGCTGGCAGATTTCCTCGCATCATCGCAGGCATGTGGCAACTCAGGCGGACGAGAACAACCCCGCCAGGGAAAAAATCCGGTGCGGCCGCTGCCATGCCAATACCTGTAATAAAGACTCGAATACTATCCGGGCCGATATCGGATATTCCTATCACGTCAATGGGCAGAAAGATCTCTCCTTTGCAAAGCCTGATGGTTCTTCCGATCCCAACGGAACCTACGGGGGCGGCGGAGAGGGAGGGGACTATACGTGCAGCGTGAGCTGCCACAGCAATATCGATACAAAGGAGCGACGCAGCGTTTCCTGGAATAAGATCACTGATGAGTGCGGAACCTGTCATGATGTTTTCGATGCCCAGGATCCCAATAAGACTATTTCCACGGGTGGACATTATGTTCACCTGGTCGCCTTGCGGGGGCCTCATCCCTGGAAGGCGGGCAGCGGTGGCGCCAAGGACCAGTGGTGCGATGAGTGCCATGTATCGCACGATGATCCGGCTCATTGTGACGGCCAGCCGACCTTCAGGGATGGCCGGACACTGGATTCGACTAAGGTATGCGACAACTGCCATAGCCCCGGAGGAGACTACGATGGGGTGAACGATCCTGTTATCGGGGCCAAGGCCAACTGGAAGAGGCAAGGGCAGACTGGGTCTGCCGGCAATGTGTACCAGGGGCTGGATGGCAATCCGGATGGCAATCTGGAATTAAGGCCGGGCAAGGAGCGATGGTGCGTCGGCTGTCATGATAAAGCTCCATCCAGCAGCCGGAGCGATAGCGATGCACAGCCCGCTGTAAAGGCACCTGATGTGGCTGGAGATGAGTCTGCATCTACCCTGTACGGGACCGGGTATGGCTATTTTGTGACCGGGCACGGTCTTGAAAGCTATAAAGCCTATCCGGTTTCGGGGGAAAAAGGTGCAGGAGTATCGTGCACGCAATGTCATGATGGGACTTTAAGTCATATTGATCATATCCACAGGACCTATTCAGCTTCAGGCGGTAACAACGCCTATCGGGATGGCTATCGCCTCAAATCGTTCAAGCTGATGAAGGACCAGAACCGCCCCGGTATCTCCATGAAGGACCCGAACCGCCCCATGGATATCCCCAGAACAGCGGCAACGGGACCCAATAACAATCCCCAAAAGGATTGCCAGGATTTTGCTCTTTGCTTCCAATGCCATGATCGGACGGCTTTGCTGGGGACCCCGGGCGCGACAGATCCCGAATACCGCAAAGATCCTGTGGAAACGAACTTTCATGATGATCCCAACGATCCCGCCAAGAACCCGAACTTCCATCTTCTTCATTTGGCAGGGCCTGGTTCGGGCAATGGACTGTATTGGGCTTCCCATTGGAACGAGACTGCGGATTCCGCCATCAGTTGCCCGGCATGTCATAATGTGCACGGCTCCCCATCGGCGAGGATGATGCGTCACGGAGAGCTTATCAGCACGCCCGGTTCCTCGCCTTTAGATAAAGTTCCCGGAATCAATTTCTCTTATTTACCCCGTCCGCCGATGAATACAAAGCTGGCAGCCAGTAGCGGCGCAGAGGTTTTCGGGCAATTTAATGCTCCAGGTAAATATGGTACGGTTCCGGAAAATAAGATTTGCAATACCTGTCATAGGGCTTTTGCGGATTATAGACGCTTACCCTATCTTAATTCTCACCATATCAATCCGCAAATCTTAAGCGCTGTGGCCTCGAATAATCCTTCGGGCGGCAAGGGAATCGACGATGGAGACCAGTTGATCATTACCTTCACGACATCCACTAATGGACCTTCCGTGGTCACATCCGCCAATCTGAAAACCATTTTTGCCACATACGCAGATGCAAACTGTACGATGGTGAGAGAATGGGGGACGATCAAAGATTTCGGGTGGTCATCAGGTACGGCAGGGAACACGAACGATATCCTTATGGTGGTCCTTTCGAAGGGTTCAACTATTACCACTGGTGATTACCTGAAAGTATCTTCCATCGATCCAAATTCTTCTTCGGGCGGGTCGGGGACTCTTAAAGGGCAAGTCGGGAGTGTCGAGAGTCCCATAAATTCGATCAGGAAGATCAGCGGGACATTCGACTGCTCTATGGTTAGAGCCATTGCCGGGAACCAGTCATTGAGCACTCAAGCGGGAATCCAGGAAGGTGACCAGGTAACGATTTTCTTTTCGGGGCCAACTTTAGAAACAGGTTCCGGCACTACCTCCCTCGCGAATACTATCGATCGGGTCCTGCGGCTGAATAATAACCATTCCTGGGGCCAGGTCAAGAAAACCGAATGGAACGCCCCTGTTTACGATACGCTGAACATAACCCTGGGCAGCGGCGATCCTGCACCGGGTGCTGGAGCAGCACCCTCCATTGCTGTCGGTGACACTATTACTTTGGTGGAGTATGATCCCAACAATAATATCATTCGTGATAATGTCATTCGCGATCAATCAAGGAATCCTCTAAGCGGTCGCGTTGTGCTTGAAGGCTCTTTCGACTCGTCTGCCTGGCGTACCCCTGAGGCTGTTTACTGTGGTAGTATCCAGGGTCCGCCCGGAAGGGATGCTTCCAGATCGATCGATGGAGATCCGAATACCCTCTGGTTCCTGCAATCGAATGCCAAGGCAGTGATTACCTACGATCTGGCTGCATATTATAGGATCTCGCAGGTACGAATCTTTAGTGCCGGTACAGGGGCAGTGGCCTCAGTGAAGATCTGGATCACCGATAAGCCGGATTGTGATCCAAACTCTTCAATCATCGATCCAAACTCTTCGGTAACCGGGGTGTGGTCTGTGCCCCTGACCAGAGAATGGCACGAGAGTCCTCAGTTTGATGCCATAGGACGGTACCTGCGGATCGAGGGGACGAAAGTGGGCGCAGGTCCTCTGGGTGAGCTTTTTCATGAAGTGCAATTCAGGGGAGTGTCTGCCCTGCCCTATATGAATCCCCGGATTGTCAAGGTCGAGGCATGGAATAATCCTTCAGGCGGCCAAGGGGTAGATGATGGAGACCAGGTGACTATTACCTTTAATGTTCCCACTAACGGTCCCGATGTGGTTAAAAAGCCGGAAGATGTGGAATCTGTGTTTGCCGTGTATGGGGCAGGGGATGCCCTGAAAAGCTGGGG
>Ga0315268_10008242_pt1 | contig 10914 bp, 13 predicted proteins | sample C1_top_MG_FD_204535 | JGI IMG/M metagenome (GOLD analysis project Ga0315268, IMG submission 204535) | Sediment microbial communities from Yellowstone Lake, YNP, Wyoming, USA - C1_top | ecosystem: Environmental > Aquatic > Freshwater > Lake > Sediment | place: USA: Wyoming | collected 2017-08-01 | reverse complement strand
CGGCATGTCCCATCACCGGGATTTTCGTGCTGGCCTGTATGGAGGTCACGAGTTCGTTCGACCCCCTTGGGATGACGAGGTCGACCAGGTAATCGAGCTGTAACAGCTTCCTGACCTGCTCCCTCGTAAAGAGCAGTTGGACTGCATCCTTGAATCCCGCATCTACCTTCTCGATTGCGGCAGTTATCGTGTCTGCGAGGATCTTGTTGGTGCGCTCCGCTTCGGAGCCTCCCTTGAGTATGACCGCGTTTCCGGATTTTATGCAGAGCGTGGAGATCTGCAGGAGCGCGTCCGGCCTGGATTCGAATATCACGGCTATTACGCCTATTGGTGCGCTAACCTTTTCCAGGATGAGCCCCTTGTCGAGTTCGGTCTTCTCGAGCACCTTGCCGACCGGGTCGTCGAGCTTGATCAGCGCGTTTATCGAAGCGATGGATTCGTCGAGCTTCTGCTCGTCGAACTTCAACCTCTTCAGGAGCGTGTTGGATACCCCATCCTTCTTGGCTGACTGCAGGTCCTTGTCGTTGGCCGAGACGATCTCCCGCCTCTTCCTCCACAAAGCCTCCGCTACGGCTTTCAAAGCCTTGTCCTTCGAATCTGCAGACATGCTCTGCAGGCGATATGAGGCCTTTTTGCTCTTCTCAGCGGCCTTTCTAACCTCATCCATAGTGACCGATAACATTGGCGGTTGCATCATAAGCCTTTCGCTAGAATGGAGGCCTTTATGCGCTCAGATACGAAACCTTTTTGGAGGCAAGTGCCGATGGGCCAGTTCAGCCCACCTCAGCAGCCCGAGGCGAAAATGGACCGCTTCCACTGGATGCATTGAAAAAGATTCAAAAACAATTCAATGTTCTAACCAAACATTTTATAACGATTCACCTGTGTTCGAGTCTCCTGCGGGCCTGTCGAAAAGCCTGCAAGGTGATTCAAATGGCGGCAACAAAGAAGGCATTGGTTAAGACGGCACTCCCCGGGCCAAAATCCCTGGAGCTGGCCAAACTCAAGGAAATGTACATCTCTAAGTCGATAAGCATCGCCGCTCCCGTCTATATCGAGAAGGCGGCAGGATCCATATTCTACGATGTCGACGGGAACCAGTTCATCGACATGGGCAGCGGCATCGGCGTGAACAACCTAGGAAACTGCAACCGCGAGGTCGTAAAGGCGGTAAAAGACCAGGTTGGCAAGTATATGCACCTGTGCTTCATGGTTACACCTTACGAGCCCTACGTCAGGCTGGCGGAGAAGATGGCGAAGATGGCTCCCAGGCCCTACCTGACGAAGTCCGCATTCTTCAACTCCGGCGCAGAGGCCGTTGAGAATGCGGTAAAGGTCGCAAGGCACTACACGAAGAAGACCGCGGTTTTCTCCTTCCAGCACTCCTTCCACGGAAGGACGCAGATGGGCATGGCGCTCACCGCGAAGGAGCAGCCCTACAAGGCAGGGTTCGGTCCGCTGCCCGAGACGTACAAGCTCGAGTTCGCATACTGCTACAGGTGCCCGCTCAACCTCAGGCACCCGTCCTGCGGCATAGCCTGCGCCGACAAGATCGACGAGGTGTTCTCCTCACAGCAGTTCGCCGGCAAGGTCGCATGCCTGATATCGGAGCCGATCGCAGGCGAGGGCGGCTTCATAGTTCCGCCGGACGAGTTCTTCCCGAAGGTCTCACAGATCTGCAAGAAGCACAATGTGCTGCTGATCATGGATGAGATCCAGACCGGCGCAGGAAGGACCGGCAAGATGTGGTGCATGGATCACTGGCCATCGGCCGACTACGACATGATGACCACAGCGAAAGGCATCGCAGGCGGCATGGTGATATCCGGCCTGACCGGAAGGGCGGAAGTCATGGATGAGACACAAGCTGGAGGCCTCGGAGGCACTTTCGGAGGGCACCCTGCGGCGTGCGCAGCGGCGCTTGTGCAGATGGAACTGGTCCATAAGAACCTGGACAAGGTCGAGAAGATCAACAAGTACATGACCGGTCGCTTGAAGAAGATGCAGAAGAAGTATCCGATCATCGGTGAAATACGCGGCAAGGGCGCGATGATGGCCATTGAGCTGGTCAAGGATCCCGTTTCGAAGGAGCCGGCCGTCGAGGAGACGAAGATCATCAAGGACCACGCCTTCAAGAATGGCATGATCCTGCTAAGCTGCGGCACGCTCGGCAACGTCATCAGGATGCACCCTTCGATCCTTATGCCGAAATCCATCCTCGTAGAGGCAATGGACATCCTCGAGGGCGGACTAGAAGCCACCGTCAAGAAGTAAAACACACATCAGGTTGCTGGCATCGCCCAGCAACCCTGACAATATTCATATTCTGATAACCGTTCCCCTCTCCCATGGTAAAAGAAGTGCACGCTGCCCATATTCTCGTGAAGCGGGAGGACCAAGCTAAAGAGATCCTTGCAAAGATCAACGCAGGGGAGAACTTTGGTGAGATGGCGAAGAAGTTCTCGACATGCCCCTCTGGGAAAAAGGGAGGGGACCTCGGTTGGTTCACGCGCGGCAAGATGATCAAGGAATTCGAGAAGGCGGCCTTTGAAAGCCAGAAAGGCGCTATCGTAGGCCCTGTCAAGACCGATTTCGGCTACCACCTGATCAAGGTTCTCGAGCAGAGATGAATCGCGGCGCAAGCTTCAAAATCATCCATGCAGCTTGATCGTTAGCCCTGCCAATCTCTTCCCGTATTCATAGCAGGTCTTCTCATCTGCTTTGGTGGGCTTCTCTATCGCCACAGGCCCGTAGTGCGCTCCATCGGTGTCTCCGATGATTATCATGCCGTGGATCAGCAGCGCCTCGAGTATCTGCTGGACGGTCGTCTCGTTCCCTCCGCCGAGCACGCCGCTGCTCGCGAACGCGCCTCCGACCTTCCCCGCGAGGTCGCCGTGGTACTTCACGCTCTTGTCTATCAGCGATTTCAGCTCGGCCGCGCAGGTGCCGTAGTAAGTCGGAGAGCCCATGATTATACAGTCATACTTCAACAGGTCTGCCGGGGCGACTTCCGAAACCTTCTTGATGTCGACATCTGAGCCAGCGGCCCTCGCGCCGTCGGCCACTCTGATGGCCATCGCTTTCGTGTTCCCAGATTTGGAATAGTAGCATACCAGTGTTTTTACCATCGTTCCAACCTTCATTTGTAGATTGCCTATGCGGGATTTAATGCTCTCCTCATTCTCTGTCCGGCTTCGGGATAACGCATATCAGTCTCAGAGTGGATTTGCTTGAATTCACGAACTGGTGCAGCTCTTCAGACTCGACGTAGACGGCATCCCCCTCTTTGAGCCTCTCCTCCCCGCCCTTGAGGACTATCTTGCCGTTGCCCTTTACGACAAAGACCTCGTGCTCCCATTCGTGCGAGTGCTTGGGCGTGTGGCCACCGGGGGCTATTTCGAAAATTCTCATGTAGAAGTGTGGCGGGCGCATGCTCCTTCCGATCAGCTGTTTGAAGTCCACCCCTTCGGTGTCGTCCAGAGACTCTCCTTCCACATCCTTGAAATTGACTTTCTTCATTTTTCCACCATCACAATGGCAGCGGGGTAGGCTCGATGAAGTATATGGAAAACTCAACATCCCCCAGGATCGCCTTCGCCTTGGCTTCGACCTCGCCCTTGGTGGCACCATCGCAGATGACCTGCTGGTCCATGACCGCTATCCATAGCCGCGGGTAGCGCTGCACGAGATCGATGTAGTTCTCCTTGAACCACTCGTCATTGCTCAGGTCGATGTCCCCCTCTTCTATCTCGCCTTCAACCAATTCAGTCCCTCCTATGCCTTAAGGGTCCCGTTCACCTCGCACTGCTCAGGCGTCTTCGGCGTGCCTTTCATAGCCCACTTGAGGATCGGCGGGGTGAACAGCGCGGTCAGCAACCCCATCAATACAATGATTGAATAGATGTCCTGGCTTATAATCTGGTTTCCTAAGGCGTAAAGCGCGATCACCATCGCTATCTCCATCCTCGGGACCATTCCGAAGCCTACAGCAAGTGACTCCTTGTTGTTCAGACCGACAAGCTTTGCGGGGATGCCGCATCCGACAAGCTTTGTCACTACCGCTACTAGTGTGAGTATCAAAGCGAACGCCCATATCTCGAGCGGCAGGCGTATGTTCACCAGTATGCCCAATGAGATGAAGAATATCGGGGCAAAGACCCAGCCGAGGACTTCGGTGTGGTTCCTGAACTTGGCGTTGTGCTCGCAACTAGCGAGGCTCGTGCCAGCGACGAACGCCCCCACTATCGCAGATATCCCTATGCTCTCAGCGATGAATGCATAGAGGAACGCGAATGATATCGCAAGAAGGAATCCACTTTCTGGAATCTTATGGTGCGCCCCTTTCCTCTCGACTGCGCTGATCATCTTGCTGATGTACTTTGAACCTACGAAGGCTCCGATTGCAACGAATGCTACCGCCGCCATCACAATCCATGCGATGTTGATGATCTGCAATCCTGTTCCAAGAGCCAACTCGGAAGATACTGCGAGCACTATCATGCCTAGTACATCGTCGACGACTGCGGCGCCTAGGATTATCTTGGCAGGCCTAGAACCAATTATACCCATCTCTTTCAAGACGCCAGCCGTTATGGCGACGCTTGTCGCCACTAGAGCCGCGCCGATTATCACAGACTGCGCGAACCTCGTGCCGACAATCGGGTCTGGGAGCATCCACTCCGCAATCATGAACCCGCTGATCCAAGGGACAATCACTCCGAAGGTGGCTACTATGACGGAAGCCTTCGTGTAGATCTCCCTCATGTTGCACTCGAGCCCTATCATGAACAGCAAAATGATCGCGCCGAGCTCTGCCAGCCTGTTGACTATGTCTCCCGAATCCGTCTGGCTGACGGTAATAAGGCCGAGCAAGCTCGGGCCTATCAGTATGCCAAGAAGTATCTGCCCGATGATCTTCGGCTGACCTAGCCTGGAGAATAGGAAATTGGACGCAATTGCCACTACCAGGAGAAAAGTGAGCTTGAACCAGATATCATTCAGCAGGTCTTCGAACATTATCTCGTAACAATTCTGGCAAGATTAATATCTTTTCCCAATTACTCCTCTTAGTTGGATGCATCGACGGCCTTTCAGCTGGCAGGCCTACCACATATTAATTGAGGCGAAAGGCAATCGGGAGCGCTGAACATCCTACGAGGTGGATCCATGGCCGTCATCGAGACCCTGTTAATCCTGCTGATAGTCTCAATCCTGATCGGGGTCATCGGTTCCTTGCTCGGCATAGGTGGAGGGGTCTTCCTCATACCGATCATGACCCTCGCTCTGGGCATCGACATCAAGGTCGCCGCAGCAACAAGCCTGGTGACCATAATCGTAACATCCTCGACCTCAGCACCGAAGTATCTGCGGGAGGGGATCGTGAACGTCGGCCTCGGCATGTTCCTGGAGATCTTCACGGTGACCGGGGCGATAATCGGCGCAGTGCTGGTAGTTTATCTGTCGCAATCACTGGTGGAGGCGCTTTTCGCTATTGTGATAATCTATGCCGCCGTATACATGATGTTCGGAATTGATGGTAAGAAAGAGATACATCCTCCAGCCCCCTCCGGCACCTCCCATTGGCGCTTCAATGGCAGATACCGCAATGAATCCACAGGCGAGGCCGAGGACTATGGAGTAAGGAACCTATCGAGAGGCGGGGCCGCCGGGTTCATTGCCGGCAGTCTATCCGGCCTAATAGGAGTCGGCGGAGGGATCGTGAAGGTGCCAGCGATGCACATATGGATGGGTGTGCCGATGAAAGCCGCTGTGGCCACCAGCAACTTCATGATAGGGGTTACAGCGGTGGCGAGTGCCCTGGTCTACCTGGCCAACGGTCTTGTCGCTCCATTGATAACAGCTGCGGCAGCGATAGGCATATTCATCGGCGCGACCGTTGGGTCGAGATCCATGCAGAAGATAACCGGCAGAGGTCTTCGGACAATCTTCTCGGTAATGCTTGTGATAATCTCGATGATAATGTTCCTCAGGGCGGGAGGGATGCTGTAATGGGCGAAGCAGAGGCGCAACGTCATATCTCGCATAGGGCCGAAAGAGTTCTCAGCCACATCGTGATGTCCGGAGCTGTCATATCGGTGGCCCTGTTCGCCTTCGGGATATCAATGGCATTAGGCAACTCATCCATCGTTGATGAGAAGCAGACAATGTCGCTCGACTCTATCGTAGCTTCGATGTCTTCTATGAATTCCATGGGGCTGATAGCGCTTGGCGTTCTCACCGTGATAGCGACGCCCCTGGTCAGGATCCTGGCGACCATCTTGTATTTCGCGAAGAAGGACAGGCTGCTGATGGTCCTTCCGATCGTAACGTTCATACTCATAGTCGTCGGATTTGTCATCAGAATGTGATGACTGTCCTTTCAATTCGATGATAGCTATCGAAAAGAAAGTATCTATCCAATCTCCACGATAGGGGTGAGCGCATGGACCATCACCACGGAGCCGTTCTAAGGAAAATGGAACGGAAGGACTCGCAGGCCGTTCTCGACCTGATCAACACCGAAGGGTGGGATTACCACATCTCCGAGATAGAGAGGATACTGGACGTTTCCCCTGACGCCTCGGTGGTCGCTTGCAGCGGGGAGACCGTCGTCGGCGCGATAACGACCGGAATATCTGGTAAGAGATGCGTCCTTGCCCATGTCGTCGTGATGAGCGGATGGCGGAACAAAGGGATAGGCAACATGATGATGAAACACCTCGCCGAGAAGATGGACTCTCTCGGCATCGAGGCCATGGAAGCATACGCTGTCCCGCTCGCGATTCCTTTCTACAAGAGACACGGCTATCATTCTGTCGAGGAGATGGACACCTACCGCAAGACGCTCACCGAGAAGGACGTTGCTGGCCTTCCAACGGGGGACCGGATCAAACCGCTCGGGAAAAAGGATTTCGACACAATCTTGAGGCTGGATGAAGCGGTGACAGGATTCGAACGCAAGAACATATTGATGCGGCTGGCAGGCGATTTCCCTGGCATGGCCGAAGGGCTTTTTGAGAACGGAGTGATGACGGGATACTTCATGTTCCGGACATGCCCGGTCATGAACGATCTCGGGCCTTGGGTGATGGCAAAGCCCAATTTTCATGACGGCGTAATGATGCTCAAGAGCGCACTTGGAGGGATGGAGCCAGGGGCAATCGCCTTGGGCGGGGTCTCGATGAACAATCCCATCGTCAGGGAGATATTCCTCAGCCTCGGTTTTACCGCTGTGCATAAGGCCTACAGGATGATGCGGTCTAAGGGCGAGATGAGACCATTCCGCCCGGGTTTCATGACGCTGAGCGCATTCGAATTCGGATGATCCAGAATCAAGCGAAGGCGACAACGATTCGATGGAGGATGTCCACCGTAGAGCTCATCGCCCTTCCAGCATCCTTCAGGTGGTGGTAGATCTCCCTCTTGCGTAAGGCATCGAAAGCATCCCCTTTCCTAAAAAGCTCGCCCATTGCTTCGATGTATACCTTCTCGACTTCGTGCTCGGACTTCCTGATGTCCCTGATCAGTGATTCCGTTCCTACCGGGTCCTTTATGGCCAGTCTGAGGGCGTCGATGAATAGCTTGGTCGCGGCGCCCAGGGATCTTGCCATGCTCAGCATCGCATCGTCGGTGTGTACTCCGAAAGCCCTCATCTCGAGATGCGTCGAGACCGCGAAGTCCATTATCTGCCCCATCTGATGCGCGATGGTGTAGATCTCCCTCCTGTCGAAAGGAGTCGAGAAAGCCTCCATCAGGAAGGTCTCCATCGCGTGCCTCAAGTCGTCTACGGCCTTCTCTTTCTTGACAATCTCGCTCGGCTCTGAAAGGATGCCTTCCTTTAGCCAGCTGTTTAGTGCATCGATACCGGAGTTCAGCTCGATCGCCTGGTCCACGAGCATCTGGTGGAAATCGTACTTCGGCGGGAACAGCTTGCCGAACACGCCGCTGCTTCCGAGATTTTCGTTTCCGTCGTTCATTCAAGCATCGCTCCGTCAGGCGTTCATCAATAGCAAGTGAAGGGGGTAATAAATAATCATTGACAAAGCCATTGCGGCGGGGATCGTCAGCAGCCAGGCCACCACCATGTCCTTGCCGACCGACCATTGGAGCATCTTGGGGTTGTCAGCCGCGCCGACCCCCATCACGCTGGACGCGACGACCTGCGTGGACGATACCGGAGCCCCGGCCAAGGTCGAGAGCACTATCGATGAGGTCGAGGCGAGATGCGAATCCAAGCTGTGCAGCGCTTCAATCGGGTATATCCTCCTCCCTATCGTCTTGACTATCCTCCAGCCCCCTCCAAGTATGCCGAGGAGCATGACCGCACCACAGAGTACCCTCACCCAGAGCGGGATGTCCAGGCCGACTGCGAAGCCGCCTGAAACCAGTATCAAGACTATCAGCCCCATCTGCTTCTGCGAGTCGTTCGCCCCGTAGCTGAATGCGAGCAAGCTCGCCGTGACCCACTGCGCTTTTTTCAATTTTCTGTTCACTTTCTTGTTCGAGTTCCTGAGCGCCAATGTGGAGAACTTATGGAGCAGGTATCCAGTGCTCAGCCCCATAGTGATTGACCAGAACAGGAAGACAATGATCTTGGTGACACCGGACAACCCGTGTTGGCTTCCGAGCAGGTCGTCGAGACCCCAATCGATGCTGTTGAGGCCGCTTGCGGCTATCGTCGCCCCTAGTAGTCCGCCGACCAGAGCCTGCGTCGAGGAGGACGGCAGCCCGTACTTCCAGGTGATGAGATTCCAGATCGTCGCCCCCAGCACGGCTGCGATCAAAGTGTACACGAGGTTCGCTCCGGCCTCCATGAGGACCAGGCTCTCGATCGTGAAGGCGACAGCGCTTCCGCCTATGAGCGCCCCGGCCATGACCATCGAGGATGCGAGCAGCACCGCGCTGCGCGGGGAGGCTGCGCCGCAGGAGACCATCGTCGCGATTATCGCGCTAGCGTCATGGAATCCGTTGGTGAACGCGAACGCTAGGGCCAGTATTATCGCTATGATTGTGATTATGAGTAATACGGTCGCATCCACGGTCGGCAGGATTGCGATTCAATGATTATATGGATATCCTAATGTCGAGAAATGCCGGTGAATCTTTTTATCCTCGACGCCAATGGGTCGCCGATGATTGCGATACCGGGCAGGTTCTTCGTGACCTCGGGCAAGGCTACCAGCAACATATCCCAGCTCAATGCTTTCGACCAGGCGCTGGTTATGGCCGGGATATCCGAGGCCAATCTCGTGCCCGTATCCTCTGTGCTCCCGAAAGGTATCAAGCAGGTCAAGAGGGCGAGCATCGAGCGCGGAGCCATCACATTCTGCGTAATGGCGAGGCAGGACGGCGAGAACGGCGAGAAGATATCCGCTGGCCTGGCTTACTTCCTTAGGAAGGACGGTGCGGGAGGCTATGTCGCGGAGGGGCATGTCCGCGGTTCTGCGGCCGAGCTGAGGAAGGAACTCACGGCAAGGGCCAATCAGATGGCGTCCCTGAGGGAGATACGCGGCGAGGAGCCGGAATACCGCATCGAGGAGCTCAAGATACCGAAAGGCCACTTCGGCTCATGCCTATCCGTGCTGGTATACCTCCCCTGAGACTCAGCATTCTGACTGGATATCTCCATTTATGCCGATGACGACTTGCTTGAACGGGATCTTATTCGCAGACTCCGCTACAGCCGCTTCTACTAGCGCATGCAGGCCGAAGCAGCAGGGCACCTCCATGTTAACGACTGAGATGCTCTTTATCCCGGAGTTCTGGATCATGCCCTTCAGCTTCTTGGCGTAGATCTCGCCGTCATCGAACTTCGGACATCCCATGACGACTGCATTGCCACGCAGGAACTTGCTGTGAAGGTTCGGATATGCCACGGCCACGCAGTCTGCTAGCACGATCAGGTCCCTGCCCTTCAGGAACGGCGCACTCTCCGGCACGAGCATCAGCTGCACCGGCCAGTGTCCAAGGCTCGAGGTGGCCTCTTTGCCCCCCTCGCCTGCGCAGCACACGTGCTTCGGTTCTAGGGTCATCGGCTTCGCGGACGGGCAGCTCATGTGGTCGTGCCCGGCATGGTGATGTCCCTCGTGCACGTCTGCGTGCGAATGTTTCTCGTGAGTCTTGCCAATGCAATGAAGGTTCTCCTCGACGGCTTTCTCGTCGAAGGCATCTACATTTCTCTCGATTATCTTGAGGGCTCCCTCGGGGCATTCTCCTATGCAAGCCCCGAGGCCGTCGCAGAAACTGTCCTTTACTACCTTGGCCTTGCCATCGATAATGGCCAGCGCCCCTTCCGCACATTTCGTCACGCACTGGCCGCAGCCCGTGCACTTGTCCTCGTCGATTTTGATGATCTTCCTGACGACCATTACGCTTTGCCTCCTAGAATGGCTTTGATGTCGGCTTCGGGATCTCCGATCGACATCACGTTGAACTTCTCCTGCAGTATCTTCCAGACATTGGGAGAGACGAACGCCGGCAGTGATGGCCCTATCCTGATGTTCTTGATTCCGAGTGCGAGAAGCGTTTCCACGATCGCGACCGCCTTCTGCTCGTACCAAGAAAGCACCATCGACAGCGGCAGGTCGTTGACCCCGCACTTGAACGCTTTGGACAGCTCGACCGCGAGCTGTATCGCGCTGTATGCGTTGTTGCACTGGCCCATGTCTATCAACCTCGGGATCCCATCGATCGTCCCGAAGTCCATGCTGTTGAATCTGTATTTGCCGCATGCAAGCGTCAGGATGACGCAGTCCTTTGGCACAAGCTCCGCGAACTTCGTGTAGTAGTTCCTTCCAGGCTTCATGCCGTCGCAGCCGCCGACCAGGAAGAAATGCCTTATCTTGCCCGCCTTCACGGCGTCGATGATCTGCGGCGCGAGCTTCAACACGGCTTTGTGGTGGAAGCCGGTCGTCA
>Ga0315268_10008241_pt1 | contig 10914 bp, 10 predicted proteins | sample C1_top_MG_FD_204535 | JGI IMG/M metagenome (GOLD analysis project Ga0315268, IMG submission 204535) | Sediment microbial communities from Yellowstone Lake, YNP, Wyoming, USA - C1_top | ecosystem: Environmental > Aquatic > Freshwater > Lake > Sediment | place: USA: Wyoming | collected 2017-08-01 | reverse complement strand
CTGTGCTGTCTCTCGGCATTGAGGTGAAGAGCAACACGGCTTGGGGCAAGGACTTCACCCTGCAAAATCTGCTCGATCAAGGCTACAAGGCGGTGTTCATCGCCGCCGGTCTGTCAGGCCGGAAAAAGCTGGCCGTGCCGGGCGGCGACTTGGCCGAGAACAGCATGGACTTCCTCGCCGAGGTCAACAGCGGCGCAGTGAAGCAGCTTTCCGGCAAAGTGCTGATCATCGGCGGCAGCAAGGCGGCGATTGAGTCGGCCCGCTGCGCCGTGCGGCTGGGCGCGGAGGAAGTGACCGTGGTCTTTGACCGCCCGGCTGAGGAGATGAGTGCCTACGAGAAGGATGTGGCCATGGCCAAGCGCGAGAAGGTGCGCTTCCTGCCCATGACCGCGCCACTGGCTGTCCGGCAGGAGCAGGACGGTCTGACCGTTGAGCTGGGCAAGACGGTGATGTCTGCGCCGGATGCAAAGGGCTTCTCGCAGCCCCAGTTGCTTGAAGGCTCGCTGCTGTCTTGGCAGGGCGCACTCGTGCTGAACGGTCTTGGGCAGGAGGGCGACGATGCCTTCCGCAGCTTTGGTGAGCTGGAGAGCAAGCTGACTGTCAATCCGAACAAAACGATCAAAGTCAATCCCTCCACCTTGCAGACCAATCTGCCCGGCATCTACGCGGGTGGCGAGATCGCCAGCGGAGCAAAAGCGGTGATTCAGGCGGTGAATGCGGGCCGCAAGGCCGCCGAAGCCATCCATTGGCAGTTTGGCGGCGCAGAAACAGAGCTGGCGGACGGCACGTTCAACTTCAGCAAAGGCAAGAGGTTCGAGGATGTTGATCCGCGCAACTACAGCGGTCTGAGCGTGCAGCCAAGCCTGCGGCTGCCGGTGCGTCCGGTCGGCGACCGCAGCCGCGACTTCCGTGAGGCCGAGCTGGGCTACAGCGAAGACATGGCCATGCGTGAGGCGCAACGCTGCCTTGCCTGCGGCTGCACGGGCCTAAGCAAGTGCGAGCTGCGCCCACTCTGCCGCGACCACAAGGTGCCGCTCGCTGCTGCGCCGAGCAAGCAGCAGGCAGTGCCGGATAACTCCCATCTCTTTATCGCCATTGATGCAAACCGCTGCACCGCCTGCCAGCGTTGCGAGCGAGTTTGCGAATTTGACGCATTCGATTTTGCCTGTGAGCGCGGCAAGGACGGCGGCATTGCCAGCATCAGCTTGAAGATCAAGGAAAACTGCGTCTCCTGCGGAGCTTGCGTGGATGCCTGCCCAACCGGTGCCTTAACCAAGAAGCAGCTCGCGCTGCCGCTGCTGCCGAGTGAAGCCGAGCAGGTAGAAAGCGTCTGCACCTACTGCGGCACCGGGTGCAGCGTGGATATTCACAGCAAGCACGGGGTGATTGTCGAGATCAAGGCCAATGCTGATGCCCTGCCTAACTGCGGTGATCTCTGCGTGAAGGGCCGCTTTGGCTATGATTTCTACCGCCACCGCGACCGCCTGACTGCGCCGCTGATCCGAGAAAGCCTTGACCAGCCGTTCCGCAAGGCGACGTGGCCGGAGGCTCTGGCTTTTGCCGCCGCCGGTTTCAAGCGCATTCTGGAGAAGAACGGGCCAGAAGCACTTGGCGTGCTTTCCTCCTCGCGCTGCGAGAACGAGGTGAACTACTTGGCGCAGAAGTTCTGCCGCACAGTGTTCCGCAGCAACTCGGTGGACAACTGCGCCCGCGTCTGCCATGCGCCGTCAGTGAGCGGTCTGCGCATCGCTCTTGGCAGCGGCGCGGCCACCAACTCGCTGGCCGACATCGAAGGGGCCGAGGTGCTGCTGATCAGCGGCTCCAACACCACGGAAGCGCATCCGGTGGCGGGCATGAAGGTGAACCGTGCTCTGGCCAAGGGTGCCAAGCTGATTGTGATTGATCCCCGGAAGACAGAAATGGCTGCACAGGCGGATATTCACCTGCAACTCATCCCCGGCACCAACGTTTTGCTGCTCAACTCCCTGCTGCACGCGATTCTCGACGAAGGCTTGGAGGACAAGGCATTCATTGCCAGCCGCACCGAGAACATCGAGGCCGTGCGCAAGCATTTGGCGGCGTATTCACCTGAAGTCATGGAAGCGCAGAGCGGCGTGCCAGCCAGCTTGGTGCGACAGGCGGCCCGGCTTTATTGCAGCACCAAGAAGGGGATGATTCTCTACGGCCTCGGCATGACCGAGCACCGCAACGGCACTCAAGGCGTGATGGGCTTGGCGAACATCGCGCTGGCTTCTGGCAATGTCGGGCGGCCCAGCGCAGGCATCTGCCCTTTGCGCGGCCAGAACAACGTGCAAGGCTCCTGCGACATGGGGGCGCTGCCTTACGTTTATTCCGGCTATCAGGACGTGGCTGACAGCGCGGCCCGCGAGCGGATGGGCAAGAGCTGGGGCATGGAACTGCCGGAGACAGCAGGCATGACCGAACCAGAGATGTACGAAGCCGCCCGCAGTGGCACGTTCAAGGGGCTGTACTGCATCGGCTATGACCCGGTGCATACGCAGGGCGATGTCAACAACGTCTGCACTGCCTTTGCTCAGATGGACATGGTGGTCGTGCAAGACATCTTCCTGACCAAGACCGCTGAGAAGGCGCATGTAGTCTTCCCAGCCGCCTGTTTCTACGAGAAAGACGGCACCTTTACTAATGCCGAGCGGCGCATTCGACGTATCCGCAAGGCCGTGGAGTCGCCGGGCGAGGCCCGCACCGACTGGCGGATTGTCTGTGACTTGGCCCAGGCAATGGGGCATGAAATGGCCTATCCTGACGCGGCGGCGGTGATGGCCGAGATTGCCGCCTGTTCGCCCTTCATGGGCGGCGTGAGTTATGCGCGGTTAGAGGAAGGAAACGGCCTGATCTGGCCCTGCCCGACTGCTGATCATCCAGGCACTCCGATTCTCCACCGCGAGAGCTTCACACGGGGCAAGGGCTACTTCTCGGTCTTAGGCAATGCGGAGACGCTGGAGAAGCCGGATGCCGAGTATCCGCTCATCCTCGTCACGGGCCGACGGCGCGAGCACTACAACAATGGCTCGATGACCCGCCGCTGCGCTGGCCTGCTGGCCCTCGTGCCTGAGGAGCTGGTGGAAATCCACCCGGACGATGCAGCCCGGTTGGGCATCAGCGATGGTCAGCGGGTGCAGATCAAGTCCCGGCGCGGCGCAATTGAGCTGACTGCTTGGGTGACAGAGCGCAGTCGTCCCGGTTCAGTCTTCATGGCCTTTCATCACGAGGAGCCACTGACCAACATCCTCACCAGTCCGGGAGTGGATGAGATCGCCATGACCCCGGAGTACAAAGCCTGCGCGGTGTGTGTCGCTCCGGCGGCATAACCAAGCCTGCACAGTTTGGGGGTGAGCAGTCGTTGCTCATCCCCAAACCACCTGCCTTTTGCTTACTTCCCCGCCTTTGCCATCGCCCAGCACGTAAGCACCCACTGGATGCCGCTGAACCAAGCGATGAGGAAGAGTAAGGCGGCAATGGCATTTGGCTTATAGATGGCTGTCAATGCGAAGACCACCCAATATAAGCCGAAACAGAGTAGCGGTGACAATCAGAAGGTGCCTCCCATCCCTCCTCCACAGCCCGCGCCACCGCCTTGAAGCTCACATTTCAACCACCAACTCACCATTGATGGATAAATACCATCAATCTCGTTAACAGCAAGTTGAGCTGTATTCTCTTTCTGGTTGCCTGCGTTCTCATTTTCTGTGCTTGTGTTACGAATCACAGGTGCTGCTTGAGTTGGAAGCTGCATAATTTTCTCCTATATCTGATTCTTTAACTGGCTACACCAATTGCAGCCAATCCTTATTTCCCCGCCTTTGCCATCACCCAGCACATAAGCACCCACTGGATGCCGCTAAACCAAGCAATGAGCAAAGCGGTGAGGAAATAGTCAAGCGGGGGCCAAGCAGAAACGACCTTTGGCTGATAGATGGCTGTCAGCGCGAAGGCAACCCAGTGGCCGAAGCAGTAGCCGCAATGCAGCAGTTCGCCGAAGAAGGCGTTCCTTTCCTTCACCCATTCCCGCAGCCGTTTGAACAGCTTGGTTTCGGTGACGGTGAAGGAGATGGATGCGGTTATGAAGGAGAGGCAGATGGCTAATTGCATGTGCTGCTGTGCAAGGCAGCTAACAGCCAGTTGAACAGTGGGCAACTGGCCGCAGCATGAATCTTTTTCCCCATGCTATTATTATACGCATTCTTCATTCACGGTTGATATGGTATAGTACCAGAACATCATAATAAGGAATGATCTGGTTAATAGTACAGCATTAACTGTACTGGGTGTAGTGCTATGTATGGCTAAAAATTTTCACATCCTCCGTCATCTTGTCGCCAACTAGATGCTCTTGGGTCACTCTTGCATGCCCTTCGAGTCGTATTACCGATAACATTTCCTTTGCAGTAATGATGGACATAACAAGGATTACTTGCTGTTATGCCATTCTGTCCGTCTTTCTTTGCTGCTTTTATGTTGATTGGTGCAGTTTGAATTGGAAGCTTCATTTTTATTTCTCCTTTAGTATCGTTGCTCAGGTTTAAGTGGTGCATGACAACTACACTCATACACCACACTTGATTCACATAAAGGCCGCATCCTCTATGTTTACATCACATACAGACTACAGGCACTTTAGACACTTGCTCATTCCTGCATTAATAAGGCACTGAACAGGATCTCCTGATCCAATGCACTGAGCAAGAGCAGCTCCACATTGTATGATACACCCAAAATCAAATGACGGATTAACCCCTTTGCCATTTGTCATTTCAGCTACACTTGTATTCCGTACAACCGGTTGAGCTTGAACTGGCAGCTTCATAATACTTCCTCCTAATTAGAGTATGCGCCTTTAAAAGGCATTAATATTGCAAGGTAACAGAGCCAAATCCCTATCCCTCGCAAAAGTCTATTTCGGACAGACACAGCCGGGAACAATAGCACCGCAGTCGTTTCTGCCTATTGCACAGCAAAGCTGGCATCGCAGTTGAGGGTTTGAAGGATTAACACCTTCTTTCTTATCAGAGGTTCCTGCGGCACTGCTACTCTGTCTAATCACTGGTGAAACTTGCACTGGCACTATCATGATAACCTCACAATGATGTATTAAGGAAATCCGGCATGTCAACAGATTCAGGCTGTGATCTTATGACTCCTCCCAAGAACGCACGTCACCAATCATCACTGGCAGCACTTCGCTCACATCTACTGTAAACCGATGCACCTTGCGAGCACTCTGGTTGTTATCCGGGTTAAAGAAGCCGAGCTTCACATCGTAGCAGTCCGAATCAGGACGGCAGATAGGACTTCTTTCCACCCGAATCCAGTCCAATGCACTTCGTTGTTTTCCTTCCTCTGTCTCTGTCACCATTATTGACGCAATCTGGAATGCATTGGTTGCAGAGAAATTCAAAGCGCGTTCCTGCGGAGTTGTTCCGAGGTTACGGTAATCATAGTAAATACGATTCAGATAAGCCTTAAGCTGCTTCTCCGCCATTTCCACTCGTTCCGCAGTCATAGTCTCGCTGACTGTCATATTCCGCATGGCATCTTCGGACAAAGCGTTCAGCGTCCAGCTATACATGCCCCGCACTTCCGGGACAATGACCGGCACGGACTGCCCAGACATCAACTTGATGGTGCCGCCGATATAGCCAGGAATGGAAACCCGCTCCACCTTGGTGTCAGCCAAGAATTCACGCAGACGTTCATAAATGACACTGGCGAATGGTCCCATCGGCACAATTGCATAAATCGGGGTTGCATCTAAATTCAATGTCCAAATCAGATTCTGAGCAGCCCAAGGATTCTCCTTCAGGTACTCCAGCAGATCTTTGCCCATCAACTCTTGGGTGAAAGAATCCTTGCGTGCTTCGCTGCCGAAATCAGTGCTGAGTGTTCCCAAGGCATAAACTAACTTAGCACCTCCCGGACATGACGGACAGCCTTCTGACGGCTTGACTCCTGCTGATTCAACTGCTGCGCTCGGCTGAATGCCTTCCGATTCAGACAAGGTGTTCTGTTCAATCACTTCCTCTTGGGTTTTACCGCAGCCACACGCTGCTGATGGTATAACCATCGCCTCATTTTCCAACATTATACTCCCTCCTTTCATTGGTTTAGTTAACAAGGTATATGTTCCTACAACATTCAGCCTGCCCATTAAACAACGCTGCTGTTCTACACCCTCAGACAAGTTGCACGGTAATGCGCTTTGCAGCAGAGCTTCACGGGCAACAGAAGTGTCTGATGAGCTACTTTGCTGCCGTTGAATGCTCAACAACAAGGCCGCAATGCCTGATACGACTGGAGCCGCAAAGCTGGTGCCGCTCCTGCGTGCCGTTCCGCCACCTGGCATAGCTCCCAGAATATTCTCTCCGGGAGCAAGAATGCCTTGCGACTGATACGCGTTACCCCAGTTGCTGGAGAAGATCGGACGACCTTGGCTATCCATTGCGCCCACGGCCAGCACCGATTCCAGTGCTGCTGGCACATGCAGGCAGTCGCAGCCATCATTGCCTGCCGCAGCAACAATCAGCACTTGGCGTTCTTGGCAGAGGCGGATGGCATTCATCAGCAGCCGGTCTGCTTCACCGGAAGCGGCTAACTGGCCGCCGCTGATGTTGATAATATGCGCTCCCGCCTCAACAGCCTGCGTGATTGCCCGCGCTAAATCAATTTGAGAACACGGGGCCAAGCCGCCCTTCGGCTCATCTGCGAACACCGGTACGATCAGTCCCTGACACTTTGGCGCAATACCCTGCACCTCGCTCCCATGCTGCCCAAAGATGATGCTGGCGACATGCGTTCCGTGCTGCGCTGCCAAGCCTTGCGCCGCTTCACCTGAAACCAGCGTAGACAATTGTTTCAGCTTTGCCCCACTGAAACAAGGATGGGACAGATCAACCGGGCCGTCCAGCACCGCAATCAGAACATCCGGGTTGCCGTTAGTCTCCGCCCAGAGTTCCTGCATGCCCGGGATAACGGCAATATCATTTTGCGCAATCATAAGGCAAATGGGGAAAGATGCTTTTGAGAAGAATTCTCATTCTATTTTCGCACGCTCTATGCTCTAAATTTTCATAAGGCAATTTACCCCCCCCCATATCATCTTGTCAAGGAAAAATTACTGTCCTGCTAAACTTCATTGACCAGCCAAGCTGGCAAGTGATTATGATGAAATCTTGCAATAAATAAAAGGAGAAATATGCTAAACGAGAAAAGTTATCATTATCTCTTAATATTGGTATCCACAGTCCCCTCACATACGCTGTTGTTTTTCTTCATCAGTAAAAATGTAACATACTCAGAGGAACTGTAGAATTTTATTCAAAAACAGGTGGCAACTTGGGTTGATTTCCCAAGTCATCTCGTCAAAGAAAAAGTTGCTGTCCAAGCTGTATTGCGCGAGTCAGCCCAACTCAACCGCACTTGTGACTCAAAGTGGATCGTGCTTATGACTTGAACTCATAAACGCTTGTGACTTTGACTCACAAGTACTTATGACTTTAAGTCACAAGCATGATCGAGATAAACTCACAAGCACGATCCACTTTCCCTATCTTTCCTGTTGACAAAAAACGCCGCGCTCTTTACGATGCCTGTTCAGACAGTTTCACGCTTATGCCGCGCAGTTAACTCAACCGGAGAACAGCTATGGCAACCGTGCAGTGGAAACCTGAAGTCAACGCCCTGACCACCCCTCAATCCTGGCGGCCTCGTCATGTGCCGCACAATGTGATCAATGAGGACGATCTGGCCGCCGAAATCGCCCAGATGCTCCCCAACTACAACGAGGACGCGGCCAGAAGCATCATCGAGGCCCTCATCGAGCGGCTCAAGGTGAACCTGATCAACGGCAACCAGATCACGCTGAGAAACGTCCTCACCTGCCGCATCTCCCTCAGCGGGCGACTGAACAGCCCTGACGCGCCGCTGCCGCCGGTTGAGGAAAGCCTGTCTGTGCAGATCACCGCCTCGCGGCCTTTTGTGGATGAGATACGTCAGAGTGCGCAGCTTGAGCGGCTGCCGATGTCGAAGAAGCTGCCGCTGATCACCAAGGCCGAAGACACGGTGCTGAAGCTGAACGATGTGCTGAATCCGAACGGTGCGCTGCATCTTGTCGGCAGCGATCTGGTCTTTGACCAAGAGGACGAGGGCTGCGGCTGTGTGCTCGAAGGCACCCGCAGCGGCAGCAAAGTCCAGAGCCGCTACACCGTTGTCTCCAATTCGGAAATCACCTGTCTGCCTGACATTCCAGCTCAGAACGACCCTTGGAACAACGAATACCTCCTCTCTGTCTCCACCCAATATACCGAACACGGCACGGTGCGCACCGGCATCTACGAGCGTCGGCTGCGCACCCCGCTGACTGCGACCAAGCTGGGCCATCCTAATCCGCCGGAAGTCGGCATTCTCACGGATAAGGCTGCTGCGTCGTATGTCAAGATCACCGGAGGCAGCTTGAGCGCGGACGAAACCCTGCGCATTCAGGCCATTTTAGATGTGCATGAGGGCTGGCTGCTGTTCAATTTGCTGGATATGACGGAAGGCGGCAAGGCAGGCGCGGAAGTCAAAGTGACAGGCAACGGGCCAGTCACGCTAAATGGTTTCAGCGGCTCGGCCTTGACCAGCCTGAATCTGAATGTGAGCAACTTTGCCGACTTAGTGAAGATGATCAGGGGAAATTACTCAGGCAGGCTGGTGGATGTGCTGGTGGTGAAGGCGGGAAGCTGAGGAAAGGGGCAGGGACAAAAGAGTTTTTGCCCCTGCTGTGAAACGATGCGGCTTATTCCCGCACCACCTCCGCCTTGATCGCGCAGAGCTTGTACTCCTTTCCTCACACCAGCTCTGCGCCGGGCGCGATGGTGCTTCTGCCAATCTTGCCGATATGACTGTAAACGGCAGTTGTGCCGTCCTCAGAGATCACCCAAACTTCCTGCGCCCCTTTTGCTAAATAGAGGTCAACTTTGCCGCTGATCTCCGCTTTGGCGTTGGAGGGGGAAACAATCTCGATGCAAAGTTCCGGTGCTTTGGGATACGGCGTTGCATAAGCGAACTGACGGATGAACGCGTCTGAAGCCCAAACAACATTCGCTACTTTCACGCCGTCCGAGGTCTGGATAGAGCATTCGGTGATGACCTCGCCGTTGGGCAGCTTGTTGATCAGGTTGGCGGCCATGCGGCCTTGAATGCGCCCGTGCCGGTTGGAGGCGGACTCATCAGGATGGTGCCGAAACGGTTCAGCTCGATCTTGAAGGGCAGATTCTGGAGAAAGGGATTACTGAGGACTTCGGCCCAGTCCATGAAGTTTCTCCTGTGAGATGAGGTAAGCAACGCTCTATAGTCACAGCACCAAAAAGCGACTGGCCGGGACATCGAAGATGACGGCAAGCTTTTTGGCTGTAGCAAGGCTGATTGCCCGCTTGCCGCGCTCCATGCTGGAGACAGTCTGCCGGGGAACATTGCCCAGCTTCTCGCCAAGCTGCGCCTGCGTCATCTGCTGGTTCTCTCGGTAAACACGCATGGCATCGCCGGGAGAGGTAGCGGTCTTGATCTCCTTGTACCAGTCGGTTGCCGTTATCTCAACGCATTCATCATCCTCTTCACAAATTCTCAGCTTGGCACCGTATTCGCTCCGCAGCATGTCAAGAAGGTGGGGCGGAATATCCCCCTGAATGCGGATGTCAGTACGGGGCGTTTTCACGAGAGCCTGCATAATAGACCTCTATCTCAATGGTTCCTTCCTCCATGCGCCAGCACGCCGCCCATTTTCTGGCAAGGTGGCAATGATACTGGTCAGCGGAGAGCTTGCTGTAGTTCGGCCAATTGTGGGCCACTGGGCCGTTCTCTTGCAGATCATCAACCAAAAGCACCAGCTTTTGCTGGATATGAGCGGGCAACTTGTTGATACTTTTCAGCACACTTTTTTTAATGAGGACTTTGTAGCGCATACCTTCAGTGTAATCAAGTTATGATTACAAGGCAAGCAGGAACGTATCCGGCAGGAAGGGCAGTGGCTGCGGACTGCTTCCGCGCCTTGGCTGTCACCCAGCACATAAGCACCCACTGGATGCCGTTCGCCTTCTTTTTCTGGTAGTGGGCTAAATCCGTTGATTTATAATTTTTCCTTCGATATATTGTTCAGTCATTATGAAACAATATATCGAGATAAAGTGTCGGCACTGCGGAGCTGAAGACTTGGTGAAAAATGGCCTCAGCGAAAACGGAACTCATCGGTATCGCTGCAATAAATGCAGAAAGAGTTTTCAGCATGACTCTACTTATAACGCATGGAAGCCCGGCGTTAAGGAGCAGATCGAAATGCAGACTCTCAACAGCGGCGGAGTCAGAGACATAAGCAGAACTCTTGATATTTCCAAAAACACTGTGATTTCTGAGCTGAAAAAAAATCCCGCCGAGGTGAATCCGCACTTTGCGGCGTGCCTGAGCGGACTGTTGCCTTGCGAATTGGAAATTGAACAAGGGTAGAGGCTGATGAATTTTGGAGTTATGTCGGAAATAAAAAGAATCAGAGATGGACATGGTATGCTCTTGAAAGAAACAGCGGTGTTGTAATCGCATGGCATAACGGCAGGCGGACAGATGAAAGCTGCTCCCGGCTTATGGAGAAGATTTCTGTTTTTCCTGCGGCTCGTTTTTACACTGACGACTGGAAAAGTTACAGAAAATATATTCCTCCTTCAAAATATGTCATCGGGAAAGCGGACACTTGGAGGATAGAAAGGCGGAATCTTAATTTCAGAACTCATATCAAACGTCTGAACCGAAGAACAATATGTTTTTCAAAGAACGAAAAAATTCATGATAATGTCATCGGCATGTATATCAATCGTTATTATTTTGAGAACGGTCGATATTCAGAAAGTG
>Ga0315268_10008238_pt1 | contig 10915 bp, 7 predicted proteins | sample C1_top_MG_FD_204535 | JGI IMG/M metagenome (GOLD analysis project Ga0315268, IMG submission 204535) | Sediment microbial communities from Yellowstone Lake, YNP, Wyoming, USA - C1_top | ecosystem: Environmental > Aquatic > Freshwater > Lake > Sediment | place: USA: Wyoming | collected 2017-08-01 | reverse complement strand
GCGATGTGTGGGTGGCGCCCACCGCGACCCTCGTTGGCGATGTCAACGTGGCCTCCGGTTCAAGCGTGTGGTTCAACGCCGTCATTAGAGGGGACGGCGCCTCGGTGAAGATAGGCAACGACACCAACGTGCAGGAAGGCGTCGTAATTCACCCCGACCGAAGCTCGGCATTTATCGGCTCAAGGGTGACGTTGGGGCATCAGGCCGTGCTGGAGGGCGTGTACGTCGAGGATGAAGTGCTCGTCGGAATAGGCGCTTTGGTCCTCGAGGGCACACGGATTGGGCGAGGCAGCCTCGTGGCTGCCGGAAGCGTGGTGCCTTCAAGCCTGAACATACCTCCTGGCAGCCTGGTGATGGGAAACCCCGCAAGGATCGTCGGAGAAGTTGAGCCGAAGCACCAACGTCTTATTCAAGAAGCTTGGCATCGCTACAGTGAGTTGAAGGACGAATATAGACAAATACTAGGCAGCAAACCCATTTAGTCGAACTGCTTTGTCAAGTGAACCTGCGCCACTCGAAGGCGTCCTCTCGACTTTTTCGCCCCCAATAGCGCAGCTCTTGGCTGAGGCGGGCATGACAAGACCGACGCCGCCCCAGCGGGAAGCCATCCCCCTCATAAGGTCGGGAGCCAACACGCTAGTCGTCTCACCCACAGGCTCAGGCAAGACCGAGGCGGCCATCCTTCCCATACTTGACCAGATGATAAGAGAGGACGCCCGCTCTTTCCGAGGTGTGGCGCTCCTTTACGTGACCCCCCTTCGCGCCCTGAACAGGGACCTCCTTGACCGGGTCACGAAATGGTGCAGAGCGCTGGACATAAGGCTCGCCGTTCGCCACGGCGACACTGGCTTAGGCGAAAGGAGGGCCCAGACGCTCGTTCCGCCTCACGTTCTGATCACCACACCCGAGACGCTGCAAGTGCTACTCGTGGCGAGGCGATTCAAGGAGCACCTGCGCGCGCTCAGGTGGGTGGTCGTGGATGAGATACACGAACTGGCCACCGACAAAAGGGGGACGCAGCTCGCCGTCGCGCTAGAGAGGCTCAGGGACATCACCGAATCGGACTTCCAGCGAATAGGCCTTTCGGCCACAGTGGGGGACCCAGAGAAGATAGGTAGCTTCCTCGTAGGCGCAGGACGAAAGTGCGAGATTGCGAAGACGCCTGTGGCCAAGCTCTTCAAGTTTGAAGTTGTCTACCCTCAGGCTGGCCCTCAGGACGAAGCTGAAGCCGTGCGCCTGTCCACTCATCCGGAAGCCGCCGCGCGGATACGCACGATCCTCCGCCTTCTGAACGAAGGGCCGCTGCTCATATTCACCAACACCAGGACGGAAGCTGAGATACTAGGAAGCAGGCTCAGGCAGTGGAGCCCGAGGATCGCCATCGCGGTGCATCATGGCAGCCTGTCCAGAACGTCAAGAGAAAGGGCCGAGGAGGAGCTCAAGTCCGGAAGGTTGAAGGGCGTTGTGTGTACGAGCAGCCTGGAGCTGGGAATAGACGTAGGGCTCCTGAACCTCGTCATTCAGTACAATTCGCCCCGCCAAGTGGTAAGGCTCATCCAGAGGGCCGGGAGAAGCGGCCACACGCTTGAAAGGACAAGCCGCTGTGTGGTCATATGCCAAGACGCTGACGACGCCTTGGAGGCGGCCGTTCTGGGCAGGAGGGCCTCCGCGGAGTTGCTCGAGGCGCCCGAAGTTCACACCAAGTGCAGCGACGTGCTTGTTCAGCAACTTGCAGGGATCCTCATCGAACGCGGCAGTTGCGAACTGCCGTCAGTGCTCTCCACTCTGAGAAGAAGCTTCCCCTATCAAGGCCTCTCGAACGAGGAGCTTGAGGCAGCAGTGAATTACATGGCGACAATGAAACCGAAGTTGGCTACGGTAAGAGGGAACGAGATCACGCGTCCCTACGACAGGAGGTACCTGTTCAGCTACTATTTTGACAACCTTTCAATGATACCTGAGCAACGCCAGTATCCTGTAGTCACCGAAGATAAGGAGACCGTGGGGCTGCTAGACGAAGACTTCGTTGCTGAGCACGGCGAGATAGGCAAGAAGTTCATCCTGCGTGGAAGCGTCTGGAGGATCAATCAAGTCTTCAACTCCAAAGTCTACGTCGATAAGGACGAAGATCCTCTGGGGGCGATTCCCAGTTGGGCGGGGGAGGAGATCCCCGTCCCCCTCGAAGTCGCAAGAGAGGTAGGGGAAATACGGCGCAAGGCGGCAGAAGCCGCCAAAGAGGGCGCCTTGCAGCGATTGTGTGACGAGATGTCGAAGAAATATCCCATGGCGGTGGAGGATCTTGAAAGGTCACTGTCGTCGGTGGCCCTCCAAATTGCGAAGGGGTTTCCGGTTCCTTCGGATGCCGTAATCACCATAGAGCAATGGGGAAGCATCACCGTCGTGGTCACCCACAGAGGGCTTCGTGTGAACAGGACGTTGGGTCGTGTGCTGGCAGACCGCTGTTCGACCAAGCTCGGGAAGCCAGTCAGCGTGAACCAAGACGCCTATAGGATATATCTGGACTCCAAGGAACTGACCGCCCCCATTGTAGACGAGGCGCTGCACGACCTGGCAAACGCCGACTTAAATGCGATAATAAAGACGGCCTGCGAAGACACGGGCCTATTCAGAAGGAGGTTCGTTCACGTCGCGCGTAAGATGGGCATACTTTCGAGAGATGCTGAGCTCACGAGCGCCATCGTCAGACGCCTGGTGGACACGCTCAAAGGCTCACCTCCCTACCAGGAGGCATGGAGGACTTTCCTGCAAGAAGACCTCGACGCCAAGGGGACCAGCGCCATGCTTCACGAGGTCTCGGTTGGTGCCATAACCGTGGTGGCTCTGGGTCGCCTCAAGGAACCCACCCCCATCGCCATCATCGGCCTTGAGGAGATGACACGCAAAGGCGAAGTGATGGACCCTGCCAAGATGAAGAGGCTTCTCGTTGAATCGGCGCGCACGAGGGTCTTGAACGGAAGGCTCACTATGGTCTGCCTCAAGTGTAAGGACTTCGTCGAAGAGCGGTATATCGTCGACATGAAGTTCCCCATCGTGTGTCCTTCCTGCGGGGGGAGCGAAGTCGCCGTCTCGACGGCGGAGAAAAGCGCCCTTATGGACTTGATGAGGAGGGCCAAGGCCGGACGCCGCCTCGCTCCAGCGTTGAAGAGAAGACTGACGGAACTGACCACAAGTGCCTATCTTAATTCCAAGTATGGAGAGGCTGCCGCGAAGGGGCAGCTCTTCAATATACCTTTGAAGAGGCTGGCTCCACTGCTCTCGCGGTCGCAAGGCACGGAGGACGAACTGCTTCTTCAGCTCTTGGAGGAGGAGCGCAGGTCGTACCTGAAGAGGTTCATTCGCCGCTAGCGCCCGCCGTTTCCTTCTCCTCTTGCTTGGAGAGTATGGATGTAAGCAGCTCATCTCTGTCTATTTCAACCTTGCTTCTCCAGCCGACTTTGAGATAATCGCCGTCCTCTTCGAGATATCCTGTCCTCACGAGCTTGTTGACGACCTGCTCAACCCTCCATGCTGGAAGCTTCTCCTTTATGGTGTCCTCCAGAACGCGCCTCGGGGCGGCTCCAGCCCTCACGAAGAGCTGGCTCAGCAAGATGGCGAGGCTTGCAGCTTCCTCCATCCGTAGCCATCCACCCATTTCTTTGTCCCTCAAAGGAGCCTTAGTTACGAGCACGTATCTGGCCTTGTCCGCGTCTTTTTCGTCCTCTTCATCAGGCACGGCCACAAGCTTGAGCCCGATCTCGGAGGCAAGGTCGTCCACGAGCCTGAGAACGTCCAAGTATCCTCTGCCAAGAATGCGCTTCAGCTCCCAGCCCTTCAAGCCGGGCTGGAAGTGGCGCTGCATGAGGAGGGCGGTGAGCCCCTTCAGGGCCTTGGCTCTGACCTCCTCGGTCCCAGCACCCGCAGAAACGTCGCTCACCCTAAAGACACCGCCACCGACTTCTCCACGCTGCCCTCGGACTCCTGCATGACATAGTCGGAAATCGAGGGGTCGTATCTCATTGTGAAAGCCCCTCTCATGCAGAGGTGGGCCAGCAGGTAAGCCTTCTCGAGCCTGGTGGCGCCATCGTACTCCGCCAAGAAGGCCCGGTAAGGCAGAGGACCTGTGGCGAGCCTGCGGGTGACCGCCGCAAGCATTTCCTCGAGGCGACGTTCGAGCTCGTGAGGCTCCATCCTGATCGACTCGAAGGCTGATTCGTCGACGACCGCTGCCCCGAGGGGACCCATCTCTGCGGCTCGCCCCCAACCATAGAGCTGCACCCAGTAGTCAGCCGCTTCCAAAAGGCGCGCAGTTGGCATCTGCCTGATGGAAGAAATCGGATGGTGGGCATCTGAGATGCTTTCGGCCAGTCTCAGGAGGCTCGTCGCTCTTACCTTCGAAACGAGCAGGTCAGGGTCAACCTGGAAGCTTGTGAGCTGAAAGCTCAGCCATTGATCCTGAAGGGAGACTATCTTGCTCACCGCATTGACCGCCTGCGCGTCGGCCACCATTTCCCCGGCGTCCAAGTTCCCGAAGTCTGACCTCAGCCTCTTCAGAATGGGTTTGACCTCCACGGCGAAAGGGTCACCACCGTGCTGTCTCAGATCGTCGGGCAAGGCCGCCACCCTTGCACGGTACTCCTTCGAATCGGCCGACTTACCCTGCAATTTTAGCCACCTTGACTTGAGAAGCAGCAGCCACCTTCTGCACCATTATGTAGTGTGCAGAAGCGTCATAGAAGGCGGGCGCGCCCGGCGTGATAACTAGGTACTGGATGCTGTCGTCGGCTTTGAAATACTGGTGAAGCGCCCTTATGAACGTCTCCCTGCTGGCGGGGTCCATGTGAACGTCGAATTCGTCCACAGCCCTGAAGGGGGATACGATATGCTTCTGAAGGGCTATGAGGAACGCTGCGACGGCTGAGCTTCTCTCCCCCCCGCTCTGTGTGTACGCATCCAGAGGGACCAAGTCTTGACCTCTGAAAGCGACGAGCAGCTCGAGTCCGGCCTTAACGGGATCGTCCTCGTTGACGATGCGCACCCTTCCGTTGCCCCCGATAAGAGAAAGGACGCGTCCATACTCCTGGTCCACCGTCGCCACAAGGTCGTGAAGTTGCTTCTTCCAGACTTTGAACCGGTCGTTGACCTCCTTCACGGTGGCATCCCTGTTATCCCTGAGGACCTCAAGCCTGCCGGAAAGGTCCCTGATCTTGGCTTGGAAGTCCTTGTAAATCTGCTCCACTTCTAGGGGTATGTCGCCCAGCTGAACCAGCTGCGCTTCAGCGACTTTGATGGCCATCTGCACGTCCGACAACGATCGAGGCGTTTCAAGCTTGGGGCCAAGGGACTCCGCCGCCGCCTTCAAGACGGAGATCTCCTGCCTTGAACTCTCTCTTAGGGCCTCCAGTGCCTTCTGCTCTTTCCCTTTTTCCCTGAGGCGATATTCCAAGACGGCCAGCTTCTCCCTGGTAGCGGCGTATTTTTCGACCAAGACGAGCAGACTTGACTGGTCGGAAGCCAGCTTCTTCTCGAGGAAATCTATTTCGTCCTCCAGTGTATCGGACCTTCCTTCCCCACCTCTTAGAGTCCTCTCGACCGCCCCTCTGATGTCCTCCGGTGCGTCCGCAATCACTGGCTCTAGGACGCGATATGAATTGATCACAGCCTGGAGCGACTGCAGGTCCGCCTTGAGCCTAGACAAGTTCCTTTCTCCCTTTACAAGGGAATCCAAGGAGGATTCAACCAGGGAAGCTTCCTCCTTAACGGCAGATCTTTCGCCTTCGATCTTGGCCTCCAGGTCCTTGATTGCAGATTGCACTTCGGCCAGCCTCGCTTCGGTGCTAGCTAGCCTCTCCTCTTCCTTGGCCACCCTGCACCATGCCTCCTCTAGCCTGAGCTTCGCAAGCTCCGCCCTCAAGCCCTTGATCTTGATGCTCTTTTCGTAGTTCTCCTGCCACCTCATCAGTGCGGCCTGTGCCGCTTCGAGTTCTTTCTTCTTGCCTTCCTCTTCCGCCACGATGGCTTCCAGCCTTCCTTTGGCCTCAAGCAGGCTGGACCTGTATGAAGCCAGACCAACGGCATCTTCGACGAGGGCCAACTTCTCTTCCGGTCGGACGACGCTCAGCGTATCCCCAAGCCCCTGATGCATAATGATGAGCATGTTATCAGGGTTGAGGCCGAGCTTCCCTAAAGTCTCCACGACGTCGGCTTTGTCTGCCTCCTTGAAGTCGATTTCGAACCAGTACGTGCCGTCCTTTCGAATGTAACGAGAGAGATGAATGGTTTCAGCCCTGTAGGGCAAAGGCTTCTTCCCGTCCCGAGGCGAATTGTCCAGCATGAGCGTCACGCGGGCTATATCTCGCCCTCTCTTTACAAGGTCGCTCAGACGCCTCGACCTTTCGGTGTAGGCCTGCCCCAGCGCCACCGATATGCCCAAGAGGATGCTGGATTTTCCCGCGCCGTTCGGGCCCATCACTACGTTGAGGCCCTGATGCAAGGCGATCCGCCCATAGTCGTAGCTGAGGAAATTCTCGAGTATGACCTCCTTGATGAACGGGCGGGCGGGCTTACTGTTCTCCAACGCTCCCTTAGCGTCGAGGGACAGATAATAAACCGTTTCTAGGAACGCGCATTCTTGCGCGCGACGTTCCCATCCGGCGATTCAGATACACAACCGGTCCAACCTGTCCTCCTGCTGTCGGGCCAAGCGAATGGATGCACAGATACATCTTTCATCAGGCGCCACGGGGCGGCCGCGCCTTCGGCAGGACGGGCGCGAGCTCGGAGACAAGCACCACGGCAAGAGTCGGCAGTCGAGGCCAGTATGTCCCGGCCGTAGCCCGCGCCGAGGCCGAAAGAAGCTTGTCCCCGGTGCAACTTGACGAGAGAGCGAACGAGGGATTGACCGTGCGTTTCTAGCTGCCCAACGAGGCAAACTTAGACACAAAGGAAGCAAGCTCCGACGCCGTGGGAGACCCCCTAGTCTCAAGCCTGGTGGCCTTGAAGGCTCCCGCATGATTGGCCAATCGTAACGCCTCGGCGGGCGGCTTATCCAGAACGGTCTGAGCTGCAAAACAACCTATGAAGGCGTCGCCGCAGCCCACCGTGTTCACAGCTCTCATGCCCACGGCAGACAGGTCCAGACCCTCTTCTTTCACTTCAACGCCTTTGCTCAAGAGGAGCGCCCCTTCCTTCCCGAGGGTCACGATTAAGGAGAGATCGGGATTGTTGGACAAAACTACTTTGAAGCCTTCCTTAATGCTGGACACGCCGGATATGTTCAGCAGCTCCTGCTCGTTCAACACGAAGTAGTCAACGTGCTTGAGCAGACCAGACACGGCCTTCTTCCCTCGAAGCGTCCTCACCCCCGGCGCCCAAAGACGAGGGACGCCTCTAAGGGCCGCCTTCCGCAACAAGGCTTCAGCGAAGTCAAGAGGTGTGTCCATCACGACGACGAAACGCACGGACTCCACGATGTCCTTCACGGCACTGGTCTCCAGCAGTTGAGGCTTCAAAGATGAATTGGCCCCGAAGTACGTGCTGATGACGTTCTGGCCCTTGCTGTCGACGAGGATATAGGCCTGGCCTGATTCGACCGTCGGGTCTGTAACGACGCCCCTCGTGTCCACACCTTCTCTACGAAAGGCTTCGAGCTGCAATTCCCTTATCTGGTCTTGGCCCAAAGCTCCCACCAAGGCGCTACGCCCCGGCCCAAGGACCCTGGCCATCGCGACGGCGACGTTGGCCGCCTTCCCCCCCGGCACTCTGAGGATGCGCTTCACAGGAGCTTCCTCCCCCCCGGCTGGTAGCCTGTCCACGAAGAGGCTGATGTCCCAGTTGATGGCGCCAGCAGCCAGTGCCCACGGCCCAGAAGAGTTCATACGATCGACTTTGACCACGAAGTCGATTTAAACCATGCTGGTCTTGCAGACGGCCGTTTTCAAGGATATTCGATTCCTCCGTATCTCCGTTTGGGCGTGCCCATTTGGCTCGCCCCTCAGGCCTCCATCCACTTCGGGCAGAGCGAATTTCTGTCCATCCCCAGTGATCGGGAAAGGCGGGGGCATCTTCACGCATGCTGAATGGACCAGCATTGAATGCTGGGAAATAGGCACAACTGTAGCCCACAGCAATGACCCTCGTTTCCATCAACAACAGTCGCACCGCCGTCCCCTGTACGAGCGCCGTCGTACTCTCAGGAGGCAGCCCAAAGGAATGACTGCGATGCTTGCTCTGACGTCGAGCGACAGATCTTCCCCTGCAGGAAGAGCTCTTCGCTCGGCTGGAGACTCGAGAACAAGTAAAGCAGGGCTGAGGGCGACGCTGCTTCGCCACAAGCAGACCTCTTGCGCCTATCGCAACGCCACGTACAGGCCTGCCAAGACTAGGGCAGCCCCCAGCGCCGCATACCCGGAAGGCACTTCGCTGAAGACGATCACCGCCAGCAGGCTGGCCACAGCTGGCTCGCCGAGGGTCGAGACGCTGACCGTAGAGGCTTTCACGTATTTGAGAGCATAATTGAAAGAAGTGTGCCCCAATACGCTGGGGCCCAAAGCGAGAGCTAAGAACATGAGGTACTGCAAAGAAGTGTAGCCCGTCAACGTTTGGCCCGAAAGAGGAGCCCACATCAACAGGAAGAAAGCCGAAAGAAGGTAGACGACCGACGCGTAGGTGATTACGCTCAGGGTACGCCTCAGCCTCCTTCCCGCCAAGATGTAGATGGCGACCGCGAAGGCCCCTGTGAGGGCCAAGAAATCGCCGGAACCGACCATGAATGCCGCCGAATAACTGTCCCCGCCCGTGATCGCAACCACTCCCACTATTGCCAGCAAGAAACCGAACAAGGTACGCCTGCCCGGCCTTTCGCCGAGGAAGACGTAGGCCAGAGCTGCCACCATAATGGGGTCGGTGTGCACCAGCACAACGCTGGCGGCTATGGTGGTCTGGAAGATGGAGGTTATCCACGTGCCAAAGTGGACCGCCAAAAATAGGCCTGAAACAAGAAGGAGAGACTGCTCTTTCCGTGAAAGGGCTTTCAATTCGCCCAGCTTCGGGATGGCCCAAGGCATGAGCAGGACACCCGCCAATAACTGCCTGTAGAAAGCTATGGCCAGCGGGTCTGCGCCGCTGAGGCGGCTCAGGATGCTGCTGAAGGAAACGGCCCCTACGCCCAACAGCAAAGCGAGCCTGGCCCGCGAGGCTCCTATCGCCTGAGGAGCTCCTCCGTGGACATCTTCTTTATCCATCTGATAGTGCCACTTATGTCGATCTGAACCGGGCATATGTTGTTGCAGGCGTCACACTCGAGGCAGAAGTAGCTCAATGGCTCGGCGGCCTCCCTGCCTTCGGTTATGGCAGTCCAAGGGAGCCCCACCGCGGCCGTGTATGTGGGCCCGCCCCACGTTGGGCCGTCGACGGAGTACGTGGGGCAGACGAGCTGACAGGCTCCGCAACGTATGCATCTGGTAGTGTCCCAGAGAGGCGTTTTGGTGGCGTCCAATCGTCCGTTGTTTACCAAAACGACGTGCATCTCCTTCGAACCCTGTGCCGGCCTGACAAGCGTCTTCTCGATATCACGAGTTCCACTGGGCCCCGCCGAAAGGTTGACGTATGTAGGGACGGGGGAGCCTCCGTAGTACCCCTGCAGGAGGGCCACCTTGACGGCGTCGAGAGTCGTGGGCACGACCTTCTCGATGCCTCCCACAACTACGTTCATCGGGGGCAGCGAGCTCGTCAGGCGTATGTTGGCCTCGTTCTCCACAGTGACTACGGTTCCGTCCATGGCTGAAATGGCGTTGATGCCTGTGATACCCACTTGCGCCTTGAGGAGTTTGCTTCTGAGGAAATCCCTCACGGCGCCCACCATGCCGGGCAGGTCGTTAGGGTCGAAGGTGCGTCCGAATTCCTTCTTCAGGACTTCAGCTACTGCCTCCCTAGGAACGTGGAGGGCAGGAGAGATCATGTGAGCTGGCTTTTCGTTCCGGAACTGTATTATGAGCTCACCCAGGTCAGTCTCCCACACTTCGTTTCCTCTCTCCTGAAGGTAGTGACGTAGGCCCAGCTCCTCCGTAACCATGCTCTTGGACTTGACCACGATCTTTCCGGTGCCCACCAGCTTGCCCACCGTTTCAAGGGCGTCTTGCTTCGTATCGGCGTAATAGGCTGCGACGCCGTTCCTTACCAGGGCCTCCATGGCCTGCTTGTACAGCTCCTCCATATGTTTGACATCGTAGTCCTTGATGGCCTTGACTTCGCTCCTCAACTGCACGACATCGGGCCTGTCCTTCACCTTCTCGTAGTTCTTCAGGTAGCTGTCCATTCCACGAGCGACGCCAATCCTCATTTTCTCGTCGGAAATGGCGTCGTACATCTCCTTCTTGACATCAAGAAAGGACTTGGGCAAACCGACCTACCTCAGGACCTCCAAAACGTCGAATGTGGCCAGCCCCGTCTTCCTCTCCACTCTCGTGAAGTTGGCGAGACATATGGGGCAAGCGACCAGCGCCGCCTCTGCCGCCTGCTTGAGCTCCATCGCCCTTTTGACGGTGATTTCGCTGGAGACCTTGGGAGCTATGTTCTCAATGGGGCCTCCACAACAGAATGTCATGCTTCTCGATCGAATGGGCTCCACGACATCGGCCCCCGCCTGATCAAGGAGCGCTCTGTAGTTCCTCCACAGGTCCAGCTTCCTCGCCAACACGCACGGGTCGTGTAGGGCGAATTTCTGACCCTTGAGCGAGCCTTTAGTAACAGCGATGCCGGGGTCCACTACTTCCATGTAGTGACGGACTTCGATGTCGAAACTTTCGATGAACTGGGGGTAGAGCTGCTTTAGAGCCATCGTCGAATGTGGGTCCATGGTGATCACCCTTTTCACGCCGTGCTCCTTGAACTTCCCGTAGACCGCCCTCCCCTGCTCCTC